>Ga0265798_10002677_pt1 | contig 25951 bp, 24 predicted proteins | sample P3T30metagenome_FD_192430 | JGI IMG/M metagenome (GOLD analysis project Ga0265798, IMG submission 192430) | Plant litter microbial communities from East Loma Ridge, Irvine, California - P3 T30 | ecosystem: Environmental > Terrestrial > Plant litter > Unclassified | place: USA: California...
ATAGGATAAAGCGGACAGCTGTGTTTGTTTATCTCACTACCATACCTCCCGTCTCTGAAGGGTAGGGCTTCCTCGGCCTTGCTCGAGTGCGGCCCTTGAGAGTCGATAGACAGTAGGCATTCGCTCGACGAAAAGTGGGGTTTGGCTTTGTGCAAAGGGGGTACTTGTGCTGGGCTATGATGTCGAACACTGAAACAACAAGTACGATCACTTCTCAGCTGCCTCACACTCTCTCCGGCTGTCGGCTTCCAGACAATGGAGCAGTTGCTGACGTCTCGGGTGGACGCATGTGTATGGGGGATGGGTTCTTTGTGTTCTCACATCTTCTCTTAAATCGCCACAAAGGGTAATTACGCCGTAGAATTTGTACAAGTTAGGCCCTGACCAGCTCCCCAAGGCGGGAGACGGGTGTTTCTGCGATTACCCTTAATATCAGATCGTCCCCTCTCTCTCTATGCCTAAGACTAGACTGGCACTCATACCTCCTCTATTCCTGTCCAGTCTTGTATACGATAAGCCAACCCTCTATACCTCCTACAGTCTATAGTACATAGTCAACTGGTCATCTTGACCATTGATTAGTCTGGAGGCTACGATCACGGTTACGACTGGGCGAGTTCATTGTTCGACCTAGAAGATCTTCAACGACGGCATACTCCGATAGCTATTTCGACCATTGTCTTTTCCCATCGTACCCAACCCCAAAACGTTCATTTCGAGCTGCTACTTCCTTGCCACTTCATCTGCACACAAACGAGAGCAGTATACGACAGTCCAGAATACTCCAATACAATATCGGATCGACCATCGTTATTGCCCAAATTCCCCTTAAAACTTGAAGAGCATTGAACCGCTTTCGCATAAAGCCGGTCCGCCCACTTCACCTTTCCTATCAGGATCATGGCCAACGGCTACCAACATACATACCAGGAGGATCCACTGCGGAATCGTAGCAACCATCTGTTAACGGACTGGGTTCAGACCATTGTTCCGTCAAGTGAACACAGCGCACATAGTAGTACAAGTAGTATCAAGAGCAAGCAGGGAGGAATAGCTTCACTGGAAGCAAGGCAGAGGACTGCATCAGTGGATTCGGGCAAAGTCAAGAAGAGTAAAGCTGTGAAGAAGCATTCACAATCGAATTCGCAAGTCGAAACTACTTTGTGAGCTATTCTTAAATTTGGCAGCTCTTTTGTCTTGATCTAACAATTTAGTCAGCCAATGGACGGAAACATGTCGCTTTACTCCAACGGTGCGGGTCAAGAGATCGACCATCTTAACGGGCCAGTCATTGCTCAACACCTCCATGAACAACTCCCAACGCATGTCACATACCCCCAATATCCTCCTCATATCGCCTATCATCATCCTCCCCCACCGCACCCAAATTCATACCATTCCAGACATTCGGAGATGGCCGCATACACCGGACAGCCTATGATGTACGGTAATCCCATGCATGGGTACCCAATGAACGGCGATCATCATCCAATGTCGGGTGTACCTCATGAAGGAGTGAATACTGGTCGACCATCATCTCGCAAATCACAAAATATCGTCTCGCCGACAGTGACGCTCGCAAGTCTAGACGGATCACTTGGCCGCAAATTGTCGATAGCATCATCTAATGGTCGTACACCTCCAGCTGCTGGTCCATCTTCCCAACGCCAACCCGGCTCGACCACGAGTACAAAGAAAGCCAATGCGAGTGTTCCGAAGAAGCGAGGACGTCCGCCAAAGGTCAAGACTGTCGAAGTCACACCGTCTCGAACAGTTGCCGCAGATGCCGGTGGCGACAGTGCCCAGAGGCAAGCCAAGCGACCTCGAATCACGGCGCCCCCACCGATGACACCACCAATGACAGGCATCACTCCTCTCTCCTTTAACGAATCAGTCACGACATTGCCACTAAGCAACGATGAGGATCCCGAAGACGAACGACGACGTAAAACACTTGCGATAACGAAACACGAGACCGATGGCCGACGATTGGATTGTAATCAGCAATACGTCGACAGGCCTGATTATTCTGCCTCTCGACAACGCGGACCAGGTCTGGTAATGGACGACAAAGGTACTGCTTCATTCGATGCCGGCGAGGCAGTCAGTCAAGAATTGAATTGGATGGAGTCTTCACTACCTAGCCCTCCGCATACCGCCGAGGCGGCAGCAGCGACCAAAACACCGATCATGGAACCAGCTGCGATGCCCGATATCGAAGTCACGCATACCCCGACCACTAGAGCTTCACACTTGCAGAAACGAATGCAAGGGTTCAAATCGCTTTCCGCCAGACCGCAAGCTGCCGAAGCTCGGTTCGTGGAGGGAGGCCGATTTATCACCCCCGGGCCTGGACTTACCGATCTATTGATGAATCCAACGCATGGCCAGCCGGTACAGAACACGTCGGACGATAAACTTGGATCAATCACTCAGCCAGACTGGCCCGAGATTCCAGGTTCTATCGCTTGGCCTCATCAGGATCCTATACGTGAAGGAAATCGACGACGGGAATTGGCCAGTATCGAAAAATACCTCGCTCTTGGCGAATCGGATTCCGATGAAGAGACTCCTGAACGATTCCATATCCACATCCGTCGACCCATCTCCGCCGTCGCCGGTCCCTCAAACCACTCAGCAGCGCGTAATAGAGGAGTCGCACTTATCGATGGTGCACCTTCCGACGCTTTGTTGGCTCTCAAGTTGACTATGCGTAACCGGACATTCGATCACCTCGAGACAAGCTCATTGGCATGCGATTGCGGTAATCAGTACGATGTCGATCAGGTCACCGTCCAGTGTACGAACTGTCGAGACATTCATCATGCCGCGTGTTATCCCGCTCGCGACCTTCCGACCAATCAATGGGAAACTTTCTTCTGTCGGGCCTGCCGAGAGCGTGCTATGCGACATGCTACGCCTGTCCAAACACCTCGAGCATACGCTCAGTCCGACATTCGATCTTCAGCATTCAAAGGCGATATGGCGCGAGGCGCCGAGATGGCTGGTATTGCGTTGATGCCATCACCCATATTCCCTATAACAACACGAACACCTTACGGTCAACTCATTGGTCGAGCTCAATCACCTCGTGGACCTGTACATAATCGTACACTATCATTTAACGACGATCCATTCTTCAAATACTTTGAAGTACCCACCACCCCTGCTCCTGCCGGACCACGAACGCCTAGAGATGCCGGCGGTAGTGGATTCGATGTCATGTCGACTCCGTCTCGACATCTTGATTACTCGTCACTCGTCCGATACCCACGACCTAGCGATAGTAGGGATCGAACAATGTTATCCGATTCGATGGGTTCATTCTCTACTCCACTCTCATCACGCGTCACTTCAGCAAGCGGATCAGCAGTTAGGCCAATGATGATGGGTTCAAAACCGTCAATGACCCCTTCCGTATCCATCACTGGTCCATCAACATCAACCTCGTCATTGACGGCGGGACCATCTTCATCAGGACATGCTGGACGTCCAGATCTCGGTATTGGTTCTCCACCATCGACTTTGGGTCATCAATTGCTTGGTGGTGCGGTCATCATGTCCCCGCTTACCTCGCAGCGACAACGACTGGTCTCGAAGAACAATTTGAGCAGTCTGGACGTCGATTCGCGAGGAGATTTGATGGGTCCAATGATCGACGCTGCTGAGTCTCATGATGATTAACGTTCACCACTATAACATCACAAACAAGTGAGTCTTCCATGCCAAGATGGAAAGAGTCAAGCTGATCAGATAGTCAGCGCAGGCCGCTCTCGATACGATGTTGCATGCCATGTTTAACTGCGACTGCATTATCCCATCTTTGTATACATTCCCTCATGGCTTGTCATACGAATCATGTCATTCTCATTTCTCGTTATTTCTTTGCTATAATTCCCGGGCGAATTGTACTATCTACCAGTACATGTCGATTTAGAGGAATCCATGTATAGATGCATCAACAGTACTATCATCATTAGCGCGTCGCGGGGAGTGTGTTGATCTCCGCGTCATCATTCCGGCTTAACTAGCACATCACCATCCCCCACCTACCTACTACACTTCATTCCTCATCTCTGTAAGATGGCATCCCAACAGCGGCCCCACGCTGTGGATGATACGAAACATCATATCGTCCAATCCCTATTTTCTAGGGTGGATGAATCGGGAACGGCAGATGAGACTTTGATCTCTTATTTGAAAGTATATGAGGATGAAGGTGAGGGAGGGCAGAAGACACGTTACCTAATGCTTGCTGGTAAGCTCATACGCTCGGTTGACGGCAAAGCTGATGGAAGTCACCAAGTTCGGCAAAGTGGTCATGCATAAGGCGAAACGGAATAACAATCTGAGTTTCTCTAAAGGAAAGACATGGCATCTTGACGATGTAAGGGCATTGGAAGTTATTGGCGTGAGTCTCACGTGAATGGGTTAGCAACTAGCTGATGGGTAGCCTGTCGACTTTGCGTTGACAATGACTATCCGAAGATATCATTGGGTCACCGATAGTAACAGGGATCAAACACATTTCTTGAATTCAGTCGCTAAAGTTTACAAGACTTATACCAAGAATGATATTCCCGAACTCATCAATTTCACACCTCAGCCACCTCCTAGTGCTGTTGGACCAGGTAAGCTAGGCCTCCCCCCTGCTCCGGACGTAGCTGATGCGCAGGACCTACAAGCGCACCACTCATTGCCTCAAGTTCAGCTGGATCAGTGAGCCGGAATGCTGGACCCATGTTTTCTCCCCCTGGACGATCTATTGATCTGGCTCCTCCCCCAAAGCTGAAGGATCATCGCTCAGGATCCTCATCTTCGATGGCAAGCGCTACTGGATCACACTACGCCTCGGAAAGAAGTCAAAGTCAAAGTCATCAAGCTATACCTTCTCTCGGTAGACCGTCTATCGATGGGGACAGATATGGTCGATCCCCATTAGCCGAATCTTCCGCGCCATTGCCGATGCCCAACAACAACCGGCGGCCCTCTGGAGACGCAATGGCAAGGAGACCTTCGAAGGACCATACCCGCCGACCGTCGGATGGTCGAACGCCTTCGCCCTATGTGAATGGAACACCGCCGAATGTAGCGGGATTGGGGATGGGCATGCCGAGCTCTAGATCCCAGCCTGATCGTCTGAGCGTAGGGGAACACTTTGGAAATGGGAATGGGAGTGGACAGAGGAGACCTTCTATTCAAACCTCCAACAGTGCCCGGAGACCGTCCACCGATCAAGTATCCCAAGCAAGTGCAATGCAAAGGGGAGGATCGAACGATAGACAGGGATCATCCTCGTCACGCTCCGCTCCGGACGTTACCATACCAGCTCCGAAGGGCAAATATAGCGAAGTCTTTGAAGAGGATGATAACGCAAAGGATCCAAGACCTTCCAATGTCGTACCTTCCACACCTTTAGCTCCTCCGAAGATTATGACGACCCTCCCATCACCCGCTACGGCCACCGACCCCCGCCTTGGGTCTCCCATGGACCCAAATGGAAATGGCGTAACACGAAAGATTACACAAAGAAGGGCTTCATTCCATCCTCCACCATTGAACACGGCCTTCTCGAGGGAGGTCCTCCTCACATCCAAGACTGGGGCTTTACCTGGCGCAGCGGGGATGACTGTTGACGATGACCAGGAAGGGCCGGACGCTATTATGAATAGTGTCGAGGATATGCTGGAGAGCTTCGATTGGACTGTTACGAATGGTGGTATTGATAACGGGAGGAAGAAGGGGTCTGCAGATGCTATAGAGAGTAGATTGCTGGACGAGCTCTCAGCTCTTGATTCGGTGAGCTGCCGTCCTTCATCGATTTATGGTGACAAGCTGACCACTCAGGCGAATATACACGCGTTTCTGGAATCGGATGATCGGATATCGCAAGTCTTGGGTCATATTGACGAAGCCCTACTTGAACTTGACGACATCGATCTTCAGATCACAAGCTACAAGATGCAGCTCAATGTAAGCTGGCATGTTCATGATTTGGTCGAGCTGACATGTAGGCCGTCTCGGACGATATCTCATACATCGAGTCCCAGAACCGTGGTCTCCAAGTCCAGACGTCAAATCAGCAGGCACTATTGACTGAACTCAGACAGCTGCTCGTAAGCTGACTTGCCCCCACAGCTCAAGACAAGCTGATCATGCAGGAAATCGCCGAAGTCGCCCCAGATGACCTCCGAGTGCTAGCTCAAGAGTCCCCAGGAAGTGCTCGAGGAGTGCAAAATCTCGAGAGAGCAGCGGCATCACTCTATAAAGCCTTACAGGCAGGTATGGACCAAGCAAATGCCGAAGTTGCAGCTACAATCGCCAGAACGAGGGAGTATCAAGAAAACAGTCATCAATTCTGTAAGAGATTACAGGATTATCTCGATGTCGCTTTCAAACATCAGGTGCGTCTCTCTACTTCGTGGATGAGCTTTACTGATGAGCAGTCCGAGAGCACATTGGCAGAATTCCGCAAAGGGCGCAGAAAGAATGATGGTTTACAAGCACATACCTCCATGGGAGAGTATCTGATGATGTACGAGGGTTTGGTGCTTTACATGAAAGAGATGGATGAGGATAGATACCAGCGCTTATGCTCGGTAAGCTATATTTCTGCTCGATGTGGTGACGAAGCTGATTAGGCAGAACTATATGGCAGCAATCAGCCAATTGCATCAAGCCGAGATGAAGGAACTTTTGATGGGATTCATTGGCTCGCTGAATACCGGTGGAGATACAAATGAAGCCTGTACGTCTGGTTCACTCTCTTGTAATATCAAAGCTGACAGGATAGCCTTTGCTTCAGCTGCTAAAGCGGATGTACCCAAACCATCGGCTCTGCAGAAATCGAGAGCGGCCATTGGATTTAAAGGTAGTGATCCAAGTGGGAAGAAGGAAAAAACGAATGACGAGAATGCACTACGCGTTGCAGAGGTATGTTCAGCTGTTCTCGCCTCGACGTGCAGCTGATGCGAAAGCTATATCAAAAAGCGATATCGGAAATGATTAATCAAATGGTCATTGAAGAAGACTTTATAAACGCCTTCCTCCACCTGACCGACACTGAATCGACATTCGCAGATCACATGGAACTAGATTCCTACTTCCGCAGACAAGCCGCTCGGCATGCCAGTAAAGCCATCTCTCCTGGGCTTATGCAATTAGTCAGATCGACCATGGACCTGGTATTTGGATTCGTGGATAATGAAACCAAAAACTGGGTAGAAGCTGCTGTTGGTAGGGATCCAGTGTGAGTCTCTCACGATGATGATGGGAGATGAGCTGATGTGTAGTACGATCGTTGGCATCATAGCTGTTACTGAGAAAGTTGCGCTGGAAGCTGAGAGGGAACAGACGTCAATGTTCTTTTCGCAGTTGTTTGAGAAGCAGCTCGGTAGGCAGAGAGCTATGCTTGATGCTTTCGTCGTCAGTCTATCCACCATCTATTCACTGGAACGAACGCTGACGGGTAGGGAGAGCAGATGCGGATCATCGATGGTGCTAAAGCTAGCAAGAGGCGAAAAGGCGTGGCGTTCTTTGTTCGACATTTCCCAGTAAGCTACCTCACACATCTGATCTGCAAAGCTGACTACTCAGACATTTGTTGAGAAGATGGAGGCCCAACTCGAAGGTGCTGAGGGTCTGCCTATTCGCGACAAGGTCAATGAGATATACGATAAAGTCGCCAATACTATTTTCGGTACTTTGAGCCAGGTTGCCAAGACCGACAGAGGAGATGGTCAGGCAGCAGAAGACAAAGGACAGCTCAATTATCATGTTATCATGATCGGTCAGTCTCGTGACTACTGCCGAGAAATTCAGGCTGATGAGGTAGAAAACATGCGCCATTTCGTTGATGATCTTTCTGCTATCAATCGACCTGCTCTGGCTGTCTTTTTGGACAGGGCTCAAGGGATCTACGACGAGAACATGAGTCAATACATCCGACTTATGCTACGTCGCTCTTTCGGTCGTCTCATTGTACGTCTCCTTTTTGTAGGCAGGACAAAGCTGATAAATCCAGGACTTCTTTGAGGGCGTCGACAAGGTCTTGCAGAATACTCCGCCGTCTGAAGTCTCGCTTCACCCCACTTCGTCAAAATCAGCCTTGAAGAAGCTCTTGAAAGACAACACTGCCAAAGATATGCGTAAAGCCGTTGAAGCGATGGCTAAACGAGTCGACAAGCAATTTTCGCATGACGACGATGGGTCTACTGTCCCTGATGCGGTCATTGCTGAAGTTATCAATACGGTCTGGAAGGCTATTACCCTGGAGTTGAAGAAGGAGGCGGGACGAGCACAAGAACTGATAGGAAGGTGTTATTCTGATAGTAATCTTGGGATAGAGTATGGTCCAAGTGATGTTGAGGCTGCTTGTAAGAGGGCCAAGGCGTAAAAGATGTAGATTATATATTGTACAATATACAAAATGCTGTTATTTGCTGACATGTGAGATGAGTCATGTCGATCAAAGTACACGTCAATGCTTGCGTCATATGAATAATGGTAATCAGGGCAATCTAGGAACGATCGATTCACGTGGCATCTGATCCAGCTCCACAATGTTTTGAGATACACCCTGCACGTACTCCTTTTTTTCTCCTATAGACTGTGCCTGCACAAGACTTGCTGGTACCTTTCAAACACACTCACACAATCGATTTGGCACAGCCGCTACCTGGCCTGGGGGTCTGTATATAATACGCCATCCTACCACATCAACAGAAGTCTCGAGATCTCGAACAGAATTGCATAACTTCGACCGCCGATCTGTCCAAATTATAGAGGCTTCCGACAGGGATCATCCTAAGGAGGGTCAGTCAGTCGGCACACCAACGAAACCCAATCCTCGGTCTCAGCCAGAAGATGTCAAACCCCCTATCGACATACCTTTCACTGTCATTACTCCTTTCAGTGATTTAGGCGACAATCGCACAATCTTCCAGAACAGATCACATAAAGACGATTCATATCCGACAATATGCTACCCCCGACGACGATTCCTTTACGGAGTACGATAGTCGAGTCAGACACTCCTGTTTCCAGCTCGTCCAGTTCGACATTGCCCATGTCTACACCGGTTTTTAATTCTAGTAGATTGAAGTGGTCCGAGAGGGCTTATATCACCAGTGGGACCTTCGCTGGGAAGTCCATGAGGTCAGTATCCATGCCATACTTCCAATAATGGCATATCTAATGGTCAGGTGCAATCTCGAAGTAGCGCAGCAACCTATACATGGAAGACGTAAAACCGAAAAGGATCGGAGACCACTTGCCCATTGTCCGATTGTTCGCCTGCGGATCAAGGAATGTCGGCGGATAACAGATGGGACCACGAGAGGTCATCCAGATTGGGAAGAAGGATGGGAAGAAGAGGAGATTGATGTCTCGTGCGTAATCCAGCTAGTGGCCAAAGTCACGTCCGATCTGACGTCTTAGAACAGTAGAATCGTCGAATTTTATCTGTGCTGCCGACCTGTTCTCTCCCGATGAGACACCAGTAGGATCACCGACGGGAAACCGAAAACCACCGTTGCGCTCTGGTAATTCAAGAGACAGCGATCTCACGGAAAGACAGGCGTCTGCATCATCGTCCACATCGCGTACGCCTACGGGATCACCTGATCGACCACGTCGTCCACCTCCGGCTCCTCTTTCGAACCACCCATCGCGCTCGATTGATGGAGATATTACAATGGGTCGGACAAGCTCCTTTGTCAAGAAGGATGCCGATCCAGGCCCTATACGCCCGATGCCGGAATTAGCACATGGATACCTACATAGTCAGAGTTCGCCTAACGTCCTCAGAAATGTTCGTGATGCTCCTGCTCAACTACCGGAAGGCTTGGGCGATCTACACGAGACACAGGAAGACGAAGACAAGAAAAAGTCTGTCACTTTTGGGAGAAACCTATATGGAAACTCGCATGTTTCTGGCATCAGGGTCCCCGCGCCAGAGGGTGGGGTGGGGTTGTGGTTCCTCTTTACGGTGAGCTTATTATTGCTGTCGACTGGAGTGAGCTGACAGCTGTAGGATGTCACCGTCAAACACGAGGGAACGTAAGTAGTCTGATCGGAGACCACGGAAGTTTTTTTTACTGATAATCAGGTACACCCTGCGTTTCCGCTGTTTCGATATCACGGCTGTACCTTCCGAGAGCGCTACTCCCAGTCCACCACTTGTCTCAGCGTACAGTCAGGCTTTCACTGTCTATTCCCCTAGAAAGTGTGTAAATCATCATTGTCAGAACGGATTTCTTGCTTATTTCAGTTTCCCCGGAATTCCCAAACCAACAGAATTAGCCGAACATTTCAATCGTCTCGGTTTCAAGCTCAATACTCGAAAAGTCAGCGAACCTTCCGCCTCGACTGCCAAAGCTGCTGCTGCACTTGCGCAGCGGCAAAATGACCGACCCAACCCAGAGCCCTTGAATTCATCATCGTCGGATTCTACTCGTCGACCATCGCCGAAACCTATTCAACACCAGGAATCAACACCTTCATCATTAGGGAGGTATTCTACTTCTGCGGCTCAAAATAATACGAGTAGTAGTACCGAGATGGGCAGTGGGAGCTGGGAAAGTGCGACGGATACTGGGACAATGACTGCTCCGTCTAGTACGGGCGGCAGTGGGGGCATTCTGAGTGCTGGTTCAGGTGGTGCATTTGGGTCGGGAGGATTGGCGGGAGCTGCCATGGTTGCTATGCCTGGAGCATTACCACCGAGTAGTGATCAGGTTCCCACTGTTCCAGCGCGGCCCGAGCGGGAATCGCAGCAGTAATAATCGCCTACTTATCCGGAGGAGTTGGAAAGTAGAAAGGCATCGAGAGGTTGAGACGGCGAGAGCAGTAGATCATAAACGGAGACAGGGAGATATACACGACCGAAAAGTACATGAAGACATAGAGTTGTACCAATATCTTATAAATGCATTGCCTTACTATCGCTACAACCAAAAGAAAATGCAATGAGATGGGTGTTGACAATTGAATTGTGAGGAATCTATGTTATCTCTATACAGCGAGAAGGGTATCTAGAATTGCAGGTCGTTCTTGGCGGACCAACGCATGACTCCCTCCCATACGGCTAAGGCAGCTGCGTTGGTAGGGAAAGCACGAAGTACGACCGGTACGAAACCCTATCTCATCAGCTCTATACTAGAATTGGAGTTCGACATAGCTGCTGACCTTGTAAAAGTTACGAGTTCTTGCGATGGCGTTCCAACTGAATGACTTTGCAGGATTGAATGTTTCACGCCATGTTTGACGGTAGGCATCCACTACACCGCTGAATCTAGGTTTCTTGATCGAGTCGACTATCTGTCTAGCTTGGTCTTGATCTTGCAAAAGAAAAAGCTTACCCATTATTCTATTCTTGACATTGTCCAGCGCTATCGTCAGCTACGGCCTACGTCGATGATATCGACAACTCACGTAATGCCGTTAACCAGTACATGTTCGAAGCTAAACCTCCTGCCATGAAGTTACCCATACCGGGCGACATCTCCCAACTCGTTCCTTCCCACTTCTTGAACATCCTATTGAAAATCTCGAATCCTACTCATCGTCAGTACCATTCCATTTTGATAATCGGTAGAGGAACGTACCTCCAAACATAGCTGCGAAACAACTCCTGTAAATGAAACTAGCTCCTACACCCTTCCACATCCCCTTTATACCCTGTCCATTTACCGTTTGCCTGACCACATCTATTGGTCCTGCAAACTGTTTTGACAATGCCCCGGTCTGGACGAGCTGAAGTTGCAGTTTGCATTTTATCGTTTCCGTCGGATGGGCTATGACGGCACTGATCGTTAGCTCAGTCTCTCTGTGAACGAGAATACGTACTTGGTCCATCCTGCAAAAGCTCCAGCTACCGTATGACCTAGAAGGGATAATCTTTGTCCACCATCCTTCGAGTAGGGATCACGTTCGGCGAATCCATTTGACTTTAAGAAGGCTCTATAATTATGCAGACTGTCCATCAGCTCAGTCTTTCAAGGACAGCGAGAACAACGTACCTTCCCATCAGGATTGAGTCTGTGATACCCCACGATATTGCCGGGACTGACGCGCCTTTATATAACGCTCTGGGACCCTGTTTGATCAGCTCTCTCCTTCTTGAGGCAGATTTAGCTGATTACTAACCTCAGTCTTTATAGTGGAGGTAAAGCAATGCCATGCTCCCTGATAATGTCCTACGGGTGTACATTGTACTAGGTATCAGCTGACTCAGTGACTCCACGAGGAGGAAGACGTACATCTCGTCTATCTTTGTCAGCTTGCACCCGTTTGAACAGGACTATCAGCTCACCTTGATAGTATCGAAAGGATGCCCCACAACAAGCTTGGTCCATCTAATCATCAGCTGACTCCCTACAGTCTCTGTGTCCCCAGAGCCGGACTACTCACCCAGAACATAACCCAGCTGCAAAACCAATAAAAGGTGAATGCGGTTTCTCCTCTACAGCTCTACCCTTCCCCTTATCCTGAATTGCAGGCTCATCATTCGCAGGTCCAAAGTCAGGTTCCGCGATCCCAGAAGGATCTTTTGGCCTGATTGACATCCTCTAGCTGGCTGGTTGATGGTATAATATGAGATGATCGGTGATGATGCCCGAATTATTTCGATTTCTTACGTGCCTGGATTTATGCATCGCCGATGTTTATCCGGCGTATGAGTATGATGTATGAGCTAAGTAAGGGCGGAGCGGTTTATGACTTGCTCTACATCTCTTACACCCTTATGCTACTCCTGTGGGCACATCGATGATGGGAAATTGATGATGAGGAGATTCAACTCAGTTTCTCACGAGTGGTAAGAATGTCTGACACCTCGAAGCGGCCGAACTGGGTTCAAGGGAGAGGAACCAGCGGTATTGATTTGATGGGAGTCTGTGCGCATTCACATGTGGAGCTGATAGACCGCCCCTCCCTCTGCTTCTCATACTTCAACCTCTCCCACTTTCGCATCCTCAATCACACTGATTACTTTTGTTTGTTAACGTTATCATCGAGCAAACACCAGGGAAACAGAAGGTGAGTATATTTCAAAGACTATTCGAGATCACGCTTACGCCCATCAGGTTCCCGCCAGCGACACCTGAACACTCTGCTGAAATAACAAGCAGAAGCGTCTCACTATGAGTCCCGGAGCTACTCGTCCGGTCTCCGACTCCTTGGCAGGTGACCTCACTGCGGATTCAGGAGTGATCGCAAAAAAGCGAAGAATCGACGAGGATATCCGAAACCTGTACGAGGACTTCGGTATTGTCATGGACGATTATCAGGGGACGGATGAAGATATCAGAAACCTGTACGCGGAAGTCGGTATTGTCATGGACGATTATCAGGAGACGGAGTATGGGGAGGATGACTACGAGGAAGATGAAGATGGGATCGATGAGGGGGACGATTACGATCAAGATGAGGAAGAGTGTATGAACAGCCAATGTCAAGATGGTGAGCAGAAGGATGAAAAGAGTGGAGCAGCGGTGAAGGAGAATAGTGACAATGATAAGGATTGGGAAGGGCCTGCGAAGGCTATCGACGATAAGGATGGAGGAACGGCAAGGGAGGAAGCTATTGACGTCGCATGGCACCCTCTCTTCAGACCTGACGTCCCGAGAGTCATCATCCTTTCCAACGATAATAAGAAGCTCTGCGTCGATAGACATATTCTACCTTCCCATAGGTAAGTCACCAGCATACATATACTATCGTCTCTCTCATCTGAAACGCTCCCGCTTCTGTCCCTTGAAACTCAGCTGATGACCAGCGACGTCTTCAAAGACATGTTCTCCCTCCCCGCCAGTGATCCCAACACGGATCAGGCCCAGCCAATCTTCATCGACGAAAAGGCCGAAGTCCTTGCACTAACGATCTCCGACCTACAAACACATCAATCTCGCACTGGACCTTCGTCAGGTGAGAGCCATGGTCTGGCTATCAATCACTCGGTATTGAAAGCTCTCGACAAGTATCAGGTCACAGAAGGTCGGACCTTCAAAAGGACCCTTTTGCCGGATTCGCCTATGCCAGCTGGAACGCTGATCTCGATCTCGGAAGGCAAGCAATTGCACTCATGGACCTCCTGGGAGGAGGTGGAATCGACTTCTGGGACATGATTTCGGACGCTAAGCCTAGCTGGCAGCTCGCTCTCGCTCAGCTGGCCATGCCGGATCCGACACGTCGATTCTCCACCACGTCACAGGGTGGGAAGAAGGTTCACTATCTTCAAGTGAGAGTGAACACTAAATTGGGATCCGAGGTTGGCGACTTCAATCCTAAGTGAGTAGAACCACGAGTCACAGAGGCGGAGAACCCTGATCATTAGGGATTGAGAGCCATGAGTGAAGGAAGATCGAAAGTAGAGGATCGACGACGATATAGAGGCTATCGCTGTGACGATGGCTCCAGTATCGACCGCTTGTAACGATATGATATGGTAAAATGGAATGAAAGGCTTGGCGAGCACCTGGGTTCGTGGACGGAGGAGTTGCCGTTTCAGTGTTTTTCCGAAACGAGGTCTGTGCGCAACGGCGTCATGGCAGACATACTGCATACATTCTCATTACCTTTCTCTTCTCTTTTCTTCTTCACTTCTCTTCTCTCCAGACTAACTCCTTCTCTCATATTCAAGTCCTCTAACTCCCTCACATCAAGGCACCCACTATTCGGCATGCCATTGTCTCCCCCCGTGATGCAGAGTCACTCGAGTGAGATTGCAGCTGCTTCCTTCAGAGAGAGCCCCTCCGCTGACATTCTTTCCAGCCCGCACGATCAAATACGCACCTCAGCGAAGCCGATTGGGACAATCAACAATCTTCGATACCAGTCCGGACGATGATAACGTTAAAAATGAAGACAACAACTCCTCCCCGGATGTAGTGCAGCATCAACCAAACTCGCCTGCAGCTGTGAGAGCTCTCAAAGTAAAGCGACGACGAGTCTCTCATGGCTGCAATGAAGAAGACATGCCAGAGGACAAGAGACTGAGGGAGGAACTTCAATCACATCCCCTATACGAGGAGCATGCTCCGAAAGTCATTCTCGTTTGCAACGATGGTCAGAAGTTCAATGTCGATGAGCGCACACTTGCGGTTTATAGGTGAGCTCTTGAATCCGATGCCAGCCCTCTACCCTCGCCCCCCCATCTTAGTGACTGATCTTTGGTATTGCCCTTCAAAATCAAGGCTGACTATCAGCACGGTTTTCGAGAATATGATGACCTCTCTCGGTCCGGAGACCTCAAGATCGAACGGACCGAGAACGGTGCTCCTTCCCGAGAACGCCGATGTCGTACAAAGGATCATCCATGGACTTTATGCCGCTCGACACAAACCCGATATACTCCCTGAGCCTGGTCTGGAGCTTCTCCATGCCGACGTTATGTTTCATCAGAAGTACAACATCAAGGTGTCTCGATCCGACGCGGAATCTGCGCTGACCGCGGCATTGCGAAAGAATCCTTTCGCTGGAATCGCATACGCCGGTCGACTCGACGATCTCACGCTAGGCAGACAAGCTATCGAGCTTCTCCGATTCGATCCGGTTCATAAGGGAGGGGAATTCGACCTCTGGGCCGCGATGGCGGACATCAAGCCAAGCTGGCAACTCGCCCTTGCTAGTCTCCTTTTACCCTACCAATCGTTCCATCACGTGCAGGCCAATCCCGCCTTTTTCCCAATCCTCTCGGCAAGCCAGAACCACGATCGAGACCAGATACTATATCGATCTGAAGGAAATTGCTGAGCAATTTTCGCCTAAGTGAGTCAGTTCATTGTACTGCTTGGCGTATCGGAACTGATCATCAGGGACGACTAGACCAGTGAGACGGGGGGGTACAAGGCGGAAAGAGGAATCAGATGAAGCAGTTGCGGGAAGGAGGAAGAAGTGTTCGGAATCATGAGCTGGGTATATCAGAACAATACGAGCCAACCTCGGAATGTATGAATGGGTATCCTGGCTCAGAGGTTGATTAGTGACCCCGACAAGTTTGGTGTTCAGTATCATTCGAGAAGGGGCCAGCCTGGTAGAGGTCATGGTGGCGTCAGCGATCATAGCACCTGTCAAATCGATGAAGAGCATGGTCCGTGCCCAACGAAGGAATCTCATCATCAGTCGCCGCCGCTTACTTCTTGTCATTATTACTACCGTACTGACACCACATAGCACAATGACTGCGCCCACCGAACAAGGACAGACAGACTCCTGGCATCCAAGGTACCGAGTCGACAAGCAACTGATATGTTTCATATCAAAGGATAATGAAAAATTCGCTTTTGACAGGGAGATCCTGAGGAAGGAGAGGTGAGTCGACCATCGGTATATCTGATGAGTAGTGATGTGTTCAGAGATATGTTCAGCTTGGATAACAGCTCTACTCAAACCCATTCCTCGTCGAACGACCAAAACCCAATTTATCTCGACGCGGACGCCCAGAGTATAGCAGTATTATTCGATATGCTCAATGCTCCTTCGCGAAACCACTGGGCTTTACACCTCTCATCTATTTCCGTCGCAAGCTGCATCGTTCTCTCCGCATTAGCCGATACGTACAGTTTCTGCCGGATCAAGTCCACCGTCGAGCGGACTATGGGCCTACACCTTAGGAAGCATCCCATCCGGGTCCTGAAGATCGCAAGTGGCCTAGGATCCAAAGGTCTTGACTTCGGACGAAAAGCTATGACTCACATGGTGCAGGCAACATGCGTTGAGGACTCGTTAGGTCGGTGTGTTTGTGGGATCGAATGGGAAGATTTCGATGGCGTGGACCAAGCCTGGCGATCCGAAATAGCCTTGGCTCTGCTCGAAACCGGTCTTCATCACAACAAGCCTGTCAAGCCTGTATTAGATCAAAACGGGAAGGCGGTTCATGTGATCTCCTGCGTCCATCTGAGAGCAGCAGTCGAGCGTTTCAACTCCGAGTAAGCTTTGCAAATACAGCTTACAGTGGTAGCTGAACGTTAGACGACCTCGATAGGATACCATTCGAGACATCACGATTCAGGGTGAGGCGGATCGAAATGGCAGATATGTGAGGCGTTGCAGACAATGTGAGACCAATCCAAACCGATATGTATAGAGTCGATCGACATTTCGTTTCTTCGCCTCCTCAGTAGTAATTCGACGCGTCGACGCGACGCGCCTCCTTTAACCCTTAGACTCTCATCTAATGTCAGCCCCCTCTTCTGCATTCCGGCGAGACCGAGTGCCTTGCCGGCCCCCCCTAGTCTTAGGTGGGATCCTCTAATGAGTAAGAACTTTCCCCTTGACCTACTCCGTAAGCCCCTGTACCATTTGAGTTTGGTTTGGTAAAAGTAGGGTGGACTTCGATCTTTCAGGGAGGGTCGTTTTCCTGATCAAGATCATGACGATCTATTGTTCTCTTTCTTGTTCTTGAACCTATTCCACTTTCTTGTGTATCTCACCGTCGGCTTGTACTCGAGCCATCCTAGACCTATCACCGATCACTGCACTACACTGGTCGACCTACTGGTGGAGTAAACTGGAATTGCTGTGCAACACCTTCGACAGGAATTGAGTGGGATCACTAGGTGTAACCGCGTATTGTCGCCCATACTCGCAAAGCATCTTGTCATAACATCTCGGCCGTCTTACGCTCCACCCCCGTCGACGATACGATAGTGATACGGCCTGGCACGACTGGCTCGATCTCGGTGCGACAAACACACACACTGCCGACTTTGGGACACAAAGTGTTCCCGTGTTTACATCCCATCTGACATCTGTCACACTACCCGGTACAGCTGGATCGACATCTTGTATATACCTCTCTCACACAACCCCGCCGGTCGGCCGAGAACAACAACGGCATAACGCCAAGGATCCACGATAGACGAGACAGATACATCTAGTAGAAACCGATATTGAACTCGTCCCCTCGTTGAAGTCAACTCTACTTGTGATCCAACAACCCTATCTCTCCATCGGGCTGCGCCCAGAGCTTTCGACATTTACTCCACATCATCGGTGTCTCACATCGTTCAACCAACGCGCTACATCAGCTTTACAAGTGTCCACTAGAAACTAGCGTCGCAGCTTGTCCCATCCACCTTACATTTCATATCCTTTGTATCGGGTTGTTGACATCCCTATTACATTTCACATCCGATCTCGCTCCACAGCTCACTATCTAAACATATATACGCTGGTCGATACCAACTTGTTCACATCCCTCCACATTTTACGAAATCACATACCATCAACGCATTCCTACACATTAAAACTCTGTCTATACAACTATTATCAACATGTTCGGAGCACCCACTAGTTCTACTCTTGGGGAAAGGCGACAGGCTCGGCCTCCCCCTCTTCGACTTCCTTCTGGGTAAGTTTGCGCTTTTGAACCTTGTTTACGCGTACTGATGACAGACCCGGAGGATTGAATGTTCACAACGACAGCAGTCTCAAAACACCTATGCGAACCCCTATCTCTGCTTCGGGAACACCAATGATGTTCAAAGTGGTGAGTCATCAACTCTCCCCGACAGGTTCAATACTGATATACAGGACCCAAGAGCTATGACTCCCGACACTGCCGAATTCCCTCGAGATGCCCAGTGGCCTTCATCGGCCCCATGGACAGATGACGAGAATGGGATCATTGAAGCTGTACGTCACGCGACTTTCAATACCTCAACTCTGCTAACAGTTCAGTACTTGGCCAAACCCCCTCGAGGCTCCGAACAATCGTACGCTCCAGGAGAGCTTCCCCCTGCCAACATCATTGGCGAGATCGCCCTCCAGATCGTCAAGGTGGAAGGATCTAAGCCCCCAGGCTGGAACAGATCATTCGAAGAGACTCGCCGACAGGTCTTTGATGTCGCCCGACGAGAGAGTATGGCCAAAGTCGGTGGACACCATAGGCGAACTCCATCTGATATGTCTGATCCTTCCGACCGGCCCGATATGGCCGATGTCGTGTTGGAGGACATGATCGATGAGGTCGAGCAGGATATGTTGATCCCAAGCTTTGCCCTCGCGTTGGAGTGAGTGTTCTGATCACACCAAATCATAAGCTGACTGGCTAGTCTTTCTGATAAGGGCGACCCCAAGCGATCCGGTGCGGTCCCTCTGTCTTCTCGTAAGTCAACATGCATGAACATTCGCTCATTCCCTAGCATTGGATATGACCTTTGGCTCTGTCAACAAGATTCCCCCTCGAGTCCCAATCAGCAACGGACTTCATGGTCCTGGACCCCGACAATCTTCACTTCTTCAGCGAGGACAATCGTTTACTCATCAAGACCTCGAAGACAAGAAGTTCTACGTCAAGCCCAACGCCGATATGGATTCGGATGGTCAGGCTAGCGTTTCTATCTTGTCCGAGGGCACAACCGGAGCGTCTCCAGTGTCGGTCATTACCAACTCTCCTCCTTCCTCTGCCAACTCGTCACATTCACTGCACGAGGGAGCCGAGATGGAAGTCGAGGTCGAGCCCTATACCCCTGTCAACCAGACTTTCCCAGCCAACATCCACTCGTCTGCCGTTACTCCTACCGGACGAAGGGTCAACGATACCGCAAATTCGACTCCCAAGGTGACTATCACCACTGAGGCACCTTGGACTGGCAAAAGCGACGCTGGCCGACGAAGTGACGAGGAAGATGAGATTGTCTCTCAATCGGACCGATACACCAAGCGCCAAAAGACACAGATGGCTCGAGTGCCAAGCAATGGATCTTCCAATTGAATAGCTAGTTGTTTGGTAGAGGATCCTGTACATCCAGCTCGACCCCTTTTACAGTCTCGTTCTTGTCTTTAGCATGTGTTTCCATTTCTTATACCATTCGTCCAGGTGGCCTTTGGTCTGTTGTTTTCCTTTATTACGAGTTGTCATGGTTTTATCGCATATGTATCGCATTGTCTCATGAATCACTCGCTACTACGCTCGACCGAAAGGTCAATGATCGCTAACAAGGACGCTAGGCTTGGAGATCACCGTGAGGCGGTCTGCCACATTGCCAAGGCTGATTGTATAACTCTACTGACGGGATTGTTGCCATTGCCGACGCGTCATATTCCGTCGGACTATTCGAGAAAGCATCCGATTGGGCTGATGTCCGAACGCCACCCGCAATCGACGTGCAAAGGTCGCAGTCTTTCTTTACAGATACATAACTCCGCCGCAGGCTATTTGGTCACGCCCACGGAGTAGAGAATAGCAGCGGTGATGCTATTTCGTGGTCTAGAATGTCCAAGAATACGCGCATCAAAAAGCTCGGGAAGGCTTTTGGATCTGTTGTTGTTATACGCGTCAGGAAATATATTCAGGGTTCAACATCGGAAGTAAGGTTTGAAATAGAATTTGTACAAGTCACGTCGCGTCCATTGGATTATATCCTGCTCTTATGCCGAGTAGTATAGGTACATTTCCCAGGAACCCTGTTTGCATACCCCTTCTCTCTGGGCTATAGCCAGAGGAAGATTAGTCTGTCCTATGGTACCGTCATCGCAGTAGCGCCTCTTTATCCTACCAAGCACTTCTAGCCAATTCGCAAGCAGCCACACAACCAGAGTTCATCGAGATCATCAGCTTCCTTTCTCTAGTACTACATTCCTACTTCTTTTTACCCGTTACTACCCCCCAACTCTCTCTATTGCCTTGACGGCCAGATCATTGATTGCTCTGCTTTTGGTAAGTGACTACCCTATATTTGAGCACGGATGCTGTGTTTTTCGGAATGGGCAATGGAGGATCTCGGGATGTTTGTGTGTATATCAATTGTGTATGGGGAGCGATCGAAGGTGGGATGAGGATAGTAGACGCTCGGACCATGTGTCTCGGGATGGATGTGAGGAGCTGCGTTAAATCGCTTTACCCGCCCACATGTCTCGGGATGACAGAGCGGTGCGAACGGATCACTCGGAAAGATACTTGGAGGACATTCCGCGTTATCTCGGGCTAGCTCGCCGGGCACCCAGTATTCGCGCAGTACGCTACACTTTGGAAACTTTGGATAGAAGCGTATTGTTTCCCTCTGCCCGTCCCTCTACCCCCCAACCTTGTTATCCCGTAGAGGAGAACGCGCTTGAGCGCTTGAGCGCCACTTTACATTCTCTTTGTTCTTTTGTACATCACATATTACCGTACATATCGCTGACGCTATATCCCCTTTCTCGACTACTACCGACCTCTACTACTCGTCATTCGCCTACCCCTTTGCACTCGACCTCGCTCACCCCCCTTTCCCCTGTACATCGACTACCTTTGATCGCCTATTCGATTTAATCTTATTATACTCGCGTTTCTATTTCGCTTGGCATTACCCTGAACAAACACGAACCTGCACCCTTTCACACGCCATCCTTTACTCTTATTGTATCCACCTATTCCCCCCCTTCTTTTGCTTCTTATATATCCACTCTTCACTCATACCCCGCACTATCCATTCCCCTTTTCACTGCATCGCATCACAACGGTCTCGCATTGATTGCTACCCCGTCAACGACTACATCAACGACTACGACAACGATCACGTCCCATCACCCTCCCCTGAACCGATTGATTCATTTCACCTTCACACAACTAGTCCATCTATCAAGACGCTGTGCGCCCCATTAGTTGAATTCCCCGAAAGAATAAGAGTAGAACATCCTTCAACCCTCTATACCTATACTTTAATCACGCTTTGACCAATTTACACCGGTCACTATCACAACACTTCACCGTCTAGTCTACTATACTATACTATACACAATGCTTTACTCTAGCCTATTATTACCTCTCCTCGCTACCCCCGCCCTCGCTGCTCACGTCGGACGAAACCCAAAGCGAGGTCACTCTCATGTCGACATTGCTGCTCGAAATGGTGAAGTCCTAATTGAAGCTCGTGGTCCTTCGCCCGAACTAAGAAAACCCCAGACGAAACGCGTCGTCAAGAAGAAGAGGGCGGAGGGATCTTTGTGTGTCGTTCCCGGCACCAACACAACAACGCAGATTGGTGGTGGAGCATGGGCTGGTCCTACTTCAACCGCTTCTGGATCCGCCTCTGCCTCTGCATCGGCCTCGCCATCACCTTCCGCTTCCGTCCCCGCTTCCTCTACCTCTTGGTCTCTTGAAGAGGCATGGGTAAGTTTCTTTTTTCATCCCTTGACATCGGATCTTAAATTAATTAAATAGCAAGGAAACGACTTCTTTGACCATTTCGACTTCTGGGCATGGAACGACCCCACCCACGGTACCGTCTCTTACCAGAGTGCCAGCAATGCTTGGAACCAAGGCTTAATCTCGATCAACGGCAAGGGTAACGCCATCATGACTGTCGACCAGACCGAACACGTTTCCGGTGGCCGAAAAGCTGTGCGAATCCACGGAAAGAAGCGGTAAGTCTACTTGACCACTATCCTTTGAGCATTGCTGATAAATAGATACACTGGTGGTATGGTTATCATGGATGCTGTTCACGCCCCTACCGGATGTGGTACATGGCCCGCTTGGTGGATGAACGGAGACAACTGGCCTTATGGAGGTGAAATCGATATCATGGAGGGTGTCAATGCCTTCTCCCAGAACCAAATCTCCATCCACACTGGTTCCGGATGTCGAATTCCTTCCAACACCAATGACCAACAGACCGGAAGTTTGACCACTGGTTGGTTCGACAGCTACAACTGTGCCGCTTACGAAACCGGAAACGAGGGATGTGGTGTCCGTGATCTAACCAGCGGAAACTCCTTCGGCGAAGGTTTCAACGCTGCCGGTGGTGGTGTCTATGCTCGTAAGTCCCATTTCTCGTTACTCCCGTTTTAGAGCTGACGATCAGTCGCATGGACTCAGGCCGGCATCAAAGTCTGGTTCTTCAGCCGAAACAACATTCCTGCCGATATCAAGGGCGACAAGCCCGACCCCGCTACTTGGGGCAAGCCCACTGCCAACTTCCAAGGAGACACTTGTGATCCTTACAAGTTCTTTACCGAAAACTTCAACATCTTCACCAACACTTTCTGTGGTGATTGGTCCGGAGCCGACTCTGTCTGGAACTCAGCCGGTTACGCTGGTCAGACTGAATCATGTGCTTCCAAGACTGGTTACTCTACTTGTTCCGACTACGTCCTCAACAAGGGTTCCGCCTTCAGCGAGGCCTACTGGGAGGTAAGTCACATGTCCACCTCTCTCGAGGGTTGAAGCTGACAATCAGGTATCATACGTCAAGTACTACAACCCTCCTTCATCGTAGATCGATCGAGCAGGTCTCGAATGAGCCTGTCTTGACGGGAAAACGACAAGGGGTGTTTCGTACTTTTCCGACTTTATCTCGACAGTGCCCACTCTTTCTCAATTATATGCTTGCCTTCTATCTCTTTTACAATAACCTGCCTGCCTACCTACCTTTTCATACTACTTCTACCCTGTCTATAACTCCGCCTTCCTAAAGTATGCTCCTCCCTTGACGTGTGCTGGTCACTATACGTCTGTATTAGAGAATCCGACGATTCATTCTTGGTTTCCAGGTTGTTAGATAGAAATTATGCACTGTGTGATACATATACTGGCTTTATAACAACGAGCTGATGACATGGGGGGCTGGTGAATGAAGGACTTTGATGATAGCTTGGCCAAGCTTGAATTCACGAAACTTGCTATGCAATTGACCAGAGGGGCAAGTCAAGACACATGCTATAGTACAAACAGACGCTATCCAGCAAACTGCTTCATCTACTACTCTACGTATCTTTATCGTCCTGATCAACTGTATCATCCTGCTCATCCTGCTTCTCCGTCTTCAGAGCCTTCCCCCCCTTCAATGTACACTTTCCTCCCTTGCTACCACCACGGCAAGCCGGACAAGTCCTCCCATGTTGAATCATGAGGAAATGCAAGTCAAATTTCAGATTTGGAGGGATCATTATTTCCAAATGTGACTGAGTTTTCTCCCTCGTAGCATCTTTCGGTCTCCATCCCCACAGTCCCGCCAATCTGTAAACATGTGTGTCGACTGTAAATGGATTCCTCTTCAAACACCATCCCATAACCACCGACGCCGATTTCGTTCCCATATACTTGTAACTTAATAACTCCTTCATTACTTCCTCGTCGTCAAACTCGAATAGATCGTCCAGATCGTATTTTCCGGCTTTCTGGTGAACTTGATCGAGAACCGTCATAATGATCATTGATTTCCGATTATGCATCCCACCACATCTTATCGTTTCTGCCAATTTGGTTTGACCACCTTCAACAATCTTTTCGTATGCGAATATCGATCCATACACCTTCTTCATGGAGTTCATTGCTCGCTTTGCATTTGACCAAGCGGTGGCTTGCGAAAGGATAGCGATTATCATAGCGTCCAACACGTGTGGAATTGTTTCGGGAGTGTTTTCATCGGCGAATTCAGCTTCGACTGCTTCTTGATGTAGTTCCTTTAACTGAGCGTGGGCCATACTACATTCTTCAGGCGTAGGATGGTGGAATGCGGGAAAAGGGGATTGAGAAGTGTATTGTGACCAAGCGGAACGTTTCTTGCTGGACAAAAGATCATCGCTTTTGTTTTCTTTGACCGCACCGGTGTCAATCTTCGCGTCTGGGGGCAAGGTCTTTGCATCTACTACTACTTTGGTGCGAGAGCGGGAGGTGGAAGCTCGTTTGCTTGGAGTCGACACCGAGGGAGATGACGGTGTTCTACGTTTGACGGCACCCATTGACTTACCTGATAAACTTCGGACGCTAGGGATCATGTATTCGTATATCAAGATATGGTGGTCGACCACTTGTGAAGAGCCATGAGGACAACGCTGTGACCGTTATCCATATGAACCTTCAGAGGCGAGACTGAGTCGCCGACGACGTCAAATGACGGGTTGCGGATAAAAACGCGAGTACCGCGGTCCGCGGAACCACAGGTTGTAGAGATCACTTGGCATTGGCAGTAAGTGAGAGCAAGTCAGGCGTTTGTACGTTGTCATTATCGGAGGTGTAGGGAATGTCCGTTGATTTAGCGTCACGATGGAGCGGTAATAGATGGTTGACGATGGTTGACTCAACTTTGTTGACGTAGGTCCGTGTTCACCTTACAATCACATGGAAAAACATGGAGAACTGACATGTATAGAAACGTCAACAATTTGAGCTGAAGCACTGATTCTCTAATCAGCTCCCTCTGTCCACCAAACAACACTCCCCTTCTCGCCAATCGACTACCTGTTCGCGCACCCAATATGACTCAAATCAAAGTCGCACGATTCACCGGACCCTCCAAGGAGAGCCCTCTCAAAATCGGAATCGCAGAAAAGCCGAAACCCGGACCCAAGGATGTCCTAGTCAAAGTCCACGCCTGCAATGTCGTACCCAACACTGCCAACATGCTCACTAACACCGAGTCACTACCTGAAGGTTTCAACATCGCTATGGACCCCATTGCATTCGGATTGGATGCGTCCGGGACGATTGAGGCTTGTGGGGAGCACGTTCTGAACCTGAAAGTTGGAGACCGGGTATACGTGGATCCTTACCTCTCTTGTGATACATGTCAGGCTTGTCGAAGAGGCATGTAGTCTCACAATAGCGAAAGGTCAGATGGCTCATCAGTTAGGTCGAGCCGATCTTTGTCCTGCTGGAGCCCTTCGAGCTTATTTTGCGACCAGCGAACAAGGCAAGAAGACATTGGAACGATATCCATTAGGTGGGATGTCTGAATACCTTCTTGCCCCCGATGCGAACGTTGTTGTCCTTCCCGACTCGGTCGGTCTCGACATAGCCGCTCGATTTGGATATATCGGAACTTCGTTCGGCGCACTTCGAAAGGGAGGGGTTGGACCAGCTTCGACTGTCGTCATAAATGGTGTCACTGGTACACTCGGTTACGCAGCTGTTGCTATTGCACTCGGTTTTGGCGCGACCAGAATTTTGGGTGTTGGACGAAATCCCGACCGTCTCAAGGAAGTCGCTTCACTCGGCAAGAATGTTGTGGTCGCTTCTTCCGAA
>Ga0265798_10002679_pt1 | contig 25946 bp, 27 predicted proteins | sample P3T30metagenome_FD_192430 | JGI IMG/M metagenome (GOLD analysis project Ga0265798, IMG submission 192430) | Plant litter microbial communities from East Loma Ridge, Irvine, California - P3 T30 | ecosystem: Environmental > Terrestrial > Plant litter > Unclassified | place: USA: California...
GCAGTTACCGCCCCAAGGGATAGGCCCGTTGACTACAACGGCAGTTGTTACCTAATGCAATGTTTAATAGCAATGTCGCGTTACACCGCTTGATGTAGATAATGCCAAAATACCCTCTTTAACCAGTCTGCTGTTGTTTACTATGGAACCGGCCTGCGCTGACGTCTTGCCTAGGTCGATTATCGCCTATTATCTGGCGATCAGAAGCATAAACTACCCTGGCAAAGAGACATGACGAACGAGACTTCTCATATCGATTCCTCCTTCGGCGATGATCGGCACCCACAGCCTGATGCTCAAGGGCAAGCCGCCCTCCTCCTTATCGAAAGCCTGATCCACAGCCTGCTCGACAACGGCGCGCTGACCAAGCCGCAAGCGCTCGAGGCGATCGAAAGCGCCATGCAAGTGAAGGAAGAAAGCGCCGCTGAGGGGAAGGAGCCCACTAAGACCCTAAAAAAGTCGCTCAGCCTGCTCATCAACATGCAGAACAGTATCCAAGCTCATTCCGGTCGCTATGACGAGGAAGCCCAAGCTGGTCCGCAGCACAACCAGTAACCGGTAGCCGAGGGGCATGGATATGACACAACGGGCTATCGATCTGATAACTGCCCAGCTGGAGCGGCACGCCAATCTCGATGCTGGCGACCGTGAAGCGGTGGCGCAGATGCCGATCAAGACGCAAACGGTTCGTGCAGGAGCGTTCCTCATTAGAGAGGGTGAAGCCGTTTCAGACCATCTAGTGCTGCTTTCCGGATGTGCGCAGCGGAACAAGCTGGCCCGATCCGGCGGCCGCCAGATCGTCGCAATTCAGATCCCGGGTGAGGCGATCTCCTGCTCCAGTCTGTTCTTTGATCGAGCGGCTCACAGCACCCAGGCACTCACCTCTGTCGAGGTTGCCGGGATTCCACGCGACCGCTTTCGTGAACTTGTGCTCTGCCGTCCGGCGATAGTTCAAGCTATAATGAAGATGACGTCGATTGAGGCGTCGATCAGCAGCGAGTGGCTACTGAACATTGGACGACGACCGGCCAAAACCAGGGTTGCCCATCTGATATGTGAACTTGCGGCAAGGTTTGACCAGGCAGGTATGGCGAACGGCGTCGAGTACGATATTCCGCTTACGCAGGAGCAAATTGGCGATGCGCTTGGCCTCACCGCGGTTCATGTCAACCGCATGCTCAAGGAGCTTGATGAACAAACGCTGGTTATTCGCGATGGCCGACGGGTGATGCTTCCCAATCGGGCTAGGCTTGAACAGTTGGCTGATTACAACGGCAGCTATCTCTAAAGGGTTTTGCCCTTTATTAACCCACTGGAACAAGCCCTAACTGCCTACCGAGTGCTAACGTTAAACGCTAGGGTTCGGTTCGTTCTGGTTTTAGTCTTGTGATTTCAGCGCAGTGAAAATGGACGTTCTGTGTCACATAAACAATTAAGAGGCCTTTGAAATTCAGGAATTCCACAAAACTTCCGCGAAAGTCCTACATGGTACAGTCTTTAGATACCGTGATCAGATGGTGATCTCGCCCTCGTCACTACCGTCCCAATAGCGGATCACCTCTGCATCGATACGGATCATCATGACACCTGGTATGTCGATGCCGTCAGTAAAGTACCGGTCGAGATCCTTGGTCCAGTGAGCAGCGAACGTGGCCTTGTCTTCGATCAGCTCTGCGACGCCTTCGACAGTTACAAACAGCGGAGGACCACTGAGCATACCGACGGCACCGGTATAGCTAAGCGTGACGTGCGTATCGACGCGCAGGTCAGCAATCTTCCGGGAGTTTCTGTAGGCGAAGAAGTAGCCGTCGCCCTGATATTCGACATCACCGTTGTTGCTCATCGGGCGGGCTGTCAGTGTGCCATTGGGTGAACGAGTAGTCATCATTGTGAAATCCAACTCTGCCATCTTCTTTGACAGGTCGCGTAGGTTAAGGTTTGACACGGGAGCTGCTCCTTTGATTTGGGTCATAAGTTTTGCCCGAGCAGTTACAATGACCGTAGTGACCTGTCGGTCGCACTGCCTCGTGCCGCTGTCCGCTCGGTGATACCAATCCTGGTCCCCAATCGAGGCGGCCTGGATGGCGCCTCAAAGCCTTTCCAGCCGTGCCGAACATTTATGAAACCTTTTACACTACGAACGTAACGTTTCACTGTGCAATCATGAAGCCGGTTTAGACGGGAGCTACGTATGCCTGAAAACACTATCTGTCATTGCGAAACAGTTTCGCTTGTGGAACGATACGCCTTTTCTGTGACGCAATAGCTTGCCCAACCCTTCATGCCGGCCAGCACTCTTGAACGTCCGTGGCCAAACCGACGACGACGCGGGCGTAGGGGCTCGATCGCATTTGAGCGAAATATTAATCGCGGTCGCCGGGAAGAGCGAGCCAGCGATGGCAGAACTCTACCGGCTAACCAGAGCCAAGCTTTACGGTATCTGCTTTCATATTTGCAACGACCGGTGTTCGGCGGAAGACATTCTTCACGACGTTTACGAGCGGATATGGCAGCATGCTGGTTCGTGGAAACCCGGAATCGCTAGTCCAATCAGTTGGCTCGCAGCGATTGCTCGTAATCGATCAATCGATTGGCGCCGGAAGCATGCCAACATGGAGATGCCATTGGCCGAGGGCTGGGACGCGCCAGATGATCGGGATGGACCCGACGCACAAACATCTCGATCGTGGAATATTCAGTGGTGCAAGTCACGCCTTGCCGCATTGGATGACCACTGCCGCAATACGCTGAACGATATTTACCTTGAGGGAATGACCTTTCTGGAAATCAGCGTGCGCGATAACATTTCTGTCAGCACGGTAAAAAGTCGAGCGCAGCGAGGAATGCGTAAGCTACAAATTGAGTTTGCCACCAGCGATACGATCTGATGCCTCCGACAAGCGCCTACAATCATGACGGCACGACAGTTGCGCATCCCGTTGTCAGCCGAGAACGTATCTCCAGGGGCATGGAGATGACAAAATGCCTTACGTAACATTCGGACAAGAAATTCAGCAGCTTTTCTCGCTCCATAAAGACGGACGCATCAGCTCGGACGATTTTGAACAACGCAAACGATACCTGCTCAATCGTAGCAAATGCAGGCTATCCGTGCCGGTAACGCGCGCTTCCAGAGGCAATCTCGCATCCTGGATCGCCGGTTGGTTACGAATGTTTGCTTTTTGGCTAGGGTATCCGATGAGGCTTCGGTTTTCTTTCACTGACTAATACCAGAGGGAGCACCGCTTGGTTTTGACGGCGTTCTCATCGACGTTCAGAAACGACGCAGCATAGGGGCGGAGCGAGATCATGCTGTCGCCGGTCTACGCGCACTTGCGTTGCGCTGAGTTGAATAAAACTAGTTTATTTGATCGTACGGCGTAAAACTTTGGACAAGTTTTCCAACGAATAGGGCTCCCGCATCATCTGCCGCCAGATCTTGCGCACGCCGTAGACCGTGAAGTTCTCGGCGAACACGCGCGCGATCTCAGGCTCTAGGGGGCGTGGACGAATTGGTTGACGCTGGATCGGGCGGTTGATTCAAGGCTTTCTTTTGGAGGCGTGATTGAGCCGGGGCGATTTGAGCGAGGCGGAGTGGCGGGTCTTGAAGGATCTGCTGCCGATCGAACCCTCGATGCGTGGGCGCGGACGGCGTCCAACTGAGAATCGGGCGGTTCTCAACGGCATCCTGTGGCGGCTGCGCTGTGGTGCTCCCTGGCGCGACGTGCCGGACAAGTACGGCAAGTGGAACACGATCTATCGGCGGTTTCGGCGCTGGAGTGAGGCCGGAACATGGGAGGTCGTCTCGATCACCTTGGCCGAGATGATGGCAGACACCGGCCATTACAGCATCGACAGCACCATCATCCGCGCCCACGTCTCGGCAGCGGGGGTAAAAGGGGGGCTCATCGACAGGCTTTTGGCCGCTCGCGGGGCGGGTTCGGCTGTAAGGTTCACTGTATTGCCGATGCCGGCGGGCGACCGCTCGCCTTCCATCTGACCGGTGGGCAGGCCGCCGACTGCAACGCGTACGACACGCTGATCGCGCTGCCCGAGGCCGAGCCGGCCGCCCTGCTGGGCGACAAGGGATACGACTCCGACACCATCCGCGACGATCTGCGCGGGCGCGGGATCGACGCCGTCATCCCAGGTCGCTCAAACCGCAAGACGCCCATTATCCACGACCGCATCTTCTACAAGGAACGCAACCGCATCGAGCGATTGTTCGGCCATCTCAAGATCAACCGAGCCGTCGCTACCCGCTATGACCAACTCGCCCAGAGCTTCCTAAGCATGATCCAAATCGCAGCTACCCGTTACCTGCTCAAATTCGTCCACGCCGCCTAGGACCGCATCCTGCCGAGCCCGCGCAGACAGGCGTGTCGGATCCTGTCGCTGCGCGACGTGCTCGTAGTAGGTGGATGGGGCGATCGGCAGGACGCGGCAGATCGGCTCGACCCCATAGGCATCGCGGTGATCGTCAATAAACGCGATCATCGCCGGAACGGGCGGCCGACCTCCGCCTGCGCAAAATATGCGGACGCCTTGCGCAGAATCTCGTTGGCCTGCCGCAGCTCACGGACCTCGCGCTCGAGCGCCTTCACCTTGTCCGCAACCTCGGTCGGGACACCGGCACGCTTGCCGCTGTTGACCTCAGCCTTCTTCACCCACTCATGCAGCGTCTGCGGAACAAAGCCGATCTTCTCCGCGATCGACACCACCGCTGCCTATCGCGAGGGATGATCCCGCTCGTGGTCGAAAACCATCCGTACCGCGCGTTCGCGAACTTCCGGCGCAAACTTGTTCGTCGTCTTGCTCATACAGGCTCCACCTTCTCAGGAGTTGGGGCCTACGGCAAACCCGGCGCGGTTCAGTTTCGGCATGATGGGTGCAGGCTTGCGCTATCGTCGTCGCAGCGCGAGCGTCACGTTCGCATAATGCGTAACGCATAGGTGCCGCCGGTGCGAACCGGCGGCATTTTTTTATTTGCCATAGATTAGGCGCCCCTCTCGATCAGCAGGGTATTGCGCGTTGTTACCGCAGCAGTAGCACTCTACGGTTGCGCCAACCGGCTAGCGTTCCCCCGAATGACCTAGTCGGCCAGGGCTGCCGCGGATCCACGCTTGCGGCAGCCCGCTTCCAGAGCGGAACCGCCTTAAGAGCAAGTTTTTGGTCACGAACGGAACGGCGCGTGGTTTCCGTCGCAGCGACCTCGATGCCTGTCAGCCAAATTTACAGGCATGCCTGGAAATTAACGAATTTCGACGTAAATGCGTGAATGGCATGGCTTTTGCTGACATGGAAAACATATCAATTCGGAGTGTTTTCCATGCGTACCAAGTTCCTTTCCGCAGTCGCCGCTGTCGCAGTTGTCACAATCGCAAACGTTGCACCGGCCTCGGCCACTGTGTTCCCCGTTGGCACCACGACGCCGGGCGTTGGTTCGTTCCAGGCGGCAATGGGCCCGAACGGTTCGTACAACGGCGCAATCTCGCGCGTTGGCATCGGCGCTGGCACGTTCAGCGACACCTTCACCTTCACCCTGCCCGCCACCGGCCTCGGCAGCGGTTCGGTGATTAGCTCGACCGTCCTGATGAACGGCGTGACTTCGCTGACCTTTTCGAAGGTATCGTTTAACGGGATGGACCTCACCATTGGCGCACTGGGCAACCTGGTGTTCGCTGGTGGCGCAGATCTCCCGGTCGCAGCAGGCCAGCTGAACACCCTCATGGTTTCCGGCACGTCGCGGGGCGGCGCTTCGTATGGCGGCAACCTGACCTTCATCCCGTCGGCAGTTCCTGAAACCGCCACGTGGATGATGATGCTGGCCGGCTTCGGCATGATGGGCGCAGGCCTGCGCTACCGTCGTCGTAGCTCGACTGTCGCTTTCGCCTAATTCAGAACGCAGTAAATGCCGCCGGTGAAAACCGGCGGCATTCTTTTGTCTGTCACAGATCCGTCAGGTAGATCTTTATCAGCGCGTTGCCGTCCATCGTGCGCTGGATAGCCTCGTCCGAAGTCAGCTCCTCGGCCAGCTCGAGCGCATCGTCACGCGAGAAAAATAGCGAGTACAGCGACCGTTGAGCTTTGTCTGACGTCGCGTTGACCGCAGCCATTTCAATGCGGGGGCGAATGCTTGCGATTTCCAGCCACATAAGCTGCGACGGTGCGGCAACGCTTTCGTTGGTTCGCGGTGCACCAATTGGCTTGAAGCCCAACATGGCTTCGTAGAAGCGGCGATGCCGCGGATTGACCTCGATAAACAGGTCGGTGCAGCGATGGTGGTGGTATCCGTAGATGAAGACAATGTGAAACAGTGCCGCCAGCAAAGGCTTAGACGGCAAACTCGTCTCAAACGCCAAGCGGCTTAGTTCACAAATCTTGCGGCCGTCAGCGTTGCGAAACGCATCAAGCTCTTCAGAGAAGATTTTATCCGCCGCCAGTCCGACATCTGAGTCGACCACGAGCGTGACCGTCCCTAGCACCTCGGACTGCGCGGATGCAGTAAAGGTTGCACTGGCTCGGTGCGAGGGCAGAGCATGATGGCTGCCATATCCCCGCCAGGCGTAACGCTTGTTGATCAGCGAGCACGCATTGTCACGTCGATCACTTGTGTCAGCAAGCTCGATATCCACGGCCTGACTGAATACGCCCTGGACAAGTTTAGCGCGCTGTTCGTCTGGATGACGATGTCCAAACCCTGGTTTGGCCTGCCCCATTGCTGCGGCAGAGAAACGAGCTTCAGGTTGAATAAACACCACAAACCCCCGGAAAAGTGCAGCGCGTCGCTGATCACGGATTATGTCTGAGGTATGGGTCCATAAGAACGGGTTGATGGATTGCCTTACCAGACAATCCACCTTGCTCATTCATGGTTAACGAGCACCAGCACTTGAGACCCTGATGTCGGTCAAACGTGCTATTTGTAAGATTAACGCATTAAGATCGCGGAGAATTTGACCGACCGTCCTCAAAACGGACGACGTATGAAAAGCACGACTTAATGGAGCGTTGAAGCGCTTCGGCCAAGACTCTGATTACTGACAAGCGAGTCAGCAATAGTCAGATCACTGTAACATGCCCCATCCAACCAGGCCGTAAAGCGAACTTCGTCCGCCCGGGCTATCGCGTCTGCGATCACTGGTTCAGCGCTAGTGGCTGCAAACCCGGCCTCAAAGGTTTCGGCCAGTTCGTCGAGGTATCGATCACATAGCATAGTTCGGCAACGATACGGTTACGCGCTTGTTCCAGCCAGGGCCAAGTTTCCAGAAACATTGCACAAATATCACAGATATGCCCCAATCGGGCCTTGGCGATCGTCGGTACGAAGGCTTGCCACCATGCGTCCGCCGCATACGGCGAAAGTGGTGACCACGTTCGCCGCGCAGCGTTAGTCAGCTGAGGCGGGCTTTGCCGGCCGACCGCGCTTTGGCGCGTCTGCTGAGTTCTGCGGCTTTGCCGCAACTTTCTGCCCAGGCTTACGGCCAAGGCCAATCTTCTTAGCCATTTCGCGGCGCAATGCTGAGTAGGCAGGCGCCGTCATTGGATAGTCAGCCTTTAACCCGTAACGGGCACGATACTCGTTCGCTGTAAGACCATTGGTCGTAAGATGCCGCGTCAACGTTTTATATGGCTTGCCGTCAATCATAGAGATGATGACATCCGGGTTGGACAGGGACTTTCGCACCGTAACAGCACCGGTGTATTCAGTAGCGCCATCCTCCTCTGAACTTGTGACTGGCGCGTCGGTAAGGCCGTTAACCGCGGCGTACATCGACTTCAAGAATGTCGGAACATCCTCAGCCGCGACTCGCGTGTTGACATTGGAAAGCCACGCCATCGTCAATTCCGAGGCTAGTTCAACAGTGTTTGTAGTTTCATCCGACATACAATATTCCTTTTGGCCAGCAACCTAAGAGGGCGGTCATTAACTGGTTCTGAACGTGGTAGATGACATAAAGTTTAACAATTTGATGACATAGCACCCAGTGGTGTAAACCGCTTACAACTGCTTTGTAATGACTTCTTGCGCGGCGCCTACTGCACACGTTTGCAGATAGTTTTGCTCGTCCTGGTTCCAGTCGAGTTTTGGCTGGCGCGATGTGACGCACAGTGCGCCTATAAGAAAGCCTTTTCTGTCCCGCATTCCCGCCGCAGCGTAGAAGTCTATGTCACCGTCCTCAACGAGCGGAAAATCGGCGAACCGCGCGTCACTTTTCGCGCTTGGTACGATCAGTGTATCAATATCGTTATGGATCATGTGACCAACAAAGGATGTGGATCGGTTGAAGACGCCCGAACGCGCCCAGTCCTGCGCGATAACGAACACGTTATAATGGCTCACGGCGCAGATTATTGCGGTTTCGACCCGGCAGTGAATGCGTACGCGTCGCGCCAGATCCATCAGCGCCGGATTGCCAACCGCGCTTAAAATGCCTGATGCCTCCGTCGCCTTTTGACGCTCGGCCTCGTTGGCGGGCATGCCCGCCGAATTGTAGGAGGTGATGTTCATTGTTGGAGCTTGTTCACACTAAGTTGGGCAATTCGCTTCTATGAGAAACTTTGCCGCCGGCTGAATATCCGCACAAAGTATGACCTGTCCTAAAAACGTACGGCTGTTCAGCGTTGCTTTCAGATATTTTAGATAGAACTCGAACGCGGCGAATGTGACACATGGGCGACGAAAAGCGGGGATTATGGCAACTGGCGAACGGATCGATAAAACAGGAACACTAATCCAAGCCGGAGAGATAATGTTTCTGCGGCGTGACCATGGGGGGCGTTACCAGCTCGAGCTGCACCGTTTGCCCGTCAATCTCGGTCAAAAGCGGGTACGTTTGGTTGGTACGTTGGTTGGCCCGATGCTGGTACATGTCGAGGGGGTAGCGCCAGCCTGAATAACAGTAATTCGGCTTTCAACAGTTGGCCGCAAATCTGATTCAGCTCGACTCATACCGATTGTCAGGATCATGCTGCTGGCGATCATACCGCCATGGGACACATCATCACGCATGCTTGCGGCCACGGCCAGATCCACCACCTCGCTGGCTATGCCCGGCAACAAGCACAGAAGGCGAAGTGGTTGGAAACCACGCGTTGCCGGGAGTGCTTTATTGCTGACAAACAAGCTGTTCAGGCAGAAGCAGCCGCCCGCGATATTGCAGCTGTAGCCCATCTTGCGATGCCGGCGCTCAGCGGCAGCGATCGCCAGATTGCCTGGGCGACATCCCTGCGAGCAGCTCGCCTTATAGCTATGACAACGCACGAGGATGGTGATAACGCCATTAGTTCATTGGTCAGCCACCTGACTGACGCAAAGTGGTGGATTGACGGCCGCGGTCTAACCGACGTCGAATGGCTTGATCAGGCCGAACAAGTCGTTGCCGCGGGCGTTCCGGCCTTACGCGGAGACCAGGCGGTGTGCGCCCTATCAGCAACGGCAATGACTCATGAGGCGTCCCCTAGGGCTCAGGTAGCCATGCAATGACGCAAAAAGGTTTCGCCCGTGCCCATCGCTCAACGTCGACCGTGACAATTTACAGACAGTTCTGACATGTTCGACAAGACGTCACGTGTGAACGCTGTTCAAACGTCTGATTTTCGATCATCTCGTTAACCATAGGGTTAACCGGTTGATAATCAGGAGATACGCAGATGGCAAAAAAGTGGGCGTTCGCAGTTGGTATCCTGGGTATCCTCGCAGCCGACCCTGCCTCTGCCGGTCGAACCACGGAACATTATACGTCGCTGACGGTGTTCGGCGACAGCCTGGTAGACGCAGGAAACCTGTTTATTGCGAACGGCGGTACCCGTCCTGATCCGTCTCTTGGGTACTTCGAGCACCGCTTTACCAACGGCTATGACTACCCCGATCTGCTGTCGATCAATCTGTTTGGAAAGCCGACCACCCCGTCTCTAAAAGGTGGTAGCAATTATGCATTTGGAGGCGCTCGGATCGTCGATACCGGCGACAGCATCCCTGACCTGCAAGCCCAGATCAATGCCTTCAAGCTGTCCCCACGCGGCATCGACGCAAACGGTCTGTATGTCCTGAACTTTGGCGGCAACGACGTTTTTGGCGCGAAAGGCGTGTTTGGCCTGGTAGGCGCGATCGGGTCATACCCTGATATCAGCAGCTATCTGCAGGCGGCTGCCCAGCAATACGTAGGCGGAATCCAGGAGCTCAACAACCTCGGCGCTCAAAACATCCTGTTCACCGATTTCCCTATGGCGGGCGATCCGCTGACGATCGAAGCTAATGGCTACCTCGCCACGGCACTCAAAGGCCTGACGCTAAGCGCGGGCACGGATCTGTTCCAATACAGTCTCAACGATCTTAATCAGCGCGCCCTCACCAATCCCGCTTCACTCGATCTTCCTCCGCTGCGCTTCGACACCAACTGTGTTGCAGCGGGCGCGCAATCGACCGGGTGCGCAGGCTTCTTCTCGTTTGACGGAGTACATGTCACAGCAGCGGTGCAAGCCGCCGGTTACAAGGACATGGACCGTAAATTTGGGCTGACGATGGCGCAGGCGGTACCAGAGCCGCAAAGCTGGGTGATTATGCTTACAGGCTTTGGGGTCATCGGCGCGGCACTGCGTTACCGACCGAAAAAGGCGCTACGTCCAATCGCTAGCTAGAGGCATGGTTATGCCGATCGGCCAACGTCCGATCGGCACCCATGTTGCGCATGTCGCTGATCGATTATAAGTCGGCAGAGTTGTTTAGCCGCTTGGCGTGCCGTGAAGTCACGGTCGCAACGATAACATGGAACAACTCATTGTGAGCCTCGTCTTCGACGTTCACGCGCCAGTGACCGTCGTTTGCAAATCCAGGATGCTTGATCAAGTATTCACCCAAGTACTTCACTGCCTTGTTCCGCGCTTCTGAGAGCGAGCTACATTCCATTCTCTCATAAACCTTGTCTCTTCCGGCAAGACTAAAGATATATAAACCCATTTATTCCATTTCTATATAGAACATATACCTAGCTCATTATAAACTGGAATTTAGAGTAATGATTCTATCTTCTACGTCAAGGCACACTGGGTTAATATAGATTAGTAACGAAACGGTCTTTGTTTGGTTTGCTCGCTATGTTTTCGCCTTCTATAACGAGCTTTGCACGTTAGACTCACTTCCTGAGTTTCAAGGTTATTTCCCTCGCCAGGTTCCAAACGATGGTGTTTCAGACGTACGCTATAGTGCCAGATCTTCGTTCATTATCCGGACGACATCATCCTGCTGCATGTTCGGATGGTCCATCTTATCTGTCGTAGCCGAGTCATCGGTTGGCACTAGTACAGCAAGACTTGCGCGGTTGAGCGCTGTTACGCGTTTTACCTGGGCGATGCTGCAACCCGCTAGGGTCAGGACCCATTGATGTGAGAGACGCGATCTGATTCAGGCTCTGCAAGGAGACTGGCGATGAGCGACCTGTATTGGCTGACGGACGAGCAGATGGCGCGGCTGGAGCCGTACTTTCCCAAGAGCCACGGCAAGCCCCGGGTTGATGATCGGCGGGTGTTGAGCGGCATCGTCTTCGTAAACCGCAACGGGATGCGCTGGTGCGATGCGCCCAAGGAGTACGGACCGCACAAGACCCTCTACAACCGTTGGAAGCGGTGGGGCGAGAGGGGTGTGTTCCTGCGCATGATGGAAGGACTGGCTGCTGCGAGCGCCACCCCCAAGACAATCATGATCGACGCGACCTATCTCAAGGCACACCGGACGGCATCGAGCCTGCGGGTAAAAAAGGGGATCTCGGGCGGCTCATTGGTCGCACCAAGGGCGGCATGAACACGAAGCTCCACGCCGTCACCGACGCAAACGGTCGCCCACTGAGCTTCTTCATGACCGCTGGCCAGGTCAGCGATTACCCTGGCGCTGCAGCGCTGCTCGACGATCTGCCCAAGGCGCAGTGGATGCTTGCCGACCGCGGTTACGATGCAGATTGGTACAGGGATGCTCTTCAGGCAAAGGGTATAATGCCCTGCATTCCGGGACGAAAATCCCGAAACGTGCCCATCAAATACGACAAGCGCCGCTACCAAAGCCGCAGCCGCATCGAGATCATGTTTGGTCGCCTGAAGGACTGGCGCCGTGTCGCCACCCGTTACGATCGATGCCCGACGGTCTTCTTCTCCGCCATCGCGCTCGCTGCCACCGTCATCTTCTGGCTCTGATCAACGAGTCCTGAGCCTAATCAATCTCAGGCTCGGACCCAACGAGGAGAGGGGCGCCAATTCAACCCCCGTAGGGACTGAGATTGAGCGACCTGTATTAAATAACCGATCAGCAGTTGGTGCGGCTTGAGCCAAACTCTTTCAAAGCACAGCAAGCATGACGGCGAGGGTACACCCCGCCGTCATGGTCTCCCCAGCTGTGTTACAGGCCGAACCGAATAGTCGCTCGCAGATCGCGTCCCGCCAGTGGAGCAAAGTCTTTGAGGAAGCTGGCATGTCGCCGGACGTTAACGTCAAACAGGTTGTTGGCGGAAAGCAATAGCGTCGTTTTGCTGTCTCGTCCGAAAGGTGAAAGACTAAGACTCGCATTTACGACAGTATAGTCGTTTGTTGGTGTTTCAAAGGGAGCGATGCGGTTCTGTTTGAACAGATGCTCCACCTCGCCGCGCAGCGTAAAGCGATCCCCCTGCGCTTCCAGGCCACCGAGGACGCGAGCCGGTGGGATGCGCGGCACCGGACCCTGGTCGACGATGTTCGCATGGACATAGTCGCCCAGCACATCACCGTTGATCCGTGTCGTGCCAAGGCGAAACAGCGTTGCTGAGAGATCCGCCTCGAAACCGTAATAATGGGCGTCCGCCTGCTGATACTGAAAGCACGGAAGATCAGCTTCACGCCCGGATGGAGCCGCCGCTGCTTCACAGACGGACGGGTCAACCTGATTCTCGGAGATATAGTTGGTGAACCAATTGTAATAGGCTGAGGCGTCGAAGTTTACCGAACCGGTGTGCGCATGCAGCGTCGCTTCGAGACCCCATGATTTTTCAAGACGGAAGTTCGGGTCGCCGAGTTCGTAGGCTTGCGTCCCTGCATGGCCACCATTGGCGAACAATTCCTCGGCCGACGGTGCACGTTCGGTCCGCGATCCGTTGACGCCGATGCGGACCGCATCTGTCAAAGCGTAGGATCCCCCAAGTGACCCTGACAGAGCCTGGAAATTGCGCTCCCCAAAGAAGAAGCGGTTGGCTTCGTCCGCTCGCGCGGCAAGCCCGGTCCATTCGTAGCGAAGCCCGCCCTCTGCCCGGAACGGGCCGCTGTTGAACTGCTGCAACGTGAACAGGCCAGTCTGGTTAGTCTCGTTGCGCGGCAGGAATGCCTCATCGCCAACGACGTTGAACAGCCGGTTAAAGTATTGGACGCCCGTCGCCCCGCTCCAGCCGCCCCGGTTCGCCTGGACGACTTCGAGCCGCCCTTCGGTGCCATTATTATAAAAGGCAGTGCCGACGCTGCCATCTTCCTCAAGTTCGAAGTGGCGGTAATTGGCATGGCCAAGACGGACCCGGATCCGGTCAAGCACCTCGCCCCCGGTCTCTACTTCACCGCGCAAATCAAAGCGATCCTGCGCAATATCAAGTCGTGGGGCTTCCTGCTCCTGGCCGACTGCGGTCGCGTAGCGGATCGGAACACCATAGAAGCTGTCGTAGTGGCTGTACGAGACACCCAGGCTGCCATTGTCCGTAATTAGCGCAGCACCGACCCCTGCGGTCCAGGTTTCTGAGAACGAATTGGGCAGGCGACCCTTTATGCCCGCGGCAGCAGCAAAGTCGATCGGCTCGTCGGTATCCTGCTGCAGGCCGACCTGACTCAACACAGCGGTGCGCGCCTGCGGCGACAACGCATACCCTCCGATCCGGAGATTATCGGTCTTAAGGTACGAACCATCCGCATGTACCACGAAGTGCTTGCCGATTGCGACGTCGCCGGCGCCTTCGATTGACCGTTCGTTAGCGGCGCTGCCGTAATTGGCGATACCGGCCAGCCGGTATCCCTTCTCGGGGACCGTCCGCGGGATGCGCGTATCAATGACGTTGACGACACCGCCGACGGCGGACGAGCCGAACAGCAATGCAGAGGGACCGCGCAGCACTTCAATGCGCTCCGCGAGCAGCGGATCGATGATGACTGCGTGATCGACGCTGGTATTGCTGACGTCGATCGAGCCAATCCCGTCGGTCAGCACGCGAATGCGCTCGCCCTGAAATCCGCGCAGGATCGGCCGCGACGCGCTTGGCCCGAACGAAGTCGCCGAAACACCGGGAAGCCGTGCAAGCGTCTCGCCGATCGTCGGACGCAGATTTCGGGTCAGTGCCTCACCAGTCAGTACCGACGTGCCCTGAAGCACGTCACGCTCGCTCTGCTGCACCGGCGCGGTGACGATGATGTCGCCCCCCGTCACCGCCGACCGGGACGAGGTCCGCACGGTTGCAGCGGCAGACGCGTCCTGCTTGGCCGGTTCATCCGCGCCACCCAAAGCGGACTGGGCAAACGCTGGTGCCGCCAGGAGAGAGAGGAAGCTTACGCCGAGGAGATATTTGGTCATGGTACGATCCCTAATGCCTGGATCGGCGTTTACCGGAACGATATATTGTCTCAAGATTATATTTCTGGTTTATGTCTTTCCACCGTGAGTGATGCATGTGTGCCACAACCGGCCTGTCCCGGACCTTTCCTAGCGAAAGTCGATCGGACGCAACAACCGGTGCGCGGAATGATTGGTTAGAAGCCGGCAATACGCGTCACTCGAGAAGGAATGGGTTCGTGGGCAATTCAATCCGAGCGACAACAGCAACTCTAGCGCTCGTGCTAGCGTCGGCCGCGGGTGCGCAACCATATCGCCCGGGGGAGGCCTTCGCCCCGTTCGCAATGGATCAGCCCGCCAGCCGAGTCCGATCGGCGAATGGTCTTCCTGGTCCCGATTACTGGCAGAACCGCGCGACCTACCAGATCCATGCGACGCTCGATCCGGCCCGCCGGACGATCAGTGGCACCGTCCAGATCCGCTACCACAACGCCAGCCCGGACAGGCTGGACGTTTTGTGGCTGCAGATCGATCAGAACATGTACCGTGTTGGATCGCGTGGCGGCAGCGCTCGCGGCGAAGTGCCGCGCGGGACGACCGACGGCATGACGCTGGAGACCGTCTCAGTCGATATCGGCGGTCGCGCGACGCTACTGACCCCACTCGTCAGCGACACCCGCGCACAATTGCGCCTGCCGACCCCGCTGCCGCCCGGTGGCGATGCGGTCGTCAGCATTCGTTACCATTACACAATCCCGTCTGACGATTTCGGCGGTCGGACAGGATGGCTGACCGCACAAAATGGCAACGACATCTTCTCAGTCGCGCAATGGTATCCTCGGATGGCAGTGTACGACGATATGCGCGGCTGGGACACGGCACCGTATCTCGCGCAGGAGTTCTATCTGGAGTATGGTGACTTCGACTACTGGCTGACACTGCCGTCAAACATGCTGGTGGCCGGATCAGGCGAACTGCAGAACCCAACCGAGGTGCTGACGCCGACGCAGGTCGCGCGGCTGGCGAAGGCGCGGAGCAGCGACACTACAGTCCTGATCCGCGCACCCCGCGAGATCGCTGACCCAGCTAGCCGTCCAAAGCGGGGCGGCACGCTAACATGGCATTATCGGATGGAGAATACGCGCGACGTCGCGTTCAGCGCATCGCAGGCGTTCACGTGGGATGCCGCACGGATCAACCTTCCGGGTGGCAAGTCGTCACTGGCGATGTCTTTCTATCCGGCGGAATCGCAAGGGAACGATCGCTGGGGGCGGTCGACTGAATATCTGAAGGACTCGGTCGAGCGGTTCTCCGCTAAATGGTTTGCATATCCGTGGCCGGCAGCGGTCAACGTTGCGGGGCCCGCGTCGGGTATGGAATATCCTGGAATCGTTTTCGATGGTATTGATGACAAGGGCAAGGAATTGTTCTGGATCACCGCGCACGAGATTGGGCATAGCTGGTTCCCAATGATTGTCGGCTTCGACGAGCGTCGTCACGCCTGGATGGACGAAGGTTTCAACACTTTCATCGACATTTTCCAGTCAGAGGAGTTCAATCACGGTGAATACGCCCCCAAGCGCGACAGCGAATTCGCGCCGGGTGGTGGCAACCCAGTTGATGAGATTCTACCCGTCCTAGCCGATCCCGAAGCGCCAGCGATCCTGTCACGGTCGGATACGGTAATCGAAAAGTGGCGCCATCCGGTGACGTATTTCAAATCTGCGCTCGGCCTGGTGCTGCTGCGCGATCAGATCCTGGGACCAGACCGCTTCGATCCCGCCTTTCGCAAGTTCGCAGCAGCCTGGGCGTTCAAGCACCCCAAGCCTGCCGACTTTTTCCGCGCTATGGAAAGCGATGCGGGCGAGGATCTGTCGTGGTGGTGGCGCGGTTGGTACGCCAACAACTGGCAGATGGACTTGGCGGTAGCGGGAATCGCGGCTTCAAAGGACGGCACACCGCTGGTGACCGTAGAAGCGCGCGATAGGCTGGTGATGCCAGTGACATTGCGCGTGACCTACGCGGATGGTCATAAGACCGATCTGCGCTTACCTGCCGAAACCTGGATTCGTCAGTCAGCTACGGCCATTCCCGTTCCGCGTGGGCGGGTGACACATGCAGAACTAGATCCCGATCACAGACTGCCAGATCGCGATCGTAGCAATAATGTTGCGCGCTTCATCAATTAAGGCTCAAGGTCAGCGATCGGCAACTGTATTGTGCGGCACCGATGCTGTACCGCTTCCGAGAGCAGCTACCAGAGATCGAGGCGTCTCAGGCCATCAGCGCGGCACGCAGAAGCGTACGTTCGTGACAACGCGCGTTCTATAACAAAAAGGGGCCGGAAGCCGACCCCTCATGCGTAAAAAGCTTCTCGAACTCAGCCGTTGCAAGGACAACCGGCATGGTTGCAGCCAGCAGACTCCTGGTGGTGAGTGGCGCAGTTGTCACCGCAGAAGATGCGACCCTCTGCTTCTACCGCATTACCGGTACTGACAACACAAACACAATCGTTGCAGGCACACTTTACCATTTCGACATTGACGCTCATGATTATTCCTCGTGTATGTGGTCTTCGGGTTCAAGGACGTGGTCCATCATGTTGGTCAGCATGGTGCGAACGTGACAGTCGGGTAGCTCGTAGAAGACGTTTCGTCCGCTACGTGTCTGCTTCAACAACCGCCCAGCCCTCAACAAACGAAGGTGCTGCGAGACGAGGCTTTGGCTGACGCCAACCTCTTCCGTCAGGTCCCCCACCGACCGTGGCCCTTCAAGGCATGCCGCTACTAGCCTCAGCCGGTTCGGCTCGCCAAGAAGGTGAAACAGCTCGGCAAGCTGTGCTCCCTCATCAGGTGTCATGTGATTATCAACATATGAACGTATGCTAATATATACATATGCACATGCCAGGCAATTGATTTTCCATTATCTGTTCGTGATCAGCGATGCGTGTGGTTGCAGTTGCTCCGGGGGGGAGGTAACGTCGAGCAGCGCTCCGCCTGTTCGACGCAGCATGCTCGCTGACCAGCGGAGAATGATCGCGGCGCCGACAATCCCCATTAGCGGGTCGAGCCATACGAGGCCGTAGCGTCGCCCGCACCAAAGCGCGGCGATCGCTAGCACAGAGTGAGCGCGTCGGACAGCACGTGCACAAAGGCAGCCTCGCGATTGTGGTCATGGCCACAGCCATGCGCATGCGGCGCTCCGCGGAGCAGCCAATCGCTGAGAAGATCTACCCCAAGGCCAATCGAGGCCACCACCAGCGCTACTGAAAAGTCGATCGATCCAGGCGATACGAGACGAACAACAGACTCGCCTGCGACCAAGATGGCGACTACGGCGAGCATCACGGCATTTGCGAAGCCACCAAGGTCGCCCGCACGGTGAGCGCCAGAATAGCGTCCCGATGTCGCATGGCGTCGCATAAAACGGTAAGCGAACACCGCCACTCCCATCGCGGCGGCATGCATCCCCATATGCCAGCCGTCTGCGAGCAGTGCCATTGAACCGGTCCACCACCCCGCTGCTATTTCGGTGATCATCGTTACGGCGGTCAGGGCGAGCACTAAGGTTGTTGCGCGTTCGCCCTGTGCGTAGGCGCGAGCATCGCCCTAGTTACCATGGGGATGCTCGGGGTGATCGTGATCTGTAGCAAGACTGGTCATGACTAAATCGGTTTGACGACGCAGCATCATGCCCCCGATTTTGATGCTGCGTTAGTGCGCGATGCTCGTCACAGCAAACATCAGCATCATTCCGGCGATACTGGCCAGGGTCGTTCGCATTCGCGGATCGAGCGCATAGCTTCTCGGCAACAGTTCGCATGCGCCAATGTAAAAAAAGACGCCAGCAAACCCGGCCATCAAGGGCGCCAGCATGGCTGGCGGCACAGTTATGCCGAGGCCAAGCAGCACACCCAATAGCGGCGCGAAGCCATTTAACACGAGCCAGCGGCGTGCTGCTCTTTCCGACCTTGCCGCCAGACAGAGGCTCACCGTGTTTACGCCGTCCGCGATATCGTGCGTCAGAACCGCCAAGGCGATGAGCCACCCGGCGTCCACACTGATCTGGAAGGCGATGCCGATGCCCATACCGTCCATCAAGCTGTGTAGCGTCAGGGTGGCGGGGCCGAGATGCGTTCTCCAACTCACCGGCAACCATTTTGCTTGTCTCAGCGCTCGATCCAGCAGCATGTAAAAGCCGAGTCCGACGGCCACGAACCCGACCAGTGCGCGCGAACTCCAATAGCCATTAGCAAGCTCCAGTGCCTCAGGAACAAGGTCGAACACCGCCACCCCGAGTACCACGCCTGCCGTAATGCCGAGAACAAGCACGATCCTGTGTTGCAGACGCAACGCCAACAGCCCCCCTGCCAATGTTGCTAGGCTGGCAGCTACACCAAAGGCGATAGGTAAAAGGCTCAAGGGTCCAGCCTTTGATCAAGCTGCCGACTGTCGCAGAAGTGCCAGGATTTTGTAGCTAGGAGCATTTACACGCCCTGACGCACTCAGCTCTATGATACAAGATATCAAATCCGTTCATATGCGTCACCGCAGGGCAGTACCCATTGTGGGGTTAGTGCTCCTGATGCTGGCGCAGTGTCGAAGTGAACAGAGGTACGAACCATTAACACAGATGCAGCCTTACGGCACGCGGCTCTCACTTTCACGACCGTGCTTGCGTATATAGAGATATGATGTATCGTTACTGAGAATGCTGTTATCGGTAGGTCTGACGTTGCAAACCAAAACGATTGATTGGCTTGACCGAATAGCGCTGGCAGGATCCGCAGCATGCGTGGTGCATTGCCTGACGCTCCCGCTCATCCTTGCCGCTGCGCCCGCGTTCTCCGTCTTTTTCTCTATACCAGAGAGCTTCCATCATTGGGTTATTGCCTTCGCGGCGCCCGCGGCGGTGATTGCCCTTTCGAGCGGTCGAGCGCTCCATCGCACGGTATTTGCAGTCACCTTCGGATGTACGGGGCTCACTCTGCTTGTACTTAGCGCCGTCGTGTTTCCTGAAGGTCAGGTTGAGACCATTCTGACAGTCTTTGGCAACGTTTTTCTCGCTATGGCGCACATTATGAACTGGCGTTCGCGTCATGCATGCTAAGCATCACCGCAGCGAAAAAACATTCTGCGTGCGCCGCCCTCACGGCTGGCTCCACAACGAAGTACTGCGCGCTCTCGACATTTCCGAAGAGCCCCTCAGTGCCCACGCTATCGCAATGCGCATTGCGGAGAGCCAGCCTGGCATTCATCACAGTTCGATCTTCCGTGTAGTGGGCCGACTACTCGAAGCCCAGGCCATCGACAGGATTGAAGCGCTAGCCGGCTATGTCCTGCATCGGTCAACTCCAACCTTAACGATGATCTGCCGTAGCTGCGACGGGACGACGACATCGGACGGAAGCGTAATTCGAACTGCTCTCGTTGACGCAGCCGAGGCAAAAGGATTCCAGCCTCGGCGCTACGTTTCCGAGGTTGTGGGATACTGCTCAAGATGTACAGCAACTAGAGAAGCTGCCCAACAACCCATTTAACAGGTTGCCGACGGAGCACAAAGTCGTGGCGGTGAAAAAATCCACCGCCACGACTTTGGAAAAGCTTGTCCTATAACGGAACTCCACGACAGGGGCATCCGCTGATCCGTCGATACGCTACCCGCTCGACTTTACCAAGTTGATACCGAGTTTTATCTGACTGCTCAAAAGCGAAATACTTTGTAAATTATTTAATTATTGCAATTAGTGCAAGTGCCATACACTTCCATCACCGGCCGCTTAACATTAAATCCGACAGTTTTTACGACATCTCGAATATTAGCTGCAATCAAGTCATTATCAATATGATCAACTCTGCCACAGACGTCACACAAAAGAAATATGCAATCATGCCGGCATCCCGGATGAGGATTAACAAGATAAGAGTTTTTGCTCTCAATACGAAGAACAATATTCTTTTCCACAAAGATGTCTAATATTCGGTAGACACTGTTCGCAGCTATTCTGCGGCTTTCCGCACGAGACAGGCCGTCAGCTATATCATACGCAGAAACCGGCTTGATAAATTCCGCTATCGTTCTGTAGACTGCTGCACGCATCGGCGTCCATTGTTCTCCAGACGCAATAAGTACCTCTCGCGCAGCTTCACTTAACGCTACGCCTTGAGGCTCTTGGTGAGAATGTGCGGCATGACCCATCGGCTCAATCTAGGGTGTAGATTGAGCTTCGGCAACGCGTAGCAGAAAATGCCATCCGGCTAGTTTGCCCCTTGAGGCCAGCAGATGGGACAGCTAGGGAGGTGATATATTATATCAGAGGCTTTATGAACTCCACCCCATTGATCCCCGTCACGGTCCTCACCGGTTACCTTGGTGCTGGCAAGACCACCCTCCTCAACCGTATCCTCAGCGAAAATCACGGTCGAAAATATGCGGTGATCGTCAACGAATTTGGCGAGATCGGTATCGACAACGAGCTCATCGTTGATGCCGATGAGGAAGTTTTCGAGATGAACAACGGGTGCATCTGCTGCACCGTTCGCGGCGACCTGATCCGTATCATCGAAGGCTTGATGAAGCGCAAAAGTACCTTCGATGCCATCATCATCGAGACGACTGGGCTCGCCGACCCGGCACCTGTTGCCCAGACTTTCTTTGTCGATGACGACGTGCGCGCGCGCGCCAGCCTCGATGCGATCGTGACCGTCGTCGACGCGCGCCACATCCTTGCCCGGCTTGAAGACAGTCACGAAGCAGAAGAGCAGATCGCCTTTGCGGACGTGATCCTGCTCAACAAGACCGACCTCGTGGACGCACAGGAGCTGGAGCGGGTCCGCCAGCGCATTCGAGCCATCAACGGCCCGGCACGGCTGCATGAAACGCAGAACTGCGTTGTGCCTCTTGAGGAGGTTCTGGAACGTGGCGCCTTTGATCTTGATCGCATCCTGGAAATTGAACCCAATTTCCTGTCCGAAGACGATCACGAGCATGATGATGCGATCACGTCGGTCTCGCTAAGCTCGGACGCGCCGATCCGGCCAGAGCTGTTCATGCCGTGGCTTCGCAACCTGACAGCCGAGCAAGGACAGGATATCCTGCGCCTCAAGGGCGTGCTGGCGTTCCCGGGTGAGGAGCAGCGCTACGTCGTGCAGGGCGTTCACATGCTGCTGGACGGCGATCATCAGCGTGACTGGAAGGCGGATGAGATCCGTGCCAGCCGCATGGTATTTATTGGCCGCAATCTCGATTCCACTGCTTTACGGCAAGGCTTCGAGGCCTGCGCGGTTAGCGCTGCCTGATGGCCGAGCTTCTCAAAAGAGGTGGGTTGGTCCATCGTCACGGCCGGCACGTTCAACTTGACGGGGAGCCGACTGCAATTCTGTGGTTAGGGACGGTAGCCGCAGCCGCACTCGGCGATGGCAGCGTACACTGGCTAAACGACGAAGGTGGGGCCTCGACACGCTCGGTGCACGCCGGAGCGATCCTGACCGCGTGTCGCCATCCTGACGGCATATCGGTGCTGACCGGGGGCGATGACGGCCGCGTGTGCCGGGTCGCCGCCAACGGTGACATAGCTGAAATTGGCTGTTTCGAGCGTAAATGGGTCGAGCATCTTGTCGCCAGCCCTGCGTCGGGCCTCATTGTCGCAGGGGTCGGTCGCGAGGCGATCGCGTGGAGCAAGGGTGCGTCCGAGCCTACCCATCGCTACGCAGTTGGATCGACGATCGGTGGTCTGGCGCTCGACGCCAAGGGCAAGCGCCTCGCAATTGCGCATTATAATGGTGCAACCCTGGTTTACGCCACTAATCCGGACAGCGGCCGCGTTGCCCTCAATTGGGTCGGTTCGCACATTGCCTGTACAATGAGCCCCGATGGCCGCTACCTTGTCACCGGCCTGCAGGAGACGGGACTTCATGGCTGGCAGCTCCCTGAGCTGCGAGATATGCGCATGTCCGGCTACGCCACCAAGACGCGTAGCTTTTCCTGGGACCGCAAGGCCAAATGGCTGGCAACAGCGGGCGATGCGCGGGCAATCCTCTGGCCTTTTGACGGCAAGACCGGGCCGATTGGCAAGGCACCATTGCTACTCGCCAAACGAGAAGGCACAATCGTTACTCGTGTCGCTTTCCGTCCACGCGACGACATCCTTGCGATAGGGTACAGCGACGGGACGGTGATCCTTGCTCGCCCCGCAGATGAGAACACCGTGCTCATCGACGAGGGCGGCGCCTTTATCACCGCGCTTGCCTGGAACGATGCCGGTACCCGGCTCGGCTGGGGCGATGAGGACGGCCGGATTGGGATCCTCGACATGGAAGCGCGGGCGTGAGGAGCCCCTGCGTGAACGTCTGCCGCTTCGACGGTAAAACCGGCTGGTGCGTCGCCTGCGGTCGAACACTAGGCGAATGCCGCGAGTGGAAGAAGGTGTCGCGTCCGCGGCTGATAGCGATCAGCAAGACGCTTCCCGCGCGACTGAACAAGCTCGCCGATCGAGGCCTACGCGTCATCGAGGAACAGGCATGATCGAACTTTCGGCCCTGTGGCTGATGTTTGTCCTTGGCTTACGCCATGGGCTCGATCCTGATCATGTCGCCGTGATCGACAACATCGTGTTTCGAACCGTGGATGCACGGCCGCGCCTTGCACCCTGGACGGGAACGCTGTTTGCGCTCGGCCATAGTCTCTCGGTCGCCACGATCGCTGTCGGCGTCTCGTTCGTCGCCGGCGCCTTTGCCGTGCCCCCATGGACGGCATCGCTTATCGACGTGGCTGTGGTCGTCCTATTGTTGCTCGTCGGCACGATGAACCTCGCCGCGTTAATGGGGCCTGGAGACTATACCCCGATTGGATGGCGGGCGGGCCTTGTGCCAAAGCGCCTGCGTACCAGCACCCATCCTGCAGCTGTGGTCGCCACCGGCATCATCTTCGGGCTTGTGTTCGACACGGCTACTCAAGCTGCAGCCTGGGGCGCGGCAGCGACCGCAAAAGGCGGTACAATCGCGGCTCTGACCATAGCAGCCACGTTTGCCCTGGGGATGCTCGCGGCCGACACACTCGATAGTCAAATCGTCAGCCGCCTTCTGCGCTCCTCAGGCCGGTCAGCCCCTACAATACGGCGCTATCGTCGTGGCGTCGGCTGGCTTGTCGTCTCCCTGAGCTACGGGATGGCGGGTTATGCTCTCGCCGAAACGGCGGGCGTGAATGTTGGTCTACCCGACAGCGTCTTCTCTGCGATCGGAATTGGGGCAGCCGCGATCATCATTCTCCTGTTGCTGGTCGCTCGCTGGCCGGTGAATGGCAAGTGGCGTCGGGGTCCGGCTACCTGAACACGTAGAACGAGCGAACGGCGTATCGCTGGCACTGGCAGCGTGCGCGTCGCTGATACAACAACAAGGGGGAAACATCATGTCGGTCCAGCCGGCGACGCGCGCGCTTCGTATATCGATCGCGGCACTTGCCATCAGCATTAGCACCCCCGTTTGCGCTCACGACACTATTCCGAACCCAGGGTCGTCCGATGGGTCTATGTTGACGGACACGGTCCACGTGCCGACAAGTTTGGACAGCGAAGACATCACTGTAACCGGCTGGCGTCTTCGCCAGCTCGACGCCCCCGCCATCACGGGCAGCCGGCTGGGCCTTTCCGTTCGAGACGTTCCAGCGACGCTCGACCGCATCGGCGCCGACGAGATCCTGACCCGCGGATTCCGCACGGTCGAGGAGGCAACCGTTAGTCTGCCGGGTATAATCTCGGGGGGTTCACCGGGAGATCCTTCCCTCTTCTCGATGCGCGGCTTCACTGGCGAGCAGATCACCATTTTGCACAACGGGTTATATCTGGGCCCTGCGAACATGATCAATCGACCGGGGAATACCTTCAACATTGCCAGTATCGAGGTGCTGAAGGGGCCAGCGTCAGTTCTCTATGGGCAAGGTGCCGTTGGCGGCGCGGTCAACATCGTCAACAAGAGCGCTGACCTTCGCGAAAGCGGCGGCCAGGCACTCGCGTCGTACGGCAGCTTCGACACGGTCAGCCTGGGTGTAGGAGGAAATGTGGTGCTCAGCGAGACGCTCGCTGGCCGCGCCGACGTCAGCTATCATCGTACCGCTGGGTATGTCGAAGATGCCGGGTCGACCTCATTTAATGCATCTGGAGCATTGCTCTTCCGGCCTTCATCGTTGTTATCTGTAGAGCTGAGCGTCGACTATCTGCGCGACAACCTTTCGACCTATTACGGCACGCCGCTTGTTCCGGCGACGTTCGCGGCTGAACCGATCCGCGGCATTCTTGCTGCCAGCAATGTCAATGTGATCGACCGGCGGACCCGCTTCACCAACTACAATGTCGCGGACAATCGGGCACATAGCTCACAGTTCTGGCCCCGCTTTGTCGTTAGTTGGTCGCCGTCGGACGCCCTGACCCTGTCCAACACGGCCTATTACTTTCACGCCGAGCGCCAGTGGATCAACGCCGAAAACTACGTCTTCAACCCATCGACAAAGCTCATCGACCGCGATCGCTTCTTCGTGTTCCACAATCAGGATTTGGCAGGAGACCAGGCGAGCGCCACGCTGCGCCACACGGTGTTTGGACTGGAAAACACTTGGGTGGTCGGTGTCGACTACAGTCACCTCGACTTTATTCGCACGCGCGGATTCCCTGACGGCGACAGCGTCAATCCTCTGGCGCCGACACGGGGCGGCTTCGGCCCGCTGGCCGAGCGACGCAGCCCAACGCGTTGGGATCAGGTGGCACTTTTTGCCGAGGATACGCTCAAACTGACGCCTCGGCTCAAACTGGTGACGGGCCTGCGGACAGAGCGGCTGTATCTCACACGGGAGAATTACAACATCGACGCAAGCTTCAATGCGAACAGCAGCTTTCGGCGGACTTACAAGCCCTTCAACTGGCGCGCAGGCCTGGTTTACGACGTAGCACCTACGGTCACGGCTTATGCCTCTTACAGCACGGGCAAGGATCCGGTCGGATCGAACATCTTCCTGGTCAATGCGGCCGAGAATTTCGGCCTGTCCAGCTCGCGTCAGGGAGAAATCGGGCTGAAGGCGGATGTGCTGGATGGGCGGGGCTCGCTGACGATCGCGGTGTATGACATCAAACGGCGAGACATTTTAACCCAGGTGGGGATCGACGCGGTTAGCAACGTCGGCAGCCAAAAGTCGCGTGGCGTAGAGGTCTCGGGCGAGATGAAGCTCGCTCGCAACTGGGCAGTGACCAGCAGCGGCACCTATGTCGATGCGACATACGGCCGGTTCGTCGATCCAAACTACGGCATTGCGGCTTCCGGGAACCGTCCCCCGAACGTGCCTGCCTGGGTTGGGAACGTCTGGACGAGTGTCCAGCATGTGGCAGGCCTGCCTCTGGAGGCAGGTGGCGGGA
>Ga0265798_10002680_pt1 | contig 25943 bp, 31 predicted proteins | sample P3T30metagenome_FD_192430 | JGI IMG/M metagenome (GOLD analysis project Ga0265798, IMG submission 192430) | Plant litter microbial communities from East Loma Ridge, Irvine, California - P3 T30 | ecosystem: Environmental > Terrestrial > Plant litter > Unclassified | place: USA: California...
CGTGCTTTCTCGGTTTTTGTGCTCAACTCAAAAAACGAGATAATGCTGCAACAGCGTGCTGCCCAAAAGTACCATTCCCCCCTGTTATGGACCAACACTACCTGCAGCCACCAGCGTGAGGGCGAAACCAACATACAGGCAGGCACCCGCAGGCTTCGCGAAGAAATGGGCTTTACTACAGGGCTTAAAGAGCTGTTCTCATTTATTTACAAAGCTCCTTTTGATAACGGACTGACAGAGCATGAACTTGATCATGTTATGATAGGCTATTATGATGACGCTCCGCAAATAAATCGCGAGGAAGCCGAAAGCTGGAAATGGATGGCGATAGAAGATGTAAAGAACGATATGCAAAGCCATCCGGAGTTGTATACTGTGTGGTTCAGGATAATATTTGATGAGTTTTATCATTTTTTAGAAGAACATAAGATATAGTTGCTTGTTGTTAGTTGCCGGTTGCCGGCTTCTCATATATATTTAAATTGCCGACAACCAACAATCATCAACTGACAACCAAGATAATTATGAAAGTTACCGTAAGCCGTAGTGCCCATTTTAATGCTGCCCACCGCCTATACCGTAAGGACTGGACGGAGGAACGCAATAATGCTGTTTTTGGCAAGTGCAATAATGCTAACTTTCACGGGCATAACTATGAGCTTATAGCAAGCGTTACCGGAGAGATAGACCCTGAAACCGGCTATGTTATCGATATAAAAATACTGAAGGATATTATTGTTGATGAAGTTGAAACACCCTTTGACCATAAGAACCTTAACCTCGACGTGCCGGAGTTTGCCGACCTGAACCCTACTGCCGAAAATATTGCGGTAGTAATATGGAATCGCATGCGCCGCCGTATTGACGCTAAACTTGCATTAGAAATTACCCTATACGAAACCCCAAGAAATTTTGTAACCTATAAAGGAGAATAAAGTATTATGAGCATAAAATTGTACCCATTAGTGTTTGAACCCATACTGCAGGACAGGATTTGGGGAGGCACAAAATTAAAGACCGATCTTGGCAAAAATATACCTACCGAAACTACCGGCGAAAGCTGGGAACTTTCTACCGTTAATAACAATGTAAGTGTTGTTAAGGCCGGTGAATATCAGGGTAAGCCACTAACTGACTTGCTGGAGCAGTATCCGGCAGAGGTATTAGGCGATAAAGTACACGCACAATTTGGTACACAATTTCCGTTGTTGTTTAAGTTCTTAGATGCCCGCGAAGATCTTTCTATCCAGGTACACCCAAATGATGAGTTGGCTAAAGAACGCCATAATTCTTTTGGTAAAACCGAAATGTGGTATGTAATGCAGGCCGATAAAGGCTCGCGTATTATTGTTGGCTTTAAAGAAAAGTCGAGTCCGCAGGAGTATTTAGAAAAGCTTGAGAGCAAGAACCTTATTGATATCCTTAACGAAGAGCCTGCTCAAAAAGGCGATGTTTATTTTTTAGAAACAGGTACCATTCACGCCATAGGTGCGGGCATCGTGATTGCCGAAATACAGCAAACCAGCGATATTACTTACCGTATTTATGACTGGGACAGGGTAGATGCCAATGGCAAAGGCCGCGAGCTGCACGTAGAGCAGGCATTGGATGCTATGAACTATAATACTACCGATACTAAAAAAGAATATACAAAAGTTGAGAATAAGAGCAACACAATGGTAGACTGCCCTTATTTTACAACCAACTTTTTACCGTTAAACGGCTATACCGACATTAGCAAAAGTGGCGATAGCTTTACCGTTTACATTTGTACTGAGGGTGAATATACGTTTGAAGCAAATAACGAAACGTACGCGTTTAAAAAGGGCGATACGGTACTTGTGCCGGCTGCTTTAACGGCGTATTCGCTAACGGGGACCGCTACTTTGTTAGAAATATATATTTCTTAACAGATAAGTGGGCGATTAATTGTAGTTTTGCAAAATAAATTAAAAACATAGAGACATGTCAAGTGTAAGAAATCTAAAAAAAGACATCAATTTTGTATTAGGCGATATTATTGAAGCAGTATACCTTACTGAGCTTTCTACAACAGGAAAACCATCTGATAAATCAGAAGCGATAGTAGATGAGGCAATTAGTGCTTTTGATAACTTAATTAAGCAAGTTAACGCTAAAAAAGTAGAAAATAAAAAAGCGCACTTTAAACAAATTAACAAACAGTTAGAAGAAACTGCGGGTCAGCTTGTTGCAAAGATCAACGCACTTTAATCAAAAAAAATCAATAAAAAGTGTAAAAATAATTTTGGAAATTTAAAAACCACTACTATATTTGCACCCGTATTGAGAACGCCGGTGTAGCTCAGCTGGCTAGAGCAGCTGATTTGTAATCAGCAGGTCGTGGGTTCGAGTCCCTCTATCGGCTCAATAAACAACCGCCTTAGGAAACTAAGGCGGTTTTGTTTTTTATATATTTAGCCAAAATTTTTAAACCATTCCTATGCTTCTTCCGGAATATAATAATGCTGACATTAAACAACTTCTTTCGCAAAACCCATTATACGTTTTTGCTTTAGCATCGGAGGCAGCACAGGAGTTTGCCCATGTTAACCCACTTTTTGTAGGCATAGGTAAACTCAATGCCATGTACCATTTGGTAAAGGCTATAGACAAGCAAAGGCCAGGCATTGTTATTAATTTGGGCTCGGCAGGCAGTTTAATCCACAGCCGTGGTGATGTAGTTTGCTGTACCTCATTCGTGCAACGCGATATGGACGTTACAGCGCTCGGTTTTAAAAAATATGAAACTCCCTTTGCTGTGCATGATCCGGTGCTTGTAAATGGCCTTAAAATAGAAGGGATGCCACAAGGTATATGTGGTACAGGCGATAGTTTTGTGGTAGACCACAGCACAACCGACTATAATGTGATAGATATGGAAGCATACCCATTAGCGTGGGTTTGTATGCAGGAACAGATTCCGTTTTTATGTTTAAAATACATTTCAGATGGTGCCGATGGCGCTGCCGCCGAAGATTGGCCTGAAATGGTTAAGCACGCAGCTGCTGCTTTAAAAGAAGCAATGGTGAGTTTGCAGATGTAACAGAGCGGCTAATTTGTAACCCTGCCTTTTACCAGGCCTGAAATAATATTTGCCAATAAAAGGGGTTGTGCAAGGACAAAAATCGCAATAACCACGACAAGAAGCATATTAGCGTACCCTTTGCTAATCATACCACTATCAAGGTAATTTACTATTGGAAGAGCAATCAGATAAATAAAAACAATGCCAGTTGTTACCTTTGCGTGCAATTTTGTAAGCTTAGGGTTAATGTTGCGTTTAGATTTATACAGGAGCCAGTATATCGCCCCAATTAAAAAGTAAAGCTGCGTACAAAAAAGTGCAAAATGAAATTTGTTTACAACATAATACGTATCGTATATGTTGATGAGCATCATTTTCTCATCAGCAAGCATAAACTGAAACAATCCCACAATAAAAATTAATAGGGCAGTAACCCAAAAGTAATTATCTGCCCTATGTTTAAATTTTATTTTCATTTGCTATGTGCTGACTGATACTGAAACTGTAAACTATTGTACAGGTGCAGCTTCAGCCTTTTTACGGTCAGCTACATATTTGGTAAGCATTTTGCCGTAAAGTGAGTTTGCCACTTTAGGGGTCATACTTTTTCTTATTGTGTCAAGGTACTTTGTATTAGCGTCCGGAATTTCAGACAGTGCAATGTACGGAGCAACCTCATACTTAGCATTAGTAAGTGCAAAGTTGGCTGTATAAAGATAGCGCCTTTTTAGGTGCTGATCGCTTTGTAATGAAATGCTGTCCAACTGTGCTATATTTTTACTTTTACGCGCTTCTATATCCTTAGCTACAAGGTCCAGACTTGCATCGGTAAGGCGCTTTTTAACCGTTAAAAACTCCTTGTAAACATCGTTGTTTTTAGAGCCTGTGATTTTAGCATCCGAATAAAAACGCTCTAAGTACGTATCAATTTTAATATTGCCAGGTTCAGCAAAGAAAGGCAGGTTATCATCAACCGAATTACTTTTAACCCTGTCGATTACCAAATACAGCATTTCCGGAGAATCCAGCTTTAAATGGCTCTCAAAGTTAGGGCTGCCATCAACTACTATAGTGTCGATGTTAACCATGGCTGTATCGGCAAATTTTTGAATGAACAGTTTACCCTTTTTAAAACCTTTAATAGTACCGGTAATATGCACATTAGCATCGCTATGGTCTTCTTCTTTATTACAGGCAACAAGCAATACAAAAGCACTAAGGGCAAGCAACATATTTTTCATGAAAGCAACAGTGTTAAAATTTCCGCAAAGTAATGAAAATTATGCTTAGCAGCTATTTCGATATAGAATTTTCTGAGGCTTATAATCTATTTTTATTATATGCCATAGCTTGAAACAGTAACGGCTGCCATGCGGCAGCCGTTTTCCTGAATTGTTGAAAAACTTATTGTTTTAACAGCTTTTGTACGATTTTAGAGTTGTTGCTTCCGGTAACTTCAATAAAATAAGTACCCGATGCAAATGCAGCCCCATCTATTTGCAGGTTGTTAGAGGTAACCCTAACATTTGTATAAAGCGTTTTACCTGTAATATCATATATTCTAACAGCTGTTATTGTATCAGCATTGCTGCCTGCTGCAATATTTATAATGTCTTTAGTTGGGTTAGGATACACAACAAAATTAGACTTGTTAACAGTACTAACACTTAACGGTGCCATAAAATGTGTCTCGAAAGTATTGGTTACAATAGCCGGGTTAAAGTCGAAATATATGCTGGCAGCATTAGGTATTATATCGCCTGCCGCAAAGCCTGCAAGAGGTTTTACTTTAAAGTATACAAAACCGTGGCTGCCGGGTTCGTCGTTCATTTCGGCGGGTAGCATAATGTTATTAAATGTCCAAACCAGGTTGTTGTTTGTGTTGCTAAAACTAAAGTCGTGGCTGGAGTGTAGCACTTCTACGGTATTTGCATCTAACTGGCTATCTAATAAATCTTCTATCCTAACATTAATTGCACTGGCCGTGCCGGAGTTCTGGAAACGTATAGTATAGTACAGATAGTCATTTTCTGTAAAGTCATCAATGATAATAGTGCGCCCGTGCGACTCAACTTTATCGTTAGGATCATAAGATCCTATTATTACCTGTACTGTTTGCGAACTGTTATTGCCAGGTGTTACATCATCTGCTAAAGGAGATATGGTTGCGGATGAGGTTAGCAGATCGCCCAGATTAACTGTAGGTATTACAGGAACTTCCATAGTTACGACTATAGAGCGGGTTTCAAAAGGAGCAAGATTGGTGTATGCAACGTCAAAACCGGTAGCCGTGGTTACCGCTGCAGTTTCAGAAACATCTGTAATTGTAACCAGCGCATCGTTCGTGAAGCTTACTGTGCCTGATGGAACGATCTGGTTGCCAAGATTGGTATAAACAATAGTTTCGGTATATGTAAAGCCCGGCATCGGATTACCTGTTGGTATAACATATACGGCTACATCCTGATAATCGCCTACAGGCGTTACAGCAAAAGTGTATGTAGCAATAGAATTTTCTGCACCAAGCGGTACATCATCATATGATGATGGTGCTACTGTATAGTAAGCGGCATATTCATCAGGAAGTGCATATTGTATATCGTAAGTAGTGCTATCAGAAGCGGCATAAATAGTATAGTTGCCATTGTATGAAGTTACGGTATGCGGTGCCGCGTCGGTATCGCCTTGGAAAATAAAATTGCCTAATGGGAATGGTGCTTCGCCATCATCCTGAATTCCGTTGCTATTGCTGTCTAAAAAAGCCGTAAGATTAATGCCTGCGCAGTTTAATACACCGGTAGATTGTGGAGTGTTGTTAATGGTAATATTACCTACCTGCCCGGAAAAATTAGTGATAAGCAGAATGTAATATTCGCCTGCAACGGCATCATCTATATTTACCGTTTCTAATGCGCTCGCAGAGTAGCTGCAATCAACTGTGGTTTGTGCGGTTAATGACACGTCGCATGCACCGGTGGCATCTGCAAAAGGGCCGTAACAAATAAAATCAACATCAATAGGGTTACCTTCAAGATTGTACTGTTGCAAATCGAAAACAAAGCTACCGCCTTGGCTAACCGGTAAAATAAACCATACCGGGTTAGGTTGGGTATTAAGGCAACCGTAATCGTTAATGGGGTTAGCAGGTGTTCCGTTTATAACGTTAGCAAAGGGTACACCCAATGACCCGCACAACGGATAGGCATTAGAGCATTGGCTTGAATCCTGGGCATTAACAAAATGCCCGCACATAAAAATCAGTGAAAGTAGAAGTTTCTTCATAGCAGTAAGGTTTTTACTGCAAATTACATATTTTTTTAATACGTTGGTTATGTATGTGTTAGTTTTTTAAGAAAGTAAAAATCCCCTGCTTTTTAAGGGCAGGGGATGAATATCAATAAATGTCTGAATTAATTTCCTTTAAGCCATGCTTCTCGTAGTTTGGCCTTAGAGGCATCGGTAGCATGGTAGCCCTCTATCTCTTCTACAGGCATTTTTACTCTTCCTTTAAGCACCTGTTCTTTACCGTCGCGTTTTACTTTCATGCTAATAGCGTCGCCTTCTTTCCAACTGGTGCTGCTCGTTATCATGTCGTAAATATTGTCAAGGTTGTAGTTGGTATCGTTAACAGCAAGTATAATATCGCCTTTTTTAGCGCCAAGTGTGCTGAAGAACTCATTAGGTTCTATATCGCTCCTTAAAAATATTTCTTTAGTTTGGTTTACACCAATGTATGGCTCCTGCTCACCCTTAATAAAAGGGTTGCCCGGTTTTTTGATAGATGTTTTAGTAACACCCATTTTAGCAAAGTAAGTATCATATGGTATTGGCGTATTACCCGCTACATATGTTTTTAAAAACTCACCAACAGTTGGGTTGGTAAGCGCGGTAATCTTCCCGAATAGATCTTCATCGTTAAATGGCTTATTGTTGCCATATTCTTTACTTAGGTCGCGCATTAAGGCTAAAATACCTTTTTGGCCATTGCTACTCTCACGAAGCTGTATATCAAGGCACATAGCAATAAGAGCACCTTTTTGGTATACGTTTACATAAGCATCTTTATACGGCTGCTCCAGCACGTTCTTACTCATTTTAGTAAACGGCATGGTATCGTCAAAACGTTTTGCCTGAGCAATTTTATCGGCGATACGGCCTAAGAAAGCATCTTCATCTATAAGCCCCTGCTGTACCTGGAAAAGGTTAGCAAAATATTCGGTAACACCTTCATACATCCAGAGGTGCTCGCTCATTTTAGGCGTGTTATAGTTAAAGAACTGAATTTCTTTACTGTGAACGCTAAGTGGTGTTACAATGTGGAAGAATTCGTGAGAAACCACATCTTTAAGCGTTTCGTTAAGCTGCTCTTCCGGCATTTGCTCAGGAAGCACTACCGTAGTTGAGGTAGTATGCTCTAAAGCGCCAAAACCCTGTGCATCTTCTTTACCGGCTGAAGAAAGGTAAATTAGCACACTGTATTTTTTGGTGCTGTTAATAGGGCCAAGGAATTTTTTCTGTGCCCTCATCATTTTCTCCATAGCCGGGGTAATATCCGCAGCTTTTACTTTGCCTGTAGGCGAATAAACGCTGATCACGATATCCATATCATCTACTTTAAAAGTAGTATAATCCGGTTTAGAGTACATAATAGGATGGTCTACAAGCTCCGGGTAGCGCGATGTTGTAAATACATCTACCTCATTGCTTGCGTTGGTATCTATCATAGATGTTGCGCCCCAAAGTGTAGCTGGGTGGGTAATGGTAACCTCATACGGGAGTTCACCTTTACCTTCAAAATAACCAACAAAACCATGAGTGTTAAGCATAATATTCTCGCCTGTCAGGATATTGGTTCCTGATGGTGAGAAAATAGCATCTTCCTGTTGGGTTTCGTTGTCAAACGTATCGTTAACGAGGTAAGTAACCTTGGCCAGTTTTTTAGCGCCAGATATCTTCCATGAATTATCGTCGTCCTTAACTACGGTTAGTTCTTTGCCTTTTTTGTCATAGGCTTTAAAACCTTCTATCCATTTTCCGTAGTTATCTTCAGAGTAGGTTCCCGGTATAATTTTAGGCACGTAGTAGGTTGTTGTTTCTGTATCTAAAGGCTGTGGAATAACAGTAACCATTACTTTGTCGTCCTTAATATCCTTAAGGTCTATGGCAACCTTAACTTCTTTGCCTTTTTGTGCATAGGCAAAACTGCCCATAGTTAACGCCATTGCCAGCGTGCAAATAAATCTTTTCATAATTATGTTTATAGGTTCTTGGTAAGTCGGGTTTTAGGTGTTTTTGTTACAGCCTAAAGGTATAAAATATTATGAAAGACGAAATATTTGTTGTTTTACGCCTTATATTTTTTAGAATTACCACGAATTACCAAGTAGCCTACTCCAAACACGATGATCATTACCGATGTGCTTTCTGACATGTTTGGAATACCAAAATAACTAAAAAGGGCAGTTGATGCTAATAGCAGGAATGCCATGGTAAACATAACGTTCTTAAACAGTGTGGCAAGTCTCGGTACATTTATCCTTGCCTTCTCCTCTCGTGTCATGGTGTTATAACCCGCCATTAATTTGTACATTTTGCCGTATTTTACAGCAATACCTGCCAATATAAAAAGTATGGGCACAACAATTTCCATATATCTTATCGCTTGTTTTTAATCTCGTACTTTTTTGAATTAGACCTAATGATAAGGTACGGAATACCGATGGCAAGTATAATAATTATTGAATAGGTTTCAATTGCAGGGTTTTTAAGCCACAAGGCTAATAAATATCCAATTACAAGGCCAAGCGCCATGGTGAACATTACATTACGCAAAAGCGTAGCTATTCCAGCAATGTCAATCAATGCCTGCCTTTCTTTTGGCAGGGTATTGTAACCGGCTATGAGGTAATACATTTTACCGTATTTAACCATGATGCCCAGTAACACGAATAATAATGCGACTCCTAACATAACTTATGTATTTAAATTAATCTTTTTAAGGTTTAAGTCAATACTGGGTTTAATGGCTAACAGCTCTTTTATAAACCCTATTTTATCTTTTGGCGATACAACCACACTATCATAACCATGCAAGAAAAGTTCGAGCCTGTCTATAGATAATGCCGGTGCGCTGACCCAATTCATGCCATCGTCAATTTTCCTGATGGATGCAATATCTACCTCCTGCCTGCTAAACCCGCAACGGATCTTAAGGGTTTTACTTTCAATACTATAATGGGTAGTGAAAAATAAGTGGGCAACAAAACCAATAGCTGGGAGCATTACCAAAAGCCCGGGCCATGCACCTTCGTAAATCATTACGCCGGTGCATCCACCCAAAACTACTATTAAAGGAATAACTAACTCCAATCCTATTTTAGACTTGTAAACCAATACCTTAATTATTTTACCTGTTGCAGTATCCAGTTGCTTATTTCTGCTAAAGCAGACGGGGCAAATGTCTCTTCAATTTCGCTGTATTCCTGAGGCGAACCTGTGGTACTATTCTGGAACAGGTGATTAAGGTTGGGCAATTGTTTGGTTACAACTTTTTTGTTGCCGCTTTTTAACGCTGCCCTTTTAATAGCATCGAGGTTTGCGGTAGGAGGTACCTGTAAATCTTTTTCGCCGTTTAGTGCCAGTACAGGACATTTAACCTGCTCCAGTGCCGGGTACGGATTGTAGCGCATAAAATTGCTGAACCACGGCGAAGCGATCTCTGCAGCCTGGTTCTCTATATACGGACCTAACTGGTCCTGCGGTATGCCTTTAGATATAAGTATCGGTTTTAGTTCGGCAGTATATATGTCGGTGGCTTTCTTTTTTATTAATGCGGCGTCGGTTTCCTGTTTCACGGCATCGTATACTTTTTTGTTGATGGCGCCCAGCTTATTCAGCTCATCTTCGGGCATGCCGTTAGCTTTGCCAATCAAAAATTGCTGAAGCAGCAATAGTTCATCGCCCGGTATGGCTGTGCCTGCAAGCAGTACAATGTATGCAACATCCGGGTTTGCATTAGCCACAATTGGGGCGATAATTCCACCTTCGCTATGGCCTATAAGCCCAATTTTCTTTTTGTTTACCTCTTTGCGGGTTTTAAGGTATGCCAGTGCCGCCTCGGCATCGGTAGCAAAATCCTGGGTAGTGCCTTTGCTAAAATTACCCGTAGATGATGCCGTACCACGATCGTCATAGCGCAATACACCAATACCTTTACGTGTAAGATAATCCGAAAGGATTAAAAATGGTTTGTGGCCTAAAAGCTCTTCATTGCGGTTTTGCGGGCCGCTGCCGCTGATTAAAATAACTACAGGATAGTTGCCCTCTTTTTTGGGTAAGGTAAGCGTACCGGCAAGCGTAATGCCCGCTTTGTCATTTTTAAAGGTCACTTCTTCTTCATAGTATGGGTAAGGCTTTACAGGCTCTTGTGGGCGCTTGGCTTTTTCTACCACTATTTCTTTTCGGGTTAACTCTAAAGGTAAATCGTTACCATTTTGGCTAAAGGTGCCTTTAATGACATCGTTTTCAAGTGTACCTTTATAGCTAATGCCACCTTGCGGGATGCCAAAAGCCAACAAGTTTTTTTCGAAAGCAATTGTAGGTACAGGAATACCGTTAGCACCTTGGTCCGGGCTATCCATAGTGGCAGTGTAGCCGGCTTCGGTTTTTGTGATGGTAAGGTTAATGCGCAGTTTACCACCGGGAAAAACCAGCTGGCCGTACCATGGGCCGCTAATGTCCTGTGCAAATAATGATGTTGCTATAAAAAGCAGTGCAAGGGTAAGTAATTTGTTCATTTTTTTGATTGATGATTGTTAATAGTTAGTGTAACCAATGATAAGTTTAGAGATAACCTCTGCGATAAGTATCGAAAAGCCAAAGGCAACCTTATGGCCTGTATATTTAATGTTAGTAGCTGTTTTAAAGCCATTGTATAATAACGCTATAAACCATACCAATGTACCCAATATAAACGGCAGCATGAGCAGGATCATAAAAATATCGAATGCACCAAATTGTATGTTTTCGGGATGGGCAGGATCTAAGTTTTTTTCTATATTATCTAAAAATCCCCCTGCATTTATTAAAGTACTAAGATAAAGCGGGCTCCTTGCAATGATAGAGACAGCCAGGATATCTACAAGCCGTGTCTTTGTATTTACAATTAGCCCAAGAATGTAGAGCACAACAAATAAGGTAAAGGTGTTTATAATATTATCTATAAAAGGCTGCCTTATAGTTACCTCGTCAGCGCTGGTGTGCATGTCCATAACGCCATCAAAACGGGCATTAAAGTAATAGCCTAAAAGGCTGCCAAGCGTAAGGAACATTATGCCAAGGCCTATAAGTTGAACTTCGGTTAATTTTTCAAAAGGATTGTAAAGTAATTTCATGTTGGTAAGGTTTAATCTATGGTTGAGTTGGCTTTTACTTTTTTAATAAGGTCGTCTAAACGGTTACGAACGGTGGGATAGCTAATGCCCATTATAGATGCCATTTCCTTAAGGCTTCCACTCGTTAAAAAGAACTGAAGAATAAAGGCCTGGTCTTCTTCCGGCAGTTGCATTAGGGCCGGGAGGGTAAAATTGCCCGATACCTGTGTGCTACACGACGGGCAGGTTAGCTGCGACACAGTTAGGGTACTGCTACAGCTGGGGCATGACGTAGGGAGTTTTGGTTTTTGCATAACAAAAAATCATATTGTTAATACAAAGGTAAATAAAATTAATATTTAGTTTAATAAAATTAAAATAAATATTTACTTAGTTAAGTTAATGCATAAAAAAACTCTCCATTACGGAGAGTTAGGTGTAACTTTATTTAAAATTTATCTCTAAAATAATATTTAGAGTCAAGTTCGTCGTCTTCAATGCTATTTAACGGTTTAGGCTTAGGTTTTTTAGCAGCTGTTTTTTTCTTCCAAAGCTCAAAATTATCGGCAGATAATCTCTTCTTCATAATGTCGGTCACTTCCTTTTCAGATAATCCAAACTGTGTTTTTATTTCTTCAAAAGGTTTCTTTTCTTCCTGGGCCAGCGTTGCAATCCTTTCCAACGCGTCCCTGTCCAGTTCTGAGCGGCTACTCCTTTTCATTGCATGAAATTAAATCAGGTATATAATTTTTTAATTACTATTAGTTACTCAATATTACTAAAAAAAGTAATAAAATGTAAAGCATAGTAATTTTTTTACAGAATGATAAAAACAGCGTTAAGCAAGCACTTAAAATTAACAATTGTTTAAAAAATTAATTATCATGGCTCATATTAGTCAGGATATTAAGAAAGGATTGATTAATATACCGTTACACAAAAACGCATTACGTGTATAAGTATGCCCATAGGATAAGCAATAATTGTAATGGCAAACGTGCAAGCCTTAACCATTTTGGGAGGCCCATACCAGCGCGTTCGTTAGTATACGTAAATACATTAGCCGGAAAAATAGCTATTAAGAGTGCAATGATACCCCATGCTGCCCAACTACTTACAACAGGAATGCATAAAGCAATACCCAGTAAAAGTTCTGCAAGGCCGCTTAGTATATTAAGCGTTTTTGGAGAAGGGAGTGAAGGCGGAATCATCCGTATGTAAATTTTGGGTACTCTAAAATGGTTGAGCCCTGCCAATACATAAAGTGCTGCCATTAAGTATAAATGCCACGGTAATGCCATAAATTATGAAGGTGTTTACCCAAAGTTAGGTAATTATTTGTTTGCGCGCATGTTTACATTCATTAGCACTACCGCACTTAAAATTAGTGCGATACCCAACCACTGCAGCAAACTCACGCTTTCATTCAATATAAAGTAAGCCATAGATACAGAAACAGGCAACTCTAACGAAGATATTATGCTCCCCAACCCGAGTCCCGCCTTTGGGAAGCCGGCATTTAGCAGTAGTGGTGGTAAAATGGTGCCAAATACCGCAAGGAATATTCCCCATCGTAAAAATATTGACATATCAAACTGCCCCGGCCAGGTAATCGCTGTAAATGCAAGAACAATAGTTGTTCCGCCTATAAGCATGTATAAACTGCGTTGGGCCGTTAGCAAGTGGGTGGCTATCTTGTTGCCGCTAAACATGGTAGCTGTAAACGATGCTGCGGCTAACATCCCCCAAACCAATCCCTGCAACTTAGGTAAGCCCCCGGCAGCAGATAAGTTGGCTGCCAATACGGTACCAATCAGGACAATAATAACTGCAACGATTTTTTTAGCGGTAGGAGGCACTTTGGTAATCAACCATTCCAGGAGCACGCCCATCCATACCGTTTGCATTAACAAAACGATGGCTATAGAGACCGGTATATAGGTAACCGACAAGTAATAAAATACACTCGTAAAACCCATAGATGTACCTGCAATGATAAGCTGTAGCTTATTTTTTCGGGTAGCTGTTACCAATGGTTTTTTGGTAGTGCTTTTCTGGATTGAAAATACAATCGCCATACCCAACAGGCCAAGAAGTATTTGAGATAAGGTAACTTCGGCAGTGGTGTAACCCTCTCCGTAAGCAAGCTTTACAAAAGTGGCCAGCATACCAAAGCTGGTAGCGCCAAGGCCTACATAAAGCACGCCTTTTAAAACATCATTTTTCATAAGTTATTAGTACATTCTGCAAAGGTACTATCATTGTTTAGCCATATAGTCATCCATTAAAAAGCTTAACAGTTTTTCTAATTTATGTAGTAACCCAATTGTTTATAAATAGTAAAACAATCACTTATCGGTTAAATACGTATATATTATACTGTTGAATATACTAAGTCAACTGCTTTTATAGTTATAGGTGTTACCTTACCCAAACTATATGATTCGCCTGTCTATTTTTGTACTGCTGCAACTAATCAGTTGTAATAAAACATCTTCTGAAAGTCTTGCCCCGGCTAAAGATTACAATTCAAAACATGCCGAAGCACTTGCGTTTTGCAAAAAGCAAAAGTTTTGCGAAGACTACTACTTTTTAGTCGACTTAAGTGTTCACAGCGGCAAGAACCGTTTTTATGTTTATAATTTTAAAACAGGAAAAATAACCGATAAAAATTTAGTAACCCACGGCAGCTGCGATGCATTTGATGATAACACCACCAAATGGGAAAAGGCTAAGTGTGATAATCGGATTGATAGCCATTGTTCCTCTAAAGGAAAGTATAAGGTGGGTAGCCGCGATTACAGTACGTGGGGCATAAAAGTAAAATATTGGCTGGAAGGTTTGGAAGACAGCAATAAAAACGCCCGTGACAGAGTTGTCGTACTGCACTCCTGGGAGGCTGTGCATGATACCGAAGTGTACCCGGGATACAGCCCGCTAAGTTGGGGGTGCCCGGCGGTATCTGATAATTTTATGCGAACGCTGGATGCCAAACTACAGGCAACAAAAAAACCGGTGTTGTTGTGGATTATTGATTAACCTTTTTTGGTATGTTGCTTAGCCTCCTCTATAAGGTCGCTTAAATGCACACGCAGTGCATTTGCCGAGATGCTTATTTCCCAAAACGATATACCCAAGGATATAAGTAACAACAATAAACTTAACCCAAATACATAAGCACCCCAATCCTGAATTCCGCTAAACAGCAGTGTCATCGCAAATACTGAGAAGAACAGACTCAGTACACCAAACATCTGCATTTGGCGAATAAGGGTAATCCTGAGGTTGAGGTTCTTAATTTCGAGCAATATGCTTTTAGTCTGGTTTTGCTCATAACTTACCTTGAGCCCGCGTACTATTGTGGCAATGGTTAAAAACCTGTTGGTATATGCCAGCAATATTAGTGAGGTAGCCGAAAACAGTAGGGCGGGGGTTTCTATAGGTAGGTTCATGGGGTTGTGACAGATTTCGGTAACATTTCTAAAAAAGGCAATGCTTGTGAATAATCTAAATCAGGATATTCAAGTCCTAATTTGCGGATATTGTTGTAGTATGTTTGATGCTGACTGTAATAATTTTTTTCTGATTGTACAAACCACGCCTTGGCGCCTAACTTTTCGGCTAAAAACCATTTTTCAAGCAGGCGGGCAGTACGGCCATTGCCATCTTCAAACGGGTGGATTTTTACAAAGATCAGGTGCAGCAATGAAGCGTAAAAGAAAACTTCAATAAATGACAGGTGTGCATTAAGCAGCATTTTAAGGTCGCTGTATAGCTTATCCATTTCAGGTTGAACAATATCCGGCGTTGCGGCAACATATTCTATCTTGCCATCATCGGTAATAACAAACATATTGCCTTTGCGAAGTTTACCTTGCTGGTTTGGCTGTAAAATGTTTTTAGTAAGTAAAGCATGTGCCTTCAAAATATTTTGAGGCGTTAATTTATTAAAAGCTGCCAATTGGTATGCTTCATACAAATCGTCTATTTTTTGTGTGTAGTCAGGTTGAAAATGCGCACCAAAACGTTTGTGCTTTATAAAAGAATCCAACTGAATATCCTCTCCTTCAATCTTTGACGAAAATACTGCTGAAACCGAAGTATAAAAATTAAATGTGCCTGTGCTTAACTCGCTTTCCTGTAAAGTATCAAATTGTGCTGGCAACGCAGTATTAAAGCCCTGTTTGTAGGTCTCTAAAAGTTCTGTAGGTATTATGGATAATTTTTGAATCATATATCTTGCTTCTCATCAAAGATATAAATTAAAACAAAAAGACCTGCAACTCCCGGCGCAGGTCTATTATCTAACATCTGTTTTCTAAATGTCTTATTTTGTCAATTAAAAACTACGCATCTCTTTCAGCATAGTCCAGCAATCGTAATGCAAGGTCAATCTCGGTCATAGATTCGTTCAGGTGTGCCTGTTTTACAAGATTCAGAAAATAAAAAAAATCGAACAGTTTATAAAACTCAGCGCCATTATAATCGTAGGGCGATTTTCCTGCCGTAACGTCAACTTTAAAAAATTCAAGTTTACTGTTAAGCCCAAAAGGCTTTGGCATGTAAATTTCAAGGTCTTCCATATTGCTGTTAAGCCTTTGTATGTTACAAAAAGCTTCATAGCTGCCGCCTTCCTTAAAATGATTTATTAAATCTATTAATGTCATTGGTTAATTATCAGGTAGTACTCCGTACGTTTTATTTAAATAAAATTTTGCTTCTCATCAAAGATATAAATTAAAACAAAAAAACCTGCAACTCTCGTTGCAGGTCTATTGTCTAACATCTTATCTAAATGTCTTATTTAAATGTCTTATTTAATCAATTCAAAACTACGCTTAACAAATGCCGTAAGCTCTTCACCTTTAAGCAGGTTCTGGCTAAGTTTAGCAAGGTCTAAGGCTTGTTTAATGGCAGCTTCGCGTTGTACTGTGTCTTCGGTATTAAGTATGTTGCCAGCAAGGTCGCTGTTGGCGTTAACCACAAGGTTGTACATATCAGGGAAATTGCCCATACCAAACATACCACCGCCGCCGCTTTGACTCATTTCTTTCATACGGCGCATAAATTCAGGCTGCGTAATAATAAACGGAGCAGCATTGCTATCCATAGCCTCAAGCTGAACGCTATAGCCTGTTTTAGGCACAACCTCTTCAATAGCGGCTTTTAGCTTATCTTTTTCCTCATCGCTAAGTTTAGATATCTGCGTTTCATCCTTATTAATAAGCCTGTCAATATGATCGGAGTCAACACGAACAAAAGTAAAGTTCTCGTTATCGGCCTCCAGTTTTTGTATAAGGTGCGATACGATAGGCGAATCTAAAAGCAATACCTCATAACCTTTGTCTTTAGCAGCAGCAATATAACTGTGCTGGGCATCCTTATTACCTGCATAAAGCACAACCAGTTTACCGTCTTTATCAGTTTGGTTAGGAGCAAGAGTTTCTTTAAGTTCTTCTAAAGTATAGTATTTATCATCTACCGTAGGGTATAGTACAAAAGCGCTGGCTTTCTCATAAAACTTAGGCTCGCTAAGCATACCGTACTCTAATACTATTTTAATGTCGTTCCATTTTTGCTCAAAATCCTCACGGTTCTCGTTAAATAACGATTTAAGCTTATCGGCTACCTTACGGGTAATGTAGTTAGATATCTTTTTAACAGCACCATCGGCCTGCAGGTAAGAACGCGATACATTTAGCGGAATATCCGGGCTGTCAATAACACCGCGAAGCATGGTAAGGAACTCCGGTACAATACCCTCTACATTATCGGTAACAAAAACCTGGTTTTGGTACAGTTGTATCTTGTCTTTCTGAACCTGAAGGTCGGCCGACATTTTAGGGAAGTACAAAATACCTGTTAAGTTAAACGGATAATCAACGTTTAAGTGAATATTGAACAACGGCTCATCATACTGTGTAGGGTACAACTCGTGGTAAAAGTCAGCGTAATCAGCATCCGTTAAATCAGATGGCTGCTTTGTCCAGGCCGGATTAGGGTTGTTGATGATGGTATCAACTTCCACCTCTTCAGGCTGGTAATCGGCAGGTGCATCTTCCGGAACCGGAAGGTTTTCTTTATGAGTGCCAAATTTAATAGGCACCGGCATAAACTTGTTGTATTTTTTAAGGAGATCCCTAATCTTACCTTCTTCTAAAAACTCAAGCGAGTCTTCGGCAACATGCAATACAATTTCGGTACCGCGCGTAGTTTTGTCAGACGGCTCTAAAGTAAACTCCGGGCTGCCATTGCAAATCCAGTGTACAGCAGGCTCATCTTTGTATGATTTGGTAATGATCTCAACTTTTTCTGCAACCATAAAGGCAGAATAAAAACCAAGCCCAAAATGGCCAATTATGCCGCTATCCTTAGCCGAATCTTTATATTTTTCTAAAAACTCCTCAGCACCGGAGAAAGCTACCTGGTTAATGTACTTTTCTACCTCTTCGGCAGTCATACCAAGGCCCTGATCTATAACATAAATCTTTTTAGCCTCCTTATCTATCTTAACCTCTATAATAGGGTTGCCGTACTCTACAGCAGTTTCGCCTATGGTTGTAAGGTGTTTAAGTTTAAGAGTGGCATCGGTGGCGTTGCTCACAAGCTCTCTTAAAAAGATCTCGTGGTCGCTGTATAAAAATTTCTTGATTAAGGGAAAGATGTTTTCTACCGAAACATTAATTTTTCCTGTTGTCATAGTAAAAAGGTTTATTGTTTGTAGCACAAGGTAGTCAAATAAGATACCAAATTTTTATTGGTGACAAATTGACATTTTTAAACGTTGAATGGCCGTGGAACCAAATACTACTGTTAAAGGAAATTAATTTTAAGAAAAGATTAATACGCCTTTATCCTTAAAATTTAAATGCATGTGAAGTCTTTAAAATCAATTATTTTGGAAGGTTCTGCTGCACAGCGCGTAGGAATTTATTAAAGTATTTCCTGTTAAAAAAATGGTTCAACTCTTGTAAAGTAACATCCATTGTGTGTAACTTTATGCTGTAAAACATAAGGGAACTAATCTAAAACCTATTTATTATTATGAAAAAATTATTGTCATTATGCATGTTAGTAGTTTTGTTTGCTTCATGCGGGTCTCTTGACCAAAAAGCGCAGGTGGGAATTAAAGGCAACTGGACTATCAGTAACGTTTCTTATCCGGGGTCTGATTATATAAAAGTAACATCATTTGATGTAGCCGACTCTAAATGTTTTGTAGGCAGCAACTGGAATTTTATCTCTAATAATAATAAAGGTACAATGACCCTTACCAATGCATCATGCCCGGCTTTTAGCAGCCCTATTGTTTGGACTGTTACTAAAGAAGGCACATTTAACCTTAAAATTACCGAAGGCGAAAAAGCTAAAAGGGTAACGCAGGGATATATCCTTCAGATAAGGAACCAGACGGAAAGTTCATTTCAATTAGTAGATAACGTTACTGTAGGTGGTAAAACTGTTGAGGTAACGTACAAGTTTAGCAAAATATAAATCAATAAAACACAAATAGAATAATCATGAAAACAACAAAAATTTACATATTGGCTCTTGCAATGGTAGCCAGTATAGGCTTTACATCATGTGAGGCAGTTAAAAACACAAATAATACTCAAAGGGGTGTTGGTATAGGTGCTGCATCCGGAGCTGTAATTGGCGGCGTATTGGGTAATAACATAGGTAAAGGTGGTAACACAGCTCTTGGCGCTATTATTGGCGGTGTAGTAGGTGGTACCGTTGGTGGTGTTATTGGTAACAGGATGGATAAACAGGCCCAAAAAATTGACGAAGCACTTCCGGGAGCTGAGGTAGAAAGGGTAGGAGAAGGTATTAAAATTACATTGGGTGAAAACTCTGTAAATTTCGACCTTAATAAGGCCACATTAACATCTACAGCTAAAGCTAACCTTGATAAGCTGGTGCCTGTGTTTAACGAATATCCTGATACTGATATCCAGATATTTGGTTACACTGATAGCAGCGGTAGCGACGAGTACAACCTTAACCTTTCTGAGCAAAGAGCTGCAGCCGTTAGAACCTATTTAGGTGGTAAAGGCATTAAAACGGCAAGGATCGTTGCAAAAGGTATGGGCGAAGCTGACCCGATTGCCGATAACACTACTAAAGATGGTATGGCTAAAAACAGGCGTGTAGAGTTTGCTATTACTGCAAACGAAAAGATGGTACAGGATGCCCAAAAAGAAGCAAAACAATAAATAGAAGAAGTATGGAAAAGCAAAAGGCTGCCAGTAGGCAGCCTTTTGCTTTATATAAAGGAGTATTAATTACCTCCAGTCGTTATCGTTACGGTTACGCCCAAAGTAAACGGTTAAACCTATAGATGCATTAAATTGCCCGCCTACAAAAGCTTTAGGCCCTACAGGCTCACGAAATTCACCGCTGTAGTTAAAATGCTGGCTAAAGTGTACAATGTATGATGCATCTGCATGAGCAGCAATGTTTTCAGATATCCAGAATTGTGGAGTTATACCTAACACAACATCGCCCATCCAGTCAAAATCTCTCTGCTCTGGCCTGTTAATTATTGGGCTGTTCGATTTAAAGTATGAAAGGCCTAAACCTCCATGCCCCAGTACATTAAAGTACCCGTTAGTTTTGCCGGGTAAATCAATTTTGCGTCCTAAGTTATATACGGCGCTTGCCGTTGCGCGATGGTGCTCTACACCATGATCGTCATCGTTTAAAAACTCATCGTGTGCATAAATTGCTTTAACACCCCACTTTTCGTTAAACATATATCTGCCTCCAACGTTAAAGTGAGACATGTCAGACAGGCCGGGCTTTCCGGAAATACCGATTCCGTAACCCGCCTCTACAGAATACTGGCCAAAACTTCGCTGTGAATACATTGACAGCGAGCAAAATAAAGCCGCAATTAGTAATGTTAATCTTGTTATCATAGTGCATTTTTAAGGATGCGTAAAAATATTAATATTTCTTTAACATTTTATCAAAAATATAATAATTCGCATCAAATAATTAACTTACTTAAAATCAGTCAATTAAATTAAAAATCAGTCAAATTTTTATCTTTGTATCCGGGAAAGTAAATATTTTATTGTTAAAATTTAACTTATAAACGTGTTAAATATTCTTAAATACTCGTTAAAATATGTATTGTATGTGAAGTATGCTAATAAGGAAAAACGTTGTAGTGATTAAAACCGATACGAAGTTTTAATCGTATATGTAGTTGAGGATTAATTGCTATGATGATTTTTCTTCAGTGGAATGTGTTTTATTGGTTAGGTTTTGTAAGGGCGCTAAATTTTTATTTATGCGCCCTTATTATTAACAGAGTTTTAGTGTTAATTGAATATTTTTGCAGTCTGAAAATAACTCATTTATAAAAAATGCTGGCAATAAAAAACATTTCATTTGGCTATACAGATAAAACCATACTGCACCAAATAAGTTTTACGGTAAAAACAGGCCAAAACATAGCTGTAATAGGCGAAAGCGGCTGCGGTAAGAGTACACTGCTAAAGGCTATTTACGGATTGTTTGATCTTGATGCCGGCGAAATAACCTATAAGGGTCAGCCTGTTACGGGCCCTAAGCACAACCTTATACCGGGTATGCCTTACATGAAATATCTTGCCCAGGATTTTGACCTGATGCCGTATACTACTGTGGCTGAGAATGTAGGTAGTTATCTTTCCAACTTTTATCCCGAAGAAAAGCAACGCCGCACTCAGGAACTCCTGGAAATTGTTGAAATGCAGGACTTTGCCGATGTTAAGGCTAAATTTTTGAGCGGCGGGCAGCAGCAGCGCGTAGCCCTTGCCAAGGTGCTTGCTCATGAGCCGGAGGTGCTTTTACTGGATGAACCCTTTAGCCATATTGATAATTTCAGGAAAAACGCCCTTAGGCGTAATCTTTTTGCCTACCTTAAACAAAAGGGAATCACGGTGTTAGTGGCTACACACGATAGTACGGATGCACTTTCTTTTGCCGATGAAACCATTGTGGTAAAAGCAGGTAATATAGTTGATAAGGCGCCTTCTAAAGAAATTTATTATAACCCCAAGGATAAGTATACTGCATCGCTCTTTGGCGAGGTTAACGAAATTAAGCTGGAGCTGCTTACATTAACGCAAAAGCCTGATGAAACGGTACTTATCTATCCGCACCAGCTTAAAATTACCGATGGCGGCCCACTAAGGGTCGTGGTAAAGCAATGCTACTTCAAAGGTAATCGTTACTTAGTTAAATCAGCGCTGGGTAAGCAGGTGGTTTTCTTTGAGCATTATAAGGAACTGCTTGTAAATGCAGAAGTTACGCTGGCAGTAGACCGCAATGCCTTTAGCTAAAAATATCGTCTGCTTATTCAAAATTTGGTATAATTTTAGTTGTTATACCTTTAAAATTTAAAAATATGCAATCTTTAACGTCTTAATTTTAAGGATTTCGTATTTTTACAGTACTAATAAACAATCATTTATGTATAATTCAAGAATATCAGGCCTGGGCTATTATGTTCCGGATAACGTGGTTACTAACGATGATTTATCTAAGATCATGGAAACCACCGATGAATGGATACAGGAACGTACCGGCATTAAAGAACGCAGGCATGTAGTTAAAGGCGATGGCGACACCACCACCACAATGGGGGTTAAAGCTGCTGTAATTGCCTTAGAACGAGCAGGTTTGGATAAAGAAGATATCGATTTTATAGTGTTTGCCACCCTTAGCCCTGATTATTACTTTCCGGGTCCGGGAGTATTGGTACAGAGGGATTTAGGTATGAAACGAACCGTGGGCGCGCTCGATGTTCGCAACCAGTGCTCAGGCTTTATATATGCTATATCTGTGGCCGACCAATTCATCAAAACGGGTATGTACAAAAACATCTTAGTTATTGGTTCTGAGTTACATAGCACAGGTTTAGACATGACAACCCGTGGTCGTGCCGTATCGGTTATATTTGGTGATGGAGCAGGGGCAGCAGTGCTTACCCGTGAGGAAGATACCACCAAAGGCATCTTAAGCACACATCTGCATAGCGAAGGCCAACATGCTGAGGAGCTGAGCCTTATAGCTCCCGGTATGGGCAAGCGTTGGGTAACCGACATCATTGCAGAGGCCGACCCTAACGATGAGAGCTACTACCCGTACATGAACGGCCAGTTCGTGTTTAAAAATGCGGTGGTTCGCTTTAGCGAAGTTATCATGGAGGGGTTGAAAGCCAATAACTTACAGGTGTCCGATATTGATATGCTGGTGCCGCACCAGGCCAATTTAAGGATATCGCAGTTCATTCAGCAAAAGTTCGGACTGTCTGACAATCAGGTATATAACAACATTATGAAGTACGGCAATACCACGGCGGCCTCTATCCCTATCGCGCTTACTGAAGCATGGGAGCAGGGCAAGGTTAAAACCGGTGATACTGTGGTGCTTGCGGCATTTGGCAGCGGTTTTACGTGGGCCAGTGCAATTATAAAGTGGTAAGCTTACGACTTAGCGTTCAAAGTTTCGGGTTCAGAGTTGTCTGAGTTAATTTATAAAAAATCCCTTACAGAAATGTAAGGGATTTTTGTTTAGTAGCCGACCCGTTTTTCACCTCAAAAACCTTAATTTTAACAGTGATATTTCACTTTTGGATTTTGAGTTGGTCATTTTTGATGCATTTATAGGTTGTTTTTTGTAGGATAACACACCTAAACAGGTTAATATTTCACTTTTGGATTTTGTTTTCAAAATTTAAAGATTGAAGGCATCTAATATTTAAAAATTCTATGCCCAAAATTTGTAATTTGGAGCATGTAATTTTCAGATTTCGATTTTGAGATTTGAAATTGTTTTTTGGAATTTTTCAGTTTACTGAAAGATCCACTTCAGTACTGTACCTGTAAATGTTTTGTAATTTTGTGCCGTTATAAGTTTCATCTTTATGAAAATACGCATGCTCATAGCGCTCCTTATTCCCGCTGCGGTGGCAGCTTATTATTTTTACCCCTCAACGCCTTTGCCAAAGGGTAGTGTGGTAGATAAGCTCGTAGTGTATAAATCGAAACGTAGGATGCACGCCTATGGCAACGGGCAGCTTTTAAAAACCTATACCGTTGCCCTGGGTAAGGATCCCGTAGGGCATAAACAATATGAGGGCGATAACCGCACGCCAGAGGGTACGTACATTATAAACGACCGTAACCCCAACAGTGGTTACCATAAAAACCTGGGCATATCTTATCCCAATGTGGCTGATATTGCTAATGCCGAAAAGCTGGGCAAGCCTGCCGGGAGCGCCATTAAAATTCATGGACTGCGAAACGGCAGCGCGGCTTACATTAATAAATTTCACCACCTTAAAGACTGGACCGCCGGGTGTATTGCAGTTACCAATTCTGAGATCGACGAACTGTATGCCGCTGTAAAGCCCAACGCAGTTATCGAGATTTATCCGTAAAGAAAGTATTCAGTCGCAGTCTCAGTTTTCAACAATCGCAATGACAACTCCGCAAGTATTTTATGCTACTATAAAAAATAAGAAATGTATTTAAAACAACCACATAAAGTTAGGGTAGATTTTGATGACCTTGAATTTGGTGACCAGACAGCCGAAGAGGTACTTGCTTACAAAGGCGTACTTTTTACGGGTTATGCCACTTTTGGGCAGTACCCTAACGGGCAAATTACAGCAGAGGAAGAATTTAGAAATGGCAGGGCACAAGGGTGGAAAAATACATATTATGCTAACGGAAAGATAGAGAGGGAAACATTAGTTTATACAGGCCTCTATTCAATTGCATTTTATGAATATGATGAAAACGGAAATGTAATTATGGGAGGTCTTTTAACTTCACAAGATGAGTATCATCAATTAGTAAAAGAATACAGGTTATTGGATTAGAACTGGTAAGACATAAAGATTAAAATAACAATATGGTAGTAGCTATTGATGTAGGGTACGGCACAGATAGTGCAAAGGCAGTGGGGGTTTTATTTGACTGGGCTGCCGAAGAAAACCATAAGATTATTATAGAAAACATAGAAGGTATTGAAGATTACATTCCGGGAAGCTTTTATTTGCGGGAGCTTCCTTGTATAATGGCCTTGCTAAAACTTGTAGACATAACTACTATCAATACCATAATTATAGACGGTTACGTGTATGTAGATGATGCGCATACTTATGGCCTTGGCGCAAAATTATGGGAGGCGTTGGGTGGCAAGGTAGAAGTTATCGGTGCAGCCAAAACCCGCTACCATCATGTTTCCAAATCCGTTGCCGAAGTTTTTCGCGGAGAAAGTAAAAACCCCTTATTCGTTTCTGCTATAGGTTGCAACCTCGAACAGGCAGCATTAAAAATCCAGAATATGCAAGGGCAGCACAGGATACCGACCCTTCTTAAAAAAGCAGATAGCCTTACAAGGAGCGATTGAGTTTTCAGTCGCAGCCTGCTCCGCAAAGTCTCCCGACTTTGTGGGCGCGATAAAAGGTCTCTGACCTTTGATAATCTGCATGTCAAAGACATACTAACACAGGCACAAAGTCGGGAGACTTTGCGCAGCTAAAGAAATCCGTCTAAATCCGCGTTTGCTCGCATCCGCGTCATCCGCGTTCTATTATACCAGTTCTGCAAAGTCTCCCGACTTTGTGGATGCGATAAAAGGTCTCCGACCTTTGATAATTTGCATGTCAAAGACATGCTAACACAGGCACAAAGTCGGGAGACTTTGCACAGCTAAAAAATCCGTGTAAATCCGCGTCTGCTCGCATCCGTGTCATCCGCGTTCCATTTTCCAGTCAAAAACCTTAAACTTAATCCGCGTTCACAAACGTAAATAAATAAGCAGGCCCCGGAAACAAACGCTCCGGGGCCTACTAACCTAAACCCAAATATGAATGCATTTAAAATGCCGTAATTAAAAGCTGGGGATGTTTTTTTAGAACATGCCGCCGCCGCCTTGTTTGGTGTTATCCTCACGCATTTTGCGCTGCATAGCCCTGTTCTTGCCACCACCAAACATATAATTTAAACCAAAGTAAACTGTACGGCTCTCCCACCTAAACTCGCCCGTTTGCGGGTACGGGTTAAGCGACTCAAAGCCGTAGCGCATGGTTTTAAACATATCGTTAAACCTAACGCTTATGCTCATTTTGTTATCCAGCAGGCTGTAACGTGCGCCGCTGTCCATTTTGTACATTTCCTTACTGTTATTCTGTACGCCGTCTACACCGCTCCTGTAAAAACCAAACAGTAAAAAGCTAAGCCTTTTGTTAACCCTAAAGTTGCTGTTAATCCTTGCATTGAAGGCGGCAACATCTACACTTTTAGTGGTAGGCTCATAATCATCAACTGTACCCGGTACCAGTACCGATATGATGCCTTTTTGCGAAATTTGGCTAAAATCGATTGCCGGTTGAATATCCCACCATTTGGTAATTTTATAGTTTGCCGAAACTTCAAAACCAAAAGCCGTATTGTTGTTAAAGTTGGCATAGCTCATAATCTGGTCCTGGGTGTTCTCGGTATTTTCATCCGGGTATAGCA
>Ga0265798_10002681_pt1 | contig 25941 bp, 37 predicted proteins | sample P3T30metagenome_FD_192430 | JGI IMG/M metagenome (GOLD analysis project Ga0265798, IMG submission 192430) | Plant litter microbial communities from East Loma Ridge, Irvine, California - P3 T30 | ecosystem: Environmental > Terrestrial > Plant litter > Unclassified | place: USA: California...
TTACAATCGCCTTGGACAGACTTCAGCGCACGTTTCCACTAGTAAAATTGTTGTATGAAGTTGCTCCACAGCGCCAATAATGGACATGTCATGTTCTGCGTCGGTTCGCATCTTCTCATTGTTCCGACGTCATTTCCCAATTTCCATCAATTGCACTCTCCATTAATGAACGTATTGATCCGCAGAAGCGTTCACGACGCAGGAAATTCTCTCAGCCTGCAACGGGTATCTAATCGGACACGGAAGCAGGGCTCCGTTTGCGCACATCTTGCATGTTGCATGACGCGCCACCCGATTCCAGCAGTCTCGAGGTCGCCATGTGTTCTCGCGATATCTTCTGGCAAGTCGGGCATGCGATGCTCCCGGATCGTCCAATATCCGCGGGTTGGGCTTTCTCGCACGCGCGGCGAGCATGCAGCTCTCAAAAAGGCTATGCAGTCATGCGGGACGTTTTCAACCTGCTTTTCAAGGTAATTGAAGCACTGCAGTCGTTTTCGGGAGCGCTGCATCTGCAGCGGCAAACGTTGAGCATCCGCCTGCCGTGCGCTTCGGAGATTTTCTATCGAAAGTCAGTTCCTGCATGCGACCTGATGCAAGCACGATACTGCTTCTCGCCAAGTCTGGTGATGGATGCGACTTGCTCTTGCATGGTAATAAAACAGCTGGTGCTACTACAGTGTTTCCGTTGTTCCCGACCAAGCGGAAGTATACACGAGGTAGGAGAGACCGAAGATAAGTAACTTGTACCACTCGACGCCCATGCTCGCTACACCTTTCCACATTCATGAACGACCGCATATGCCCTCCACTCCTCAATTCCAAACAGACCCCTCGCCCTTTCCATCTCCCAAACCTCGGCGATGCGTCGTATCAATCCGCCAACGCAAACTGTGCAACCACCAACCTCCCCGCCGGGCCAGCATTATCCACATCGGGACAAATACACGTCTGCGTGACCACACTTTCCGAAGCCCCGGGTCGAGACATCGGGTTCGCTTAGTCGCAGGATCTGGAATACCAGGCGGCACGAACAGCCTCATTATGCAACCACGACCCAACGTCGCGGTCGCACCACCTGCGCAGTATGGACAACTTCGGAAATACCATGCACGCACCGCCGGCCGGCGATGCGTTCCCAATCAATCAGCATCCTACGACGAAGCAAGTCGTGACACTAAAGTCGCACATGACGAACGGACATGCCCGCAGCTTTGGACCTTCAAGCCTGCACCCTCATACCGCGAACCGCCCATCTGCAAGCCGCTCCGACTCGAGCAACAACACGCGCAGTCACACGACCTTCATGCTCGGGACCGAGTGGGCTATGCGGGTCTCAGAGGAAAGCTGGAGCCAGGGCACCCTGTATTGATGTCCTGCTGTGTTGCGCTGCGCAAATGTTCGCGTGCGGACAAGCTCGCAGTACGCGAAATTTGGGAAAACTGGGAGCCGGGGGCGAGTGCATGATGCGGTGCGAGGAGGAAACGAGTTTGTAGGTATGCGCGAATGCTGCCCATGAAGATCTCGGGGAGTCGAGATGATGCGGTGGGCCGGGAGATGGTGCTGAGGTCGCCCGTTCGGCGTCTGCTCAGACTCGCGAGATGGTCCTGCGTCGTTCGTACAGAGCGATGTCGGCGACGAGGTACATGTCACGAGGACTTCACGTGAGCCAGTACGTATTGGCTTGGCTAATTGGAGTCACACGTTCAAAGCCGTTGATGTACTGGACACGTGCCTAGCGACGTCAGTGTCAGTGTCAATACAATTGAGCTTGGCAGGTATCACATTGTCTCGTTGTCGTTCTCCTTGGCACAGCAGGTGAGGCAGCCCAATGTTCCATCCGGCGGGCATGTGCTGGGTTCCGGGGCTAGGTACACGTTTTCGAATGCGTGGTTGGATGAACGATGTGTGCGTCGAGAGGACGAGAATGAGATCTTGGGCGTCGAGATGCGAATTGGAAAGGTTATCGAAGAAAGTCGCGGCTGCAGGTGCTCCGTGACCATCGTTTGGACTCTGCTGATCTGCGGAGCAATTGTAGGGGAAGCTGGATTCTTTCATCTCAGAACTAGGAAATGTGGGCGTTTTTCCCAACCACGGGTAACACTTGACTGCGCCAGATCAAAATGAAAATGAATACGACAATGCGGCGATATCAATCAATCTGAAGCAGTCATTTCGATCTCTCTTGACCTAAGATACCTTTGTTGATCTACCACTTTTGCGTAGGCGACCCTCGTAGTGTGAAACGCCGATGTATCTGCAACGGCGGCGCGCCATGCGGGAAGCAACACTATAGCGAAGAGAAGACATGTCTTCGAAGACCAAAAAAACCTCATACACAGATTGCTGTTCTTGCTTGCATAGTAAAGTCAGCCTCACCCGCAGCCCTTCTGCGGTGTGTCAGCCTTGTCTATGCCACAATCAAGCTTGAGACTATTTTCCAGCGAGATCATGGAGTGTGAAGAAGTTCATTCTTTTATGAGCTCTTATAGCTATGGTGCTCAAAAGATGCTATTTGGGATTGCGCTTTTGTTCTTCACTGCAGTACTCGCGATCAAAGACCAGCACGCAATCAGTGCTCGAAAGCCTGGCGTGGCCTCCAGGCTGACACCGGACTATGGGTGAGTTGCAACATGGAAAATCTGATATTCTTTCTCGATGAATCGCTATGGACTTGCCGCTATTCATCTCCAGAATGGGACGTCTGTCCGCGTGGTTCGCATATATGGCTTTCCATCGTATGGGAAGTTCATCAGAGATCCCAGCAGCTCGATGAGGACCAAAGACAGTGCGCTTTGCGGACTGCTTGCGCCGCTGCTGGACCACTTCACTTCTCTCACCGGGCTGGAAGTAGAGCTATGTCACCATGCGGATAGTACTGGCACGACGTCTTTGCCATCGGCACTGAAGGCTGCAGGAGGGGAGTTTCTCGGCACGAATATTTGCCTTGCGTTTCTCAGTCCCGTCGCCAAAGCAGACGGCTGTCAGTGGCGGTCCAAGCTGCATCGCGATGACCATAGCGATTTGTGAATATCCCGCCATGCAAGGATGGTCCATATAGAAGCGGCAACCGAGAGCAAGCGCGATCTGAGCGTGCTGAGGCCATCGTGAAGAAAATATTGAGACCTCAGCGTGGATCCTCGAATCCTTCCGGTGGCGAAGGCGTACTGACTGAGTGTACCGTGGGTACTTGCTCTCGCAAGGTCGTTATGTACAAAGAACTGAGCGAACAAAATTCCCGCCCTATCACACGTGCGTCCAGGACGTTGGGTGGCGGCGAGGACAGGCGAATAGATCTGGACGTGATACCTGCCAAAGCCAATGGTAGTATGAGAGTGACAACCACTTTCTACACTATGACTTACCTCTGTTCGTGCTGCTTGGTGACCGCACCTTCTGCACACGTAGCGCTGTCCACGTGCTCTTCGCTTCACACAGCACCCAAATGTCTCGATAAATCCTTCTCTTTATCCCTGCCCAACATTCCGTGTCAAAGAAATGGTCGGGTTCGCAAGTGACCGAGCGATAAGCACATCCCTCCACCCCTGCAACTCCCCACGAGAACTCGCCAACTGGCAGCTCAGCGATCCCCCCATCCTCCTCGAACCATGCTCCCACAATTCTTATCCAGGAGACACTTACTCAAAGCGACTAATGTTTCCTATCAAATAAGCCAGACCCCAGGCGCCCCCAAGTGTCGCTGAAAGTTGGCGGATAGACGTCATGCTCACTTCGAGGCTCTGGGCGTGCGAAGAGCTCCAGATCGACCACTAGCTTACGCAGATCATGCCCACATGCACGCCGACGGTGTGGGGATCTAAAGATGTCGATGCAGTTTACGCCATATAATGAAGCGGAACAGGATCCAGTATTGAATCCTTCGCGCTGTCCATCACTCATAAATTCGTCCAAAAATGCGCAGGACACAGAACCACAGCGTCACGCGCATCGGAAGCGCAGTGGGCGAGGAAGCCGGTCGAATAAATGTGGACATGGCCGCTCCGGCACTTTGCTGGAGGACCAACCCGATTTTCGGAAATCGGCTCATCGCGAAGCAAGAAAATCCTATTGGTTGCGTAGCGACGCATTCGCTGTGTCTCGAATTGGGAGTGCATGCATACACGCATGGGGAACCTGGGAGCTTGCTTGATGTGCGCGGGATGTCGATCTCGAAGCGGATTGGGGCCAGAATAATACGTGATAGTCGACCAATGTGATCCGCGGAGAAATGTAATGGTCGCAGTAAAGCGAAAGAGAAGTGTCATGCTGAGCTGACAGGATTTGCTATCAGATTATTGTGTTGCAATACTGTGGTGGAATGGGCGCGAAAGGTGTCTCGCTGGAGTCTTGCAGTTTGCAAGATTTTGCGCGGTGTCGTGTGCAAGCGGGCCGGAAAGGTGACCCGCAAGTCGGCCCTTCTCAGCGTGCCCGCTGTTCGCAGTGTGGCAGAGATTCGAAGCCCCAACCTGCTCTCCACAACCCTACATGTCGTCTGTCACACACTAAGTTAAGCGTGGGGCGTCTTGGACCTGCAACAGCGAGAACCGAACCGAACCCGAATATGCCTGTGGCCATGAGAACGACTCTGCGATATCAGATAAGCGTGGCTGCGCGACTACAGATCGATACCGACCCACATGCGGTGTGACAACTGGCTCTGGAGATAATGGCGAATGCTAGTTGATGGAGGAAAGACGTGTGTGGCGTAAGTGAAATGGCAAATGGCAAGTTTGCATAGGAGTTTGGGCACACCTCGGGCGTTCATGTCAAATCCAGCAATGAGTATCGGTCCACCACGGAGTGCCGTGGTCAGATTGCTGTCGCGAACATGTTGCACGATGTTCATAATTTGGAGATGAGTGAATGGAAGATCGAGTGATTGCGACTCTTGGTACATACAACGAGACATGATGTTTCTCATGGCATCGCCAATTTATATATAGGTATGATACAAAATCCATTTAACAACCAGCGAGAGTGAAATATACAAACAAAAGAGATCGTCCCTTGCCATCCTCAGCCCATGAATTCATAAATATGTTGAAGAAAAGTGAAATAGCACCCTCGCTGCACTAGCTTGGATATCGTGACACTCATCGCCACTTCGCAGGCGGTTTTGACAACTTGCAAGTGCAGTGCTTAGTACATCTTGCGCTCGGGGAAGACCATATCATCGTAGCCCGTGCCTTGTGCATGGTAGCTAGTCTGCATCGGAGCGTTGAAGTCGTAGCTGTGGTCTGGTCGATGATTGCTTGTGTCTGTGGACATAGATGAGCCGCGACTGCTACGGTCGCTGTTGTTGTAGGCCCCGGAAAAGCTTTGGTGCATTGTAGTCATGGGAATCGTCGAGTAAGATGAGGCATGAGTCGCAGTCGAGGAAGAGACCGCCGATATTCGTCTGTCCTTGCCACGGCCTTTGATGCCTTTGTTGGAATTTTTGTATAGTGAAGCAAAGTACTCCCAGAGCTCTTTGTCTGCTTTCGACACATAGTCGCCTGCGTTGATCGTGGCAAACTTCTGGGTGAGGAACTTGAGACTACCGGCATGAAACTTGTTCTGGTGTGACTGTTGAGTGTCAGTATTTGTTAGGTCTTGTACAATATTTGGCGTACCTTGAGATTGCCCAATTGAGTGAACTGTTTCCCGCAGTCGTCAAGTCGACATGTGAAAGGCTTGATCTGTTGATGCACGATCTTGTGGGCGCGAACATTGCCTCGCTGCGCAAAAGTCTTTCCACAGATGTCGCAGCTGTAGGGTCGCTCGCCAGTGTGGCGTCTCTCATGTGTCTATGAAGAGGTCAGTGGTAAGCTTTGGCAGAAGTTGGAATGCAAGTACCTTCAAGTTTCCTAATTGTGAGAATCGTTGGCCACAGCCTGACGCCTTGCACTCCTGCACAGATTAGCTTCAGTACTTTCACATGGGCCACTGAGCAGGTCAACTTACAAATGGCTTTGCGCCAGTGTGAGCACGAATGTGTATCTCGAGGTGCGTCTTCTGATAGAAACTCTTGTTACAATCAGGCATGTTGCATTGATACCTTTTCCTTGGCTTCTGAACGACTTTGGGTTCCTGGGGCTGCATCAAAGTCAACAAACACAATACCGCAATACCAGTCAATGCAAACTCACCTTGGGTGCTTCTTGTCGTTGGGGCGTTGTCGTCTCCTTAGCCTGGATAGCTTTCATCAGTGTATCGACGTCTGTTGCGAAGTTGATGTTGGTTGTTTCGGTAGGCTCGGAGCTTGATCGTTTACACTCTGTGCCATAAGATACGTCGTTGTATAATGGCTGTGATTGAACAGGCGATGCGCTTTCCGACTTCACCGCATGAGAAGCACATGCGGCGAAAGCATGCTGTCCTTCTCCTACAATCGATAGTGGTTGGGTCTCAGCTGTTCCGGCGAAAGAGACTGGCGTAGTCATAGCACTAGGTGCGTAGTTTAGGGAGTAGTTCTGCGGTAGGGTGTGTTGCTGCATATTGTATGGGTTCGTAGAGTCGTATGCAAAGACTCCCCCACCAGAGGAGTACGGGAGCGTGGTTGCAACAACGCCCGCAGAGAAGAGCGGCATGCTGATATCCATTTGTGCTGTCGTGGCAGGGTAGTCGCGCATAGAAGATGTGGTGGTAGCAGGGCGCTGGGGATGATAGGAAGGCATCATGCCTACGTAGTGCATATCGGAGAAGTGGAGGGAAGACTCAGTGCGTCGATGCCACAAGTCGGCGTGATGGGATGAAATGACGGCAGTCATCGTAGATAAAGAAGCTTATGCCACGGGCCGGACAGTGGGGTGTGAGGCTATAAGGCCAAGTTCAAGCTCCGGGCGAGAAACTAGTGAAGGGTGGGCAGTGATCGCGGCTTGAACCGAAGGCTGGTGGGAAGGGTATGAAGAGATGCTAGCGACAAACAAGTGGCGTGGGTGATATGTGGTAGTGGGATGATATGCCCGCTCGAACTTGATTGCGGTTGGGGGAGACTTTGGGGGTTTACATATGATGGCTCTGTGGTACACTGCTCGTTGCATCCCACGAATAGACAAGGATAGGGATCTGTTGTGGAGCAGATCGAAGGGCTTGAGTACAAGGACGTATACGGGAATCGATGCCAAAACTGATACAGGATGATGAACAGGGACTTTCGCTTTCGTATGCAGCCAAGTCGTGATGAGGGAAGGCCACAAATGTCGCCCGGCATGGGTGCTTTAGTGGACATGGACCAGGTCTGGTGGTAGCAGGGGATAGCGGTCCAGCGCCGTGAATGGGGGCACTGGGGGTCACTGCGGTGGATCAGGGATATCGTCTGAAGGCGCCTCACACACATCTTGGGGCGGCCCGGGGCAGGGGCCTTTGCTCAGGAGTGTGAACGATCAGGATGTGGCTGCACTGGGGTGGTCTCAGGTGCACACAAGTGTGGGGGTTTCTTCCGCCCGGGACAGACGCCAGAGCCGCATCTCATTGGGCACATCCTCATCCTAATTGATGCTTGTAGCAAACGAGCTGATTGGTAGCGAGGATGATGTGGCTCGATGGTGCCCATCTCCATGGACACGCTTGGCTCTGGGGCTAGATGTGCGAGCTGTCAGCGTATCGAGTTTCGGCCAGACACTGGCGGACGATGCCAATGTGCTCGAGAACCTCAAAGTCCGCCAGCTGAAGATCCAATTAAGGCGCGCTAATACCCTTGTGAGGATCTTATGCTGGCTCATTTTGGCTGGCCTTGCTCTGCAATCTCTCTCGTGCTCAACCTCACGCACGACTCAGAATCCTTCCGTTGGACACACGTGGGTGTAAATCCACGCTATTGTGTTTGGCGTACTGAAAATTGACGGCGGCCGCGGCGGCCTCCTGCCTCTTCCCGAGACTCAGCTTGTGCAAATAGAGTCTAGCCTGCAAGCCACATTGGCAAAGGGCGATTGATGAGGCGTGCCTTATGTAATGAGAAGGCATGCTGAAGTCCACAGCTGCTAGGTAGGTCGTATGGACACCCCTGGTTGTCATGGCTCAGGGTCGTGCGCCTCCTCGCGCGTTGAAGAGGGCACTGCTTCCAGCGTGCTGTGACCAGTGCATCGGCGATTTTGGAACATAATGCGAATCGTAATCATTACATCGCATTCTTGACTTGAATTTGTTGCAGATGGTTTTGGTATAGAGTGAACTTAGACTGGTGTTGATGGTCATCACGGCTGCTAGAGGTTCCCAGCCCACTGGATCTGGCCGTGCGCCAATGTGGGGCGTACCTTATCTAAGAGCTAATTGGACGATGAGTGATTTCCTAAAAGTAATTCCATTACATACCGGCCGTCTGGATAGATCTCAATCTATCTAAAGGCACCATCTCCACCATGCATCATTCAAGGATCCAAGGATCTCGTTTCCTTCCCTTTTCAGAGCAGCATGCATACAGCCATCTTGCCTTGCTTCCCCAAACACGCAGTCGTTGGCTTCCAAACGCAAGCCTCGACGCCACTGTGACTTCATTGCCAATGCTTTATCTTCGCCGACCTGCAGCTGGCACTGCTCTTAACAGGGGGCCCTACTTCCAGTACTACGGACACGAGGCAGCCTCGATCGGAAATACATGCGCCATGTCCCAGACGAGCTCAGGTTACCTCGGGATTAAACTATCGAGATTCGCTACGTCTATCCGTTCACGTCTGCTTTCCTGTGTCGGATGCAACAAGGCTGACATGTTTGATTTTGCCAAGACGTTTTCAAGGAAGCCAAACTTAGCCCTCCGCAAACTCGGTCGCGTTTCCTGGCATGGCCTCTTTCCTTATTGTTGTTTGATCGTCAAATCAGTATTATCGCGAGCACCATGAGGATCAACTAGCGCGAGATCAATTTCCGTAAGGAAATACTAAGACAGATTCGAGCCACTGGTCACTCCCACCACGAGCTGTCCTCCTCGCGGTCCTGTTCCTCAGTCTCTCTTCCTTTGGTGTTCACATGGGCAATTCTGCACTTCAGATATGTCATTCGTTCTTGCGAGAGCCTCGATGACGACCATTTCGAGCATATTCCAAATTGCGGAAACCAGTACGGAAAACGCCAGAGAAACATCGAGTCGCCCATGAAGTTGTGGGTACAGTAATCATCGTGGTGATCGCAATGTCAGAGCTTACATGGATTTTGCAAGCCTTGCAGCAGCATCTGCTTGGGTACGGACCATTTCGCACCACTTCGTTCCCCTCTTCTTACCATGCCAAGTTCCAGATCGTCTCGCCAGCAGCTACACTGCCCGCCTAGCGACAGGGTCTGAACGTGTTTGCGAAAGGCAAAGCGCCAACCGGATGTGTGGACCTGCAGTAGCCTCAAACAAATGCAGGGGCGAACGCTGAGATGATGGATTGTCGATGCAGCTCAGGCTCCATACTCTGACCTCGGAGGAGGCAAGACCACTTACACCAGTCTTCAATTGCCTCAAAGAAGCATGCGAGGATTTATCCTTGACCTTGAGTTTAGGGCAAGGACCTGGTTGTCGGGCCAATGAGAAGATTGACGAAAGCTCCGGATTGCCTGTCTGCCGTATGGTGGCCGCTTCCGCGAGTCAAGGTTTGAATTGCTCATCGATCAATATCCCCGCCTGATCCACACACGGACAGCGGCACGCGGCAACGGCCCTTCTCCGGACACACGTTCGAGCGTTCGTGAAGTGCCGCTGGAAACTTCAATCCCGTGGATCTCCTCTTACGAATTTCTCCACCTATGTACGCGCAATCACTCTTGAGATGCTTCAGGTTTTGGGATGCTTCGAATTCGTCCAGGCCCTTGCCGAGGAAGTAGCCACGAAAATTGACCCCACGTGCACGCCCCTGCAGCATGCCGTGCCAAGAGCTGTCAGAACCGATCAGGTCTAGCTCAGATCAATGCGCAATCCTAGAAACGCGTTTGTCTCATTCAACCATGTTCCCTGACGCAAACCTCAACCACATCTTCATGCTCTGTACGGCGGCGTTTACTCCGGAGGATCTCCCGCAGAATCGCAGATTGCGCATGGACTTGATACATCTCGATACTGAAATAGGTGCAAGCACATGAGTCTGTCTCGCATCACATGTCGACCGTATGGCTGGCTGGCATTACCACCGGCTCGCCACACGACTTGCTCGCCACGCGACTTCAAAGTACCTCGGGTTCAACGGAGCAGTACCCAGGCTGGGTACATTTCAGCGGGTCTGGTGCCCAACCATATGATCCTACGAGAGTCACCCACGGATAGAGGACTCACAACCATGTTCCACCGTTGTTGATCTTGTTCTAAAATGCTGACATCGACGGTCTTTTCATCCGAGCAACTAGCGATCTTGTGACGCTACTACTCTCATTGATAGATGAAGGATCACATACCTAAAGCGCATTCAATCGAAAATCCAGATTGACCAAGACAGATGGCTCCCATGGAGATGTCCAACTCAAAACGATGCAGCGAGGAGGAGACAGAGCGACCGAGTAATGTGAAGCGTGGCACTCGTCCTCATACCAACGCGGGCTTGTACAAGGTTGGTCGGAAGCTATTTAGTTGCCCCCACCAACAGTGCGCGAGCATCAGTACACGAAAGTACGTCCATGTGAGTGCCACGATAAGGAAGCCACGGTTATTATGAGGTAGCATGGTTGCAAGCGTCTATGCCTGTCAGAAGTCATATTGCAGCACCAGGGCAGATGCATACGTAATTTGGTACCTGAGAGCCTAGCTTCGAGGAAATCAGACGCGACAAACCGAATGTTGAGGAATTGATGTCGGTCCCTGTATGCAACTTGCTCAGTCAAGTATACTGCCGCACTAAGGTGCCTGCAGTATGCAAAGGCTCCCTGCGCATCACGGTGGGTCTGTCAACGTCGAACACATTGAACTCAATGCCGGCGAAAGACACCGAGAGCCATCCGTTCGCGCATACGAATATCTGTAAGGTATTCAAATCACGTGGTCTCTCACCGTATCACTACATACTGTTTGCAAACCGAGTAGCACTTCTCGGCGCATACCGCGATCTATCATGTTGTTGATATATACCCAGTTCTCGAGGCTCCCCACAATCCATCTTGATCAAGCTCAAATCCTTCTCATCTAGGTATACATTAACAATTAAGCAGATTGCGGTATGAGGTGCGGTATGAGGTGCGGTATGAGATGTGGTATGGTGGGACTACTGCACAATCCTTTGGCTAATGGCATACCGGCGGGAACGACGTCAGACACGATCGATTGCATTCCAAATGCTGGTTCGTCTCACATGCTCTCTTGTCTTTTCCTTTTTCAGAGGTGCCTGCATTTGCTCGCGAGTCAGCAATACTTACGATTGGTCTCGATCTCGGCCGGCATATGGAGGCGATAACCTACCGAGATCTGGTACCCCTGCCGCTACAGTCAGCATGCAAGATTGGTCTCAAACAGCGGAGCAAACACTCTTGAAAAGGGTCGAGGAATGGTCGATCTTAGACCATGTGTCTCCACGGCTTCACCGTTCGTATATGCTTGTCCAATATCTATCATTTGATAAGTCTGCGGTTCGATTAATGCTGGGTTTTGCGCTGTCTACGTTGACAGCTCTTCAGGCCAAAGTACTGGCTGAAGTTTCCCACGCTATTTACGATGAAGCACTTGGACATGGTGCATGGTTCCAACATGAACTAATGGGACATCTCAAATCTGTATCGATAACCCGCTCTTGCATTCAACCCTGAGCAATTGGTGCAGAAGCGCCTACTAGAATAACCAATCGGAGATGCTGACACGCCCCGCGGCTATCATCGCCAATCTGGCCACGATCCTGCGCCCATCTACGTGCAACAACAACAATTCGACAGGTCACTTCTACACACAGCACAACAAAATCCACCCCTCTATCCCAGTAGCCTTCCTCGGCACCTCGCCCTTCATCGAAGATCTCGCTACGCTAAGCTACCGAAACAGCGCTAGTAATCCGCCACAACCACTATTTCGAGCGACACGCATACACATGCAAGATGCTGCGGCACGCCTTCAGATCTAGGGCTTGTATGGACCTTGTACTCTGCCGGGTATCTCGCCGACCAATCTGACACCTATCAATGCCCGGGCACAATGAACCAAACGCCGCGGAACCACGATCGGTACGACATGTCGCACTGCTGGCTGAGGGACAAACAGCATCCGGGCGTCCCACTGTATCCAGCACGCCAATGTCACTGTCACTGCACGCCGCCGTAAACGCTACGAGCTGTCAATTTTAGCGGCGTATCCCACCGCGCTGGATCCGATTGCGCGCGCGCCTCCTGTGTCACCATACCAACACCTTTCGTCTGATCTCGCCACCCGCCAAATCCAGTCATGTGTCTTGTTGCTCAAACCACGGCTTTTGCATCGTACGACGAAGGATTCCGGGCCTGCCAGTCTCATCAAGATCTCGTACGGGGGCGTGCATCGGTCTCGCATTTTTCAGATCATGCATGAGGGTACGGATTGGGTAAGTGCAGGTCTTGGGGATCGTGGTGACCGCTCTATTACCTTTACCCCCACCGAGGGGGCGCTGCTAGCGTGCAGTTGGGGGATAGCGGGTCGACCGTGGTTATGGACTGGGGCTTGATCATGGGAGATCGAGGCATGTCGGGTGGATTGTGTCAGAGTGGGAGGGTGGTGTGGGTTCGGTTGGGGTAAGCGAATCCTGGCCGAGCTGAATGTCAGGAACGAGTGGTGAGGTGTGGGAACGTCACTGGAGGTGCTAATTACGAGATGGAGAGAGGCTCATCATCAATGCCTTCACTATGTGGATCAAGTGGTGGCGTGGTGACATTGTCGGCCGAATCAATGGCACGAATTGAGTGATTACGCTTCATCAAAGGTGGAATATCGACACCACACCGAGGCTCTCACAGATCCATCTGATTACACATTGCTTGGCTGATACCGGTATCCAGATCACTATCAAACACCATCCCACGCCTTGTCACCACGTTCTGATCCTTCACCATCCCCACGTCAACCCTTCGCGCACTCTAGAACGTTGCATCTCAAAGGCCAGGGCAAGGGCAAAGGCAAGGGCAAGGGCAAGGATATCGGGAATTCCCGCGGCAAGAGAACAAAGGCTCACTATCTGGACATCGCCCCAAGACGTGCCAGGATCAAGCTGCACATACAGGCCATATCATCACCATATGCCATACATGTAGGTCCCATGTAGGAACATGACTCGACACGCCAGCATCACCACCACCACGGAGCAAGACGCAGGATTCCAGAAGCGCCGATTACGTTTCAAGCAGATCGCAATGACACGCCATCTGCACGAGTGAGCAGAAAACGTGCCCGGGAAAACACTCGACCTTGGCAAGGATTTGCAGCTGAAACTTGAGGCTCATGTATATTGTTTGATGAGTGGAAGTGGCGAGTGAAGGGGAAGACGACAAACATGCCCTACACTTCGGCACTGTTGACGTGCTTCGGTATATCGCTGAACCGTAGGAATGTTTGGAAAGGATTCGCAGCTGAAACTTGAGGCTCATGCATGTTGTTTGATGAGTGATCGAATACCGTGATGCGATGAAGAGTGGCGAGTGAAGTGAAGGGGAAGACGACAGACATGCATATTGACGTGCTTCGGCAAATTCCTCGACCGTAGGAATATTTGGAAAGGATTTGCAGCTGAAACTTGAGGCTCACGTACGCTGCTTGATGAAAGATCGCGCACTGTGCTGAAGCGAGTGTATTGATAGACACACCCCACGCCAAAAGATGTTGACGTGCTCGGGAAGTCACTGGTGTTTTGGCATGTAGATGTAGGTAGGGAAGAATGTAAGCCGAGATTTGGGGCCAATGTATGTCACTCGATGGGAGAATAGTGGAGGTATTATGTTCAAGTACAGGCACTGCAGGAACGCAACGAGTTCAACGACACCATACGTGCCCAGATACCGCTTTTTCCTTTGAATATCACCGGCAACACACCGTGTACCTTCTCGCTTCCGCAGCTCCTCACCTCATCCATTTCTCCATCCGCGTTCCAGCGACGAGGCTTCCAATATTCAGATTCGAGCAAGTGAGTGATTGAATAAAGTACAGCGCCGCCGTATCACGAAGAATACTATCGCTCATCAATGTGTCTTGTAGTGACTTCACCACTGCTTCCTTTCTCCACTTATTGCTCACCGACACGACTGAACGCATGACCACTCCACATACTGTGGCGGCAAGTACAAGAAACGGTAGACTAAACTCGCGCGCGCAGAGTTACAGTCTTGCGAGAAAAGAAGAGAAAGTGTGAATTGTAAGCCCAAGGAACAACACTGGTAATTTTCTGCATAGTCATACAACTCACTCACTCTACTGCTTGCAGCATCATCCGAAACCTACGCATGACTCACATAGAGGGATATACGTGAACATGTCACATCTCGTCGTCTCGACTGGAAGTGTACATTGATACTGCTGCCACTTTCACATTCTTTCACTCCTGCATTCGCTCCCTCTCCAACCCAAACACCAGCCTCTCCAAATGAATCTACCACTTTCACTGTCAAAGTACACAAAAAAATATGACACATCCAGCGAACACACACATACGACCCCCAAAGCAGCACACCAATTCACTCCGCGGCGCGGCGAAGGGTACACCGCGTCTTACGTTACATTGCAGGGAGTAAGGGGGTGAATCACAGCTGCTCCTCATGTGCTTCTAGATGCGAAAAATGAGATCGTCAAGGAGTGTGTGTATTCGACGTGCTCTGGGCGTTCCAAACACATGTAAACACCGCTAGTAATATTCGCGTCAATGATTTACCCCTTGAGTCTGAAATCAACAACAGCACGTATCAGCACTCGCCTCGCATCCCACGCACTACTCCTCCATGCGAACACACTAATTCAGAACAGCGGTGCAGTCACTCGTCTCACACCACCCACAAAACCCACTCCAAACCAAATCACACACAAAGTAAACCATAAAAACCGGGGGAATCAATTCATACCTAAGATAAAAAAGCTACTTTCAACCACATATCAAAAGCCTCCCATCATCACCATTCCATATACCCTTCGCCTTGTATGCACTCCCCAACCTGCCCCTCAGGCAAGCAGATGCCTCTGCCAATAGAGTACTGTATGCCGAACAGCATGCCATCGGGGACTGCCGAGACGCCCGTTTCAGGCTCGAGTATGAGCAGAGAGGCCTGGGCCGGTACAGCTGAACAATTCTACGCTCCTGCATATCTGTCGAACCTGTCGATTTGTTAGCAAAGTTCAGCCAGGGCTGGATGACTCTAAAGTGCTTCATGAATAGCCTCCAACTACATCATCCCACGTAGGCGTGGGGTGCCGGTGATCAGCCGGACCAAGTGCCCCACATCGACGTAAGTACCTCTCGCAACTACACATTGCGTGCGATAGCTTGACGAGGTGGCAGGGTCATAGGCGGGATGTTGGGTTGGCGATCAATAGCTTACTCAGGGCTTTGTACAAAGGGTACGTACCTCCAGATACGCGCACGCATGTCGCCACTGCCTGTGGCGAAGACTCCGCCAGTTGGGCTGGGAGCCACGGAGATGACTGTGGGCGGATTAGCCTGTGTTTACATTGAAGCATGACGAAGGATGCTCCTAGATTCTGTGGCCACATACCAGAATTCTTGTGGCCTTGCAACATGAGCTGCGCAACACCCGTGTGAGGGTCCCAGAACTGCACGCCACGATCCTTGGAGCCGCTGAGAACCCAATCGCCGTGCGGTGTAAGTGCGACGCTAAGCACGAAGTCCTTGTGGCCCTCGAAAGTGCGGATGCATTTGCCGCTTGGAGCAGCGTGCGTCGACATGAAGCGGTTGTTGGTTGTCAGCTCCCACATCTTGATCGTCTTGTCGAGACTGCCGCTGACGAGACGGTCGCCAGAAGGCGCAAAGGCGACACTGTAGACGCTGTCCTTGTGGCCTTGCTCGCCCTCGAGTTTCACAACAAGCTGTCCGCTCTGGATATCCCAAACACGGACGCTCTTGTCGAGAGAACCGGCGGCGACGAAGCGGTTGTCGGGCGAGATGGCCACCGTAGTGACACCATCCTCGATGGAGAAGTTGGCGACCTGGTCGTTCCTCTCGAGATCCCACAGGCGAACACTGCGATCGCCGCTGCCGGATGCAATGATCTTGCCGTTGCGCGCGAAGTCGAGCGAATAGATGTCTTGTTCGTGGCCGGTGAATTGATGCTTGATCTGGCGGCTGGAAATATCCCACACCTACACCGAAAGTCAGCAATTATTCAAGTAAAGGCGGAATTGATGAAACTTACGCGAATGACCTTGTCTTCAGCGCCAGTGGCGAGGTATTGGCCATTGGGACTGAAGCACACGCTCCTGATGTACAGATCGCCGTCTTCTGGCAGGCTGCCGTCCTGCAGGTGTGCGACTGGGTTTCCGGTCTCGACATCGAAGATCTGAGCCGAGCGGTTGCACCCTGTGGCGACATAGCGGCCGTCCAAGCTGAAGCGCACACAGCACACGACACTCTGATGGGGAAGGTTGTGGATCAGGTCGACATCCAAGACGCGCCTGGTACGGGGATTGAAGACGGCGAACCAATCAGCTCCCTCTTTCTTGAAGTTCTCCGGCAGCTGCTCGATGTCGAGATCCGCCAAGACGTTGCTCTGCGCCAGCGGCATCGGCTCATTGCGCGAGGGAAGGGAGTTTTGGTGCATATGAGGAGGGGGCGTTGGCCGAGGGACTTGGGGCGAGCCAGGGTACGGCGCAGGGTTGTTCTGCTGGGGGGTGGCTGGGCCTCCCAGAGGGCCACGGGGACCAGGACGCTTTCCACCAGGCGAGGCGGTAGGCTGTGGAGGCTGACCGTAGCCGTTCACTGCCGGGCCGGGCTGGTAGCCACCGAAGTGCTGTGGTGGCCCAGGCGCCGGGTTGAGGCCTGGTGGACCTTGAGGGCCCAAGTGTGGTGGCATGCCCTGCGGCTGCGGGGGTTCCTGTGGAGGGGGTGCCAGCCCAGGACCGCCTTGAGCCGCGCTTCCTGCCATGATGCCGCCGAAGAGGTTGCTTGGTCCGTGGCCAATCTGGGGCGGCTGTGGCTGGGAGTGGTGCTGCGAGCTCTGGGCGGGACCGCCGCGGGCTTCAACTTCGCGCTCGAGCTGTGAGATGCGGTCTTCGTACCTGTGAGCTGTTAGGCAATGCTCTAGTCTCGTCTGATGGCGCAGTAGCTGGGCTGCATGCGAGCAAACAAACTCACTTTGCCTTCATCTGGTTGTGCTGCTGCTCGAGCGCGTAGACCTTGCCGCGGATCAAATCAATCTCCTGTACGTGGCGGGTGACTGTGGTGGAGATGTCAGCAATCGTCCCAACCTCCTTCAGCTGGACTGTCACCGCACTCCAGAGGTGATGAGAAAGCTCCACTTACTCTGGCCTTCATAGTCGACGCTGCGCTGCGACTCCGTCTCGAACTCGGTCCTGATGTTGTCGAGGAGCTCGTTCAGGCGCTGGGTAGGGTTGACCTGGGGGCCTCCCAGCACGCGTGGTGGAGGATAGCCGTGGTTCATGACGGCGGTTGCAAGCAAACACGATGTGTCTGGCGATCAGGGTATTTGGGGTGATTTGTACGCTGTATGCGACCGGGATGCGACAGGCAGAGTGAGGATGCGACGACGAAGTTGGTGCCTGGGGCGCGAGGCTGGCAAGGCTGGCGGTGCAGCAAGCTGTCGAGAGCTATGGGGGAGGCGCAGAAGCGTGCAGGGCCGGCCCGAGCGCGACAGGCGATGAATTGGTGGGATGGGCGGGATGGACGGTCGTCGCTGGATGATGCTGTGTGTGCGGTGGAACGGGTGGTGAAGGTAAGGGAACGCGAGGTCTAGCGGAGCGAAGAGACGGGGCGTGTGGGAGGTTGTGGGTCGGTCGCGTCTGCACGCACGGATAGTGGAGCTGTTTTTAGCTTGTCCAGTGTGGCAGGCGAGCAGAAACCTTAAAAACGATCGCAAAGTCGCCCGTTGAACATCTCGTTGGCCATTCGAGCCACATGGCAGTTTGTGGAAACATACGCGCAGCCAACATGATCGCATCGCGATCTTCCGTCTTGTGTCCATTCGAATCGCCGCCCCAAAATGGTGCCGTTCCACCTTCCCAACACCACATCTCTAGACCGGCTTGCTTAGATGTGGACCCTTGCAGCGCCTGCACTAGCTGCCGCTGCCGTGTGTCGCTTAATACCCCCAGCACGCCATCTCTCTCGAACTCATATTTCTCCGTCACCAGCGTGGTCGTGCTGCATTTCATACTTATTCATCTTTTGAACTTCAATGAGTCTCTGAGCTCCTCTGGAAGCAAGCGGAGATCAGTTTGTTCACCCACGAACTTCGGGCTGTACGGTCCCGAGCGGAAGGATCCAGTATCATCTGCTGACTTCAATGACCCGCGTGCGCGCGGTGTGTCAAGGAGCGAGAATCGTCCTCTGCACCGTACGAGGGATACTCTGAGCTACCAATGCGCCTCCGGGAGTATCTACTAGCTTATGCACGCCGTTTTGACAACTCACAGCTCACCACGATGGCCACACAGAGCGTTCGGGTTTATCGATCGCCCCCACCACAACGGTGATCATCGTCTGTCAGAAAACTCGTTCATGTCAAACGCTGCTCCTTCGCTGCAGTAACACCGCACTCGATAATAACCGCCATTACTGCGCTTTTCACCCATCGTGTGATGCAGATCGATGGCGCTGGTGTCGCTCCTTCCCGAGTGGCGATTATATTCACCCAACGATCGCATGCTCCCCACTCTCAAACATCGTCGCGTTACCATGCCACGACTCTGGTATGAAATGTGTCATAACCAACGCAGCTCGTGCTCTTCCACAGCTTTTCAGCATACTCTGGCTTCAATTTCCGCGTCCGAGTCACAGCAAAGACTAAGGATCCGCACGATAGCATTGAATACTCGCCACCACATCGCGAGGCGCTAGCATGCTGCTCCCGCCTGCAATCGCGACGGGCTCGCTTCACACGCGTGCTGCGAGAGTGGCATGTGTGGATGTCGTGATGGAATATAAAAGTCGCTTCGTCTTCGCCCTCTTTGTTCTTTAGACACCAGTTCTACATTCTTATAACATTGACCTAGCAGCATCAATTCAACTTTATACTTCATTCAAAAGACAATCACACAGCTTCTACTTCACATCTCGATTGACAAGCATCAACAGCATTTCACATAATGGTACCAAATATCGAAGCCCCAAGCCTGCCGCTGCAAGCACTTGGCGTGCCCGAGCATCAGTCGGACACTCATGAGCCGAATGCTCCCGGTTCTTCCGCTGAAGATACCCCAGCCTTGAGTCCCACTTCTTCGATGGACTCCATCCGCTCTGTCAAATCCATTCGGGAGAGACAGGCAGAGGAAGGAAAGCCAGCAACCCCGGTTGAGGTCAGTGCTTCAGTAAATATTGCTGTGACAGCACGATCTGATAGTGTACAGGTGGTTTACATAGGCATTGCCATTACTCGCGTTGAAGCAAGCCCGGCCAAGTTCAAGATTGGCGTGACCGTGCATGATAGCACATACTCTATTGGCTACACCGAATACACGTTCCCAGTTCCGACCGAGACAGTCACAGACGCAGCCGAGGTCAACACATCAGCCACTACATTGGAAGACTTTGTCCTGAGCGAGCTCTCGAGTTACGGCATCAAGCACAACTATAAGATCATCGGAGGCGCCATCACCCAGGAAGCGAAGGGTCTGTGCCCCAGGCTGCCAACACTGCTGTGGAGCCAGCTGGACATCGTGTGCTTTGTTTTCAAACCTTTCAGTGATGGTGGGGACAATGAGGAAGAGCTGGCTCCGGATGACGAGTTCAAAGTGGACGAGGAGTCGGATTCTGTTGCCAGAAAGGCTATCGAGTAGGTTTGATGTCTTGATGAGTGGAATCAATTGACTGACTATGCTTAGGAAATTCGGTCCGAACAACCTCCCACGTCTGATGCTCAAGTATGGAACTCTTGTCGAGGTTGACGCAGGTGGCAAGGCCGAGATCGCCGATCTTGAAGACTATCGACGAAGTGTCAAGAACGAAGATACTTGGAGGGCAACTTTGAAGTTCGCAAACTCTCTCATCAAGAACAAGACCCGCATCGCCTTCATCAACAGTACCCCTCAAGGTGGTGGTGTTGCTTTGATGAGACATGCGCTCATTCGTTTCCTTCGCCTTCTTGGTGTGAATTGCAAATGGTATGACCATCAGAACATGCCTTGGACCTGATATTGACCACTTGCAGGTACGTTCCACGAGCGAATGCAGAGGTATTCCGCATCACGAAGGACAACCACAACATCCTCCAGGCAGTGGACAAGGAAGGCAAGACGCTGGACGCTGCAAAGATCCAGAAGCTGGACACCTGGTGCGAACAAAACGCCAATCGCTACTGGCTGAGAAAGCGAGGTCCTCTCCGAGCGCCTGACAAGGGCGGTGCCCATGTCATCATTGTCGATGACCCGCAGATGCCGCAACTCGTCGCGCTTGCCAAAAAGGCAGACCCCAATCGCCCTGTCATCTACCGCAGCCACATCCAAGTCAAGGCCGATCTTGCCAATCAAGAGGGTACCCCAACAGCTGGCGTCTGGAACTGGATCTGGAACCACATCAAGGAGTGCGATGTGTTTGTTAGCCACCCAGTCCCAGAGTTCGTGCCCAAGATTGTGCCCTCTTTGAAGGTCGGCTACCTGCCGGCTACAACAGACATGCTAGACGGCCTGAACAAGGAGCTCTCCCAACGCGACCGCGAATACTACATGCACGAGTTCTACCTCAACATCAAAAAGAACCAAACCGAGCGCGGCGTCAAATTCGAGCTCGACTGGCCCAAGCGCACCTACATCGTGCAAATCGCCCGCTTCGACCCCGCCAAAGGCATCGACGACGTCCTCCTCTCCTACGCCAAACTCCGCCGCGAATACCTCGCCGACTGGCCCTCCGAAAAGCACCCCCAGCTTGTCATCGCCGGCCACGGCGCCGTCGACGACCCGGACGCAACACCCATCTACGACGCCACCCTCGCACTCATCCGCACCTCCTACCCCGACTACGAGCGCGACATCATCGTCATGCGCGTCGGGCCCACAGACCAAATCCTCAACGCCCTAATGCGCAACTCCATCTTCGCCCTCCAGCTCTCCACGAAAGAAGGCTTCGAAGTAAAAGTCAGCGAGGCCTTACACCACGGGCGCCCCATCATCACGACTAACCGCGGCGGCCTACCGCTGCAAATCACGCCCGGCGCATCCGGCTTCGTGCTCGATCCCAGTAAACCAGACTACCACGCCCACGTCGCGAAACACATGTCCTACCTCCTTCGTAACCCGGCGGATCGTCGGGTGATGAGTAAATTCGCGCGCGAGAATTTGAGCGATGAGGTGGGTACTGTGGGGAATGCGCTGAGTTGGTTGTTTTTGGCGGATACGTTGGCGCGGGGGGAGAAGGTGGAGCCTGGGACGCGCTGGGTTAATGATATGGCGAGGGATGGGGCGGGGCTGCCGGTTGTGGTGGCGAGGGAGACGAGGTTGAAGAGGGAGCTTATTGTTGTAAGTGGGGTTGTTGGCGGGGTGGGGGAGACGGGGGTTAGTGCGCCGTAGGTTTTGGAGATGAGGCGGATGTTCTTATTGAGGCTGGCTTGAGGCTGCGGGTGGGCGAGGGGCTCCTGGATTGAGATCAGTGGTCGTGAAGGGGGGTGAGGAGAGTGTATTTGGTTTGATGTCTGTTTCTTGCGATACTGCGATCTGGCTTCTGATGGTGGTTGTTGGCTGATGAAAAGCGTTGCATTCTTTCTTTCGACTCATTTACTTTTTTCTCTGGCATAAATCTGCGAGCATCTCAATTCGAGCACCCCCCTGCGTCAATAGCAATCAAGACAAAAGTGCGTCTTACCATCTCTCTTCATCGACTTGGCCGGGTAGAACAAAAGAGCTTGACGATGGAAGACTTGCCAATCCGCAGTCTCCAGCGGGTCTCGTTTCAGGTACCGTGGACGCCGAAGAATGAAGGAGTTGAAAAGCGTTCGTTTGTGACTTCAGAATTATCCGAGCTCTCTCTTTCTCTCAACTGCGCTCTTCCCGCATACATGCGCTTCTCCTCCTCCTCTCACTCATCCACGCCCCAACTTTTACACCCTCCACTCACTCACTCCCACACCTCATCTCACTCACTCCCACACCTCATCTCACTCACTCCCACACCTCATCTCACTCACTCCCACACATCATCTCACTCACTCCCACACCTCATCTCGTTACCCCAAAATGCAATGCAATGGTATCCCCAATGACCCCCGCGCTATACGCCGTCACCCATAAATAGCGACCCAAAAATACACTCATCCCCCGTACCCCAATAACGCCCGACGCTAAATCTCAGAGACACTAGAAGACGACGAACAAAGCAAAGAAATTCCTTCATTCAGCATCTCGAGAACGAAGACCACCTCCCCAGCTTCCGCAAAGAGCTATCCCGCACAGACTAGGGTGTCGCCAGACCGATCCTACCCTGCACCACCACACGAGATGTTAGCTTCGAGAACGAAAGTAAATGCTTACATGTTGGAGAAGTACAGCAGAAAGGGAAAATGGAAAAAAATCAAGGAGAGGATGAGCCGAGATAGGTAGGATATTGAGACGTCCCTTGTCCGGGGTAGCTAGGCCTTGTATTATTTTGCGCGGGCCGATACGACTGGTAGCGTTCCGGCGGCGTCGATGGCGGGCGCGGGTACTCTTGCCGCGAAGACTGCATGTAGCTCGCCGCTATCGGCGGCAGCGGCCGACTGTGGTGGGCAGCAGACTGGTGATGTGATGGGAGGGGAGGCAACTGATAGCGACGCGATGGCTCTGGGATACTGCTGGGAGTGTGGTACGCTACCTTCTTTGCCGGCCTTGGCTCATCATCATCATCCAGGGTCAGGTCCACTACCTCTGCCATGCGCTTGTTGCCGGACCGCGGGGCCGTGGACGTCTCTCGGGACTGGAGGGGGGGCGTGCTGAGCGACACGGGAGTGGGTGCGGCTTCTGCTTTGATGGTGGTTAGGCGATCGCGGTAGTCTGTGATTTCGATGAGATCGTCGTCACTATCGTCCTGATGGCCATAGCCATTCCTCTGGGGCGGCGGTGTTGACTCCTTGTCGGTCGACCACGTGCCGTTCGCTTGGATGGTGACTTGATCTGCATTCCGCACTTTGCTCAAGATCTCCTCGACGTACTGGTCGACTGCGAGAGCTTCGTAAGATATGGTCTTGTTGCAAATTGGACAAGTCCATGTGGGTGCTTGCTCCTGGAGTTGAAGGAAAGACTCGGCATCAAAGCACTGGTTGTGCGTGCAAAGTGAAGATCTGCACGGCGTCGTGATGCGGACTGTGGAGACGGGGTCCTTCAGCGACATGACGCTTGAGCCGACCTCGATGTCTGGGTCATTGGCTTTCTCCAGCATCTCGTTCAAGACCATCTGCTTGGTGATGACCCTGCGTTGCTTGATACGCTGTGTCAATTCCGTCACGGAGAACTTCTTCGCCAAGTACACGTACAGAGTGTACTTCTGAAACTGCTGTTAGTACGTGGCAGACACTCGAGAACGGGGGGATAGTAAACCTGTTTATCACTTGCCTTCTGCGTCAGGGCATAGGTGGCTTGGACGACATTGCGGTAGTTTGTGGGACCTGTGCGCACGACGCTGGTAATGTCGGCAGGTCGTGTGGAGCCTGGCTTGTTCTTCAGGCCTTTGAAGTTGGCGCGGACGTCTTCGCCGTTGACCTTGATTTCGAATTGGTTGGGAAAGACGATATCTATGCGGGTGTAGGCGTTGATGGGCTGCTCGATGGCACCGAACGCCAAGATCCGCAGAGAATTATCGGACCTCAGACGCGCGCATTGGGTCTCATTGAGTATGAGATTCCGAGTTTCAGCCTGGCGGTGGCTCGGTGAGGCTGACATGGTGAGCTCGAGTCAATTTGGAAGGCAGTGCGACTGACGTTGGAGGACAAAGCCGGGCACGAGGCATTCTCTGATCTCGAAGAAGGGGCTTTCCTTGAACAGGGTAATGTTTCCTAGTTACAATTAGTCCGCTGCCCGGCCAATGGTGCGAGAAATAGGCGTACTGTTCGCCATTGTGGGCTGTTGCGCGTAGGGCGAGTACGCTGGATTGGCCTGGAAGCCGTTGGACGCACTGCCGTAGCCGTTTGTGGGCGCTGATGGTGGCGGCTTGTGGTAGGGAGGGGAGGTAGGGCTACTGCTGGCTGGAGCTACTGAGGACGGGGGCGTGTCGCCGTGGTTCTGGACGCGGTAGAGCAGGCGACGTAGCGTTTCTGTGTCGCCCTTCATGGTGGCAGATGTAACGACTGGTGAAGGCGAGGTCAGCAACCGGACGAAAAAATGGCATGAGCTGGTGAGGGTGAAGCGGAGCGCACATACGGCCTTGGACGCGGGCCTGCAGCGCGGCCTTGTTTCCGGTCTGTGAAGTGCCCTCCTCTTTGCAAATCCTCTTCAGGTCGTTGTTGATCAGTGTCCTTGAGCGTTCGTTTATGGTCTGGGCCATGGACTGTACTGCGGAGGAGGACATGTTTGAGCACTAAATTAAGAGCACGCTATGGCTCGCGACTGCGTGCGCGAGAGTGCCCAGGTGAGGCAGCTGCGTGGTTCAGGTGGAGGATATGGAGAGGCACGCTACCAGACTTTATGGGGACGAAGCATTGGGGCTGGCTGCAGGCTAAAATTTTGCGCACCGTGGGTGAGTGCGAGTACGAGCGAGGATCGAGGGTGAGCGGCGATATCTATGAGGATGTCCGGCTGGTCTCGTTCCTGCGGTCCGATGGTGGTGGCTCGCGGCTGCCCCAATGAGCTGTGTGGTTACGCGCAGACTGGCGACACAGACACGGACAAACAGGCCGTCGATGGCGACACGCGGTGCGGTAATGCGCCCGGGCGACGACGTCTACAGTCTATATCACCGTCGACCAGCGGCTCCCGCGGCGAAGCACCTCTAGCCTCGTCGTCGACGACGTGCACTCCGGCGCACGGTCTCGATGCTGACTACCGCTATCGATAGCCCAAAATTTCTCCCCACGCACGCTACCACGGCCTCTACCTGGAACCAACGCCTTCACCACCGCACTTACCACCAAAAGACACTTTCCACACGACAAAATGGCCAAAGGCGCACGTGCAAGCAGCAAAAAGGCCAACCGCACAAATCTGCGCGCCAGAGTATTCGGTCCCGCAGACAAGGCGCGCAACGAGCGCATCCACGCAAAGCTGCTCGAAATCATAGCGCAGCCCAAGCCCGAGAAGACTGAGATGGACACCGCCGAGGACTGTAAGAGAAATGATTATTCACCCCAATATGCATGCGCTGACCTTATCTCAGCAACCACCGACGCAACCAAGGAGGATAACTCTTCCAAAGGTTCGTCCCTCCTCACTGCCCCCATTCCTCGCTCCCTGTCCCTGTCCGAACCCTCCACCGACACCGCACGAGAAAACTGCGAGCTCAGAAATCTGTGCTTCTACCTGGGTCTTTGCTCAGATGTCGTTGGCTTTACTGAGCATGGAGACCTGCAATTTGCCTTTGACACGCACTGGTTAAGTGAGAATCAAGGGCTAACAGTCACCTGACAGACATGGACGTTGACGGTGTCGTCTCGAAGAAAGCTTCCACGAAGAAGGGAAACAAGGACAACAGCCAGTCACGCAAGCAGCTGCGGAGAAAGCCGAAGAACAGAATCTCGTTCCCTGCGTCGAAGGGAAAGGGCGCGTTGAAGCCATTTACGGGTGGGAAGGTGAAGAAGAGGTGATGAGTTAAGATTGCATGTACTGGCGTTATAAAAGATTGGGCATTTCAAGGCGTTGAGAGGCAGTGCATTCGAATCACATTGGGATACCACGTCCACAAAAGGACACCTCGGTCGATAGCAGAATTTCAGCAACTTACTCGGCATTCACACTCATCACTTGTACTCGAACCAAGTCGCAAC
>Ga0265798_10002682_pt1 | contig 25930 bp, 17 predicted proteins | sample P3T30metagenome_FD_192430 | JGI IMG/M metagenome (GOLD analysis project Ga0265798, IMG submission 192430) | Plant litter microbial communities from East Loma Ridge, Irvine, California - P3 T30 | ecosystem: Environmental > Terrestrial > Plant litter > Unclassified | place: USA: California...
GGTCGCCCTACTTCTCCGAGCGGGCGCCCTTGCGAGCTGCTTCCGGATCCACCGACGGCGCACCCGACGCGGGCGTTCCGGTGTTCGCGATGTCCGCAGTCGGCGCACCCTTGGTCGCAGCCGCTTCCGCCGCATTCGCCGTCGCCGGCTGATCTTTAGCCGCAGCATCCTTGCCAGCCGCCGGAGCAGCGCCGGCCGCAGGGGCCGCCGGTAACGGCACGTTCGAACCCTGCTGGTTCAGATACAGGATCACGTTAGCCCGATCCTGCGCATTGCCGAGCCCGGCGAAGGTCATCTTCGTCCCCGGCGCGAACTTGCGCGGCGAGGTGAGCCACGCGTTCATCTTGTCGAAGTCCCACTTGCCGCCGATCCCGGCCAGCGCGGACGAGAAGGCGAAGCCGTTCTTGCCCTTGGCGATTTCCTCGCCGACGGTGCCGTACAGGTTCGGGCCGACGCCGTTCGCGCCGCCCTGGTTGATGGTGTGGCAGGCGGCGCACTTCTTGAACACTTCAGCGCCCTTGGCGGCATCGGCGGTCGGCAGCAGCGAGGCGATCGGTACGTCGGCGGCGGCGCCCTCGCCGCCCTCGGCCACGACGCCCTCGATCGCATAGCCCATCTTCTCGGGGCGCTCGCCGTGGAACATCATCCCGCCGACGATCGACAGCCCGAGCGCCGCACCACAGCCTGCGAGCACCCAGCCGGCGATCGTATTGGTCCGATTGTCCATCTTGTGCATCCGCCCTGTTCTGTTTGGGATAGCCATAGAAAACGCAGGCGCGCACCGCAAGCCGCGCTTGTCTGGTGGGCGGCGGCTCTCTACTCGGCCAGCGCATGGAAAACTTCGCAGCACCCGCCCGCCCGATCGTCGCGCGGATGACCGCCGCCGCCGCCGCCGACCCTGCGCGCGCGGTCGCGTTCCAGGGAGCGCCGGGCGCGAACAGCCATGTCGCCGCGGTCGAGGCGTTCCCCGACGGCCTGCCCCTGCCCTGCTTCGATTTCTCCGACGCGATCGACGCGGTAAAGGACGGCCGAGCCGATTGCGCGATCATTCCGATCGAGAATTCGCTCCACGGCCGCGTCGCCGACATCCATTTCCTGCTCCCCGAATCGGGCCTGGTCATCACCGGCGAGCATTTCCTGCCTATCCGCCACGCGCTGATGGCATGCGGCCCGCGCGACGGCATCCGCAAGGCGATGAGCCATCCGCAGGCACTCGGCCAATGCCGGCACTGGCTGAAGGCGCACGGGATCGAACCGGTGAGCTATCCCGACACCGCCGGCGCGGCAGCGGTGGTGGCGGAGTTGGGCGACCCGACGATCGCCGCGCTTGCGCCCCCCGCCGCGGCTGGGCTGTATGGCCTCGACCTGCTCGCGACCGACATCGCCGATGCGGACCACAACACGACGCGGTTCGTGGTGTTGGCCCGCGGCGGCAAGCCTCCCGCGGCGCAGGAGCCGGTCGGTGGCGAATGGATGACCACGCTGATCTTCGAGGTGCGGAACGTCCCCGCTGCGTTGTACAAGGCGGTCGGCGGGTTCGCGACCAACGGGGTGAACATCACCAAGCTGGAAAGCTACCAGCGCAACGGCAGCTTCTCCGCGACGGAATTCTATGCGGACGTCGTCGGCAAGCCCGGTGACGCGAATCTTGACCATGCGCTGGAGGAACTGGGGTTCCATTCGAAATGGCTGCGCGTGCTGGGCACATATCGCCAGGCGCGCTCGCGGGGGTAGTAGTCCGTGCCGTTCTCCTGCGGACGCAGGAGAACGGGACTGAGTGTTAATTCGCTGCCGGCAACCTCAGCCGCACCAGCAACCCACCAAGGTCTTCGCTCTCCTCGAGAGCCACAGTCCCCTCGTAAATCTCCGCCACGTCCCGCACGATCGCCAGCCCAAGCCCCGTCCCCGGCTTACCCGTATCGAGCCGCACGCCGCGATCGAAGATACGCACCCGCTCTTCCGCTGGAATGCCGACGCCGTCGTCCTCGACCAGGAACTCGACGAAGCCAGATTGCGCGCCGACCGTGACGAACACGCTGCCGCCGCCATATTTCGCGGCGTTCTCGATCAGATTACCGAGCATCTCGTCGAGATCCTGCCGCTCGACATGGACCTGCAACCCACGCGGCCCGGTCACGTCGATCCGGACATGCCGGTACAGCCGGCCGACAGCCCGCTCGACCGACTCGAGGCTCGGCCAAACATCCGCACGACTATGCGCAGACCCACGCCGCCCGACCGCCCGAGCCCGCGCGAGGTGATGGTCGACCTGCCGCCGCATCGTCCGCGCCTCGCGGATCACGGTGTCGGCGAGGTCATCCGATTGCGCCGTCGCCGCGTTCATTATCACCGTCAGCGGCGTCTTCAGCGCATGCGCGAGGTTGCCGGCGTGGCGCCGAGCCTCCTCCGCCTGACGCTCGTTGTGCTCGATCAGCGCGTTCAGTTCCTCGACCATCGGCGCGACCTCGACCGGCATCGCCCTCGACACGCGGTTCGCCTGACCCGCACGCATCCGCGCGATCTCCTCGCGCACCCGCCGCAACGGCCAGAGCCCGTAGAACGTCTGCAGCGCCGCCAGTACGATCAACCCGAGCCCGAGCAAGGCGAAGCTGCGGACGAGCGTGCGCCGCAACGTGGTGATCTGCGCATTCAGCCCGTCGCGGCTCTGCGCGACCTGGAACCGCCAATGCACCTTCGAACCGGGGATAACCGCGTCGCGCTCGACGATCCGCAGCTGCTCGTCGGGGAATTGCGAGCTGTCGTAGAAATGCGCGTTGCGGTCGTCATGCGTCCCGCCAAACGCCAGATGCCGGTCCCAGAGCGACCGCGACGGAAAATCTTCATGTCCCTTGCCCGACACCTGCCAGTACAGACCCGAATAGGGCTCGACAAAACGCTGATCGGCGGCGGCGTCGCGGGTGAAGATCACTTCGCCGTCGGGGCCGATCTCGGACGAGTTGAGCAGCGAGCGCAGGACATATTCGAGCTGATCGTCGAAATTGCGCGTCACCGCCGCCGACAGCACCCTATCGAGCGCGAACCCGCCGCCGCTGAGCAGCACGCCGATCCATACCGCCGCAATCAGGATCATCCGCCGCGACAGCGACCCCTTCACCGCCGCCGGGACGCGGATCGGCGTGTCGGTCTTGAGTGGGTCTGTCGGCGGCGCGGTATCCATCGTCGGCCGATCAGGCGGCCGGGTCTTCGAGGCTGTAGCCGAGGCCGCGGATCGTCGTGATCACGTCCTGGCCGAGCTTCTTGCGGATGCGCGTCACGAACACTTCGATCGTGTTCGAATCGCGATCGAAATCCTGGTCGTAGATATGTTCGATCAGCTCGGTTCGGCTGACGACCTTGCCCTTGTGATGGAGCAGATAGCTCAGCAGCTTGTATTCCTGCGCTGTCAGCTTGACCGGCTCGCCGGCGCGCGTGACCTTGCCGCTGCGCGTGTCGAGGCGGATGTCGCCCGCAGTCAGCTCGGACGACGCATTGCCTGAAGCGCGGCGGATCAGCGCCCGCAGACGCGCGATCAGTTCCTCGCTCTGGAACGGTTTCGCCACATAGTCGTCGGCGCCCGCATCGAGGCCGGCGACCTTGTCGGACCAGCTGTCGCGCGCGGTCAGCACGAGCACGGGCATCGTCTTGCCCTCTTTCCGCCAGCGATCGAGCACCGTCAGCCCGTCGATCTCCGGCAGGCCGAGATCGAGCACGACCGCGTCGTAATTCTCGGTCGAGCCGAGGAAATGGCCTTCCTCGCCATCGACTGCGAGATCGATCGCGTAGCCGGCTCCTTCCAGGGTGTTCTTCAGCTGCTGGCCGAGATTCGGCTCGTCCTCGACGATCAGAACGCGCATGATAGTCCTCTCGATTAAGGGGTCAGCGACCGGTGCGGCCGACGATCTGGCCGCTCCGGCCATCGACGTCGACCCAGATGACGGTTCCATCGCGCAGGAATTTCAGCGTGTAAATGGCGCTGCCCGAATCATAGTCGGAACCGAGATACTGCGCGCCCTTCATCGTCGGGATCACGCGTCCCTCGATTTCCCGCAGCGACAGCCCGCCGGTCTTGCGCGCCTGGAACGCGGACATCTGGTCGCTACGGCGCTGGTCCGCACCCGCCATCATCGGTGCGGCGGCCATCAGTAACGGCGCCGAGGCCAGGGTCGCAAGGAGGAGCAACATCTTCATGGCCGTGGCATAGCGGCCCGGCATTGAACAGCCAGTGAATGGCACCGCGCAAGGTACTGACGCAGGTTAGCATGACGGTGTAACTTGCCTGCATCACCCGCCGCCCCTACGTGGCGCGAACATGGCAGCACCAATCTTAGCATTCGAAGGCCTCGGGCTCGTCCAGGGCTCGGGATGGCTCTTTCGCAATCTCGACATCCATATCGGACCGCGCGACCGGCTCGCGCTGATCGGCCGCAACGGCGCCGGCAAGACAACCTTGCTGAAGCTGCTTGGCGGCAGCGTCCAGGCGGACGAGGGACGCAGGACGATCGTCCCCGGCACCCGCGTCGTCATCCTCGAGCAGGAGCCCGACTTGCGCGGCTTCGCGACGCTGCGCGACTACGTGATGGCGGGCGACGATGCGCCGGTGAACTACGAGGCGGATTCGATCGCCGACCAGCTCGGCATCGACCTGTCGCGCGAGGCGGCTTCGGCATCGGGCGGCGAACGGCGCCGCGCGGCGATCGTCCGGGCGTTGTCGCAGGACCCCGACGTGCTGCTGCTCGACGAGCCGACCAACCATCTCGACATCGGTGCGATCGAATGGATCGAGGACTGGCTCAAGCGGTTCCGCGGCGCGTTCGTCGTTATCAGCCATGACCGCACCTTCCTAACCCGCCTGACCAAGCAGACGCTGTGGCTCGATCGCGGCGCAATCCGGCGTGCGGAGATCGGCTTCGGCGGGTTCGAGGCGTGGACCGAGCAGGTCTATGCCGAGGAACAGCGCCAGGCCGAGAAGCTCGATGCGCGCTTGAAGCTGGAGGAGCATTGGCTGCTCCGCGGCGTCACCGGCCGACGCAAGCGCAACCAGGGGCGTCTCACCAAGCTGCACGAGATGCGCGCCGAACGCGCCTCGATGATCGGGCCGCAGGGCTCGGCGAACCTCACCACCGCGAGCGACGACACCAAGTCGAAGGTCGTGATCGACGCGAAGAACGTCACCAAGGTGTATGGCGACCGCACGATCATCGGCGACCTGACGCTCCGGGTCACCCGCGGCGACCGCATCGGCATCGTCGGTCGCAACGGCGCAGGCAAGTCGACGCTGTTGAAGCTGCTGACCGGCGAGATCCAGCCGGACAGCGGCTCGATCAAGCTGGCCCAGACGCTGGATGCGGTGGTGATCGACCAGCAGCGCAGCCTGATGGCGCCCGAGAAGACGGTCCGCGAAGTCGTCGTCGACGGCGGCGAATGGATCGACGTGCTCGGCGTGCGCAAGCACATCCACGGGTATCTGAAGGACTTCCTGTTCGACCCGAACATGGTCGACGCGAAGATCGGCTCGCTGTCGGGCGGCGAGCGGTCACGCCTGCTGCTCGCGCGCGAGTTCGCCAAGCCGTCGAACCTGCTGGTGCTCGACGAGCCGACCAACGATCTCGATCTCGAGACGCTCGACCTGTTGCAGGAGGTGATCGGCGATTACGACGGCACCGTGCTGATCGTCAGCCACGACCGCGACTTCCTCGACCGCACCGTGACGATCACGCTCGGGCTTGATGGCTCGGGTACGGTCGACGTGGTTGCGGGCGGTTATGAGGATTGGGAAAAGCGCCGCGTCTCGACGACCACCGGCAAGCGCGCGTCGAAGAAGGTCGCGGCCACTGCCCCGGCCGTTTCGGCCCCCCGTGCGAAACTGACGTACAAGGACCAGCGCGATTACGAGTTGCTGCCCAAGCGGATCGAGGAACTCGACGCGCAGATGGCGGCCGATGCCGTCAAGCTGGCCAAGCCCGATCTCTACATGCGCGACAATGCGACGTTCGCGAAGCTGACCAAGGCGATCGAAGTCGCGCGCGCCGAGAAGGAGGCGGCCGAACTGCGCTGGCTCGAACTGGCGGAACAGGTCGAGGGCAGCTAGGTCAAAGGCTGCGGCCGGCCTGGCCTGCCAGGTCGACGACGAACTGCCACGCGACGCGACCGGATCGACTGCCGCGGCGCGTGGCCCATCCGATCGCATCCGCGGGCTCGAACGTCAGGTCGTACGCCGCTGCATAGCCGGCCACGATCGCCAGATACCCGTCCTGGTCGAGCGCGTGGAAGCCGAGGCTCAGCCCGAAGCGATCCGACAACGCCAGATGATCGTCTGCCGAGTCGCGCGGGTTGATCGCGCTTTCCTGTTCGGCAATGTCGCGAGGGGCCAGATGCCGGCGGTTCGCCGTCACCAACAGGCGGACGTTGTGCGGCCGCGGCTCGCTGCCCCCTTCGAGCATCGAACGCAGCGCGCGCGCCTCGGCCGGCACGTCGAAGCCGAGATCGTCGACGAATACCGCAAACGCGCGTTGCCCCCCCGCAAGCGTGGCGAACAACATCGGCAGGCCAGTCAGGTCGGAGACTTCGACGAGCGCGAGATCGCCCGCCCCCGCCTGGCCCGCTTCCGCCTGAATCGCGGCAACTGCGCTTTTGACCAGCGCCGACTTGCCGGTGCCGCGCGCGCCCCACAGCAGGACGTCCTGCGCGGCATGTCCGCTTGCGAGACGGCGAAGGTTGCCGAGCAAGGCTGTCTTCTGGCGGTCGATCCCGACCAGCCTGTCGAGCGGTAGCGGCGCAAAGCCGCGCACCGGGACCAGGGCGCCGCCCCGCCAGACATAGGCGGCGTTCGCGCACGGATCGACGGCGGGCGGCGGCGGTGGCGAGAGGCGCTCCAACGCGGCGGCGATACGGTCCAGCGGGTCGATCATGTGCCGCTATTGGCCGTGCGAAACGCCGGAGACAAGCATTCACCCGAGTTGGCGAAGATGTCCGGCGATCGCGGCATCGGTGGGCGCAAGCTGCGTCGCCTTGACCAGCAACTGGCGGGCGCCGACCAGATCGCCGTTCGCGGCAAGCGCAATGCCGTAAGCATCGGCGGCCGCCGCGCGCATCGGCGACAGCGCATAGGCGGCGCGGCCATAGCGGACCGCGATCGCGCCGTCGTCGCTGCCCGCATAGGCCAGCGCGAGATCGGCGAGGACGCCGCCGTCCTGGTTGCCGACGCGGGCGCGAACGCTTTCGAGCGTGTCGATCGCGCGGTCCCATTCGCCCGATGCCACCTGGAGATGACCGAGCATCCGCGCGCCCACGAGGCTTTGCGGATTCTGCGACAGGTACAGGACGAGCGTGGTCGCGGAGTCCTGCGCGCGGCCGGCACGAGCAAGCGCATCGACCAGTCGCAGCATCGTCGGCTCGTCGAACGACAGATCGGCGGCCTGCGCGTAGGCGCGCGCCGCGTCTCCATAGCGTCCTGCCGCCGCCAGCGAATCGCCGAGCGCAAGCTGCGCCGCGGGCGCGCCGGGCGTCGCCACAACGCGCGCGACGGGGCGACCCGCCAGAGCGATCGGCGGGGACGATACCGGCGCCGCGGCCGCACGATCGAGGAAGGTCGCTGCCCCAATCCGGTTGCCGACCGCCTCGAGCGCGCGCGCGATCAGGGTGAGCGAATAGCTGTCGGCGTCGGGACGAGCAGCGATGGGTTGCAGGACATCGATCGCGCCACCGGCATTCCCCGCGCGAAGCAACGCGACACCCAGCAACTGGCGCGCGGCGACGTTGGACGGCTGCATCTGCACGAGTTTGCGCCACTGCACCGCCGCCTGCGCGAACCGACCTTGCGCATAGTCCAGATCCCCTTTGAGCAACAGCGTGCCGGGCACGTCGTCGACCGCGCCATCGATCTTTTCCAGCAGCGCCTGGGCGAGCGGAATCCGCCCGGCACGCGCGGCGAGCACCGCCTGGAGATACAATGCGTTCGGGTCACCGGGACGCGCGAGCAGCGCGCGGCGGGTGGCGGCGAGCATATCGACGTTGCGCCCCGCATCGCCGAGCGTCGCGGCATAGTCGATCAACGCCGGCGGATAATAGGCATCGCGCTGCAACGCCGCCTCGAACCACGGCAGCGCCGCGACGAGGCCGTAGCGACTGCGGACGACGTCACCCTGGAGCATCAGCGCCGCGGGCCTGCGCCGGTCCAGGGATACCGCATTCGTCGCCGCGATCGTCGCACCGCCGACGTCGCCGCCGGACAGGGACAAACGGCCGAGATCGGTCCAGGCCGCCGCATCGGTCGGCGCGCGCGCGAGCAGTGCCCGGAGAACCGCCACCGCGTCACCGGGATGTCCCTGCGCGGCAAGCGCGCGTGCCCGAACGCGCGTGGCGTACCCCGCATAGCGCGGTTGCGCCTTCGCCGCTTCCGCGATCGCGCCGGCGGGATCGCCGCGCAACAGGCGGGCATGCGCCGAAAGCTGGTGCAGGCGATCCGCAGGAAATCCAGCGGCGATCGCCGCGGCAAGTTCGGTTTCCGCCGCGACCCCGTCGTCCAGCTCGAGAAATGCACGTGCCAGGACGGCATGTGCGATCGCAAGATTCGGGTCCGCGGCGATCGCCTTCTGCGCATTGGTCCGCGCCGCGCTGTAATTGCCGGCATCGAGCGTCTTCAGGCTGTCGGCGAGCAACTGACCGGCGGTCGGCGGCGATGGTCGCATCGCCGTCGCAAGGCCGATCAGCACGACCACGCAGCACAGCAAGCCGATCGCCAATACGCGTGCGCGGTTGCCTGCAAACGCCTTGAGCATCCGCAATCGGCGTTTGCGGCGACGCCGACGCAACAGCGGATAGATCGACTCAGCCATGCAGGTCGTAGCTTTTCAGCAGGTCGTACAGCGTCGGCCGACTGATCCCGAGCAACCGCGAGGCGCTCGAGATATTGCCATCGGCGCGGGCGAGCGCCTGGCGGATCGCCTTGCGGTCGGCCTGCTCGCGCGCGCTTCGCAGATTGAGCGCCGCGGCCTCATCGCCTTTGCCGTCGAGATCGAGGTCGGTGGCGGTGACGAGCTTGCCGTCGGCCATGATGACCGCGCGCTTGATCCGGTTCTCGAGTTCGCGAACGTTGCCGGGCCAGCCCCAGGCGTCGATCGCAGCGCGTGCGTCAGGAGCAAGGCCAGTGACGACGGGGTTCATCGCCTTGGCGTAGCGCGTGACGAAATGTCGTGCGAGCAATACCGCGTCGCCGGTCCGTTCGGCGAGAGGCGGTATCCGCACGACGATCTCGGCGAGCCGGTAATACAGGTCCTCGCGAAACCGTCCCGCGGCGACCATCGCGTCGACGTTCTGGTGCGTCGCGCAGACGATCCGGGTGTCCACCGGAATTGCTTTGCGCCCGCCGACGCGCTCGATGACGCGCTCCTGCAGGAACCGCAGCAGCTTCACCTGCAGCGTGAGCGGCACGTCGCCGATCTCGTCGAGGAACAGCGTGCCGCCGGCGGCCTGTTCGATCTTGCCTTCGGTGGTCTTGACGGCGCCGGTGAACGCACCCTTTTCGTGACCGAACAATTCGCTTTCGAGCAGCGTCTCGGGGATCGCCGCGCAGTTGATCGCGACGAAATTGCCGCGCGACCGGGGGGACGCGTCGTGCAGCCCGCGCGCAAGCAGTTCCTTGCCGGTCCCACTCGCCCCGAGCAGCATCACCGACACGTTGGCGGGGGCGACTCGCTCCAGCGTCCGCGTGACCACCGCCATCTCGGGCGACGCGGCGAGCAGGCCGCCAAAACCGCCGGGACCGATCCGCGCGGCCAGCCGACGGTTCTCGGCCTCCAGCGCATGAACATGGAACGCGCGGCTGACGATCAGGCCGAGCGCGTCGATATCGATCGGCTTCGCGTAGAAATCCCACGCGCCGTCGGCAATCGCCTGAAGCGCACTTTCGCGCGCGCCGTGACCCGACGCGACGATGATCTTGGTATCGGGCTTCATCGCGAGGATGTCGCGCAACGTCGCGAAGCCTTCGGTGACTCCATCGGGATCGGGCGGCAGGCCGAGGTCGAGCGTCACCACCGCGGGCTCATGCGCGCGGATCGCGTCGAGCGCCTGCGCCCGGTCGCTGGCGACGACGATCTCATACCCCTCATACGCCCAGCGTAGCTGACGTTGCAGGCCGGCATCGTCCTCGACGATCAGCAGCACGGGCAAGGGCGTAGCGCCGCGCGAAGTCCGGTCGTCGCTCATGCCGCTGCCTCAAGCCTGTCGGCGACGCGAAGCAGGACGCGGAACCGAGTCCCCTCGCCTTTGCGGCTGGTGACCTCGAGCGTGCCGCCCATCGCGTGGACGAGCTGACGGGCCTCGAACGCGCCGATCCCGAACCCGGCCGGCTTGGACGAGACGAACGGACGGAACAGGTGATCGCGAACGAACCCGGGCGTCATGCCGCAACCGCGATCGACGACATCGATCGCGACGTGATCGCCGATGGTTTCGACCGACAGCAGGACGGCGTCCGCCGCGCCACTCGCCTCGATCGCGTTCTGGACGAGGTGACCGAGCACCTGTTCGAGGCGTGCGACATGACCCAGTGCGCACGCAGCGACCGTACGCGCGGCGATCGGGTGTTGCGCGCGGCGACCGGCGACGACCCGATCGACGATCGCGCCGACGTCGATCGGCTGGAGCGGTTCGTTGCGGACCGGGCCATGCTGCGACAGGCGGGCGAGAAGCGCGTTCATACGATCGGACGAATCCTTGAGCGTGGCGACCATGTCGACGCGGAACGCGGGATTGTCGGCATGCCGCTCGGCATTGCGCGCGACCAGCGTCAATTGGCTGACGAGGTTCTTGATGTCGTGGAGAATGAACGCGAAGCGGCGGTTGAACTCGTCGAACCGCGCTGCGTCGGCCAATGCCGCATGCGCGCGGTCCTCCGCGAGATAGCTTGCCGCCTGCCGCCCGGCGACACGCAACAGGTCGAAATCCTCCCAGTCGAGCGCGCGATCGACCGGCGGCCGCGCGAGCACGATCGCGCCGACCAGCGCGCCGCCGTGGACCAATGGCACGATCGCCCACGCTTCCGGACATGCGCGGATCCAGTCGGGAACGCTCGCCGCCTCGTCCGCGGAACAGGTTCCGGCGCGGACGCCGTCCAACTCGACGATCCGTGCGTCCTCCGACAGATAGCGTGCCAGCGACGCGTCGGGCGGGCCGTCGGAACCTGCGGTCCAGTTCCACCCCGTGCCCATGACGAGTGCGGCGTTATCGGGCACCAGCAACAGGCCGCCGGGCGAATCGGTCAGGTCGGCGATCGATTTCACGACCCGGGTCTCGAGCGACTCCGCATCGGCGCCGGGCTTGCCGAGCGTGTCGGTGAATCGTTGCCACTCGGCACGATAATCGTAGCGGTGTCGAAAGAGATGCTTGGCGACCTTCACCTTGGTCCAGGCGCGCAGCCACGGCGTCCAGATCAGCGCGAGCAGCGCGGCGGTCGCGCCGAATACGATCGCGGTCTGGACGATCCGCAGCGAGCCACCGGCATAGCTAGCCGCGATACTGGTCGCGAGCGCGGTGGCGCCAGCGTACAGGACGAGCGCGATCGCGGACAAGGCCCGGACGGCGATCGGTCGCGACAGCGCCAGCGTCCAGTCGCCACGCCGGTGGACCGCGATGGCGAGCAGTACCGCGACGCCCGCCATCGCCACGCCGCGGAGGATAATCAGGCCGGTCGACCAGTCTCCCTGAACATAGCGCGCGGCAAACAGCAGGAGGTCGACACCCCACATCGCCGCCACCGCCAGCATCACGAGCCGGACGCCGCCGCGCGATGCCGGGGCCGCCTGATACACATGGTGCACCAGTACCAGCGCGCTGACCGCCGCCATCATCCGGAACACGAGCCGCGCCGACTCCAGCGCGACCATCGCATCGGCGTCGACCGGCGCCAGCTGCACCACCGCGAGCACCGCGCTGCCGCCGGCGATGATCATCACCACGCCGTACACCGCGCCGAGCGAGACGCTGCCGACGCGATCGTGCCGGACCAGCGCCATCATGAACAGCAGCCACGCGATATTGCGGACGCTTTCGGCGATCCGCGTCGCGACGTCGCGCGCATCGATCCCCGCCACCGCCAACGCCCACAGGCTGGTCGCGAACAGCGCGGCGACGAACGCACGATGCGCCCAGCGTCCGAGCCCCCAGTTCGCACCCTGCCCGCCGCGCAATTGCGCAAGGCCCAGCGTACCGAACAGCAACGCGGTCAGCGCGTGCGCCCACAGGATCAGCGCGCCGCTCACGATTTGCTCATCGGAGCGCTCATCGGGGCGCTCATCGCGCGCCGGTCGGCCACAGCACCACGCGCAAGGTCTGCAACAGGATCAGCATGTCGAGGAACGGCGAATAATTCTTCGCGTAATACAGGTCGTATTCGAGCTTGTGCCGGGCATCCTCGATCGACGCACCGTACGGATAATTGATCTGCGCCCAGCCGGTGATGCCGGGCTTCACCATGTGGCGCTCGGCGTAGAAGGGCAGATGCTCCTCGAGTTGCTCGACGAACTGCGGACGTTCGGGACGCGGGCCGACGAAGCTCATCTCGCCCTTGAGCACGGTCCAGGTCTGCGGCAGTTCGTCGATCCGGACTTTCCGGATGAACCGACCGATCCGGGTGATGCGGGGATCGTCCTCGGCGGCCCAGACCGCGGTGCCCGCGACCTCGGCATCCTGGCGCATGGATCGCAGCTTCAGGATGTCGAACCCCTCATTGTACAGCCCGACCCGGCGCTGGCGGTAGAACGCCGGGCCCTTCGATTCGAGCTTGATCGCCGCTGCGGTCAGCAGAATCACGGGTAGCGTCAGGACAAGCAGCAGCCCGCTCGCGAAAATATCGAAGGCGCGCTTGAAGACGCTCGACAGCATCCGGCTCGAGGCGAAGCCGTCGGAGAAGATCAGCCAGGACGGATTGACACTCTTGAGGTCGATCCGCCCCGTCTCGCGTTCGAGAAAGGTCGAGATCTCGCTGACCTGGACGCCGGTGGTGCGGACCCGCAGCAGATCCTTCATCGGCAGCGCGTTGCGGCGCTCGTCGAGCGCGAGCACGACCTCGCTCGCGTTGCGATCGACGATATGCGCCGACAGATTGGGAATTTCCGCGCGCGGCCTGGCCTCGCCGATCACCTGATCGGGCTCACCCATCGCGACGAAATCGGCGACGATGAAGTTGATGCCGGGCTGTTCGGACAGCTGGAGAATCCGTGCGGCGCGGGCACCGGCACCGAGCACGACGATCCGACGCTTGAAGGTATCGCCCCCCAGCGTCTTGCCGAGCAGCGCGCGGACCGTGACCAGCAGCACCGTCGCAATGATCGTCGAATAGAGCAGGTTCGACCGCCAGAAGCTCAGCGCGGGCACGAGGAAGAAGATGAACGACAGCGCGATCACACCGAGCGCCAGCGCCACCGCAAGCCGGGCGGCGGCGAACCGCAGCGACAGGAACGACGCCACGCCGTACGCGCCGACCGCGACCAGCGACACCTGGAGCGCGATCGCGAAGGTCAGCAACTGCGCGATCCGCGTATGGATCGGCGCGACCGCCATGCCGATCTGATGCGCGCGAACGACCCAGCCGATCTCCGCGGAGGCGATCAGCAGGGCGAGATCGACCAGTCCGAGCAGCAGCACGGTATGCGGCACATAGTGTTTGAAGAGCCGTATCATCGCACGCTATCCCGACACATCATCTGTAAATGCTACCGACACCTGGCCAGTGCTACGCGGTCAAATACCAAAAAACCCTGAAGACCGTGCAGCGAATTGACCGATTATACGATTGGCAGGCACGGACTCGTCGTTATAGCTCGGCGCAATCTGGAGGATTCATGACCGTACGTAAGATCGTTCCCGTTATCCTGTCGGGTGGTTCGGGGACCCGCCTCTGGCCGATGTCGCGCCCCGAAATGCCCAAGCAGATGCTGGCGCTGACCGCGGACGAGACGATGCTGCAACTGACTGCCGGGCGCGCGCTGGGCGAGCGCTATGCCGCGCCGATCGTGGTCGCCAATGCGCGGCATGCAGAGCTCGTCGAGCAGCAGCTCGCCGAGGCCGGCGCCGCGCCACAGGCGCTGATCCTCGAACCCGCAGGCCGCAACACCGCGCCGGCGATCGCGCTGGCCGCGCTGGCGGCGAAGGCCGCCTCGGCGGGCGGCGGTGGCGACGCGCTGCTGGTGATGCCGTCCGACCATGTGATCGGCGACGTCGCCGCGTTCCATGCCGCGATCGAGGCGGCGATGCCGCTCGTGGCGCAAGGCTGGCTGGTAACCTTCGGGATCGCGCCCGATGCACCCGAGACCGGCTATGGCTGGATCCAGATCGGCGACGAGCTCCAGCCCGGCATCAACCGCGTCGCGCGGTTCGTCGAGAAGCCCCCGCTCGACAAGGCGCAGTCGATGCTGGCGAGCGGCGATCACGCCTGGAACGGCGGGATCTTCCTGTTTCTCGCCGACGCCTATCTCGAGGCGCTCGCGCAATTCCATCCCGGCGTCCTGGTCGCGACGCGCGAGGCGATGGACAAGGCGCGGATCGACGGCACGCGGATCTATCCCGATGCGGCCGCGTTCGCCGCGTCGCCCGACGATTCGATCGACTATGCGGTGATGGAAAAGGCCGACCGCGTCGCGGTGGTGCCGGTCGCGATGGGCTGGAACGACGTCGGCAGCTGGGACGCGCTGCACGCGATCAGCGATCGCGACGCCAGCGGCAACGCGCACCGCAGCGACAAGGACGGCGCTGTGCTGGCGATCGACACGCAGAATTGCTTCGTCCGCAGCGACGGCATCCGCGTGTCGCTGGTCGGCGTCGAGGATTTGATCGTGGTCGCGAGCGGCAACGACGTGCTTATCATGCCGCGCGGCCGCAGCCAGGAGGTCAAGAAACTGATCGAGGCGATGAAGGCCAAGGCGTAACCGAAAGCGGGTGCGGGCACCCAAGACGGCCCGCACCTGCTTTCGTTACAGATCCGTCACGGGCGTTTGCGGCGGCTCGGCACCTTGGACAGCAGCGTCAGCAACGTCGGCAGGTCGTCGGTAATCATCGTATCCGTCGGCGTCTGCCACGAATTGCGCAAGGTTTCGCCAACCGCGTGCAAGCGCCCATCGTTGAACGGCTTGGATGATCTATCTCGCACGGCTGGTCTCGATACGCACACGGGCGACCGACGGGGTCGTTGGGGGTGGATCAACCACACCGCCGGTCTCCCTGTTTGAACCTCCAGCGTCAGATGTGGTTCCCGCGATCGCGATGAGATTCGGTCGACATGCAACTGGCAAAGCCGTGTCCTGTTCGCCTACGATGGACGACATATCACGGGAGAGTTCGTCATGGATCGTCGTCAGTTTCTCGCTTCGGGCGGTGTCGCCGCGCTCGCGACCACCTTGCTGCCCTCAGCCGCCTTCTCGAAACCCACCGGCGACACCACGCTGAACGCTGATTTCGAACGGATCTTCCAGCAGAGCGTCGCGCGATCGCCCGAGCTCGCGACGTCGCTCGGCCTCGACAAGGGGCCGCTGGCAGCGCTGAAGAGCCAGCTTTCGCCGCGGACTCCTGAGAAGCGCGCGAGCGATGTCGCCGAGACCAAGGCCGCGATCGCGAGCCTTGCGCGCTATGACGGAGCAGGGCTCTCGCCGGCCGCCAAGCTGAATCTCGAAGTCGTCCGCTATTCGCTCGAAACGCAGATCGCGGCGCCCGAAAAATTCGGCATGGACAGCCCGATCCGCCCCTACCGGATCTTCCAGCAGGGCGGCGCCTATTTCCAGGTGCCCGACTTCCTCAACACCGCGCATACGATCGCGGCGACACCCGATGCCGAGGCGTATCTGGCGCGGCTCGACCAGTTCGGTACCGTCCTCGACCAAGAAAGCGCGATGCAGCAGGCCGAGGCCGCACGCGGCCTGCTAGCGCCCGGCTGGTCGCTCGACCTCACGCTTGGCCAGATGCGGAAACTGCGCAGCCAGCCGGCGGCGACGTCAAGTATCGTCCAGTCATTGGTCAAGCGCGCCGCCGCCAAGGGCCTTGCCGGCGACTGGCAGACGCGTGCGGCGAAGATCGTCGACGACAAGGTCTATCCCGCGCTCGACCGCCAGATCGCGCTGATCGAGCGACTGAAGCCGACCACCAAGCCCGGCGACGGGATCTGGCGCGTGCCGAACGGCGACGCGATCTATGCGATGGCGCTCAATCAGGCGACCACCACGACGATGAGCCCCGACGAGGTCCACCGGATCGGTCTGGCGCAGGTCGCGGAGATTACCGCGCAGCTCGACACCATCCTGAAATCGCAGGGCTATGCGACGGGCACGGTCGGCGAGCGGCTCGCCAAGCTGAACGTCATGCCCGATCAGCTCTATGCCAACACCCCGGAAGGGCGCACCGAGCTGATCGCTGGGCTGAACGAGGGCATCAAGGCGATGTACACCAAGCTGCCCAAGGCGTTCTCGCGGGTGCCGACGCAGCCATTGGAAATCCGTGCGGTCCCGGTCGAGATCCAGGACGGCGCGGCGAACGGCTATTACAACCGCGCCTCGCTCGATGGCAGCCGCCCGGCAATCTACTTCGTCAATCTGAAGGACGTCGGCGACTGGCCGAAATACACGCTGCCGTCGCTGACCTATCACGAGGGCGTGCCCGGGCATCACCTCCAGATCAGCCTCGCGCAGGAATCGAAGGACATTCCAACGCTCCGGAAAATCGGCTTCTTCTCGGCCTATTCGGAAGGCTGGGCGCTGTATGCCGAGCAGTTGGCGGACGAACTCGGTGCCTATGCGACGCCGCTGGAGCGTGCGGGCTATCTCCAGTCGTTCCTGTTCCGCGCGACGCGACTGGTGGTGGATACCGGCATCCACGCCAAGCAGTGGAGCCGTGAGAAGGCGACCGACTATATGGTCGCGACGACCGGCTTCGCGCGACCGCGGACGCTGCGCGAGGTCGAGCGCTATTGCACGCAGGCGGGTCAGGCGTGCAGCTACAAGGTCGGCCACATGGCCTGGACGCGCGCACGGATGAAAGCGAAGGCGGCGCTCGGCAGCCGGTTCGACCTGAAGCAGTTCCACGACATCCTGCTCGAAGGCGCGATGCCGCTGACCATCCTCGAACGACGCGTCGACGAACGGATCGCGGCGATCCGCAGGCGGGCGTAAGTCCCCGTGAAGGCGGCGATCGTCGGGCTGGCAGCGCTGCTGTCGGGGGCTGGCGCTCCCGACAACGCCGCGCGATCCGCCGCATCGAATCCGATCCTCGAGGCCGAACTGATCGATGCGCACGCGCCCTACCCGCAGGCGCACGCGTCGACGATCGTGCAACTCGCCGACGGCAGCCTGATGGCGGCCTGGTTCGCCGGATCGGGCGAAGGCAATGCCGATGTCCGCATCTGGACGTCGCGCAACGGCGGCGGCGTGGGCGACGGTTGGACCGCGCCCGAGCCGGTGGCGAGCGGGATCGGCGCGGATGGTCGTCGCTTTCCCACCTGGAACCCGGTCTTGTTCCAGCCTGCCCCCGGCGACCTCCGCCTGTTCTACAAGGTCGGGCCGAACCCGCGCGACTGGTGGGGCATGATGCTCCGCTCGACCGACAACGGCCGTAGCTGGGGCAAGCCGGAGCGCCTGCCCGATGGGGTACTCGGTCCGATCAAGAACAAGCCCGTCGTGCTCCGCGACGGCAGCTGGCTATCGCCGTCGAGCCGCGAGGAGGGCACAGCGGAGGCCAATCGCTGGTTGCTCCGCATGGAACGCAGCACCGATCGCGGCGCGCACTGGACGGTCGGGCCGCCGATCGCCTCGCCGATGCACATCGAGGCGATCCAGCCCAGCGTGCTGTCCTATCCCGACGGGCGGCTCGAACTCGTCGCCCGCACGCGCCAGGGTGCGTTGGCGATGAGCTGGTCGAAGGATATCGGCCGGACCTGGTCACCGCTCGCCGCGATCGACCTTCCCAACCCGAACGCGGGCACCGATGCGGTGACGCTGCGCGATGGGCGACAGTTGATCGTGTACAATCACAGCGGTCATTGGCCCGACCGTCCCGGCGACGGACCGCGCTGGCCGCTCAATCTCGCGCTGTCGGACGATGGCGTGCGCTGGCATCCGGTGCTGACGCTGGAGAACAAGCCGCTGCCCGACGGCTATGCCTATCCCGCGGTGATCCAGACGCGCGACGGGCTGGTGCGGATCACCTACACTTACGACCGGAAGCACATCAAATACGTCGTGGTCGACCCGCGCCGGCTGCGCTGATCCGGACTAGAGCGATGCCCGGGCTGTCTCGAAGTTCAGTTTGGACTTCATCGTCGTACGGCACCCTGCCCTTGTTCTCCCGCGAAGGCGGGAGCCCAGTCTGGATCCCCGCCTTCGCGGGGAAACATGTCTTTAGTCCCGGGGGTTCGCGCCGAGCCGCGCGCCCCCCCGAAACCGCTTAGCGTCCCTTGGCGTCGAGCGTCTGCGCGGCCACGCGGACCGTCGCGGTCTGGACGATATCCGTCGCCGAGGTGGCGAGCATGACCTTGTAGTCGCCGCCCGCGATCTTCCAGCCCCCGCTGGCGACGTCGAACGTCGCGAGCAGGCGCGGGTCGATCGTCACCGACACGGTCTGACGCTTGCCGGGGGCCAGATCGACCTTGCGGAACCCGCCGAGCCGCTTGGGCGCTTCCCAGCCTGCACCCGACACATAGACCTGTGCGACTGCCTTGCCCTGCACGGTGCCCGTGTTCTGGACGGTGAAGTCCGCCTTGATGCCCTTGCCGGCAGGCGCCGCGGTCAGCCCGGTCATCGCGAAGTTCGTGTAGGACAGGCCGTAGCCGAACGGGAACAGCGGCTTGGCCCCGGTCTTGTCGAACCACTTGTAGCCGACCGCGGCGCCCTCAATGTCGTAATTGCCCATCGGATGCGAATCGCGGTCGAGCTTGGGATCGCCCTCGAGCTTGGGCCGCGGTATCTGTGCGAGCGACGCCGGGAAGGTCGCGGGCAGATGCCCCGACGGATTGACTTCGCCGGTCAGCACGCGCGCGATCGCCTCGCCGCCTGCCGTACCAGGGTACCACGCCTCCAGCACCGCGCCGACCTTGCCGAGCCACGGCATCACCACCGGACCGCCGGTTTCGAGCACCACCACCGTCTTCGCATTCGCACGCGCGACCGCGTCGATCAGCGCGTTCTGGCCATCCGGCAGGTTCAGGTCGGGAACGTCGATCGACTCCCCCGTCCACTGCTCGCCGAACACGATGACGACGTCCGCGTTCCGCGCCGCCGCGGCTGCCGCCTTCATGTCCTTGCCGTCGAGATAGGTGACGGTCGCGCCGGTCCGTGCCTGCAACGCCTTCATCGGCGACGACGCATGATAGGTCTTGGGGCCGGGGAAACCGCTCGGGAACTCGTCGGGTACGATCAGGCCGTTGGTCGGCGCATTGTGCGAATACACCTGCGACGATCCACCGCCCGACAGCACGCCGACATCGGCATGCGCGCCGATCAGCAGGATCGACTTGGCCGACTTGGCGATCGGCAGCAGACCCGCGGTGTTCTTCAGGAGGACGATGCCTTCCTCCGCATCGGCGCGCGTCACCGTGGCATGCGCGGCGTAGTCGATCTTGGTCGCCTGGTCGCCCGCCACGACGGTGTCGAACGCCCCTACCGAGACCATTCCCCACAGCACGCGCCGCGCCATGTCGGTCGCGCGCGCCTCGCTGACATGGCCGTTGTTGACCGCCTCACGCAGGGCATCGGCGAAATACGCCGAACGATCGAACGCCCAGCCGGACTGCTGGTCGAGCCCGGCATTCGCGGCCTCGCTGGTCGAATGCGTCGCGCCCCAGTCGGACATGACATAGCCCTTGAAGCCCCAGTCGCGCTTCAGGACTTTGTTCAAGAGCCAATCGTTCTCGCACGCGTAATGGCCGTTAACGCGGTTGTACGAGCACATGACCGAACCGGGCTGCCCGACCTCGTTGGCGATCTCGAACGCGAGCAGATCGGACTGGCGTGCCGCCTGTTCGCCGATCTTGTGATCGATGTTGTTGCGGTTCGTCTCCTGGCCGTTGAAGGCGTAGTGCTTCATCGTCGAGACGACGTGCTGCGACTGGATCCCCTTGATCTCGTGCCCGGTGATGACGCCGGCCAGCAGCGGATCCTCGCCGCCATATTCGAAGTTGCGCCCGTTGCGCGGTTCACGCGTCAGGTTCATCCCGCCCGCAAGTTGCACGTTGAAGCCCGACAGGAATGCCTCCCGGCCGATCATCGCGCCGCCGGCCTGAGCCAGCTCGGGGTTCCAGGTCGCCGCGGTCGCGATCCCCGACGGCAGCGAGGTACGCAGCCGCGGCGTCGGCCCGCGCTGACTGGCGACGCCGACGCCGGCATCGGTCTCCCACTGGTTCGGGATACCGAGCCGCGGGATACCGGGGACGATCCCGGCGGACGCGGGCAGACCGTCCTTGGGATAGACCCAGTTCTTGACCGGCGTCTTCAGCCAGTCGGCATTGGTCGCGAAATAGCCGAAGGTGAGCTGAAGCTTCTCGTCGAGCGTCATCTCCTTGAGGAGCAGGTCGACGCGTGCGTCTGCACTGAGCTTGGTGTTCATCCAAGGCCGCGCCTTGGGGGCCGCGGTCTTCGCCGCCGCGGCTCCCGGCGCGTTGTTGGTCGTCTGCGCGGCAACCGGCGCCGCAATCGCGAGCACCGATCCCGCAAGCAATCGGACGAACAGGGCGCGGGAACGGAATGCGGTCATGGGCTCTCTTTCACGATGATCTTGTGCGGACCGTGTGTGACGCGTCCGTCCCGTTGCCGCAACCGGTCGTCGTATCGGACAGCGGATCAAATGGGTCCGAAACCACCGCCACCTGGTGTTTCGATCACGAACACATCGCCCGGCCGCATGTCGACACGCGCGGTGGAGCCGAGCGGTTCGACGCCGCCGTCAGCGCGCTCGACGGTCGCCGAGCCGAGCCCGCCGCCTTCGCCCCCCGCCATCCCGAACGGGGCCACGCGACGGCGGTTGGCGAGTATGCAGGCGGTCATCTCCTCGAGGAACCGGACGCGGCGCGTGCCGCCGTCGCCGCCGCGGCGCGCGCCCGCCCCGCCCGAACCGCGGCGGATCGAGAACTCCTCGAGCAATACCGGGAAGCGCGTCTCGAAGATCTCGGGATCTGTCAGCCGGCTGTTGGTCATGTGCGTCTGGATCACCGATGCGCCATCGAAGCCGGGGCCCGCGCCAGCGCCGCCGGCGATCGTCTCGTAATATTGGTGCGTGTCGTTGCCGAAGGTGAAGTTGTTCATCGTCCCCTGGCTCGCCGCCATCGCGCCGAGCGCGCCGAACAGCGCGTCGGTGACGACCTGGCTGGTCTCGACGTTGCCGGCGACGACCGCAGCCGGATAGCGCGGGTTGAGCATCGAGCCTTCGGGCACGCGGATCGTGACACCGCGCAGGCAACCGTCGTTGAGCGGGACGGCCTCGTCGATCAGCGCGCGGACGACGTAGAGAACGGCCGCGCGGACGATCGAGACGGGGGCGTTGAAGTTGGTCGGGCGCTGGTCGCTGGTGCCGGCGAAGTCGACCTCCATCGTCGCGGCGGCGCGGTCGACGCGGACCGCCACGCGGACAACCGCGCCATCGTCCATCTCGTAGGCGAACGCGCCGTCGGCTAGCTTCGCGATCAGGCGGCGGACGGCGGCGTCGGCGTTGGCCTGGACGTGCTCCATATACGCCGCGACGACATCCGTGCCGTACTCGTTCGCGAGTCGTGTAAGACCGGTCGCGCCGCGCGTGCAGGCTGCCAACTGTGCGGCGAGATCGGCGATGTTCTGGTCGATGTTGCGGGCGGGATAAGGGCCACTCGCGAACACTACGCGGAGTTCGGTTTCGAGGAACCGCCCTTCGTCGACCACCAGCACGTCGTCGAGCAGCACGCCCTCTTCCTCGACCGAGCGGCTTTCGGGCGGCATCGATCCGGGGGTGATCCCGCCGACGTCCGCGTGATGACCGCGCGCTGCGACGAAGAACGCTGGTGCGTCGGCGTCGTCCGCGAACACCGGCATGATGACGGTGATGTCGGGCAAGTGCGTGCCGCCACGATACGGCGCGTTGAGTGCGTAGGCGTCGCCGCGGCGGATACCGCGGCCGTCTGCGCCGCCGCCTCGCGCGTCGATGATCGTGCGGATACTTTCGCCCATCGAGCCCAGATGGACCGGGATGTGCGGCGCGTTGGCGACGAGGTTGCCGTGCGCGTCGAACAGCGCGCAGCTAAAGTCGAGGCGTTCGCGGATGTTGACCGATGCGGCGGAGCGCTGGAGCGCGGCGCCCATTTCCTCGGCAATGCTCATGAACAGACCGGCGAATATCGCAAGGCGCACCGGATCGGACTCGGTGCCGATGCTAGCGCCGATACGGGGTGCGATGCGGTCGAGGATCAGATTGCCGATCGGATCGACCCGCGCGCGCCAGCCGGGCTCGACGATGGTGGTGGAGACGCTGTCGAGGATCAGCGCGGGGCCGTCGATGGCGTGGCCGGCGGGCAGGCCTTCGCGCGCCAGGACGGGCGTGTCGTGCCACGCGCCGGCCATATAGACGGGGGCGACGGACAGGGGCGCGGCTGGCTTTTCGGGGAAGGCGACCAGTGCGGCATCGAGCGGCGGACTCTCGGCGATCGCCTCCGCGACGATCCGGTCGGCGATCAGCGGTGCTTCGCTGGCGAACCCAAACTGCGCGATGTGTGCCGCGTCGAACGCGGCGATCATCGCTGCCGGGTCGTCGAGATCGAGTTCGATGGTGTGGTCGGTCTGGCCTCGGCGCAGATGCACGCGGCGTTCGATCCGAACGTCGTCCGCCGTGACGCCCTGCGCCACCAGGGCGTCGCGCGCTGCTTCCGCCAGATCGTCGAGAGCGGAAACAATCGCGGCATAATCCGCGAAGACCGCGCCCGACGTCGCTTCGCGCAGCACCCGGCGATCGGCGAGTCCCATGCCGTACGCCGACAGCACACCGGCCAGTGGGTGGATCATCACCCGGTCCATCGCCAGCGCATCGGCGACGAGGCACGCATGCTGCCCCCCGGCCCCGCCGAAGCACGCCAGCGTGTAGCGCGTCACGTCATGCCCGCGCGCAACCGAAATCGTCCGGATCGCATTCGCCATGTTGGCCACCGCGACCGCGACGAACCCTTCGGCGGCGACCTGCGGATCGAGCGGCAATTCCGCGAACCGCGCCGCCACCGCTTCGGCATCGAGGGGCTGGTCGCCCGCCGGTCCGAACAGCGCCGGGAAGAACTCGGGGCGCACTTTACCGAGCATCACGTTGCAGTCGGTCACCGTCAGCGGTCCGCCACGGCGATAGCAGGCAGGCCCCGGAACCGCGCCCGCGCTCTCGGGGCCGACGATCAGTCGCTCGCCGTCGAACCGGCAGATCGAGCCGCCACCTGCCGCGACGGTGTGGATTCGCAGCATCGGCGCGCGGATGCGGGCGCCGGCGATCAGCGTCTCGGTGTCGCGTTCGTAGGTGCCGGCGTAGTGCGACACGTCGGTCGATGTGCCGCCCATGTCGAAGCCGATGACGTGCTCGAACCCGGCCTCGCGCGCCGTCGCGGCCATGCCGACGATGCCGCCCGCGGGGCCCGACAGGATCGCGTCCTTGCCGCGAAAGCCTGCGCCGTCGACCAGTCCGCCCGACGACTGCATGAACAGCGCGCCCTGCCCCAGCGCGTCGCTCAAGCCCGCGACGTAGCGATCGACGACCGGCGACAGATACGCATCGACGACGGTCGTATCGCCGCGCCCGATCAGCTTTATGAGCGGCGCGACGCGGTGGCTGACCGAGATTTGCGTGAAGCCGATCTCGGCCGCGACTGCCGCCAGCGCTTCCTCGTGCGCGGTGAAGCGGTAGCCGTGCACCAGAACGATCGCGACGGCGCGCAGCCCGCTTTCGAATGCCGCCTGCAATCCCACGCGTGCCGCATCCGTATCAAGCGGACGGAGGACATCGCCCTCGGCCCCGACACGCTCGTCGATCTCCACGACATGCGCGAACAACGGGGGTGGCCGGTTCACGTCGCGCGCGAAGATGTCGGAGCGTTCCTGGTGGCCGATCAGCAGCGCATCGCCGAACCCGCGCGTGATCGCGAGGCACGTCGGCTCGCCCTTGCGCTCGAGCAGCGCGTTGGTCGCGACGGTCGTGCCGATCCGCAGTTCGAGCGGGACGTCCGCCCCGTCGGTCAGCCGCCGGATCGCCTCGAGCGCTGCGTCACCATAGCGCTCGGGATCCTCCGACAGCAGCTTGGCGGTGACGATCTGCCCGTCCGGTTGCCGCGCGACGACGTCGGTGAACGTGCCGCCGCGATCGATCCAGAACTGCCATGCGGTCATCGGTCAATCAGCCCAGAAAAGCGGTCATCCGTGCGGCGGCATCGGTCCACGCCACCTGGCGGTCGTCGAGCCATGCATCGTTGTAATAGGTGCAGCCATAGCGGTCGCCGCCATCGCACAACAAGGTGACGATGCTCCCCGTCTCGCCCGCCGCCGCCATCTCCTCGACGATCTGCGCGCACGCCCAGAGGTTCGTGCCGGTCGAGCCGCCAACCCGCCGCCCAAGCCGGTCGGACAGCGCACGCATCGCACCGATGCTGTCGGAGTCCTCAACCGCGATCATCCGGTCGATGACACTCGGCACGAAGCTCGGCTCGACCCGCGGCCGCCCGATCCCCTCGATCCGCGAAGCGCACCCCTCGGGCAACGCGACCACCGATCGGTCCTCGAAATGGCGGTGGAAGACCGAGTGCACCGGGTCCGCGACGCACAATTTCGTGTCGTGCCGGCAGTACCGGATGAACCGCCCGATCGTCGCCGACGTGCCGCCCGTTCCCGCGCCACAGACGATCCAGGACGGGCACGGATGCTCCTCCTCGGCCATCTGCGCGAAGATGCTCTCGGCGATGTTGTTGTTGCCGCGCCAGTCGGTCGCGCGCTCGGCATAGGTGAACTGGTCGAGATAATGCCCGCCGGTCTCCGCCGCCAAGCGGTGCGAGACCGCGTAGACGGTGCGCGGATCGTCGACCATGTGGATCTCGCCGCCGTGAAAGCGGATCGCGTCGAGCTTCGGCTTGGCGGTCGTCGCGGGCACCACCGCAATGAAGCGCAGCCCCAGCATCCTGGCGAAATACGCCTCCGACACCGCGGTCGACCCCGACGAGGATTCGATCGCCGTCGTCTCGGGCCCGATCCATTCGTTGCACAGCGCGTACAGGAACAGCGACCGCGCGAGCCGGTGCTTGAGGCTGCCGGTCGGGTGCGAACTCTCGTCCTTCAGGTACAGCACGATACCGGGGTACCGCGGCAAATCCACCCGGATCAGGTGCGTGTCGGCGGACCGGTTATAGTCCGCCTCGATCCGCCGCACCGCCTCCGACAACCAGCGCCGGTCGACGCGCTTCGTCACCCTTGCAGCCCGTGACGGACCAGCATCGCGGTCGGCTCTGGGTCACGCCCGCGGAACGCACGGAAGCTGTCCGCCGCCGGCCGCGTCGCACCGCGCGCGAGCACCTCCTCCCGGAACCGGTCGCCGGTCTTGCGATCGACCAGCCCTGCTTCGGCGAACGCCTCGAAGCCATCGGCGGCCAGCAATTCGGCGTAGAGATAGCTGTAATAGCCCGACGCGTAGCCGCCCGCGAAAATGTGGCTGAACGCGTGCGGGAAGCGGTGCCATGCGGGCGGACGGATCACCGCCACCTCGTCGCGCACCGCCTCGATCACCTCGATCGGGTCGCTGCCCATCGTCCCGAGATGCAGCAGCAGGTCGAACAGCGCGAACTCGACCTGACGCAGGATGAACATCCCCGCCTGGAAATGCCGCGCCTTCACCATCCGCTCGAACAGGTCGGCGGGGAGCGTCTCGCCGGTCTTGTAGTGGCCGGACATGCCGGTCAGCACGTCCTTGTCCCAGGCGA
>Ga0265798_10002683_pt1 | contig 25929 bp, 37 predicted proteins | sample P3T30metagenome_FD_192430 | JGI IMG/M metagenome (GOLD analysis project Ga0265798, IMG submission 192430) | Plant litter microbial communities from East Loma Ridge, Irvine, California - P3 T30 | ecosystem: Environmental > Terrestrial > Plant litter > Unclassified | place: USA: California...
AGAGAGGAGGGGCGAGCTGAAGGAGAGGAGATAGAGGGCGATGAAGAAGATCTCATTCATGGCGCAAAAAGTGAAGAGGACTTTCTGATAGGGTGTTAGCAAATGTCGTGCATGTGCAAGGTCAAATAGAGTGCACGTACGTTGTTGGAGTAGTACTGTTTGAGCAACCAACTCCTGCTCTCGTCGATGTTCTTGTGGCTTTGTCCACTGCCTCCCATGCTCAACGTCGCATACATGTGCATGTAGTGGCTCGCTAGATCGAGCGAAATGAGACTCTGGAAGACAATGCTCCAGCGAGGGAAAGCTTGCGCCAAGAAGACGAGCAAGCAGGTTGTTGTGCACCGATCCGTCACCATGTCCAGCACCGCACCAAACTTTGTGCTCTGTTCGTACTTTCGGGCCGCATAGCCGTCTAATGCATCAAGGAGGCAGGATACGCTGTAAAGGAGGGTGCATGTGCGCGGATGGAGGGGCATGTAGTAGAGCGATCCGAGGGCAAGGAAGACGCGCGAATAGCCTGCGGTAGTGTCAGATGGAATTCTTGCGAGGGGCAGAAGAATGCATACCGATCAGGTTCGGGATAAAGAGGAATATGTTCTCTTCAGTGCCTTCCTCTTGGACCTGTGCGGGCCGCACTGCGGCGCCATTGCCGTTGGTCTGTTGTTGTACCGATGCCATGGTGATGAAGCTGGTGTCTGGCCTCGATCCTTGCTCCGGCTGCGTGTCTTTATCTTTAGGCGTACCCCGCTGGGCTTGTTCGATACGGCGGAGGCGTGTAAGCCTGAACTTGGTGTGCTCTGTTGCGCTAGGCTGCAGAGTTCCGTGTAAGATTGGCTCCGGGTGGTTCCGCCGTCTTGTCCTCGCTTGCGCACTGATGCAGAGGCTGGAAAAAGTCGCGTAGTCGATTAGACGACGTGATATCGAGGTTTGCGATAGCTGTCCAAGGTCAACTGCGGGTCCAGGCCAGAAAGTTATCGAATGTTCAAACCGCCGATAAGCCGATAACGAACCTTGGGGCCTGGTCAGCACCAGGGGGCTAGCGACTTCTAATCGGCGCGATACAAAGTTGCGACAGCTTCCGGGTATAGCAGACGTGTGAGGGAAAAGGAGTGCAAGCTCGTGTCGACAAGAAGACAGGACACCGTGGTGAGTGGAAATCGATGGCAGAAGTCTTTGGCCATTTCGTCCGTCTGCTCCGAGCTACCCGCCTAGGCCAGAAAGGGGCTTGCTTGGCATATGAGGTCAATCGTACATCAGATGCATCAAGTGCGCCGAATATCATCATTAGGACATGTAGTCATCTTCTTGGCCATCAGCCCACTAAACAAACACATGCTATCTACTCCTTGAAGCCTTTGAACTTTGTCTTTTCCGCAATCTTCTTCGACTTGGCTTTTTGGTGCGCTTGCTTCTCCTTGGCTTTGCCAGTAGTCAGACCTCGGTCTGCTTTGCCCTTCTTCCATACCTTGCCCTCGGTACGGACATCCTTTGCCTCAAGCTTCTTGCGGTCTTTTCCGCTAAGCTTCTTCTTCTTCTCTTTGCCCTTGACTGATCCTCCAGCAGCCCCGTTCAAGGCAGCAGCTCCCTTTTCTCTCTCTGCCATCTTGTCCTTTTCCGATTCGAACCAGGTACGCCTTGGTCGAGACTTGATTTCATCTTCGTGCGTGATGAGGTTCTCGCCTCGCTTGAGGTCACGCTCTGTAACACTGAGCAGACGCTCCTCTTTTTCTTCCTTCAGCACCTCCTCAATCTCGTCTTCTAGGTCTTTGATTTTCTTCATCCATCTGTCCGTCTCTTCGATTGGAACTTGTCGGCTGACCACCTTGGCTCCCTGGTCGCGTGATGCTTTGACAGCTTGCTTGACTACCTTGCGGTCCGGCTCTGCTGCAAGTGTACAGGCTCGACCACTTCGTCCAGCACGAGCGGTACGACCAACACGATGCAGGTAGATCTCATGACTCTGCGGTGCTTCGTAGTTGATGACGGTGGAAACGTTTTTGATATCGAGACCACGCGAGGCGACGTCAGTGGCGAGCAGGTAGGCTGATTTCCCCGAACGAAACGCTTCGACTGATTGGATACGCTGTTTCCGTGTCAGTATTAGGTTGCACTGTAAGACGCGTATACTCTCTTACCTGCTCTTGGCTCATGTTACCATGGAGCTCGCTTGCCTTGAGTCCACAAAGAGCAAACACAACGCGCACCCTGTGCGCCTCCTTCTTTTGTCTGAAGAAAACAATGACCCTTTCCGTGTAGATTTTCTCACAAATGTACATCAGGTAGGCCAGCCGCTTGTCCTCCTTGCCTTGGCGTAAACGCACAAACTCTTGCGTAAGACCTGCTACAGTATGCTTCTTGGCATCAACCATCAGACGTACAGGCTTGTCCATACCAATGCGAATCAGCTTATCAACTGAACTTGTCATAGTAGCGGAGAAAAGCATAGTCTGTCGTGACTTGGGGATGGTAGTCAGAATCTCATTCAGTTGACTCTCAAATCCTTCTTCGAGCATGCGGTCAGCCTCATCAAGCACTAGAATCTCAAGATGTTCGACTTGGAAGGCAGCTGTGTTGTGCATGTGATCAATGAAACGACCAGGTGTGGCGATTACAACATCCGGCCTGGTCTTTAGCACAGCTTCCTGGTCTCGTGATGAGAAACCACCGGCCATCAGTGCAAAGGTGATGTCGGTGAAGGATGCAAGCTTTGTAGCGACGTTGAAACACTGCACGGCCAACTCACGCGTGGGCATGAAGATGGCAACGCGCGTTGTGGGCACCTTTTTCGGACGGTAGAGAAGACGTTCAAGGATGGGGATGAGGAAAGCAGCCGTTTTACCGGAACCGGTCTCGGCTCCACCAACAACATCCTTTCCTTGCATGGCGATTGGAACGGCCTTGTTCTGGATTGGCGTCGGCTCCGTGAAACCGACTGATGCAAGACCTCGTAGAATTGGCCTTGAAAGTGACATGGCTTGGAAGGACCCTGTGGCGCCTTTGGCGCCCTTCTTCTTCTTGATCTTTACACTCTCCTCAGGCGCAAAGAAGGCGGCTGCCTTCTTGGCCTCGACAGCGTCCTCTTCCTCGCTCTGGGCTTCATCCTCTGTATCGGCACCCTCGAGGTCCATGGGATGTGGCACATGCGGCACTTCTGCGCCATCATCATCATCGTCGCCGTCGTCGTTGTCTTCTCCGCTGCCTGCGTCGCGTTCACTGCCCTCGTTCTCGGATGCTTCGTCTTGGTCTTCCTCGTCCTCGGAATCGGTTGCAGCACCCATGCCGAAGCCGTCTTCGGCCATGAGTTCGTCATCCTCGCCAAAGCCCTCAAAGTCGCCATTGACTGATGAATCCGGCGACTCAGCTTCCATGGCCTTCAAGGCTTTCTTCTTGTTCAATCTCCGCTCAATTATATCATCAACATCTACTGCTGTGCTGCTCTTCTTTCCCGACTCCTGCGCAACCGTGCCGTTTTCATTGCCCCATCCATCAAACTCCTCGACAAAGCCGGTGTCTATGTCTCCAACTGCAAACTCAAAGTCGCTAGCAATATCGTCGTTTTGCTCCACGTCTTCACCGGGCTGTGGCATCTCGTCATCGTCCTCAGGCTGCGGTTCGGCTTCGGCCTGCTTCCTTGCCTTTTTCTTGTCCTTTTTTGCCTTCTTGGACGCCACTTCCTTGGGCTTGACGTTCAAATCCGGATCCTCTGTATATTTCCTCTTCTTGCCAGCCCCAGCTAGTTTCGTCGCTGCGGCCAGCTCGTCGGCGCCGCCATCGTCGGATACGTCGTCGTGGTCGGAGATGGTGAATACAAAGTCGTCATCCACATGTGGCGCCATCTTTGCGATTGTAGAATGTGCTATCGGGGGAACGGTCGACTTTCTGCAAATTTCCAAACTCGAAGGCTTGTCGCAGAAAAAAGTTCGGCCTCGGGGGATCTGTGCTCAGGGCATCCCTGTCGGCTAAAAGTGGGGGTCCCGACTAGCGCACTCAGCCCAGGCATCACCTCCTAGCAGCTATACGGACCTACAAGCACCCGTCCGTTGCTGGACATGTTGAGAATGATGCTGTATATCCCACTCCGTAACGCAGTATACTTCTCCGCATCTCTGTTTGCTACTGCGCAGCAGCAGGACAAGCAGTTCGCATTCCCCATCCAAAGGCACACTGCAGGCACCACTGAGGAGGCGTTTGCTCAGCATCCACGACGACGACGAGCGAGTGCAGTCCAATAACATGTGGCAATATGTGCCACTAAGCGGTATGCCATGTATTGTGGCGGATGCAGAACTCAGCCTTGTTGATCGGCCGCTAACGTTGTTCAAACTGCCATCAGCAACTTGCCTGATTGCTGCTTGTCGGATGCTTAGCAATGGTACAAGCTGACTGGCCAAGCATCTCTCACGTCAAACCTACCAAAGCAAGAGTACTCGATTTCGATACCTACCGATTGGAGGGTTCTGTGAGTCACCGCCTTCCGATTCGGTACCAAGGTCAGAGTACAAGGCAACCGCATCCCACCGCCAGACCAGACGTCACATGCAGACTCAGCCTGATCTCACTACACAAGCACGTAGCATTGCCTGGCACGTCTGCCATATTGAACAATCTGCACCACAATCCTTCATCTACCCGGACTTCCGGTACTACACTCACTGCTCTTGTACTAGTTCCATTCTCGCAACATGGCCAGCGCCAGCACCACCCCATTGCTACCAGAAGGAGCCGCAGCCGCCGCCACCGCCATATACCCGACGGGCCGGGTTCTGCGCTCTCACACCAAGCAAGCCGCCGATATTGTAGACACCGCTCGCCCTGCCAAAGCGACCAAAAGAAGGCGCTCACGTGCAGACCCGTGGGCAAAGAGACGCAAGCCTAATGCCAACCCAAGCCCGCTCAAACCCCAGCCTACTCACTTTACGTGCCGGATTTGCATCGAGGAACAGACGATTGATCAGTTCGTGACATGGGTACCGCCAAAGCGCAGATACTCAGTCACGTCAGTTGACGTGCCCATTGACTGCATCGATCATCTGGCACGTAACCCGCGCCGAACAAAGGTCGACCCCGTTTGCAGGACGTGTATTGGCAATTTCTTGTCTGCGCGCATTGACATGCTGGGCGCACTACACATCAACAGAGGCTGCATGGAACCTGGATGCACTCACTTCTGGCGTCACCAGTTCATCATGCGGTACATGCCCGCAGGCGAGCCCCTCCACAAGTTCAACATGGAGCTGCTGGAGGTGTGGAAGCAAAAGGCTGATCCCAAGCCAATGACTTGTATAGCACCAGACTGCAATGCTGTCGGCCTTCCAGACATTACCGCCCCGGGATACCCACAGGTGGTATGCAACGAGTGCAACACGCGGTCCTGCGTCCAGTGTCTCGTCCCCTGGCACAAGGATCTCACGTGTCCCGAGTACGCTGCCAAGCACGTCAATGAGAAGATGAGCGATGCAGAGAAGGAGACACTGGAGCTAATGCAGAGCAAAGATGGAAGGCGTTGTCCCAACTGTCAGCTCGTCATCGAGAAAGACGGGGGCTGCGATAGCATGGTAAGAACACCGCCACGATAATTGCTTCCCATTATCCATACTAAATCTTTTTTTTTACCAGCTCTGCGTCGGCTGCTACAAGTACTTCAACTGGGCAACAGCCGCCTCAGCCGTTGCCGGTGCAAAGAAAGCTCAAGTGCCTTTGATCCACGGTATTCCGTACTGGCAAGATCCCGAACCGGTTGTTACGTGCGAGATGGACGATCTTTTGGCAAACAGTAACACTGCCTAGGTTGTAGTTTTTTTGTTTTTCTTTCTCCATAGGATGAGGAGAGGATGGGGGCTTTCTTGCTTTTCATGTTTGAGGTGATACAAGTGTTATGATTATGCACAAATTATATATCCAAGGCAGCAGGTGTAAATCACAGTTTAACCAGAATGGCTCAAATTGATTTTTCTCCCCTCCTGTATGAGTTGGATTCGGTGGCATTGATTTTAAAAAAGCCACATCTGACTTTGATTCGCAACTAGGTGTAGCGAATTAGTCCCTGAGCCAAGTCGCCCAAAATGTACACAAACAATAACAGATCACAATACATACACACCGCCGTTAGGATCATCTTGCCGGAGCCCCAGTTTGCTCCAAATGTTGTAGATTTTCCCTTGTATAGGAAGAGACGTGTGCGTATTTATTTACAAAAACCCACACGATCACCACCCCACTGGCCAGCTGGTGTAACAACACGCAACACCGGCTCGTCTGTCCTCATCGCAGAGAAATTTTCAGATTTCAACTCCATCCATTGACCTTTCGCTCTCTGTCTGCCCTCCCCCAAACTCCACTGATTGACTAATTACTCCCGCTCCGTTTGTGAGGGTACGCCGCCCGATGCATTTTGGGGAAAACAGAAAAGAAAAGAAAATACAAACGCCAATACAACGCCATCCTACAGGAGGGTTGAGAGAAGTGCATTATGTAGGAGTAGTAGTAGTAGTAGTTGTTGTTGTTGTTGTGGCCAAACCTTTTTGTAGTCAAGTTTTATAATGACAGCGAACTGAAGCAGAAGCTGTCTTTTTTCCTACTTTTTTTGTTGTTGTTGTTGTCTTGGTTTCTTTCTGATTTTGCGCGGTTAGAGGCCCTCTTGGTAGTAACTGGATACGCACCTGGTGCGGCGTCGGAAATCGCAATCTTCCGGAAGGCAGCCTTTCTTCCTTTTGTTTTTTGTTGTTGTTGCTGCTATCGGAGGAAAGCCCCGTGTCTAATTAGAAAGCCAAGTTATACTAACCAGCTGCATGTTTGGCGGTGCATGACCATGCAACCGGAACTGAAATGAGCAAGAATGTCAGAAACCCAAAGAATTCGGATAAATAGTACAAGGAAATGCGAACATGTGCGAGCTTAGCTGGAAGGGAGCTTATGCTGCCGTCGGAGTAGGTACTCCATTGGTAGCAAGCTCGGCCTGTCGGCGCTTTGCTGCTGAATGCTCGCTGTCCTAGATTAGCGAAATCGTCAGCATGATAATGTAGCATTACCCCCACGGCTACATGGGGGTTTGGTGAGGCGGGTATCACGCACTTCGAAGCCTGTCTCGGCGAAGGGGCGCTTAACACTTTTCGCGTCCTTCTTTTTCTTCTTGTCTTTACTGGGCTTTGGTCGCGTTTCTCCCTTCACAAAGACATCATCGGGCAGCGCGGAGCTGAACAAGTTAGCTCGTGTTCAAGAGGGAGCTGGTTCTGAGAGTCGACGTACCTGCGGGTGTGGACCACTTTCACGGACATGAGCTTTTCGTCGTATAGATCCGAGTCGGTGATGTAGCTCTTGAACTGGCTAACGGGATAGGAAATGTCGAGCGACTTAGTGGCTTCTATACGGATAGTCAGCGATGAAGCAGAACTTGGCAAAGACATGCACGTACCGCCAGTGGGTAAAGTAAGGCCGATGTAGAATGTCGTAGTGTACACTATCGTAGTGTCGCCATTGGCTTCGGCTGCACCCTCTGCAGTCAGTTCAGATGCTGGAATCATGTAATCAAGGGAACCCTGGGAGACATCGAGGAACTGATCGTCTGTACAGCGATGTATCCGCTCAAAATACTCGATGTATGGACGAGCAGTGGCAATACCCGTCTGTCCATCATCGATGCCCTTTACAATGTGTCGGATCTTCGACTGCACCAGTCCGGAGAAGGTTGAATTGGCTTCCTTGGTTCGGCTTGCGGCAACGACGCTCAGATAGTATCGGTGATCTTTTGTGAAGAAAGAGTGGCGTTCGAACAGGGCATTCCACTCCTTTTTGTTTGCAAAGATGTCCTGCAATATCTTGTCCGCTCGACCGAATTCTTCCTTCATGATGCGCAGTGTAGATGGCATAACTGTGTGTGTGGCGCACATGGAAGGAAACGCAGGGGTGATGATGGGCATAAGATGGGCTCTATCGCCGCCATAGACCTGACGAGTTTAGCATGAGCGCATGATTGTTTCCGGTATAAGAGACGTACCTGCGGGTTCCACACACGGAGGCCCAAGTCGCCCTCTTCGATGTGCTTCAGCATGACAGGCCGGGGCCAGGTCCACTTGTACATCAGGCTGAAGAACTTGGAGACAATGGTAGCGCCATTGGCCATGGGGTAAAGCTGACATATGCGGGCAACCATGATAGCCCATGCAACTCCACCGGGGTATCCGAAGACGGCGCCGTAGATGCCGCGGCGGTTCGACCAGAGCTTGATGGCTCGCAGCGCATGTCGGAAACTCACTTTTTGTGGTACCGAGTCCAAGAGTTCATTGGTGACTCGTGTGCCGTTAACGCTGCGTGTTGCCGACTCGGAAAGTCCCTCCAAATCTTTCTTCTCGATGGTGGTCATTCCTGTTGGTATCGAAGTCCTCTTCGGTAGCGAGGAAAACAGCAAGTCTATGCTCACGCCACGAAACTCCATCTTGATAATAGGTACAAAGGCGTCTTCGACCGGCACAAATTCGTTGATGTCCTTTTCGTCCGATAGTTCTCTGAAGGTTGGAGGAAAGAGTGCGAAGAAATCATCAATGGAGACAAATTTGGGCGCGACAACGAGCGTATCGATATCCGAGGACGGACCATGGACACCAAGAGCGTAACTGCCGAAGGTGAAGATCTTGCCGCCTGCGGCGTCGATGATGGGTTGCTGAACGCCCTTTTTCCGGCCGACGCGACGCACAAACTCTTGGACGACATTCTGGATATGTGCGATGACTTCCTCCCTAGACGTATCAGTCAGCTTCTCGCTCTTCTCAGCCACACAGTCACCCTACCTTTGGCGGTTGCCCTCAGGCGTCTCAAAGACATTCTCCGCTTTCAGCGTCTCGATAAGGCTGTCGTTCAGGCGGATATCTTGTTCGGTGGGCGCAGCCTCGGAGATGGCGCTCGTGACGCCAAACTGCCGGGTAGCTTTCTTCTGGCCGTCCATTGTGAAAGGGTTGAGGGGGTGGTTGAAGACTGGTTGCGCAACTCGGTGCAGATGGCGCGCAGGAAGTCGCAGACGAGGCGCGTGTCGGATTAGATTGCCGTGAGAGGTTGCTGGGTGATATTAGTAGTGACGGAATCAGCGCTCTCACATGGCGACGTGTCGCGACCGTTTCTCTGATTTTGGGTTGGCGGAGCGAAAGTGATATCAGAAGTCGTGAATGCACCCGTCTTTGCAGCCAACAGTTGCCAAGACGCTAACGCGCCGCAGTGGCTCAGGGCTGACCCAGTTCCGGCACCGAGCGCCCGCAAGTCCGCAACACACCATCATCGGGTATTCAGACATCCACGCGCCGACACTACACTTACCTCGACAATGGCGAAACAGATACCGGCTCACATATTAAAGCTGCCAGCTCATTTATCGCACAAGTCTGCACTCGTTCTGCTGCCTCCGTCCGACATTATTGCGCCCATTGAGCTTCTGCGACGCGTTTACGACAAGCAATTCGACAGGTGGCCACCACACATCAACTTGTTGTACCCATTCTTGGCCAATGCTTGTGTGCGCAACAAGCAAGATGGAGGCACGCAATACACTCTCAAGAACGAGATACGCATGCGGATAGCGAGAGCAGTGCAAGATATAGCACCCTTTCACATGTCACTCCCTGCCGATGCACCTAGCGCCTTCCATCATAGCGAAAGGAGTTACTCAGTCTGGTTAAGGCCTACTACGCAAAACATCCAGGGACTTCACGCCGCGCTACAGACTGAATTCTACGAGGTTAATCACGATACCCGGCCTTTTACACCTCATCTTTCAGTAGGACAAACACGTAGTCAAATTGGCGTGGAGAAGCTCAACGCAAAAGTCGAGAAAACTGTCTCCGAATTCCTATCAAAAAATGGCGCTGAGGAAGGCTCTCCAATCGCCCTGGACTGGCCTGTTGATAGGGTTTGTGTTATCGAGCGTGGGGGCTTCAAGGACCGCTTTCAAGTAGTCGCAGAGATCGAACTAGAGAAAGAACGTTCTTGAGCACAGTACTCAGTTCTTCTCGAAAAAATCCTTTAGATTCGCGTCCAACCACTTCACATCTTCAGTAGACTGTCCAGGACCACCAGCCCTGAGCGCATGAATCAGCTACAAGCATGTCAAAGCCGTCGGCGTCGAACTCACCAATGGCCCCAGATGGATGGGAAGACCTTCAGAGTCCCCACACCGGGACTCATACTCTCAACCTCAAACTCAGAGTCCTCTGGCGGGAAGTAGAGATCCGTCTTCCCTGGCAAGACTAGCGTTTTAGCCTTGATACTCTTCATCGCCTTGTCCAAGTCACCATTGTACGGCTCTTGGTTAGAGCAGTCACCCGCCTGCCACGTATGCGCCATGACCAGCATGTTCTCCGGGTCTTTTGATAGCGCCCAGGCTTCCCAGAAGTTGACGAGAAAGTCGTCAAGATTCTTGAAGCCCAGCGTTGGCGCGGTCTCGTAGAGCTTTTCACGGTAAAAGGCTTGAGAGAAACCCCAGCCAGCATACACACGCCCGAGGGCCTTCAGTCCTACTTCCCGGGTCTCGGCCGAGAATTTCACGGGCTTTCCGGTAGCAGTGTAAAGGTCTGGTTTGGAGACACCACCTGAACTTGTACCTAGCGAGGCATAAAGTGCGCTTTTGACGCCTTCTAGGAAAACTTGGTTATGTAGACTGGTCTTTGCACTGCCACAGAATGGGACTGCGATATCCATAAAGTCCGGGTACTGAGTTGCCCATTGATATGTCTGCCCTGCACCCATGGACCATCCCAGTACTGCACGCGCGTGCTTGACGCCGAGATGCTTGGTCACAAGCTCATACTGGGCGCGTACGTTGTCGTAGAAAAGCACTTGGGGAAACGGTCGCAGATCTGGCATGTTGGACGGGGACGACGACTGGCCATTGCCAAACAAGGCAGGGATGATGATGTAGTATTTGGAAGGGTTGAGTGTCTTGTCTGAGCCTGTGAGCCAGATGTTATCGTGTATCTCTACGGGATACATGTCAGTAACGGCACTGGTCTCTCGACAAGCTTTTGCGTACTTCCAGAATACCATGTTGGATAGACGACGGCTGGAAGCGATGGATCACCCAGCGTCTTGTATGCGATGAAGGCGTCTGGAATCTCTCCTCCAGACTTCAATTTGAAGTTGCCGAGTTTATATGTTTGGTAGTCGGTGTCTGAGGACATGATGAAGTCTGTGTGGATTTGTTCGAATATTTCGCTACTTTCCTTTCCAGGGAGTGATATAGTGGATATATACGCTACTGCTCAACAATTTAGTGTGGTACGTGTTGGGAGAGGTATGCCGGGTTTTGGAGGCATCATCTATCTACGCATGGCATATTCTGTAGTCCTACATCCACAGTCGGGGCTTCCGCAGCTGATATTGTTATCTATGGCGGGGTCACTTGGAGTCTGGCGGGGTAGATGACGTTTGCCAACCTGTCTCACGTAGGAGGGCCCATCCGCCCCGCGCATAGCCGTAAAACAAAATGGCAATGAGCAACCCATAGCATGATTATCAATCTATTATACAACCTAGAATGCGTCGGCTGGCATAGTTCTGACAGCAAGAACGAGATTTCTACCTTAGTATCCTCGGTCCCACGTTCCGCGGCTGCCCTAGGCTTTCCGCTGCCTTCTGTAGGTTCGGAACAGTCGCCGCCATTTACCGGAATGCACATTTTTTGCGCTTGATCATGTTCCTGGCACGGCAATTGGGTCAATGTCGACATGGGTTACAAATATCCTGTCATCGTCAACAACGACTTGTACATTCACCACTACCAAGATACCCACCACTTTCGACATCAACACTCCATCCCCCCTACTCCACCATGGCATCAGGAAGAGCAGATGCCGAGAAGGAAATAAAGCGCAACCCGCACGGCGACTTCAAAGCCGTCGAAGCATCCCGCCCACCCTTTGACAAAACATCAAGCTTCCACTTTACCCAAGCCCCCAAACCAGACTGGCAGCCCGGATCCGGTCCCAACGAGCCCTCAAGTCTCGAGAAGAAGCACCGCTCCATTGACCCGTATGAACAAGGCCGGCCGGTGGTCAACAACTACAAACTGCTCATCTCCGCCATTGTGCCCCGCCCCATCGGCTTTGTGTCGACGATAAGCGCAGATGGCAAGTCAACCAACCTGGCCCCGTTCAGCTACTTCAACCTTGTAAACCACGACCCACCAATGTTTGTCCTCGGCTTCGCAGGCGGCATGGACAAGGCCAAAGATACGCTCAAGAACTTGGTCGACACAAACGAGGCGGTTGTCAACATCATCACCGAAGAGTACATTGAAGCGGCAAACTTCACGTCCATCAATGCGCCCGTGGGCATCAGCGAGTGGGCACTTAGCGGCCTGCATGCCGAGAAGAGCAAGTATGTGAAGCCGGATAGGGTGAAGGAGGCCGTGTTTAGCATCGAGGCCAAACTTGTCAAGACGGTCGAGTGGACGAGTAAGAATCCTGCTACGCCGGATAAGAAGACGGGTGTGACGGCTTTTGTTGAGGGTGTCAACTTTTGGGTTAGGGAGGATGCGATTGATGAGCAGGGTGTGCTTGTTGATCCTGCTGTGAGTTTTGCATCAGTCTTGCTTGGGAACATGGGAGACGGGTAAAGAGTTTATGCTAATTTGTTTGGCTTCAGGTGCTCAAGCCAGTGTCGAGATTGGGTGGCATTACGTATGCGCGCGTGACACAGGCTTTTGAACTCCCACGGCCGGATTATGAGGAGACGACCAAGGATCCCGAGGTTGCTAAACTGGCACAGCCAAAGGGGAAGACTCAGTTGTAAAAGTGTGGGCTGGTTAGTCTTTGTGCACATCGTCTACTGCTTGTAGATGATTTCCCTCTTAAGAACCTTATAGGCTGGTAGATGTATATTACAAGGCATTTGTGTGTGGCACGGAAGAAGAACACATGGCCTGTGCAATGTAACCCACACTAACAATGTTTCGGTTGAAGAATTCGAACACAAAGAACAAGATTAGGAATATTATGCTAATGCGCAGCTAGCAGCCCTGGGCGTCTCGGTAAGGTCGCTTCTCATCACCAGACAGCTGAGAAGAGCAAGCCAGGATATACCTCCAAGCTCTACAAAGCCATGACACCCGCAAACGCCGCAGCAACACCAGCCCCAACCAAACCAACAACCTTGTGCGCACCCGCACCCGTCTCATTAGGTCCCGCAGTTCCACTCGCGCCCGAGCTCTTGGATGCCGTCTCCGTCGTCGTCGTCGTTGCATTTGGGCCCTGAACGGCTTCGAGAATCAGCTCTTGAACCTCCTGGTTCAGCTCGTCATAGTAGCTCTTGACGTCGCTCGGTAGCGCGCTGTACCAGGCCGGCGTAGCAGAAAATGTCTCAATCCCGCCGACCGCAGTCACCTCGCTGGGGATCGAGTAGGTGGCGGTAGCAGCAAACGAGACAAGGCCATCGTGTGCTGACTTGGCGGCCGAGAGTGCGGAGCCCTGGGTCAGCGAGGCGAGGCGTGAAGTGACGTAGTATTCGATGGAGGAGAGGTAGCCGTCAATCTGAAGCTTGTTAGAATGGGGGCGAGCAAGAGGGGGAAGGGCCAGCTTACATCTGTCAGGACGGCGAGGTTGGTGGGGATAGGTGTGGATGTTATGATGATGAATTCTGCGGCTGCTGTGCTTGCTGCAGCCGCGAGGAGGGCGAGGTTCTTGAACTGCATGGTGAAGATGAGATTTCGAATAGTCTCTTTTTGTTTGGTGTGGGTTGAGAGAGAAGAAGCGCAAGAAGAAGTGGAGAGGTTTTCAGTTATCAGTTATTACGGATTGGTACGAATGGAAACCAGAAAAGCGGAATGGTGATGTATGGCAAGAGCAAAGGGGGTAAGAGGAATGCGTAAAGTGTCGAGTGCGAAGCGTGCTGTTTATGTACCACCAGCACCTCTTTTGTGCGTTTGCATCTGTCTTTGGACCTTGACCGCTGAACCAGCAAAAAAAGACTCAGCCCCCAAATCTCGGGTGTCTCTACATGGGTCGTTGTGCCAAGCCACAGTCCTCGCAACGTTGACAACTGTTTCTCTTACCTGGTAAGCAATACGACGTGCATCTTACTGTAATGATCGTCGTCCCAGCCTATACTGACGCAATCCCCCTCCGCACCCCTCCGGGACCTTGCAACCCACAACATCGATGAACGACACGCCGTTTGAAATGCAGATTGGCAGAGTTTCCAACGGGCCAACGGGCCTTCGACCGGACGATTTTTTTATATTGATAGCAGATTCTCAGGGGGGCTTGGTTTTTCTAGCGGCATTGCGGCTGCAAGCCTAATTTTGGAGTATTGGCTGCATTAGCGTCCCCGCCTTATCGCTGACAAGCTTCTTCCCTGGGGAAGGGACGGGGTGACGCGGACGCCACCAGCATGTCCGGAACACTAGGATGTCCAGGATATTGCGCAGCAAAAGGCGGTGCTTCGGAGTCCTTCTACTCGACTTGCCTTGCTGCGGTAGCGATGGTGATGCCCTCGCTGCTGCCCTTCGTTCCGGCAACCTCGCCTTGGTCGCTAGAGGTGTCGCTGGCGCTCCCGGCATTTTGACCCATGTTTTGTTTGCCCTCTTTCCAACCAAGAAAGAGGAAGCCTAGAATCACCACAAGCCAGTACAGGTTGTATGAGATGACGGACCCGTACGTTGCGCTGTTCTGCCATCCGAGCAAAGAGTTGAAGATTCCCCAGCTGTAATCGACATGTTAGCGAGAGGCGCTGAACGAAAGACTGATCCACTTACCCGCCCGAGCCATTCTCTAGTGGGGAACAACACTGTTGTGCAGCAATTAGCATACAAACGCCAAAGGACCGGTAAAGCAGAAGCTTACGTTGACATGCCAAACACTCTTCCTGATGTCGTAGCTACCAGCTCCTGTACCGGCTTCTGCGACGCCCTCTCCAGCGAGCTTGACCCACGCATTCTGCTCCAGATCCCAGACGCCCTTGGAGAAAAGACCTGCTGCCACGAGATATAGAAAGCAGGTGGAGACGACGAGGAAGATCTGCAGCGACGTCTTGTTGCCGCCCTTGTAGATGAGAAACCCAACAAGAGCACCTGCACCAAGACCACAGATGACGGCGAGCGGGAAGCTTGTCGCTGGCGCGCCGAGCCCGACACCGGCAATGAATCTAGTTGCTCGGTCAGCTTTGGGCCACGATGAGAAAGAAAGATATTCACTTACAGCACCGCTTCAATGCCCTCGCGCAGCACGGTTATGAACGGCAAGATGAACATGGCATACTTCTCGCTCCACTTCTTCAGCCTGCCCTTGATAGGCAGCTTGGAATCCTTTTGCTCCAGTACCTTGGCAATCTTGACACGCCATTTGTCCTGCAGTTTGCTTACACGGAGTAGGGCAGCGCCCATGATTGTAATGATGACGCTTGCGACGATTGCAAACACTCCTTCCCAAATGTTCTCTGCTGCTTCGAAAGCATTGTGTCCGGCTGTGTAAAACGTGCCGATGACACCAGCGCAGATGATTAAACAGATGAATATACCTGCGCCAACGCCGTACCAAATCTGACGCACGAGGCGTTTGTGAACAGCAGCATCGTGTTCAGGGCCAAGAGTCTGCTTGAGGAAAGCGAGAAGCACAGAGACGATGATGCTCGTTTCCAGACACTCGCGGAAGCAGATGAAGAAAACTTGGAAACATTTAGTAAACAGTGTGTTGCCAACTTGGGGAAATCTTGTTGTATTCTCACCTGGGACGTTGAAAACGTTTGGCATCTTGCAATGGCTACCGAAGCTCTCGGTTGGTTGTTTGGAGAAGGGCCAGATAGAGAGCTCTTGGGGAGGGGATGTGATCTAGAGAAGGAGATCTAATCAGATGAGACTTCCGGCAGAGGGCCGTGCTAGCACAGACGTGTCTGCAGTGTCTTGGACCTGCCGCTCTTGTACAATGGCGCTAATATAAAGCCGGAGTTCGGAGCATGCAGTGTCGTCTCACCTGGGCACGGCGGGCCGATCAAGCTTGTCAGATCTTCAGCTTCTTCAGCTGAAAAATGCATCTTGAGCGATTCATATACTTTTCTTGACCTTGCCATCGCTGATAAACCATCGAGGCCTTGTAGATCATGGTGATCATCTCTCTTGCCATGTGGACCACAAACGTCTTCCCCAACACCCCGCAGAAGAGAAGATAGCCCTTGCATTTCCGCAAGCATTTTTTTTGGTCTGCCCGCATGCCCAGAAAAGACAAATCAAATCAAGTCTCAATAGCGCAGCTTAGCGTGAGCTTGTGTGGTTGTTTCGGCGCCGTCGCTTACCCCAAGCCCTGGTCGATTGGGGTCCAGATTATCAGATGGCCCGATAACATCCGGATGAATGTCGCTCCAGAGCAAATCATGGCCTAATAACCTGCCTGCCGCTGCCACCGACGACGGAAAAATCACGCGATACTGAAGCGATTGGGCATAACGGCGTTCCGACAGCCCAATGTGTGGGAGAAAAGTACAATCCGCCCCACTTCCAGCACTCACATGAGCGCCTTCACCGATGGCCGAGGATCTGATAATTTCACGCTGAATCGCAAGGGCGGCATGGGATGTCGCAGCTAAGACGTTAGTCAGTCTTATCTGATCCCCGCGCGTTGCGATGGTCGCGTGTTTGCTCTTGCTTGTATGACATTGAGCCTCGGGGACACCACGCGAAATCTGCTGTGACCTGTTGTGTTCATAGTAACTTGGTTCTTCCGCCAGAACCAAACAAACAAGAACGTTGCTTGCTCTCCCTTCTCCAGAACTCGTATCATTTTTTCATCATGTTACCATCATTGTCGAGTCACCTGCTACCATTGTCTTTTCTGGCTTGTGTAGCTCGCTGCGCTACCGTCACACACGACTTCGACATAGGATGGACGTACGCGAATCCCGATGGCCAGCAAACGCGTCCCGTGATTGGCATCAACGGACAATGGCCTGTACCGCCCATTGTAGCAACAAAAGGCGACCAGATCATCGTCAATGTTAAGAACTCGCTGGGGAATGAGTCTACCAGTCTTCACTTCCATGGGTTGTATATGAATGGCACGACACACATGGACGGTCCGATCGGGGTTACGCAGTGTGGAATACCTCCTGGGGGTTCTTTTACATACAACTTCACTGTGGGTTTCTATATGTTTGGAGCACTCTACGGCATATACTGATGAGGACAGATTGACCAACCAGGCACATATTGGTACCACAGCCATGAGCGTGGCCAGTATCCGGATGGTATTCGTGGGCCCCTCGTTGTCCACGACAACGAGAACCCCTTCAAGGACCTTTATGATGAGGAAATCATTTTGACTCTGTCCGACTGGTACCATGAGAGGATGCAGACCCTCTTGGCGAGTTTCATTAATATCGCCAATCCTTCTGGCGCAGAGCCGGTCCCTCAAGCAGCACTTTTCAACGACACCCAGAATCTAACAGTCAAGATTGAGCCTGGCAAAACATATCTCTTCCGTATGGTCAACATGGCTGCGTTTGCTGCACAGTACGTATGGTTCGAGGAGCATACTATGCGGATTGTGGAGGTCGATGGCGTATACACGGAGCCGACGGAAGCTAGTATGCTGTACATTACTGCTGCGCAGCGATACAGTGTGCTCATCACCGCAAAGAACGATACGAGCTCCAACTTTGCCTTTGTTGGCAGCATGGACGAGGACTTGTTCGACACCGTACCCGATGGCTTGAACCCCAACGTCACGGGCTGGCTCGTCTATGACGAGAAGAAGGAGATGCCAACACCAAAGGACATCGATTCCTTTGAATCTTTTGATGACTTCAACCTGGTGCCTTATGATAAGCAAACAGTGTTTGATCGTGTCGATCAGACCGTCACGCTAGACATGAACATGGGTAACCTGGACGACGGAGCAAATTAGTAAGTCCTTGATACTCATGTGTTGTTGAGAGGATATGCATCTAACAGACCTCACAGCGCCTTCTTCAACGACATAACATACGTCAGCCCCAAAGTACCGACCCTCTACTCTGTCCTCTCCACCGGCCCAAACGCAACAGACGCGGTAATCTACGGCAGTAACACGAATGCCTTTGTCCTCGAGCAGAACCAAGTCGTAGAAATCGTGCTAAACAACAATGACCCCGGAAAGTAAGCAAAGCGTCATTCCCTTCTTTTCCCGTCCAAAACCCCCCGTAAATGGTTGACTAACCTCCGCAATCAAAAAAAAATAGACACCCCTTTCACCTCCACGGCCACGCCTTCCAAGTCGTAACCCGCAGCCCCTCAGACACGGGCCCATACGACCCCTCCAACACCACGACGCCCTCGGCCTCGCCAATGCGACGCGACACCATCCTCGTCCACCCAAACGGCCACCTTGTCCTGCGCTTCCGCTCCGACAACCCCGGTGTCTGGCTCTTCCACTGCCACATTGAGTGGCACGTAGCTTCTGGCCTCACCGCCACCATGATCGAAGCCCCGCTCGCCGTCCAAGCACAACTCCAGTCAAACATTCCTGCCGACCACTGGAAGGTCTGCGAGGATAAAGCCGTTCCCACAAAGGGGAACGCAGCGGGGAATACTGTTGATTTCAAGGATTTGTCGGGTGAAAATCACCCCCCTGGGCGGGTCCCGAGTGGGTTTACGGCGAGGGGTATTGTGGCGTTGGTTTTTAGTTGCCTTTCGGCGTTTTTGGGTCTGGCGGTTATTGGGTGGTATGGTTTGAGGCCTATTGAGGGCAAGTGAAGATGCGTTGAGTTGAGTTGGATTAGCCGAAAGTATAGAGAGAGAGAGAGAGACTGTGTTTGTGGATTTTCTCTTCTTTGGGTAGATTGCTGAAATTACAGTATAATATATACAGTACAGCAAAGTAAAATGGCAATTATGATGAATGCCTTGAAGAGAGCAAAGTAAAGTGAGTAATGTCTAGCTAGTTGAAAAAGGCATGTGCTTCATGGGAAGGTTTCTTCCTCAATTTTCCACAGTGCCTGTTTCTTTGCAAATAAATGGGCATGTCAGAGACAAGAAAGTGATGGTATCCAAATCCACTGCCAATGAGTTCAACATTCCCGAATTCATTTTAGTCCCCCCTCTCCCTCTATATCTACATCATCTGCTGCTCATCCCAGTAATAACTCCACATGTCATTTCCCCGCATCTCATCCGCATAGCTCCTACCCTTTGTGGTGCCCGCCGCCCCCGCACATACAATCAGTGGTAGGAAATGCTCTGCGCCGCCCCTAGATACAAGTCAGTAAAGTAAAGAAAAAGAAGGAGAAGAAAGAAAGAAAGACTCACTTTGGATGCATAACATATGCGGCCGGCCAATTCCTCCACGCCGCAAACTTTTGTTCCCTGACCGCATCATCCGCCGTCAAAGCCGCATCACTCACCGCCCGACTCCACTCCTCATTCAGCGCCTTGAACTGCGGCGTCTGCGCCGTGCCATCAAACATGAGTCTCAGATTGTGAAACGTGGCGAACCCGCTCCCTACAATGGCAATGTTCTGCTCTCGCAACTTGCCCAGTGCGCGCCCGATGGCGTAGGATTGCTGTGGCGACTCCGAGGCGAGGACGGAGAGTTGGACAATGGGGACTTTGGCCAAAGGGTCGATGAGCTTCATTGGGACGAAGACGCCGTGATCCCATGCTGTGTATCATATGGTCAGTATTTTCTTTGACTGTGGTTTGATTTCTCATCCTTTTGAATGTCTTCTTTTCGGTATTCATCTCCTCATGTGTATTTGGGGGAGGTATTTTTTTTTGGATCAAACATACCTCTTTCACTATCCAACTCGCACTCCACACCCTCGCCTTCCAAAACTTTCTTCACCGCTTCCGCTACAGACGGACTGCCGGGTGCTTCGTGCTTGATCGTGTAGCTCTCTGGGGGAAACCCATAGTAATCGTACAACAAATCGTGTTTCGCTCCGCTCGATACCCTCACTTTTTCCGTGCTCCAGTGCGCGGTTACTAGGATAATGGCTTGTGGGGCTTCCGGGGTGCCTAGTTTGAGGATCTGCGGCACTCTGGTTTGCAAGGACTTTGTGATGGCGGCGTGGGCTGGGTCGCCGAGGAGCGGCATGGGCCCGCCGCCGTGTGAGAGCGAGATTACAGGCGCGAGGCGGGTCATGTTTGTGCTGTAGAATGGAAAGAGGGCTTGTTGGAGGGGGAGGAGTGTTGTGTTGCTGTTGCTGCTGGCCAAGGATACACGGGAGATGCTGGAGAGGGTTGCGAAGAGTGCGAGGCGGATTGATCGCATGGTCCTAGAGACAAAAGTGGCTGACACGTGGTATATATGGCGTGCATTGTGACTCTCGGCATCTGCGGTACTTGGCTACTGGGGTACTTGTGGGCTGGGCTAGATGCGTCAATTGTTGCTTGCAGGTGGTTTGTAAGATGCGGTTTGGGAGCGCGGAATTACGCCGCTGGGGTCCGTTGGTCGATCACGGGGGTACGCGAGGACGCGTTCAAGCTTGCTTACAACATCGTGTTCTCGTAGTAGAATACCAGGCCAAAGACATACATGCCGTCATTGCAACATGGCTCTACTTGTAGGCTAGATCCTTTTCTTCTTCACAAACGAAAAACTACCACGCGCCTCTTTGTCCTGCTGTGCTGGCATGGCTGGGTATGGCACGTCAACCACAGCAAATCATGGCTAATGCACATAGTATGATTATTTGTTTGTTTGACTACGTGGAGGTTACATGTCGCATCTAACCAAAGGTGTCGAAAGATACCTAGGATGTATACCGTTGCAACCAACCCTCTCTGCTAGCCTGTCTGTTGATTGCTCATGCTAAACAACGCAATTCTGTAAACCTAAAAGTACACAGTAAATGCAGAACCCAGATCCTTTGTGTAACTCGCAAATCACGAAACTACATCAATATGAGAGCCGGTAAACATGTGCTGCCCTAGGTTTCTTCATCCCCAGCACCTAATCTTGTCAATATTGTCTAGCCGGGCAATGATGGTCCTGTTGACTATGAACTTACCATCGTCACCATTAGCAGAGTCCTCCTCGAACTTGGGCCTCTTGTAATTGGTATCAGCAGGGGAATCTTAGAAGTGAACCTTGTTCTCATCTACCTCGGACTCCTCCTTCTTGACCTCCTTCTTGGGACGACCCCTGCCACGGGCAGCAGGCGCCTTCTTGGCCTTTTTGGCGGCTGGGGACTTGACATTGGAGTCTGTCTTTTCGCTCTCACTGACGGCATCCTCCTCGGCATCGTGATTGGCCTCTGTGGTCTCTTCTGAAGCCTTGCGCTTCTTGGCGGTCTTAGGTTCAGCAGCGGTGGCGGTGGTGACGGCTTGACCCAAAAGACTAGCAAAGGAGGAGTGGTTCTCGATGGCCTTCTTCTTGACAGGGGGCCCTGATTGTGGTTAGGTAACGCTATTGTTACACATGTACCATCACTTACACATTTTCTTGAGTGAGCCGGAGGTGTTCCCAGTGAGCGTCGCCATGAGATCGTAGTTGTACTACTGCTAGTTAGCATAGGAAAGAGGATGATGAAAACAGCAGCATACAACTACAACGCTCATGCTGCACATGCCGTTAGTCGGAACAGCTGTGTAATTACGTACCTTGTCGGTCCCGATATAGCTCACGAAAGCTGCAGCCAGGAGCTTGGTCTCCTTGTCCGTGAAGCCGACTAGAAGAGCGTTAGACTCGCCGTCATGGGCGTCCTTCTTGGGAGCCATTTTGCAGAAAGTGATGTTATTTCGGAACAAGATCGGGTGACGAGGAGGCAAGCGTGTGGAGTATGTCCGTGGAACAAGGAAGGAGAGGCACAGTTGTCGGCCGAGGGAAAGGCGGGGGTCCTTTTGCGCGGGGAGACGTAGTGAAGTTGTAATTCGCAGAAAATGTGCTGACGGGGATTACGTCTAGGCTGCTATGTTGCGTGACAGTCACTTTGGAACGGCTTGATTCGCCGAGGCAGCTCGCTTGCTGTTCCATCACCTACGGTTATGGAGAGGGAAATGCACACCTACCGCTTCGGGAGAAAGAGTAGTCGATGTGATGAACGTTGGCACGAATGCCCGCATGAAATGCACAACATCACGCTTCTGCTTGAGAGGAACCACGATGGTCTAACTCGTATGTGCCGTTTTTCCAAACCGATGGCTCAAGATACGCAGTGTGATTGTTCCGTGGTATACTAGACCCGTCTAGGAACATGCAACGCCCATGTCTGAGTGCTGTGTAGGAGGGCGAAGAGCTGGGAGGTACACACATGGTATGATCAACTAGTTTGATGGGCGGTATGAGTCAAGAAATATAAAGAGTAATAATCAACAGGAGACCATTGCAGCATCGGATATCGGAAGAGGCAGAGAGGGAACATGATGGAAAAACCATAGGCACGTATGTGACTTCTTGCCTATGCATGGAATACAGTGATGCTGTTCATCGATGGCCTCTTTGACTAGGCCGGGAGTTTTGCTTCTCCTCTACAACGACGATGGAAGACTGAGTGACATGTTTGGAGGTAAAGAAGGCACATGGAGGATGCCAAGTCGACCGAAGAAATGGCGCGCCTGGCAAACGTCGGAGAACGGAAAGACATGATCCGATGACATGGTATTCTATGATGAAATTGATAATTCAATACTTATGCTGGGAAGATAAACGGGCCGATGTAGCACCTTTAGGTAGGTGCCCTGGCTTGAGGGGATGGATTCGGCCAGGAAAAAAAGATAAGAAGACGCATGCTGCGAGGGCCAGACGTTGTTAGCTTGATTGTGCTCCGCCCCGTGTCTAGAACAACAGGCAGCGGAGGAGTGTCCGAGCCGGATGTACCACAACGGCAGCGGGAAGTCATGGTTGAGGATAGAGAGACATGCCGCAGGAGCTGACCTGTTCGGTGTTGGCGATGACGGTTGAGTGGTACAATGCAGCGTCTGCCCCACTCACAGGTGCCAACACACGTATTGTCAGGCATGGTGGGCTGCATGTCCCCAGACGGCGGTAAGGTATCCATCCGCGTGCAGGCGGCGCCGTTTGACGTTGAGCAAGTCGGCGATGAAGAGGAAGCACCAGTAGAGGCGATGCGAGGTGGGCACCATGACTGCGTCGTGCCTGGTTGCAGACGAGCAGACAGGGAAGATTATTAACTACTCCATGCCGGATAGTTGTACCAGCAGGGTGAGCCAGTCATGGGCATCGGTCACGGCCGGTCTTGGCCTTTCTCTCCCTAGAGGCCGGAACATATGAGCGAGGCCGGTTTGGAGCGGCCGAGAGCGGCGGAGCGGAGGATGGTCTGGACGGATGAATGAATGAATGGCAATGCTTGAATGCATGGGATGAAGGCCAAGTGACAAGTGTCGAGGCCGGTGACACCGGCGGTCGAGTACTTAGGCCGGGCCTGTAGGGGGTGGAGCCGCGGTCCGGTCAGTGCAGGCTGCTGCACCTTGGGACCGGTAACACCTGGGGCGGCAGACGACGGGCAGGCCGCAGAGTAGGCGTGAGGTGCATTCTGGTGGCGTCTATCAGCCGAGAGAGCGCGGCAGCATCACTGGCGGAGATGAGAGCTCGAAGGAGGGGAGGGGAGGAGAGAGAGAGAGAGAGAGACAGAGAGAGTACAGAAGGGCTGCAATTACTTACACGACATAATGCTCTCTCGCTCTCTCGCTTGCAATGCAGGTTGGCCAGGATCTGCAACCAGCGGGCCGTGCCAGGAACAGGCGTAGGCGCAGACGTAGGCGCAGACGTAGGCGCGCGGGCGCAGGCAATTTTTGTGCCTCTCGCGTATCCACGTCAGGACGGCCGACGTTAGCTTTTTCCGTAGTTGTGTCTCTTTCTCGCTCGCTCAAGCGCTTTGTCCGCGCTACCCTCACGTGTTTGGCGTCGTCTGTACATGTATAACACGCTCCTTCGCACCTGCCACTCACAGCCTCGCACCTGCTCCGGCTTTTCGCTCTTTCCTCCACGGCCAGTTGCCCCTCACAGCCCACGCCGTCCCCCGCATTCGACTCGACAGCACCGCCTGCACAAGGCCTCACGTACACCCATTGGCCCTACTTGCCTGGCAGACTGAAAGCCCCCAAAGACCGCCAGTCATCCGTGGGTGATCGACACCATGTCGCCCCATGCGAGCCTCACCAGCTCGTACCGCGCCCGCGCAGCCCTGCCGACGACGGGCCCCTTGGCCTCTTACCTGCTGAGGCTGGTGTCTGTCAAGCAGACAAACCTCTGCCTGTCAGCCGATGTAGAGACTTCGGCCGAGCTGCTGCAGCTGGCAGAAGACGTGGGCGACTCCATCTGCCTGCTCAAGACACACTGCGACATTGTCACCGACTGGTCCGACAGAACGGCACAGGCACTGCGCGAAGTCGCCGAGCGCAAGTCCTTTTTGATCTTCGAAGACCGAAAGTTTGCAGATATTGGTGGTATGTCGCTGCTACCCGATCCGTGACTTTGGTCAGCCCACCCCTAATAGACGCGCAACAGAAACCGTGCAGAAGCAGTATACCTCTGGCCACCACCGCATCGCGCTTTGGGCCGAGATTACAAACGCACACGTACTTCCCGGCCCGGCCATTGTCACCGCACTCGAGAAAGCTGCCGAAACCACAATCACCAGACACAACACCTCTGTGAATACCGAGATCTCTGCCACACGCCAAGCCAACGGAGCAGATGACGACGATGACGATTCCACCTACCGCGGTTCCGCCATTGAGTCTCCCATTGAGATGGAGGGCGAGGAGAGGCGGCTGAGTATAAAGCCTCAGGACAGAAAGCACAGCGTTGTGAGCGTCACCACTTCGATATCGATGCGAACAGAGAGCATATCGCCTCGTCCCGAGCCGAATGGTGGCACCGAGGAAGTCTTCAACCTCGACACGGCCACTGAACTTGTCCACCTCGGCCCACCACCCTTTCTCCGATCACTCCTACTACTTGCCGAGATGAGCTCTGCCGGCCACCTCATGACACCCGACTACCAGAAGGAGACTGTTAAAATTGCGCGCGACCATCGAGACTTTGTCATGGGCTTCATTGCCCAGCGCAGCTTGAACACCGAGCCCCAAGACAACTTCATCACCATGACGCCCGGCTGCCAGCTACCACCTCCAGGCCAAGAGGGCAAGAAGCTAGGCGATGCGCTCGGCCAGCAATACAATACCCCCCATAAACTCATATTCGAGCAAGGTTGCGACATCATCATTGTAGGACGAGGCATCGTTCGCGCAGAAGATCGTGTAGCAGAGGCGGAGAGGTACAGAAAAGCTGCTTGGTCAGCGTACGAGGAGAGGATAAAAAAGGCGTGAAGCACTATCATAAGAATGCCCACCATATTCAATCTATACCCGTGCAATCCGCAGTAACGATTGACGGTCTCTTGTATTTGCGCATTTTGGCGCCGTCTGGAATGTATATATCTCATGTGTAATGCACAAGGCGGAGTTGGAGGTCTTTTCATTTGACAAAACCAAACGCATAGCATGGCGTTGCAGTTGGAAAGCTGGTTAATAATACATGGGTAACAAAACCAGGACCATCCCAAGCTATGACTAATTTTCACTCGTTCCATATTTCCACGTTTCAAGCATGGTCCAATCATGGCATTTGCCCGTGATATTGTGAGGGCATGCAAGGCTTAGGTAGAGATGAGATGGGCCGCGGAGGTGTGCGGGGAATACCGGTAGGTGGTCGGCGATCGGCTTTTGTCGCCAGAGAAAAGTTCCAGGCCTCGTTCGTCCTATGCGACAGCTCCGATGTCACTCTACTACGAGGCTGCAGCCATTCTCGCCAACACCGACAATATCGGCGGGTCGCTGAAGTCGCGTATATACAATAAGAAAGACTTGAAGAGCACACCAGGCCAGCTTTTCGCGCTCATTGCGGAGACGTCAAAATGGTCCATTGTGCTGAAGGATGTGATTGAAAAGTGCAAATTGCTCTCGGAAGAGAGAAAGGCAGGTTCCTCACACCCACACACACACACACACCGAAGGGGCAATGT
>Ga0265798_10002684_pt1 | contig 25926 bp, 16 predicted proteins | sample P3T30metagenome_FD_192430 | JGI IMG/M metagenome (GOLD analysis project Ga0265798, IMG submission 192430) | Plant litter microbial communities from East Loma Ridge, Irvine, California - P3 T30 | ecosystem: Environmental > Terrestrial > Plant litter > Unclassified | place: USA: California...
TGTGGTTTGGGTGATTATATTATTGGACATGTCCTTCATTCGCCGATGCCTGTGGTCGAGCTGCTGGCTGGGCTCGGTGCTGGCCTGGCCTGGGCGGATGGCGGATGGAGCTGTGGAGTGACGTAGCTGATGCCTTCCCAGTGCCATTTGAACTCCACGCGGTCCGGTGTTCTGTTCTGTCCTTCCACTGTACATCCACTTGTAGCATCGATATGTAAAGATGTTTGAACTGCAGACTAATCAGTGGTATCCCGGTATCAATATTTGAGCTTACACGAACGGTCAATGTTAATATCCAAGAAGGTACACGTCAGTAAGTGTCACTTAACAAGGAACATCACACCTCGTTTCGCCTCCCTTCCTTCTTTCCTTCCTTCCTTCCCTCACAATACATCCCTCATGCTCTCCACTTCGACAAAGTACAACCGACTCTTCTCACGTCTTCGACTCTCTCACTCCTGCATCCGCCTCCAAAGAAATCCATTCGTGTCAGCACACAGCCAGCGGGCCAGACTACTATCCACAACGTCAACATACTTCGCCCGCTCCGACAGCGCAACAAACCCACCATCGCTCAACACTCCCAAACAACACAGTATCAAAATGGAATGGCCCTTGGACCCCGCTCAAACCATGCTCGTCCGCTTCTATGATCCGGAAGTCAAGGGCGCGGACGAACAAGGGCGCACGCTCGACTACATCCTTTCTTGGAATGACGCCACCCTCGAGAGATGCCACAATTACATCCAAACCCTCTTCCCACTCCCCGAGCCCAGCGGTGTTTTCGACAACGCACCACTCGTCACGATGGAAATCCGACAACAATTCAAGAACCGACCCGAGCTGCGCGAAAATCTAATCACCGCTTTCAACCGCATGCTAAGCTTCTACGGCCTGGAATACCAAAAGGTCCAAGGATCCGACGACTCCGTAGACTGGAACCCCAACACTGACGTGAAGCGCGTCATTACGCAAGCCGAGAACTGGGAAACCGCGGCCCCGAGATGGGTCGTCCCCAGGAACCACAACCATCTGCGCATCACGCGGATCATCCGCAGCCTGCGGGTCCTCGGCTGCAAGGAGGAGGCGCATGCTTTGCACTGTTTCCTGGAGGAGGATAAGGACGTGCTCGAAATTGTGTCGAAGCAAAGCCGCGATTTCTGGACCAGGGCTGCTGACAACAAGCTCTGGTTGCCGCCGCATGAGCTCGATCCGATGGCTGCCGGCACGGTTTGGTTGGCTGCGGAGAAACTCTACTTTGAGGATAGTGATCAATAGACGGCCAGCCTATCGGAGCATGGGTTTTTGCTTGGGCAGTTCGAAGGCGTTGAAGACACTGGTTCGACGGGAATTTGGCTTCTTCGACTGATCGGGTTGCATTGAGGCTGCAAGGGTTGGTGTGGGGCAATGGAATGGATCGGGACTTCTTGATCACGCGTTGTGCGATTCAAGAGTGGTCAGAATGAACTTTGCATACGGACGTTACACTACAGACCGTCGTTCAGAAGAGCTCTCGACAAAATGAGAGCGAGCCGGTTTCCTTAGATTGGATCCATTGACGGGTTATGCGAAGTAGTGTATTACTATGATCGTGATAATGAATACAAGTCTTGTTATTGTTGTTGTTACAGATTTTTTGGGTTCCGACGATCCCCTGCACCAGTATATCGTACAATCTATAAAGTCCTCGGGCCCTTAGATCAAAGCCATACCCTTGAACATGCCCTCTCTCACCTCCCTGACAACATCCTTCCGGTCACCGCGCCCGACAAGCACGATACCGCGACCTCTCCTACCCATGCGACCAACACGGCCCAACCGATGGATGAAGTCGATCGAAGTGTGCGGAACGGTGTACAGGATAACAGTCTTGACAGCAGTGGTGTCGATTCCACGCGAAGCGATATCCGTCGTGACCAGGACTTTGACGCCACGCAAGCGGCGAGCAGTGGGATCAGCAGCGGGTTTCGAGTCCTCCTTCTGCTGCCTCTCGAGCTGCGCTGAAGTGGAAGTGCCGGTGAAAGCGGCGAGGGTGGCGCTGGCGTTGCGGTCGCTGGTGTCGCGCGAAAGCGCCGTGGCGTCGATGCCTTTGCTCTGCAGGTAGGCGGCGACTTCGTCTGCTTTCTCGCGCTCGTTGACGAAGACTAGGATGCGCTTGTCGGTGGTCGACACGCGGCCGTCGCTGTCGGCTTCTTTCCCTAGGTCCCAGATCACTTGTGCGCAGGTCAGGTCGCGGTTGCCTTGGTAGGGGATCTTGTCGATGTCGACGACTGTGAGCTGGACGCGGCGGGGGATGGCGTGGAGGTTCGGGGTTGTGAGGCGGCGGATCGAGGGGTAGCGTTTGTGCAGGTAGGTGTCAAGGGAGCGGGGAATGGTGGCGGAGCAGAGGATTAATTGTTGTAGAGACGGGGTGGCGCGGTCGATGATGGACGAGGTGAGGGGTGAAAAGGATCGGTCTAGAAGGGAGTCGGCTTCGTCGATTACCAGGTGAGAAACGCGGGAGAGGACGTTCGGGTCCGATTCGGTGATGCTGTTGAGGAGATGGGGTGTGCTGATCACGACATCAATTCCTTGTGGCGAGAAGAGACGGTTGCGGATGATGGTGCTGCTGTAGTTTGCGCTGATCATGGCGGCGCGGAACTTGACGGTGTGCGAAAGTGATTTGACAAGGGAACCGACTTGGGCGACAAGTTCCTGGGTTGGAACAAGAATGATGACACGAGGGCGGCCAGTAGTGTGGTGAGGGTCGTCGACTTCCGGAGATGGGAGCTCGAAGCCTTGTGCAGACTTCTGGACTTGCTTCTCTTGCTCCGCTGCTTCAGCTTCTTGTTGGGCTTCAAATGCCTCTGCTCGCTTCAAAGCGTCGACGATAGGTAGCACATATGCCAATGTCTTTCCAGAGCCGGTCTCGGCGGCCAGCAAAAACTGCTGCATCTCCTTTTTGGTTGGTGGCGCGGGTGCGTCCTTGCCCTTCTTTCTCCTCCTGCCATCCTCCGTGCCGAGCAGTGCAGGAATCGCTAGTCTTTGAATGGGCGTAGGCGCGATATCTTCCAATCCGCCCAGCGCCTGCATAGGCACAGCTTCCTTGATCTCAGACAACAGATCAAACTCATCAAAATGATCCCTCTCAGCCAGCTCAATCTTTGTCCTCGCGCGTCTCTCGTACGGAACACTCGCCAGAGCCCGCTGCATCTTCAGCGCCTTCATAGGCTCTTTTTCCTTGACTGGCTTTCCCCTGCCTCCTTTGACATGGCGCATCACCCGTTTCTCCTCCGCCGCAGACACATGCCTTGCTGCTTTTATTTGGAGATCTCTCGGGGGTGTTGTGATGTTCATGCCATTGAAAGGACTGTTGCGACTCTTTTTGACGGGCTTCCCATCAGGTGTGGTATTCTTGGGTCCTTGGGCGACTCGTCCAGACAAGTCCATGCGAGCTGGTCCACGTTTCTGGAAGCTCGCGACGCCGCGCGTTTGTCGCCATGGTGTGAGAAGGGTTTTTGAGAAAGCATGCGCTTCGCAGAAGGGACATGCTGATGATGTGAGGCGTAGCATGTTCGAATATTCAAATTGTTGTATTATATCAGCAAGGCAGGCTGTCACATGTCGTGAACTTTCTCCCTTCTGTTTCGGGGAAGGGCCCTGGCTCGGCTGAGCTGCCGTGGAATATTTCACGGCGGCGATGAGAGACGTGATGAAACCCGTTTCACACCCGTCAAGGTACTTTGGTACAGTCAGTGCGCCGCCCACTTCGGATTGCGTAAAAGCAGAGGATGCCTGTCGTCAATCCGCCAATCTGTCAATCCGAGGGCTCAACGGCGTTCTCCAGAGAATTGGATCATTGTACTATGTATATCAGCAAGCGAGGTTCACGCAATGATAGACGCCGCCGCTACGCTCCACTGTGCTCCAAGTGCAAAGGCGATCTTCCCGCCCAGTCGGACAGATCTCAACATCTTCGCCCGTAGTTACTGCTACTGCATGGCCCCATCGCTGTCGTCGCTATGGCGGATGCGGGTATCACGGCTCGGTACATGCAGCTCGGGACCGTTTTGGTGCTGGAGGCGTGGTGGACGCCGTTCCAGAGCCGTTCAGGATGCACTACCCTTGGTTGGTTGGGGATAGAGAGGGCCGCGTGATGGGTCTCGGATTGTTATGATGTGTGTTATGATGTCGTGAGTGCTCTTTGGGCCTCAAAGTCACATGGAAAGTAATTGTTGCTGGCCGCGTGAGATCTTAGGAAAGGACTGTGCAGCACATGGTTTTTCTAGAGTGTTTGATCCTACAAATGACTTGACCCTTCCAACCTCCAAAGGACTGGCATTATGAGCATTACTGGAAATGTCAGTACGTGGTTCAAGCTCAGCAACACGTACCTACACATGGAGTTCATGATCACGATCTCGATCTCACAGCCATGCTCTCTGGTTGCTGGCTGCCTGGGCCAGGATGCATGCTGTGCGAATGGCACTACCACATAGTATACTTGTTCGCAAGCGTTCACTCAGTCGAACTATGTCGAGCACAGGGACGATGCCCCTCTTTGCACGGTGAAGCTAGCCATGAGCCGACCCAAATGGGCAAACAGAAGACGGTTCAGCTGACTCGGCGATGATGGGAGAAGAAGTGAGCTCACGAGCTGATTCCCATCGGGGAGTAGCACATTGATTATTACACTTCCGCTACTGCCCACTTTTCGAGTCTATATCCATGAAATCACGTTGCCAATGGCAACCATGCTAGCTCGGATCAATATTTGGCTTTGTGGTCGAATGGGGCGCTCGCCTTAGCCGTTTGTTTTGAAAGCCGGCAAGCGGCCTCTTGAATCAACTACGCCCGTTCATCCTACGTCCACGAGACTGTTTATTCATCCTACCTACACCTCAACATCGTTCGCACTCGCAATCTCTTGTGCACACGCCCTCGCTCGCTCCCCCATTCGCTTCCACTCGACTATGCGATAATCACACTTCACGCACACTCACACCGCTTCACTGAACCCCGGTTGCTCCGCCAGGGCAAGCGCGCATTCCACAACAACCTTCCACACGGCGCAAGACGATGGACACCACTGTATGAAACACCACTCACTCGGTCACGGGCTAGCTCAATACCGCTGCCTACCACCGCGATACTGACAAGATGGTGCGCCAGGTCCAGCCGCTGCGAATCAGCAAGTCGACGCCCACCGCTTCGCCAGACAAATCGGTCGCCATGTCACGGCCACTGGCAGAGATCAGCTCAGGCTCCACCAGACGAAACTCGCCCAGCTACAACCAGAGCACAAGGGTTTGTCACTCGTCCGCCTCGGCGCCTCGACTGCATGCTAACCATTATCCTCGTTCAGAAACTGCTTCCTGCACTAGACCCTTCTCCGTTCAATGAGAACGCATCTCCTTCACCTACAGGTCCGAAGCCTTCGCCTCGCGACTTGTGGTCCTCACGTCACCTGTTGTCGCCCAGGCGCCACGATGCCGAGGGCACCCCAGATCGCTCACAGTCTCCCTCTGCTATGTCTGCTAAGCGCCGAGCTAGCATCGAGAAACTCCAGTCCGCCGGCCGGGTAAAGAGCAGCAAGATCTTCTCACTCGAGAGCAAGGACGCCTACGACCCGGATACCGTACCGATCGTCGAGCGACCAAGCGCAAACCGCCCGCTCAGCGAACAGTTCGTCCGCAACACATTCACTCGTTTCGACACAATGCGCAACGAGAAGAGCCCCGTCCGCAGCGGAACTCCCACCAGGCCAAACCATCTGCGCACTGAGAGCGAGAACAGTGTGCCTGTCTTCAGCCCGAACAAATATGCTGCAAACGTCGCCCTACCGGAATCGCCTGAAAAAGACGAGTCGCCTTCACCAACCAAGTCAGCGCTCGCTCGTATCAGTCAGTTTGGTGCCACAAGCAAGGTCAGCTTCGACCAGGACATCAGCTCATGGTCAGACGGCGACGAGTGCGCGCAGACGCCGCGAGCAAGAGCACTGCACCGCCACAACAAGAGTGTGACTTTCAACACGTCGCCACCTATGATCAACGAATACATCGAGCAGACTCCCGAGCCTTCCGTCGCTACGGCTTCTCGCGAGGGCAGCTATGACTCGGACGACTTTTACGACCAGGATTTCAGCTTCGAACGAGGCAGCTCTGTGGACCCTGACCGAGACGATAGCTTTGATGAGGATCTTGAGAATGCAGACAAGACTCCTGTCGTTCTCCCAGAGCACTGGTCGCGTATGTCGCCGGACGAGGCACGCACTGACTTGGTCAACGAGGACGACGATGTCTTCAACGATGCCTCCCCTTCGCAGCAGCGTCCAGTTCTCGGCCGGTCCGAGAGTGTGACTTCCGACGGAGAGTCGAGGCCACTGCCTCCGCTTCCTGGGTTGAGCGACAAGAAGCGCCGTGAATCGGCTCTTATTGCCACTGCAGCCCAGCGTGCGTCTGAAGCCGCGCGCAACCTTCCTGCACCTGCGAAGCGCTACAATGAAGACGAAGATGAGCTTTCTGCCAGACCACGCTCTGGCTCGTCGCCTCTAGTGGAGCGCGCTCAAGACATGCAGAAGTCAGCGGAGCATGACCGACCTGCATCAAAGCAGTCTATTCACGACCATCAGGATGAGCAGGATAAGCAAATCGGACAGGCCAACGAGATCTCGAACGAGCTTCCGAAAGACGCAGAGGATGGCGAGAACTCTATCCTGGCTGACCTCGAAGACTACACAAACGCGCCTCCTCGTATTAGCCGCGAATCCATCCTGAGGAAGGTTAGAAACACCAAGTACGACTTCGAGGATGACGAAGAGGACGCAGCCGATGAGGACGAGTATGTGGACGAGCAGCACAAGTTCAGACCCTCCTACGCCGAGCTGGCGCAGATGCATCCTGACCACCCTATTCCATCACGCGAGAACAGCAGAGAGTCTAGCGATCACTTCCTCCCACGTCAACACATTGATGACGAAGAGGTCGACGTCGAGATCAAGGAGGAGCCTGTGGACGAGAGCATTGACTTGGCCGCCATTCCCACAATGGACGAGAACCGCTTTTCCACCCCTAGATCTCCTTCGCGGGCAGGCAGCTATGATCGCCAGAACTCTGTCCTGCATCACGATGTTCGCGCTGACTCTCTCGAGGATGAGACTGACGGCAGCATGTACTCATTGGAGGATCCGGAGTTGGAGAGCACCATCCTCCAGCAGCAGTACGTCGAAACAGAGGATGGCAAAGAGACCCTCCAAGAAGCCATGGAGCTGCTCACAGTCAAGGACTATTCCTTGCCCACACTCACCTCGGATGAGGTCCAAAAGCCGCAGAAGTCCGACAAGGGCTTCATGGGACTGCCAGAGTATCTCCGCGGAGAGGACGACTACGACTTCGGTATGGCCAAATACACCACGCCGTCTCCTCCTCCTTCCAACGAGAGCACACGCAAGCTAGACACCGACAACCCTCCCAGCCTCCAGCCATCCACTGCAGCTCAGTGGGTTCCGGCTGATGCACAACCGCTTCCTCATGCTGCTGAGATCTCGCCTCCAGGCACACCCGAGTCGGTCATTCACCACTCCACTGACATGGATGAGGAAGAGTTCGAGGACGCTCAGGCTGAGCAAGATGATCAAGACGAGGATTTCGAGACTGAGCTGGGCACTGACCTTGACACTGAACCCATGCCTCTACGACAAGAAATCCCCGAGCGCAAGGCAACCATCAAGACGGGTGGTAAGCTCAAGGCTCGTCCTTCCGGAACACCAGCAGACTTTGGAGCCGCGTTTGATGGCCAGGTCGACGATGCATTCCCGGTCCCTGCGATCCCCCAGGGCTACCAAGCACAGATTGAAAACGCCGATTCCTCATTCGAGTCTACCGAAGTTGATGCTAGTAAGGTCGACTCTGGCATTGACAGTGAGCAGGCAGCGGTTGAGAAACCTGCACCTCGTCCTGAGAGCCGCAAGGTCGAGCTCAACATCGATATCCCGGCGGTTGATCAAGAAGATTGGGGTCTCGAGAAGGAGTTCGACCGTGTCATCCAAAACCAGAAGGTGTGCTCACCCTCTCTCTACAGTCCCCTAGGTTTCGACGCTAATGGTTATCGTCGCGAAAAGAAGGGCTACACTATGCGTGAGAACGAAAAGGTTGTGGTTGCCTCGAACCGAACTTTCTCTGGTTCAAGCAACGAGACGAGCAAATCCTACGAGCCTCCAAGCATGACATCACGGCCATCGCTCCGTACCGCGAAGACCAGCCCATCGAAGCCAAGCGGCGAGTTCATCAAGACTGAGCCATGGACTGGTAAGCAAAGACGGAAGAGCAAGCGCAACTCCAGCGCCAACCGACCTCGCCCTGAAGCTGCCCCGCCCCTACCTGGTCAAGAGAGTGCTCTCGGTGTGGTGTCTGAGGACCAAGCCACCGGCTCCGCAGACGATGGTCCTGAGGGCGCCGAGAGAGGACGTCTATTCGTCAAGGTGGTCGGTGTCAAGAGTCTGGATCTCCCATTGCCTCGCAACGACCGTGTTTACTTCAAGCTCACACTCGACAACGGTCTCCACTGCGTTACCACGGCTCCTCTCGAGCTGGGCAAGAGCGCTCCCATTGGCCAGGAGTTCGAGTTGGTCGTTCACGATGACCTCGAGTTCCAACTCACATTGAACACTAAGCTGCCTCCGAAGTCTGCTCCGCCTCCAGTCCCCACGGCCGCTCCCATCACGCCGAACAAGCACCAGAAGCAGTCGAGCATCTCACGACTCCTCTCCAGCCCCAAGAAGCGTGCGGAACGCGAGCGTCAAGAACGCGAGGCTCAAGAGGCTGAGCAGCGCCGTCAGCAGCAAGAGGCACAGCGCAAACGTGCCACCATGCACCCTACGGCATGGGATCTGATGCATGACCTCGTCAACGCCGCAGACGGTTCCTTTGCTAGATCCTACGTCAACCTTTCGTCACACGAGCAGCGTTGCTTCGGTCGCCCACTGACTGTCGACGTTCCCTGCTACAACGAGTGGGCGCTCGAGAAGAATTCAATGGTTGTCAACAGCGTCCGTAGCAAACGTGGCACACATGCAGGTCCTGTGAGGAAGCCTCCATACATCATTGGCGCGCTTGAGCTGCAACTTCTCTACGTTCCCAAGCCTAAAGGCGCTACTGATGAGGAGATGCCCAAGAGCATGAGCTCTGCAATCCGCGAGATGAACCGCGCACACGAGGTCACAGAGGTCACCCACGAGGGTGCTTTGAGTCAACAAGGCGGTGACTGCCAGCACTGGCGTCGTCGCTACTTCCGCCTCCAAGGACCTCGCTTGACAGCTTACCACGAACACACCAACCAGAAGCGTGCTGTCATCAACCTTAGCAAAGCTGTTCGCCTGGTCGATGACCGCCGCACTTTGCTTGCTGACACTGTCACTCCATCTTCGCCCGCAAAGTCCAGCAATCGCCGTAAGAGCGCCTTCGCTGAGGAGGATGACGGATACCAGTATGTTGAGGAGGGCTTCCGCATCCGTTTCGCCAATGGCGAGACCATCGACTTCTACGCCGACTCAAAGGAGGCCAAGGAAGACTGGATGACTGCCCTTGCACAAGTGGTTGGCAAGGCAGACTCGGGCAGCCGCAAGAAGGGCTGGACCGACCTTGTCTTCGCCCACGAGCGCTCCGAAGGCGCCAAAGAGGCTGCTCTGGAACGCGAAGCCATCGAGGCGCCTCTGCTGGAAGGCGCTGCCGCTGCTGGTGGTACTGAAGTTAGGGACTTCACAAAGCCGCCTCCGCCTATGGCGAGACAGCCTAGCGAGCGCAAGCCTGTCAACAGGCAGTCGGCCTACGTTCCCGGTAGCACCCCAGTGAATGGCCGGGCAGGAACTCCCCCACTCTCACCCCGCACTGGACACCGGAGCCGCGACGCAGTCAAGAGCATGATCTTCTAATCGTGCCGCGACGCCACAACATTTCGTTTTGATGATTCGACTTGGATGACGGACACGAATTGGTCAAGTGTCTTACGACTCTTCAACCACGATGTTCATATTCCACCCTTCTCTTTTTTAATTGTCTGGGCGGGCCGGCGTGCATGACGACGACCCATGAACACTTCCCTTTTCGTTCCTTTCTCCTTTTTTCGTTCTGTTTGTATGATATCGGAGTTTGGGTTGGCAGTGGCATCGGCAATGGGTATGGGAAAGGTTGGGCCACGCATATACATACTCTTTGGTTCCAGTCTTTCGGCTTTTAGCGTTCTTTTGAATGGGTCTTCGGGACCTTGGGTACACAAAACAAAGTCTTCGTTAAAAGTTATTGCTTTCTCAATCTTTCAATCATGCAAGTGAAGTGACTGCCATATTGGTCAAAGGTTTGATGCTCTGATGCTCAGCAACTTGAGCTGTTGCCGCATTTCAGTCATGGGCGGCGCTGAACTGATTTCCAATGGAGTGTTATGATCCGTACGCATGTAATACACGTTTTCATTTCCTTGCTGGCGTTGCCGACGACTTGTTGCAATTGATCTTTGCCTACTGTAGCAGACACGACCTGAGAAGTACAGAGCTTCGATTGCAATAACGATTCTTCCTGTCGTCGAATCTCAGCGTATGAACAATAGTACTCCAATCTAAATCGTCGATAACCTCAGAAACCATTCCACACCCTTGAAGTGAACTCCCAGAGAAAGTTCCACACTGCTCCCCCCGCCCTCCGTCCTCCGGCGCTCGAATGTTTTTCTTTCTTCGACGTGAAGTCCGTTCCGGGCCTGAGGCATTGCTCCCGTTCTCCCCGACTAGCGCTGCCGTCGCTCCCGCGCGAGAGCGCTGGTATAAAAAAATCCCAGACCTTTCATCCTCTTCGACCTGGTATGTCGACTTTGTATGGCCTCCCACCCCCCCATACTATTGCAACAGCCAGCTGACCGTCTCCCAGACTTCATAGAATCATTTCTATAGTAAACGTCCATAACTGTGTTCTCTACATGAGCCACAGACTCCAACCTGGCTGATGATTCGATGCCTCGAGCCCAAGAGTGATGCCGACGTGCGCAGCTTTTTTGCTGTGTGGCGATGATCTCAACCCAGTACAGTGTCTGGCTTCGGCCGGCTGTGCTGGGAGGGTTTGATGTAAGCCTGACAGGTTCCCTTTGCTTTCATCTTTCGGCTCGTGTGTATGCACGAGGCGGGCGGAGAAGGTTTTCGTTCTTCTGCTGCTATCCATAAATGGATGAGTAACATTCACATTATACTAGACTTGTCTATCCTCGCGCCGCCTGACGCCTGATCCCTCTCCAGAGCCGCCAGCGCACCACTCGTCCGCGCAGCATCTGTATGGCGCGGCACATCCTTGATGACTCTCGCCGGGTTGCCAGCCACAACTTTGTATGGAGGAACGTCCTTAGTAACAACACTCCCGGCTCCCACAGTAGACCCGGTGCCTATCCTGACGCCAGGCAATATGATCGCACTTCCTCCAATCCAGCAGTCCTCCTCGATCCAAATCTCACCCCCAAACTCGGGCCCGTTCAGCCCGTCGCGCACCTCGGGGTCGAGCGGATGCGTGCCACTGTAGAGGGACACATTCGGAGCTAACATTGTTCTTGCGCCAATGGACACGAGGCAGGTGTCGACAATGGTACAGTTAGAATTGATGAATGAGCCTTCGCCTAGTTTGACATTCGTACCGTAGTCGATACGGATTGGGGGTACGACGTAGCCCTCTGAGGCGAACAGAGCCGAGTCCTCTTCTGCTGTTGGTGCAGGTGGAGGGAGTGGTGTGTCGTCTTTGGTGATGCTGGAATGTATGAGTGTACGTTATAGTGGGAGATTTCCTTTGAATACATGTATTGTTCAATCGTTGAACCGGTGGATCATAACTTACGCTCTCCAAAGCTCGACTCGTTTTCTACGCGTTGCGAGTTCGTCGTTGTTGTATTCGCGAACTGCTGCCTGGCAACGGCGGCGGGCTTCATTCAGCTCCGGCGTGAAGGCATAATACAGCTCTCCGCGGAGAGATCTGGCAGTGTTCTCTGACATGTTGGACAGTAATATCGTGAATGGGTTGACCTTTCAATCGTGGTAGTATGTCTTTTGGTTGGGGTTAGCAGGGTTAGGCAGCACTCGACACCTCATCGCCAAGCGTTAACGCCCCACCTCTGTCTTCACTACCGAGCGCCGCATCCACTAAGCCACCTTTGCTCCCACCATGTCGTTGAAATACGGCCTGAACCTCAAGAAAGCAGCGCCTCCGAAGAAGAGGACTCTTCTTGATGATGAGCCTGATGAGGACGAAGAGGATGATGCTGTCCTCCAGGACCAGCCTGCTGAGGAAGCTATCGACAGCTTCGACATCAGCGCACCCAAGAAGTTCGGACTGAACGTGCCAGCACGATCAAAGCCGCAACCCAAAACCAAACCTGGTCTATCCCCCAAACCACCCAGCAAGCGCTTCAACCTTGAAGATGAGGAGTCTAGGCAGGATGCTTCCGCCATGGCAGCTTCCAAGAACGCCGTCAAAGCCGCCGAGGAAATCGACGCGTCTATCTTCGATTACGATTCCTTCCACGATGCAAAGTCAACGGTGATTGAGGCAAAGAAGGAAGCTACTCGGCAAGACGCCATCGACCGCAAGCCAAAGTACATCAACAACCTTCTTGATGCTGCTGCTAGGCGAAAGCAAGATCAACAAATCGCGCGTGAGAAGCAACTCCAACGCGAGAGGGAGAATGAAGGAGAAGAGTTCGCCGACAAGGAGAAGTTCGTCACTAGCGCTTACAAACAGCAACAAGAAGAGACGCGAAAGCTGGAAGAGGAAGAGAAGAAGCGTGCCGAGGAAGAGGAGAAGAGGAAGCGGTCGATGGGCGGCGGCATGCAAAGCTTCTACCGCAACATGATGGACCAGAGCGAGAAGCTGCACCAAGACGAGATCGACGCTGCCATGAAACTCGAAAGAGAAGGCGGTGTCAAGAACGTCGACGAGCGGAAGAAGCGTACTGACGCCGAGCTTGCGGCCGAGCTACTGGCAAAGGGTGTCAAGGTCCACGTCAATGAAGATGGCGCTATTACGGACAAGCGCGATCTTCTGACTGCTGGATTGAACGTTGCGCCTGCAGGCAAGTCTGCTGATGGAAGCAACTCGGCTGACCACTTGCGATCGTCGAACCGCCCTGCGCAGTCTGCTTTCCCACGCAAGGATGCTGGGAGCCGGGAAGCACAGCGCGAGAGACAGAGCAAGATGGTCGAAGAGCAGCTAGAAGCTTCTGCTAAGCGAAAGCGGGAAGAGGACGAAGAGCAGCGTGCGAAGGAAGAGCGTGACGCGAAGAGCAAGAAGACCGAAAAGGATGTCGGTGACGCGAAGGCCAGGTATCTGGCTAGAAAGGCCGCGAAGGAGAATGCTCAGGGCTGAGAGAACGTCTTCAACTTTGCTGCTGGCTGCCACGCCAAACCCAACCCCCATCCGTCTGTCGAACACAAAGGCGCCGAATGTGTAAGTCATCCTAGCTCCCATGATCCCCCGAAGCCTAGCTCCCCCATCACTCTCCTTTTTCTCAATCTACACACACACGGGATGCTTTCAGGACGGCGAGCTGGTCTACTTCTCTATGACCTGCTTGTATCAATTACAAACGCCCAAGATCATCAATTGCCCCTGTCTTTGATTCGACTTTATCTTTTCCTTACCGAAACCAATTTATTCGTAAATTGTGTGGATATCAAGTTGCAAAGTATTAAGTGCTGACATTCTATCTTTCAGATTCGATTCGAGTAACGTCAAGCGTGCTGCGTTGGAAGTGTCGTTTGAAAATCGAGACTTCCTTAGATACCTTATATACATGATCAAAACTTGACACGACTTCTATAATCCCGATTGGATCGTTCAAGCATCCTTCCAGCTGTGGTGGATTGTTTACGCTGCTTGGGCTCCGAGTGATGGTTACACGTGTATGCAGTATGTCTCTCGCAAAGGGTTCGATGAAAACGTCACAAACAACACGATATTGTTTAGATTGATGGCACACGAGCACGAGCACAGGCTACTAGGCGGTTGACATGTGCGAGGACATCAGTATAACATTGATTGAGTGATTGATACGAGAGCGACCAACAACTACCAACGACTCAAATGAACGGGATGCCGGTCATCGTGCTCTTCCTGTACGCATCATAGTCTCGCCCAAAGAACTCGACGAGAGAACGCTCCTCGGCTAATTCAGAAGTCAGTATACCGCACAAGAGCATGCCACAACGTGGATGATAACTCACACTTGATCCTATTGTTGAAGAAAGTCCACAAAGAGACGATGAACGCCACGAGGCAGATCTTGTTGCCAACCAGTATCTGCGTGCCGATGGCCCACCAGAAGAACGCCATGTAGGACGGGTGTCTGGACAAGGCGTAAATGCCTGTACTGACGAGCTCGTGGCCCTGTTGCTTGACGCGTTGCGGCGTGTGGTTGAAGTTCGTGCCGGCCGTCGCCATGGCTGTGCTGCGCATCAACTGTCCGAACACCACCAGTGCCAGGCCGACGGTGATGGTGAAGAAGTTGACGAAGCGCGCTTGGTAGGAAGGGAAGAACAAGTCCGAGGCGACAATCTCGACCAAGGCAGCACCGTGGGCCATGTTGTACGCCGTGCCGTTGCTGAACAGCAGGAAGCTGCTGGCACGCACTTGGGGTAGGTTGTAAGTCGCCGTCGTCCAGAATTCGAGGAAGTGGAACAGGCTGAGAGAGGCCGTGAAGGCGAACAAGCGCCAGATCGTCCATTCAAAGTAGGCTGCTTGCATTCCGAGGATCAGAGAGGCGGCGAGGACGAATCCGAGCCAGAAGGCTTGAGCGCTGATGTGCGACAGCGAGCGTTTGCCTTCTGGGAGAAGCGAGACATCGTAAGGGTATGGTTTGCTGGTGAAAGGGCTCTGCACGTCGGCGTAGTCGTGTTTGTGTTCGCTGCTGTCGTCCTTCTCGGCACTCTCCCCTGAGCGGCGGCGGTTGGTCTCAGTTTGTGAGGCGTTCGGGACTTGAGACGAGCTCTGTCGCGAAGACGTGGACGACGAGGTCGACGGTCGCGCCATGGTTACTTGAGAATCTTCCAAAGACGCGTTGTGTGGGCGTGCTAGAGCATTCTTATATTGCAAGCTTTATTTAGTCTCCTGTGCTGAAGCGCGGCCCTCGAATCGCCGGAAGCGTCGATTTGAGGCTCTGTTGTTGACGATATTAAGCTTGCGGCCGTTCCCGCACCCATCTAATCTAATCCATCGGATCCACTCCACTTCACATGCCAGTCACATGCTTGCTGCATTCACTCACTTGCAATTTGTACATGCGAACACACTGATCGCGCTGCCATGCGCCAGCCATCTAAACCAACACACACGATATGCCTTCGATAGCGGAGAGCAAGAGACAGGTCCTCGATGGTCTTTCCGCCGAGCATGAACACGATGCTATTCTTGCGAGCCTGCAGGACGAGATCGACCAGCACAACCGAGAATCGGAGGAGATGAGAAAGGACAAGTCGCGCAAACGAAGGAGGCACCGCGATGATCGGGACTCGGACTCCAAACAACCCCGCGAGAGACACCTTCGCTTTCGCTTCAAGTCTGGTGTAGAGGAACCCAAATCGAAGAGGCGCTCGAAGCGCTCCCACTCGCCAAAGCCGTCTTCGCCTCCTGCAGAAACCGCCCATCCATTTCCACGCGAGCCTGCCGATCCAGATGCGCCGAGTCTGCCATCGAACACCGCTGCTTTCCAGACTTCTCTCTTTGATGCTCTTGCGGACGACGAGGCAGCTTCGTACTGGGAGTCGGTGTATTCCCAACCCATTCATGTGTACTCGCGTCCCGTGGAGCAGACGGCATCGGGCGAGCTACAAGACATGGACGACGAGACGTATGCGGCATATGTACAGCGAAAAATGTGGGAGAAGCAGAACCCGGAGATTGTACTCGAGCGGGAGCGCATGGAGAAGAAGCGGCAAGAGGAACGAGAAGCCAAGGAGCGGCGACGAGAAGAGTTTGTGCGAGCAAGGCAAAAGGAGGCTTGGACTCATGCTAGTCGGGCCAGGGATACAGGAGATGATGGACATGACGACCCGCACGACATGAAGCCCTCAAGCCGCAAGTCAAGGCCTCGTGAACCGGACGACGAAGTGTATGCTCGCGCATGGGCAGCCTACCTATCCGCCTGGGACGCTCTCAAAGCCGCGCTCGCAAGTCCATCGTCACCATCTTTGGGTCCACCGAAACCACCTTCCAAGCGGATCCCCTGGCCTACCCTGCAAAACCGACCTGCTACAAGACCAAACATCGAAGCGTTCATGCGGCACGCACCGGCTACACGTGGTGATGATAGAGGATCCTCGAGTCAGCTGCAAGCTCTGAAAGTCGAGCGTGTACGTTGGCATCCAGACAAGGTGCAGCAACGCTTTGGCGGCGCAGTGGACGAAGGGACCATGAAGGTTGTTACCGGTGTCTTTCAGGTCGTAGACAGTTTGGTTGAAGAGGAGAGAAAACGACATGGTTGATCAAGAAGGTGGTATTCGATTCGATCTCTCACAGTTTCCAAGGCTAAGACCATATCACAAGCATTCAGATCTCAACCACGAGCTTTCCCGGGTTGATGCTTTTCTTCTGCTCTCCAGCTTTCAGCTCGAACATGTGTATCCTGCCGAACATAGTGTCGAGAGCGCCCTGTAGCGCCTCGAGTCCTTGTCCTGAAATCTCGGGACGTGGCGACAGCTGCAGCCTCCCGTCTGCGAGCGCCGGGGTCAGCCACTTCTGCCAGATGTGAAGGCCTTCCTCAGTATCACCAATGCCAGGGCCCCAGTCTGCGATGGTGTGTCAGTATGCATCTTGCCAGTCACTGGGTTGTCAGGGAACTCTTACTAGAAGTGATCTTGACGTCCTTGGCTGCAGCTTCAGGAACTGGCAGATTTGGGGGTAGGACAGTTCCAACAACCGCATTTCCGCCCAACCGGCTCGCGATGTGGGAGCAAGTCACAGTGCTGTCATCGTTGTAGTAAGCAACGAAGACGCCCGCAGATTCCTTGCCCTCGCACGCAGCAACAACGTCTTCCACAACGCATTCGCTCTTGTAGTCGCATACCCGAACGGCACCCAGGCTGCGGCAGTGGTCGAAGTTCCGCTCGCTAGAAGTCGCAACAACTTCGTAGCCCGCGAGAGTCGCCATCTGAATCGCGCAGCTCCCGACAACAGACGATCCGCCCCAGACGACGATGACCTGGCCATTAGGCTTTGCCTTGCCACTCGCTGGAGGCAAGCTCAACGCCATGGCGTCTTTCATAAACAGCGCATAAGCCGCTGTAGAAAGACACGAAGGGAAAACAGCCGCCTCGGCAAAACTGACATTCTCCGGTACAAGCGCCGCCAAAGCCGCATTCGCCACGCAGTACAGCTGGAACGCTCCCCTCTGGCTCTTGTACTCCTCGCTAGAACTGAGATCGATGGGGAAAGCGCACACGCGATCGCCGGGTTTGAACCGCTTCACCTGGTCGCCGACTGCCTCGACTGAGCCGGCGACGTCGAAGCCTAGGATGACGGGGAACTGGGAGGCGTCGTAGATCATCCCTAGCTTCTGCACGGCGGCGTCGGCGGGGTTGATGCCGATGGCGCGGGTTCTGATGAGGATTTGGTGAGGTTGGGGGGTTGGCATTGGGGCGTCTTCGATGGTGAGGGTTTCGCCCTTGAAGGTCTTTTGCCAGGCTGCTTTGTTCGACATGGCTGGGGCTGCTGTTGGTTGAGGATTAGGTTGATTGGCCGAAAGAAAGGATGTCGGAACGAATGCGGTCTTGCTCCTGGATGCTGAGAGTCGGGATCTGGAGTTGTTTTAGCAAACGCTTTGGGACATTCGGAATCTACGTCCCAAAGGAATGCGGTGACAGTGCCCGTTTATATGTCGTTTTCGTTCGCAAATAAGCACATGCGACCTTGGTTATCTCCATGTCCGTCGATACGAAAAAGTGTAAGCGCGGTTCTGGAGGCTGCAACTGGATTTCTAGGATCGCTGTTGCTGGGTGCAAGCTCACTGAACATAGACCCACTTCAATGAGAAGAAGGATTGTCCCTACAAGGTATAGCCACGAGTTAGGCTGAGATATACGAGGCGAGGTTAGCGTATGTCAGCCGCATCAAGCGATTCGCCGGATGCCGGGATGCAAACTCCGGTGCGATTTTTGGAAGCGTGATAACTACATGTACCATTACACTCTAGGTCTGATCGATCTTATGATGCGTTTCAGAATCGTGTGCTCGATGAAGAATGATCGTAGTAATCGTCATACTACCTTCAGAAATCCAGATCAGTTTTAAAGCCGTGATGCCAGAAACCCACTCGGAGAACGGTGTGAGAGATGAAGACTGCACAAGTGAATGACTGAGAACAGGTGAGTTCACTCAACACAGAAATGAAATCGTCGTTCGGGAGCATCTATGTCCCACAATAGTAGTAGCAGCGTTACTAGTACAACAAAAAAGCAACTTTCCCTTCGCTGTCCGAAAATGCAGTACGCGTAATCTTACACCACCGCTCCAAGTGCCTTCCTGTACCCATCCCACATGCCAGCAACACCGCCCTTCACCACATCATCAACGTCCATGCCATCGAACGAGTACTTCGCATTGATTCCAATCTCCCTCTCGACATCGCCCAAAACTTTTGTGATCTCTCCAATAGCAACGCGGACTTCCAGGCTCCTGCCCTCCTCCGACGCGCCTTCGAGACCCTTTCTGAGAACCCAGCAGGTGTTGCGGCCCTCGCGACCGTGCTTCTTAGCCTCGCCGAGGTCGCTCAGGCGTAGGAAGTCGGCGTAGACCTTGCCGCCGTGCTTCCAGCCAACCAACTCCTGAGCACCGTACTTGTCGAAGCAAGCCAGAAGCTCACGGAGGTCGGCGTAGTCCTTCTCGATGACCGCGCGGGGTCCGACGGTGTTGCAAAGAACGTCGTGGGCCTCAGCATGAGCCTCGTCCGTGCCAGTGTAGAGGAGCCATTGCGCTTGCAGAGCGGGCTCGTGGAGAACTGCGTGCGCATAGACGGCTTTGGCTTCCCAGATGAGGGCAGTCGGGATCTGCATGCTAGAGAGACTCCGGCCGGACTCGTCTTCCATGAGCGTGTTGTCTTGATCCAGGTCTGGCGAGGGAAGCTGTGCGGCGCTGCGCTCCAGGACGCCGTGAATAGCGATTGTGCGTGACTCAGTCTCGCTAAGATGCAGAAGCGCCCAGACAGCCTTGGTCCAGGCCCCAGTCGACTCGAGCTGGGAAGCGAAGTCGAGTGTCAGAGCATCCATCTTCTCTTCGGGGAACTCGCAGAGATCCTTGGCTTCAAGCATGGTGGCAAGCTGCCATGCGAGTCTGCTGTTTAGGGCGGATCCGGAAACGGTGGCGGAGTCAAACAGGCGCTCAACTTGTGCTTCCTTAAGAGCGTACAAACGGAGGAGGCCGAGCAGGGTGTTCTCACCCTCACTGGCTTCGCCGTACGGCAATGGCTTTACTACCTCGCGACCCTCCTTGAGGCTGGCATCGTACGATCCGACGGCGTGAACGATGCTGTCATGCCCGCCGAAGTGCAGGCACAACGACAAAGATTGTCGCCAGTCAAGACCGAAGCGCTCACTCAAGCAGAACTTCTGAGTGCGGTCTTCCGCCGCACCGTTGAGACCAGCTACGGTGCATGTCTCACCAGTCAAGATTGAATAGAGGGCCTTGTGCGCATCAGAGAATTCGCTCCAGTCCTTCCGCTCCTGCCACGCTTGGACTTGCTGCCTCATGACTTCTCTGGTAGTATCACTGCTGGGCAACTGAGCAACGAGTGTCGCTAGCTTGACATCGCCAGCATCCATCAAGACCTGGCACGCGGTGACAACATCGTTCTTCGTAAGCAGCAAGAGAGCCTTTTCCTCGGGCGATCTTGTCGTCTTGATCTGTGATTCGATAGCGGATGCCATGAATTCGGACCAAAAAATCTGCAAGCGTTCGAGGCGAAGTCTCGGCTCCCATTCTTGGAGCTGATATTCAGACATGCCGTCGAGCAATTCACCAGCAGCCACATCAAGAGGGTCGAAAAGAATGGAGGATATTTCCCAGATTGCTTTCTCCTGTCCATCAAGAGATATGAAACCAGTCTCAACTCGCGAGAGCGCGGCAAAAGTGAGCTCGGCGGGCGTGATGGCTCGAGGGACTTCAGACTGTTCATCGTCTCTCTGCATCAGTTCGGTGTGTTGTTTCTGTAGTTCCAGAGTCTTCGAATCCGCATCTTCGAAAGCTGTGAATTTGGCGAACCGGATGTCGCGACCGCCACTGGAAAGAGGCTTGATGACTTGTTTCATGTCGCCCGAAAGCTGGGCTGCGGAGCCGGGAATTGAGTAGGTCAAAGCATTTTGGCTGTCGAAAGAAGGTTTGAAGCTGTCGTGGAAGGCGTTGTCATGTTCGTTCATGTTGGAGGCGGAAAGGCGGCGGCGCTTGGACGGGTATGGCATCTGTTTATCGTTTCAGCTATTTGACCTATGTATCATGCGTGTTGCTTTGCGAGCGTGTTTCAATTGTAGTGACAATCAGGGTGAAATGTAGAAAGGAATAGTTCGTGCGGTAAAGTGGAACGCCCAAAAGTGAAAGCCTCGTGATCCTCCGCCGCGTCCAATTGACGCAATAATTTCTATCTATGAAGGGTTTGCAGTGAAGTGACGTTTGCAGGGGGAGAGAACGGTCATACCTCTGCAGTAGCATCTTTCGCCTTGGTTTCACTCTGTGATTGTCCCCAGAGTGAGTTGATGAGATCCATGCCGGTCGTGAAGGCCTGCGACTTGCCAAAATTAGAGTCTCCACCCATAGTGCTTACACCAAAAGCGGTGGGGTTCTTCTTCGCGCTCTTCATTGCCAGGTGGCTCTGTCCGAGCTGGCTACGGCTGAAGAGCGACTGCTTGAAAGGCGACTCCTGAGCACCGCCATTGGGCTGGGCACGGGCAAGTGAGCCTTGCATGTCCCTCAGTGCCTGTCGGTCGCGCTTCTTGGGTGACATGGTCCGTTGCAGCTGCTCTTCCCATGGGAGCTCAGCAACTTTCTCCGGTGAGGCAAAGCTTCGCATGTTGGCCGTGGGCTTCAAGATGCTACGGGGCGGCAAAGGCTCCTGGTGGTAGGACCCAGGAACCTCTTGATCGGAGTCATCGTCGCTGCTGTGATACCTTTGAAGAGCACCATGGTTAGGCGCCTGCACTGCACCACCCGCCTCAATGAAAGGGTCGTCCATGTATGAGTCTCCAAGGCCGCCGGACATGATTTGCTCATCATGGTATGCCGTCTCAAGAGGTGCATCGTCACGCTCGAAGGTAGACCTCTGCTTGGTGTCCAAACCATCAAAGCCTCCAGGAATGTCCAGATCTCCCTGGTGGGAGCGCCTAGAAAGCTTGAATTCAAAAGTGTCTTCCGGCTCACCAAGACCTGGGCTCTCCATGTCGCTTTCGTCAGATTCGTCAGCGCCATGGGTCTCATTTGTCATGGGAGGTTCGGATAGCCCGGTAGAAGTGGCAGTGCGCATGGAGTCAGGGATCTTGGGCTGCAGATCCATCATGTCGGTGCCATCTTCAAAATCCTCCTCGTCATCACTGTCGTCGAAGCCATAGGTAGTGAAATGCTCGACATTGAAGGTCCACACGCCGGTGTCAACGTTGTACTCCACGAACTCGGTGTCCTTGACGCACGCCAGACCGCGCTTGTGCTTTTCATTAGCTTTAGCAGCAGCTTTGCTTCCGGGGGCGACGCTACCGTCCCTGATGGCTCGCGGCCAGCTGTCCTCCAAGGCAATAGTAGAAGGAATGTTGAGGCCCTCGCCCATCGGGGGCTTCTCCTGGTCATCGGGGTACACCGTGCAGACTCTGGTCTCCAGGCTGACGAGATCGCCGCAAATACGGTCAAGGGGAACAGTGCTCAAGTCAACCCCACCAGAACGACCGAATTCGACTTGGCCCACGTGCTCTCTACCAACGACGAATTTGTCGAGGTTCTGAAGCTGCTGACGTGACATTGTGTGGAGTTGCTTGATCGAGGGTGTGGTCCAGTATGCACCAGCGCCATGACCCTTCTTGGCCTGGGGCGATGCCACTGCAGGCGACTTCGGAGTGGTCGATTCTTCAGGTACAGAGTCAAGAGGGTTCACATTGCCGTTGCCATTGCCGTTGCCATTCCTCAGGTCGGGAGATCCAGTCGGCGTAGTGTCCTCGTCTTCGCGCACGATCAAATCAACTGATGCAGACTTCGCGTTGCTGTCTTCAGCGGCACGATCGAAGCTCACACGTTTGCGTAATGACGGGTCTTGATCCTTCGCCGATTCAACCTGCTTCTGCTTGGGCGTGTTGTCACCGAAAAGATCAGTTCTGAGGCTGCGGTCAATCTTGAGCTTCCTAGCGCTTCCGGTTCCCAACGAGCCGTTGCCATTGCCAATTAGGAGCGACGCTTGTCCGACAGCCGGGGTTCGGAGCAAACTCTGGCCTTCGACGCCATTATCGTTACGCAAGTTGGAGGTAGAGAAGCTCTTTGAAAGTCTACCAGAGAGCGAAGACCCAAGAGAACCAGTTGGGCGCAGTAGACCTGCAGCGCCGGGTGTAAGGGTCTGCGAGCCTGAGCTAGGACTGTTGTAGGTGCTGTAGGAGAATCCGTAGCCTGGACGTGTCCTTGGTGTCATGTTCTGGCTAGCACCCAGCATGGGTGCGGCGCCACGGACCGAAGACAAAAGTGAGGTCCTGGGCCTCTGTGGCGCCTTCGCACCGCTGAGCGGAGTTGCAAGGGGACCGACAGGCGGACTTGGTGCGGCGAGCGAGGAGAAAAGCTGTGCGTTTCCGTAAGGATCTCCGGTGAGCGTAGCAGTGAGCTGGTTCTGCTGCTGCTGCTGTTGCTGCTGGCTGTTACCGAACAGGCTGTTGCCTGCGCCCTGGTTCTGGCCTTGGTTGTTTCCACCAAAGAGGCTGTTGCCGCCCTGGTTGTTATTATTGTTTCCGCCGAAGAGGCTGTTGCCTCCACCCTGGTTCTGATTCTGGGTGTTACCAAAGAGCGAGTTTCCACCACCAGCAGTGCTGTTTCCGAACAGACCTCCACCGGCAGGCTTGTTCTGCTGACCACCGAACAGCGATCCGCCGGCATTCTGCTGTTGCTGGTTGTTATTGTTGTTACCGAAGAGAGAGCCGCCAGCGTTGTTGTTGTTTTGCTGCTGGTTGTTGTTGTTGCCGAATAGGCCTCCTCCAGTAGCTCCGCCGGCTGTACTCGCACCGAAGAGACCGCCGCCAGCAGGTTTGTTCTGGCTGTTGCCAAAGAGGCTTGCACCGCCAGTGTTGTTCTGCTGGGTGTTGTTGTTGGCGCCACCGAAGAGACCGCCACCAGTAGACTGCCCGAAGCCAGTGTTCTGCTGGTTGGTGTTCGTGTTGTTGGCGCCTCCGAAAAGGCCACCACCTGTCGTAGCAGCTCCGGTGTTACCGCCACCAAACAGGCCACCTCCCGCAGGCTTGTTCTGCTGGGCTCCGAAAAGGCCACCGCCTGTGTTCGCGGTGTTCGCAGCGCCTCCACCGAAAAGACCGCCACCCTGTGGTTGCTGAGCGGTGTTCGTTTGTCCGAAGGCTCCAGTGCCAGTCGTGCCAGTGTTTGCAGAAGCGCCGAAACCACCAAATGCAGGCTTGTTCTGCGTCTGGTTGTTCTGACCACCGAAGAGGCCTCCTCCTGTGTTGGTGTTGGCAGCTCCTCCTCCAAAGCCACCAGCAGCACCGCCAAAGGCACTGCCAGTGTTTGTCTGCGCTCCAGTGTTGCCGAAGAGACCGCCACCACTTCCCGCTGTAGCTCCGCCAAAGCCTCCTGTAGTTGTGGCAGTGCTGGCGGCGTTGCCGAAGAGTCCGCCACCGGTTGCAGGCTTGGCAGCGCCAAACATCCCACCTCCAGTGCTGGCACCACCAAATCCAGTGCCAGTATTAGCCGTAGCGTTGGCGCCGAATCCAGTGTTCGTTGTGTTCGCACCTCCGAAACCACCGGTCGTGCCAGCGTTGCTACCGAACAGACCACCTGCGGTCTGAGCAGCTGGAGCTGCAGTGGCCGACTGGCCGAAGCCGCCGAATCCGCCTCCACCGGTTGCAGCACCACCACCAAAGCTGCCACTTTGAGGAAGGCGACGGTTTTGCATGTAGTCCTCAACTCTCAGCTCTTCGAAGCTCTTGTTCTGGTATTGTGGCTGCATTGTGATACTTTGATAGGAGCTGGTGGAACTAGCACCAGCGCCGTCTTTCTCAGTGAACGGTACGAAGGGAGTAGCTGCTGTGCCTTGTGTGGTGTTACCAGCGGCATTTGCGGCGCCTCCGAAAGCGAACCCGGAACCAGAGTTGGCGGTGTTGCTGGCGCCGAAGCCAGTGTTCGTGGTCGCGGCTCCTCCGCCGAAAGGATTACTGGCCGCAGGGGTGCTGCTACCGCCGAACGGGTTGTTTTGCGTAGTGTTGTTGGTCGCACCGAAACCGCCGCCAGTGTTGGACGAGCCAAAGAGGCCACCGCCGGTCGTCCCGGCAGCTGGGCTACCAAAGCCGCCTGTCGCGGGCTTGCTTTGACCAAAGAGACCACCACCTGCATATGAGTTAGCTTTAGATCTTGTACTCGAGGTAGACTGGCGTGTAGCATCGCGTCGATACATGATCCGATTGGAGGCGGAGGCGCTCGTACGCATGCAATCGACGCTGAGTGGTGTCTTCACAGACGCCATGAAAGTGCCTGCTCTTTACGTACCTGTTGTGTTTGACGCGCCGAATCCAGTGCTCGCAGCATTGTTGGTGGTACCGAATCCTCCTCCACCACCGAAGCCACCAGTTGTGCTCGCTCCTCCCGTGCCGCCGAACATGCTGCCGCCTGTCGCGGGGGCTGGTGAACCGAAGCCGGTTTTGTTTTGGGACTGTCCAAATGGGTTGCTCGTGTTGCCGCCGCCGAAGCCACCAGTTGTAGCTCCACCGCCGAAGCCGCCTGTTGTAGAAGTATTGCCGCCGAACAGAGAGCCGCCCGAGGTGTTCGTGGTGTTGTTGTTGTTATTGGTGCTGCCGAATCCGCCAAAGGTTGAGCCTGTGTTGCCACCGCCAAACCCGAAAGACATGATCGCGTTTTTAAGCTGCGCTGGTGCGCTGGACAATCAATCCGGGAGCCACTTGCGCGAAGCAGGATGGTTGATGTAGTGAAGTCGCAGGAGACGCGCACTGTCGTGAAGAAGCGTGACGAGGGTGCGAGCTGGCTAATGCGCCGAGTGTCGCGGGTGCAGTCGCTAGCACAGGTCGCGATTGCGGTCGTAATGTACAAACTAAAGAGAGGAGGGATTGGCAGAAGTGGTGCGCAGTGCGCGGTAGCGTGTCGTGCAGCTTTCTTTCTTGTAGTTGGGTGCTGTCGAGGAAGCGCGTTCGCTTGCAAAGCTGCAGGCCAAGCCGAAACAAGTGACGCTAGACCGCTTTCGCTGCTGCCTGGGGCTGCCTTCACTTCACAAAGGCAAAAAGAAGGATGAGAGCCGCGCAGGCAAGGACACATGTACGTCGCATCGCATGCCTTGTCACCTAAGACTACATAGATGTTCATTCACTCACAATTCACGTAAGCCCGATCGGTCTTTACTTAGATAATCATTTGGGTTACCTGTGTAATCTAGAAGTGCATTGTGTTCACATTCCTTACGCTTCTAATTCCCTACGGGAGCTTCTTGCTAGTACATGCAGGCGGCAGTCATCAGCATTGTAGGCTTCACTTTACTGTTGCACGGTTTCCGCAGCCTCTGAGATCACCAGGTCGGGATCCCATGCACATCGTTCGTTGAACCCCTCGAACTTTCTGTGGCCCCGGCAATCAACCTGCAATGCACTTGTAATTCTTCCTTCTATAGAACCCTGTTTGATCTCTCGAAAGCGTTGAACGGACGTTACCTTACACTCGGAGTCGCTTCGATCTTGTAGTGCTGCTGGGAGAGATA
>Ga0265798_10002685_pt1 | contig 25919 bp, 21 predicted proteins | sample P3T30metagenome_FD_192430 | JGI IMG/M metagenome (GOLD analysis project Ga0265798, IMG submission 192430) | Plant litter microbial communities from East Loma Ridge, Irvine, California - P3 T30 | ecosystem: Environmental > Terrestrial > Plant litter > Unclassified | place: USA: California...
CCTCGTCGCTGAACGTCTGGCTTCGCCCGCGCTTGCCGCTCGGCTGACCATGCCAGTTCATCGTTGGATCAAGCCAGATGAGCAGCGAGCCGCGTGCCTTGAGCGCTTCGTTGTACGTCTTCCAGTTGGTCGTGCGGTACTTCTGTGGAGCTGGTTTCATCTATTCAGGCTACCAGACCTCACGGCGCTACGCTGGTCGGCCCTGATTTGCGCAACAAAGCCATCGGGCGGCATAATCCGGGATTGATACGCCGGATTCATATCAAGCCCATTTGCATGGCACGCGAAATTGCATGTCTTGTCCCATACACTTCAAATTTTGAAGCGGCTTTTTTGAGATGGAAATATACCGTGTTCTGGGAAATCCCCAGTATTAAACCTATTTCGTTACTGGTCTTGCCGTCTGCGCTCCACTTCAGGCATTGCCGCTCGCGCGCGGTCAGTGCCGGGGTCTGTAACTGAGGATATTGCTGCATCCATAGGGTGCGCGCAGCCTCATTAAGATAATGAGAAAATAGCAGCAGTTCACTGTGGATGCCGTCGAAGATGGAAATATCCGAGTCAGAGTAAATTTCGATAATGCTGAAGCTATTTTCTCCTCGTATTCCCACGCTCCATCCTGATTGAATTCCATGTTGTTTCAATTGATCGTAAGATGATTTTCTGGCGATGCGAATATCGATATCCCAGGTTAAAGGGATGCACGACTTTCGATGATGATTCGCCACTGAGTCCGAATCCTCACCCCAAGTCTCGCCTGGAAATTGCGGAATTTTTTTCGGAAGAGAGCTGATTTCATGCTTTCTCGATTGCACCGAATTCCCTGAAAACTCCATGATTTTCGCATATCCAGCCAAGCCATAACTTGCGAGAATCTGATATGAAATCTCGATCAGCTGTTCCTCACCCATTGACTTCAGCATGGTTTTTAAAAAATCTGGTGTGAAAGCCTCGATAGAACGGTTTTTCAATCAAATCTCCTAGGCATTCTATTAGAAGAGCCAGGTTGAAATCAGTCAGTGGCGCTATCTGTTGCTAGATATATTGCTGTAAAAAATTTTAATTTTCAATTGCTTAAAAATGCTTTAGAGCTATTAAATTTGATAGTTGAAAAACTTGAAGATTTGAATTCTATGTGCGCCACATAAAACCGTACAGGATCTTGTGGTTTTTGGTGTAATTCTCCGATTTCTCGGGCAGCGTTTCCCTTGACTTTCGGTTGATCGGGTGGCTCGCCGACTCGGGCTGATCTTATTTTTTGCCCTAATCGCATTTTTTAAGGCGCAGAGATGATTGACTATCCTGCCATGACCAGGGGTGCCAGGATGTATGGCTCGTATTTAACTGGTCTTTAATGCCTCTGCCGAAAATTACGAAGTGGAGACAGGCGTGAATGAACGTGAAGCTATGAATTCTCGTAGTTTTCCCGGCAAGTCCTGTGTGAAATACTGGTGAACTGAGGGAAGGCCTGTCTTTCCGTTCGAGGTCCAATCGGGATGGCGGCTGTGCGTGAGTGGTGCACCTATTAAGCAATGTTTATCGCCAGCGCATATTGGCATTGCCTATCACGAAACATCAGAGCGCTTATTTCATTTTTGGTAAGGAGCAGGGATGTCTATTACGAGAGTAACTCAGGCCAGGGTCATGATCGGTCTTGGAATAGGATTTGGACTCGGACTCGGCCTTGCGGGGTCGGCACACGCGGCAGGCCCAATAACCTTTGGCACGGTACCTGCAATCGCCTATCAAAAAAGCCCGACCGTTGCCGATGCCCTGCAAAGAGGGCAGACAGAAAAGCAAGAGCAAATGCCTGGGTACTCCAGGGCCATCATGGCACCTGTAACAAGCGAGGAGTCGGACAAGGTTGTAGCGGGGCGCAAACTCGGTCCGCTAAATATCAATGTGCCACTGCGCACGCCAGCGCCGAAGACGGGTGTCAGCGCGCAGCGGGTGTCGGGAGATGCCGCAGCCACCGGGCCGGCGTCGATTCCTGAATTGGCACGTGCCTTGCGCAACGACCCGGATCTGATATATGAATATGTCCGCAACAATATCGAGTATGTGCCGACCTGGGGCATCCTGAAAGGCGATTTCGGCGCGTTGCTGGATAACCAGGGCACGTCCTTCGATCAAGCAGCCCTGATGATCGCACTGCTGCGGCAGTCCGGATATACCGCAAGTTTCGTCAAGGGTCGGCTGAGCCTGACGGCTGCGCAGATTCAGGATTGGCTGGGTATCGATACGACCAATGTCTGTTCCGTGCTGAACCTGTTCGGGAGTGCGCAGATACCGGTCTCTTCGGTCTCCGCGACGGCTGCTGGCAGCTGCCCTGGTTCGACTGCGGCACTGCACAGCATGAAAGTCGACCATGTTTGGGTCAAGGTCAATATCAGCGGAACCAACTATTTCTTCGATCCCAGCTACAAGCCGCATACGCGCAAGACGGGCATCAACCTGGCCAGCGCAACCGGCTACAGTGCTGCGAGTTTCCTGAGCAGCGGCACCAGCGGCGCGACTATCACAGCCGAATACATCCAGGGGGTAAACCGCGCCAACGTGCGGTCAAACCTGACCAACTATGCGACCAACCTGGCCGCCTACCTGCGCACCAATCTGCCAACAGCCACACTGGAAGATGTCATCGGCGGCATGAACATCACGCCGCACGACGGTACTAAATTACGTCAGGTAGCACTGCCGTACCGTGATACGGCGGTCGCACTGACCGAGTGGACTGGCGACGTCCCCGCGAATTTCAAGCCGACCCTGCGGATCCAGTATCAGGGCATCGACCGCTCGTTTACCTCGGACGCAATCTATGGACGTCGCCTGACGCTGACCTACAATACGTCGAGTCAGCCGGTTCTGTCACTCGACGGCGTTGCGCTCGCCACCGGCACTGCCGTCACGGCAGGTTCGTATGGCAATGTTGCAATGACGGTCACGCATGGCGCCTACACCAGCACTTTCGCCAATCAGAACTTCACCCAGCAGATCAAGGCCGGCGGTACTTACCTGATCGGTAACGGCTGGGGGCCGGGCGGTCGCGGTCCCATCGAACTGCACCGCAACCGTCTCGACCAGGCACTTGCGTCCGGTGTCAGTGCGACCTCCGAAGCCGCGTTGGGTTCGAGCCTCGCGGTGCTGTCGTCTAGCTGGATCGGTCAAACCAACCACTCGAATTACATTACCGACCGCTTGGCGCGCACCAATACTCTGCTGCACCATCAAGTCGGCATCGCCGGCTATAACACGGCCGCCTATGTCGATCTTCCGGGCAATATGGTCAGTGTAATCAGCCAGGACGCCAGCACGGCCAAGGAAGCGGCCGTATTCTTCAGTTCGGCCATGCATTCGAGTATCTTCGAGTCGACAGCGGTGCAGCAGACCACTGGCGGCAGCGCCGTCTCGACAGTCAAGCTGATCGACATGGCAGTGCTTGGCGGCCAGCGTATCTACGACGCCAAGTCGTCCAACTTCGCCACCACGGTGCAACCTAATCTGGTGAACTGCTCCCCCTATATCACAGGCTTCCAGAACTCGGTCAATGCGGGTCGGCGCCTGATCTTGCCAAGCCGTTGCGACCAGAACGAGAGCGGCTGGACCGGTGTGGGCTTCTTCGACATCATGGTGAGCAGCGGGGGAACGAGCATCGGTTCGATCATTAGTGGCAACCTGGCTGGTGGCTTCTCGACCAGTCCGCTGGCGCCGGGTCTGACAAACACGAATACCTTGGGTTCCTCGATCAGCCCGAGAACGTTGACGCCGTACACTGGAGCAACCTTCGGCGACCCTGTCGACATGACGACAGGCCATTTCTTGTATCAGAATGACGACATCGTGGTGGGCACAGGCGAATTCCCGGCGAATCTAGGCTTCACCCGTTCGTACAGCTCGTCGGCCAGGACGCAGCGCGGCACTCTGGGTAACGGTTGGACCAGCAATTTGAACGGTCGCGTCAATGTTGGATCCGACGGATTCCAAGGCATGGGCGAGGATTCAGCGGTAGATGCCGTGGCTGCCATCACTGAAAAGCTGATTTCGATCGATCTCTTGTCGGATACAGCCAAGCCAGTGACAAATATGGTGCTTGCGACGTTGGGGCAGCGTTGGCTCGGGGAGCAAATTACCAATAACACCGCCATCATCAAGCAGGGCTTGAACGGCGAGGTCTTCGTTCGGTTACCTAATGGAAGCTTCAATAGCCCGCAGGGGAATTCTGCCAAGTTGGTCAGAAATGCAGATGGCACTTACAGGTACTCGACCGTCAATATGGCGGCGTTGGAATTCGATGTCTCCGGCAAGATCGTTACTTATACCAATCCTTCGGGCATCCAGGCGAAGTTCGGGTATTCCGGCGATTTGCTCACACAGGTAAGCAATAGTTTTGGGCGGGTACTGACATTGGCGTATGTGTCGGGGCGCGTCAGTACGGTGTCCGACGGGGTACGCTCTGTGTCGTACACGTACGATGCCAATGGTGATCTGACCGGGTTCAGGAATGCCCTCACCGCGTCATCGACGTACCAGTACGATATTCCCGGGCGCTTGAGCAAGATTTTCTACCCGGCGAACCCCACAGTCGCCTTCGTCAGCAATGTGTACGATACGCTTGGCCGCATTCAGGTCCAGACCAACGCCTACGGGAAGGCCTATAACTACTTCTTTGCCGGGTCGCGTTCCGAAGAACTAGGGCCTTATGGTCAGAGCAAGGTGAGTTACCTGGACGCTCAGGGCAAGGTGGTGAAGTCGGTCAATCCGTTGGGCCGCGTGATGGCGCATGCGTACGATGGTCAGGGCAGGGTGATCAAAACGGTGTTGCCGGAAGGCGGACAGACGACTTATGAATATGACGACGCAACCTGTGCGGCACAGTCGAGATGCACGCACAATATCAAGACGATCCGCCGGATTCCTAAGCCGGGTAGTACGCTTCCTGTCCTCGCCAGCAGCTTTGCCTATGAGAGCAATTTCAACAAGATTGCGACCGCTACAGATACGAATCTGAAGCAGACGATCTATACCTACACACCGCAAGGCAATTTGCTGACTGTGTCGCATCCGGCGAATGCCCAGGGCGCGCAGGGCGGGAGCAGCTATGGCTACTCGAGCTATGCCGTGGCAGGATTCCCGGTTTTCTATTTGCAGACCTCGGTCACCGACAAGGTCGATGCCGGCACGTCGATCATAACGAGCACGACCTACGACGCGGCGAACAGGTTCGCCCAGCAAACACTGACCAAGGATAGTGGCACCGGCAAGCTGAACCTGACTACCAACTATGTGTACGACGCATTGGGGAACCTGTCAGCGATCGACGGTCCACGCGCGGATGTCACTGATGTTGTTCGCATGACCTTTGATGCGGAACGGCGGCTTATCCAGACTTCTGATCCGCTCGGAAAGCTGTCCAGGAATGCATATAACGCCGACGGCAAACTCATTCGTACCGCGGAACAGGCGGGGGCACAGTGGCTGGTCACTTGCACCACCTACGACGTTGGCGGCCGGGTCGTTCGCAATTGGGGGCCGTCGCTGACGGCATCCGACACGGCATGCCCCGTAGCGAGTGCCCCGGTTACGGTCCAGGACTTCGAATACGACGATCTCGGGCGCGGCATCCGTATCACGGAGAGTTTGCCTGCCGCCGAGGGCGGCAACAGGATCGAGGAGAAAGTCTATAACATTGACAACTCCGTGAGATCCATCAGCCGTGCGGTGGGAAGCACTGTTGCGCAAGTGTTTGCGACCTACGGCTATTCACCGGATGGCCAGCTGCTGACGGTACAAGATGCGAAAAGCAATTTGACGACCTACGTGTATGACGGACACAACCGGAAGATCCGGACCCTGTATCCGGACAAGACCGCCGTCAATCAGTCGTCGAGCTCTGACTATGAGCAGTACACGTACGATGCAAGCGATAATCTGATCACGCATCGCCGGCGCGATGGACAGACCGTGACGACCAATTACGATGCGCTGGGACGTGTGATCGGCCGTATCTATCCAGACGTGGCTGACAACACGGTCTTTACCTATGATCTGCTGTCGCGCATGCTGTCGGCACGCTACGTGAACGCCAGCTTCGACATCAGTTCCACCTACGATAACGCGGGCCGCGTGACAAGTACCAGCGCTGGCGGCAAGTCGCTCGGATTTGCTTATGACGCAGCGGGCAATCGTGTGCGTACCACGTGGCCTGAGGCGACGCCTTTCTTCGTCACTACCTCTTACGACGCGGTCAATCGCCCTTTGGTCGTATCCGAGATGGGCGCCTCGCCGCTGGCTACGTATGCTTACGATGATCTTTCACGGCGTAGCGCCGTCACGCTCGGCAATGGCACGACTACCACGTATGGTTACTCGAGTCAGGGCAACCTGGCCTCGGTGACGCACAATCTGGCTGGAACAGCGCAGGACAACACGTGGAACTACGTCCGTAACCAAGCGCAAGAAATAGCTTCTCAGACATGGAGCAACGACGCGTATCAGTGGAACGGGTCCAGGAATGGAACGCGCGGCTATACGGCCAATGGGCTGGACCAGTATAGCGCCATCGGTGGCGCGAGCCTTGCGTATGACGGTAACGGTAATCTGAGCGGTGATGGGGTATCGACATTCGGCTATGACAGCGAGAATCGTTTGCGTTCGGTTGCCAACGCCAAGCTGTCGGCCAGCCTGGCCTATGATGCCCTGGGTCGTTTGCGTCAGAGTGTGGTCGGCGCCACGACTACCAATCTCCTCTATGCCGGAACGCAACTGCTCGCCGAGTATGATGGGACAGGCGCCTTACAGCGCCGCTATGTTCACGGGGAGAATATCGATGAGCCTTTGATCTGGTACGAAGGCGAATCGACAGCGAACAAGAGCTGGTTGTATGCCGACCACCTCGGTTCCGTGGTGGCGGCCGCTCAGGCAAGTGGTACGGCATCGGCACTCTACACTTATGGACCGTTCGGCGAGCCCGATGTCGATGCCGGAGTGCGTTTCCGCTTTACCGGCCAGCAGTATCTGAGTGAACTGGGTCTGTCGTATTTCAAGGCGCGCTTCTATTCGCCTTCCCTGGGCCGCTTCCTGCAAACCGACCCGGTAGGTCACACTGATGAACTGAACCTGCATACCTATGCCAACAACGACCCGATCAATGCGACAGATCCGACGGGCGAGTCGCCAATGCACCTTGCTGCAGCGGTCGTTGGCGGGGTTGGCGGGGTTCTGTTCCAGGCAGGTGCCGACCTGGTTACCTGGAAGCTGAGCTCGCGGGGAGATTATGCCGGCGCCCTGGTCGGCGGCGCGGCGGGCGGCGCCGCCGCCGTAACCTGCGGTCCGGCGTGCGCCGGCGCTGTCGGCAGTGCAGCGAGCAGCGTTACGCGCCAGCTTGTCAACGGTGGCGGGCTGAGCGTCGCGGCGGTCGGACGCGACACAGCCCTCGGTGCGATCGGTGGCGGAATCGGTGCCAAGGTAATCCCTCAGCTCGGCAAAACCTTGCTCAACAATAAAACCAAAGGCAATATCGGCGAAGGGCTTTCCGAACTGGGACTGAGGCTTTCGGGAAATACGAACATTCAAAAGCCGGTCTCGAATGGCGTCGGCAAGTCGACCTATGATTTCCAGTTGTCCAATGGGAAGTTTATCGAAGCAAAGTTCGGAACGGCTGGCCTGTCGGCCCCGCAACGCAAGGCAGCTGGATTGCCGGGAATGGACCTTGATGTTCATTACTGGGATTACAATACCGTGTCGGGAATGATCGGTGCAGCTGGAGGTGCCGCGGTGGCTAACGGCAAATAAGGCGACGCTTCACTAATCTGTCCCGGGCATGGGCTGAATCGACGACGCTGGATCGGTCTTTGATTCAGCCCGGCGCTTCGGGAATATCGATTTAATTATCTGGCATCCATCGGGATGTCCACCATTGCCGCCAGATACCATTGATGTGATAGGCGAACAAGATGGCGCGTGATCCTATAACGAGATTCGACAGATGGCGTTCGAAATTGCCGGAGAAAAGCGCTTTTCTGGTAAGTCTCGTCCTCGATCAGATCGTCCCGGTGTTTATCGGGCATGGCTTTGAACGGCACCGGGACTACGCCAAGGATCGGACCGATGCGTTGGCACCTTCCACGATTGGCTTGCAGCGCCGCAGCGGCGAGCGCTGGGCGACGGTTGAGCTGCATTTCGGCGATGGTGGTCGACCGCTACTCGGGGTCAGGTTTGCGGCCCTTCCCGAAGTGTGCCATCGGTTGGGCGTTCACGGTGATGCCGATATTCCACGTATTGCAGCGAACGTGGTGGAAGGCGAGGCGTGCTTCTCGCTTTGTAAGGGCGACAATAAATCGCTCGCATGCAGTTTTGGCTATTCATACTTCGCCCTGTTCTGGGAAAAGAAACTGCGTTCGGAAGTGAACCAGTTAGCGTCCCTGTTACCGTTCCTGTTTGATCTTTTCGACCGTGGCATTCCGCTTGACTGGACTGGACGCGTCGGGAAGGTGCATCAGCATGTCTACGCCAATCGCGGTGCAAAGCTGCTTGGACAGTTGATCGCCAGCCAGCAAAGCCGCGACTAGCGTCGGGCTCCTTGACAGCCCGCCGCGCGCGGGCCTGTTTCGCTACTGCGCCGATTGCAGGCGAGCCACATGGCTATGGCGAACTGGCCCACCCCTACCAAAATTGGTAGTACCGTTTTCGCGGTTGCTCTGTGACACTGCCTCGAGCTGACGTTCGCATGCACATCGTGCTGCGCTCTTGAATCCATTGCCGGTGCCGCATGCAAAACCACGCCATGACCTGTCTTCGCATCGTTCCACAGCGCCACTATCGCGTTGCCGCCCGCGGGTTTACGTTGCTCGAGCTGTTAGTGGTGATGGTCATTATCGGACTGCTGGTCGGCTACGTGGCGCCGAACTACTTTGGCGCGGTCGGCAAGTCCGAGGTCAAGGCGGCCCGTGCCCAGCTCGATGCCCTGAACAAGGCCCTGGTCGCTTACCGCCTGGACGTAGGCGCCTACCCCGCGGCAGAGGCCGGGCTTGCGGCGCTGGTGCAAAAACCGGGCGGCGTGCAACAGTGGGCGGGTCCTTACCTGTCCAAGGCGGTGCCTCTTGATCCCTGGGGGCGGCCGTACGTGTATCGGCTTCCGGGCCGGAACGGCGAGTTCGATCTGCTTTCGCACGGCCGTGACGGCAAGCCCGGCGGCGAGGGCGACGCTGCCGACATTGTCTTCTGACGGCCTGCCGTGCAGTTCAACATGAAGGTCTATCACCCGGACAATGGGGTCGTGCGATTCGGCTGCGTGGCCGCCGATGAAACCGCAGCCCGGCGCAAGGCGGCCGAACAGGGCTACACCGTGCTGTCGCTGCGCGCGCCCCGCCTGGCGCGGCTGGGCCGCCCGCGCCCGCGCTTCAAGGCCCATCTTTTCGGTCAGGAACTGCTGGCGCTGATCGACGCCGGCATGGGGCTGATCGAGGCGATCTCGATCCTGGCGTCCAAGGCCCGTGACGCCGACGCCCGCGAAGTGCTGCAGCGCGTGCTGCAGCAACTGCACGAAGGGCGCATGTTCTCGGCGGCGCTGGCGGGTGCGCCCGACCAGTTCCCCGTGCTGTTCGTGGCGACCGTCAAGGCCAGCGAGCAGACCGGCAACCTGGCCGAAGCGCTGCAGCGCTACCTGGCCTATCACCGTCAGCTCAACGCTGTGCGCACCAAGATCATCTCGGCGTCGATCTATCCTGCGTTGCTGCTGGCAGTTGGCTCACTGGTCATTGTATTCCTGTTGCTGTATGTGGTGCCGCGCTTCGGCCGGGTGTACGCAGACCTGGGGCAGCAGGAGGTGCCGTTTCTGTCACGGCTACTGATCGAGTGGGGCGCCATGGTAGGCGAACACGGCGCCGCGATGTTCGCCGCTGCCGTCGCGCTGGTTGCCGCGCTGGCCTATCTGTTGACCCGGCCGCGCCTGCGCGCTGCCCTGCAACGCTGGCTATGGCGTCTGCCTCACCTTGGCCTGCACTTGCGCACTTACCAGCTGGCGCGCTTTACGCGCACCGTGGCCATGCTGATCAAGGGGGGTGTGCCACTGGTTACCGCGCTCGACATGACAGGAGAACTCCTCGAGCAGCCTGCGCTGCGCGCCGGGCTGCAGGCAGCGCGCGCGACGATCAGCCAGGGTGGTGCGCTGGCCGAGACCTTTCGCCAGCATGAACTGGCAACCGACATCGGCGTACGGCTGCTGGTGGTAGGCGAGCGATCTGGCAATCTCGGCGACACCATGGAGAAGATCGCCGCTTTCTACGACGAAGAGGTCGCGCGCGCGGTTGAGTGGTTTTCGAAGTCGTTCGAACCCCTGTTGATGGCGGTGATCGGCATGTTGATCGGCGCGATTGTGATCCTGATGTACCTGCCGATCTTCGACCTGGCGGGGAACATCGCGTGAATGCGCCGCGCGAACCGGCTCGGAGCCTCAGCGCCGCCTCCCTGATGGCGCTGCGCGACCAGCATGGGGGGCAGACGATCTGGCGCCGGATCGAGGACGAGCTCGGGCTGGCGCCGGGACCGGCGCGTGAGGCACTGGGCGCACTGCTGCGCATTCCGACGCTTTCTCTGGATGCCCTCAGCGCGCTGACGCCGGCGTTTTCGCTCTTGGGCTTTGCCGAGTCGGTGCAGCGGCGCTGCCTGGTGGCGGGCGATACCGTTTCGATCTCGAGCCTGCTGTGCGTGACGGTCGATCCGTTCGATGCGGCATTGCAGACGCTGGTCGAGGCGCGCCTGCCGACACCGCCGCGCTGGTATCTGGCGCACCCGGACGACCTGACTGCGTATTTCACCATCGCCGAGGAAAAGCTGCGCGCCCTCGACGCGACGTTCGAAGAAGAATCCACGGGTAGCGCCGTGCCCGCGAGCGCGGCCGACCTCTCGCTGGCCTCGATTTCGCAGGATGTCAGCCCTGTCGTCAAGCTGGTCAATTCGTCGATCTTCGATGCGCTCAAGGCAGGGGTCAGCGACATGCATTTCGAAGTGGGCGCGAAAGGGCTGACCCTGAAGTACCGCATCGACGGCGTGCTGTCGCACGTGCTGTTCCAGCCCGGTAGCGACCTGTCGGATCAGGTGGTCTCGCGTTTGAAGGTCATGTCCGATCTCGACATCTCCGAGCGCCGCATACCCCAGGATGGACGCTTCAAACTGACCGTCAAGGGCCGGCAGATCGATTTCCGCGTTTCGGTCATGCCAAGCCTGTTCGGCGAAGACGTCGTGGTAAGGATCCTTGACAAGGAATCGCTGGCCGACCAGATCGTAGGCTTGCGGCTCGACCACCTCGGCTTTGATCCGGACACCCTGCGCCGAATGCGCCAGCTGGCGCGCGAGCCCTATGGCATGACGCTGGTGACCGGCCCCACCGGCAGCGGCAAGACCACGACCCTGTACGCGGCGCTCACGGAAATCAACAGTGGCCAGGACAAGATCGTGACGATCGAAGATCCGGTGGAGTACCAATTGCCCGGCATCCTGCAGATTCCCGTCAACGAAAAGAAAGGCCTGACCTTTGCGCTTGGCCTGCGCTCGATCCTGCGCCACGACCCGGACAAGATACTGGTCGGCGAGATTCGTGACCCGGAGACGGCCAGGATCGCGGTCCAGTCGGCCCTGACCGGGCACCAGGTATTCACCAGCGTGCACGCCAACAATGTGTTCGACGTGCTTGGCCGGTTCCTTCACATGGGCGTCGATATCTACAGCTTCGTCTCGGCGCTGAACGGCATCCTGGCGCAGCGCCTGATGCGGATGGTTTGCGAACACTGCGCCGAGCCGCAGATGCCGACCCCGGCAGAGTTGGCCGCGCTCGGTATCGATCCGGGTCTGGCATCGGGCGCCAGCTTCATGCGCGGTCGCGGTTGCGGCCAATGCCGTGGCACCGGTTTCAAGGGACGCAAGGCGATTGGGGAGTTCCTGCGCATGAATGACGAGTTACGCGAGCTGATCATCAGCCGTGCGCCGATCCGGCTGATCAAGGAGGCTGCCCAGAAGAACGGCACGCGATTCTTGCGCGATGCGGCAGTGGATGCGGCGTGCAAAGGCATTACCACGATAGAGGAAGTGAACCGTGTTACGTTTGCGGAGTAGACCGGTATGGATTGGCTTGTGTACGCGCCAGGTCGGCGCTGTCCGCGTGCACGGGGCCGCGGTAACGGCACTGGGCTGTGCCGATGTCGTACCCGCTTTCGAATCAGGCACGTTTGATCAGGGCGTCAATTCCCTGCTGCAGGCGCTCGAAGGACTGATCGACGAGCATGACCTGGCTGGCAGCCGTGCGCAAGTGGTGTTATCGAACCGCCTGGTGCGGTATGCCCTGGTACCCTTCGATCCGGCCCATCTCGACCGCCATGAAGAGCAGGCACTGGCGTTGGCGCGCTTGAGTGCCTGTTACGGACCAATGACGGACTGGTCGATACGCCTGGAGCCTGCCCGCTACGGACGCACGCGCCTGGCCTGTGCGATTCCGACGGCACTGGAGCAGGGGCTGCGAGCCCTGTGCACGGCGCACCAGATCCGCCTGCGACGCGTGTCGCCGCATTTTGTCTGCTGCTGGAACGCGCGGCCTGCGGCGTTTCGTCGTGCCGGCATGCTGGCGGTTGCCGAATGCGATACCTTGCTGCTCGCCAGTACGGACAGCGCAGGCTGGCATAGCATGCGGGTCCACTACGCCAATCTGCGAGACGGTCAGTTCGACGATCTGGTGTATCGGGAACGCCTGATGCAGCGCATCGATCCCGCGATCCCGCTCTGGCTGGACGGTAGCGCTCTGCCAGAGCGGACGACACTGGCCGCCGCTGGTGCGACGGCTGTGCGCGATGCGCGTCCTGCAATAGCATTGGCCATGGCGGGGAGGGTCCGATGAACCGGCTCGAGCTCGACTTTGCCCCGACCCGGCGCTGGTGCGCGCTTTGGCGGGCAGCCTTGTTGTGCGGCGCGTTCTGGGTATGCGCTGCCAGTGTCTGGGCCTATGCCGACTACCGGACCCAGGCCGAAGCGCTGGAGCTTGCCGAAGCCGAACATAGCCCCGGGCGCGAGACGGCTGCGCACGCGCTACAGGCCGCCGATGAACTTGCTCCCCAACTGCGCCGGGCCGGGGCGGCCCAGGCCAGCCTGGCGACCGCTTGGGAATCCCTGTACGGCAGTCTGGAGAAGGTTGCCAATCCGGACGTGGCGCTGCTGCGCCTGAGCGCGGCCGACACAACGCTCAGTATCGAGTCCGAAGCACGCGATACGGCAGCGATGCAGGCTTACGTGGATGCGTTGGGATCGGTCGGCAGTTTTACCCGTGTTCACCTGATCGCCCAACAGGGCCCGCAACTGGCCGGTGACGCGAAGGTGCGCTTTTCCCTGCTCGCCTCCTGGACGCAGGGCGCTGCCCGGGGCAGCAAGGGCGCACGGTGAAGAACCTGGCCTGGCATCTGCGGCGCTGGTCGATGCTCCTGGGCGCACCTGTCCTGGCTGCGTGCATCGCGCTCGCGGCAAGCGCCGCTTTGTACTGGGGCGTGACGGTTCCCGGAATGGCGCGTCTCATGCAGCAGAAAAGGCAGCATGCCGACCAGGCGACCCGTGTCGCGCCGCTGGATGCCGCCACGGCGGCGCAGCGCGCAGAGCACGCCCGGCTGGAGGCCTTGCTCGCGCGTTTCCCGCGCGCGGACAATCGCGCACTGAATGCCGTCGTGGTAGCGCTCCAGGAACAGGCGCGATTGCATCAGCTGGTGGTCGACAGCGCCAGCTATCAGTTGAGCGTCGGTGGAACCGACGCCGCCGAGCTGGAACGCTATACGATCAGCCTGCCATTAAAAGGCCGCTATCCCGAGCTGCGCGCCTTCATGCGGCAAGTGCGCGAACAAGTGCCCCATCTGGCCCTTGACAGCGTGGTCATGAGCCGCAGCGCCAAGGACAGCCCCGTGCTTGAGGCACAACTGGAGTTCACCGCATTTTTCCGGAGGCGTTCATGAAAACGGCAGCGCAGCTGCGCTCGGCCCTGTTGGCATGCGCATTACTGGTGACGCTCGGCGTGTCAGGGTGGACCTGGTGGCGCGCGCAACATCCGGACCAGTTTCCGCTTGTGAGGGCCAGTGAGGCGCGCATGCCTGTCCAGCGGATGAACGCCATCGCACATGGGGCGGACCTGCCTGCGCGCGAGCTCTCTGCCACGCCCGCTACCAGCGCTGCCGATGCGGTTGTCGACCTGTTCGCCCCGGTCAGCTGGGAGCCGCCGCCATCGCCGCAACCACCGGCACCTGCCGCACCGCTTGTTCAGACGCCCCAGGCCCCGCCGCTGCCGTTCGAGTTCTTTGGCCGCACCGAAGTCGTGGAAAGACCTGGCGCGATGCTGGTGCACCTGCGCCGGGGCAAGGAAGTGTTTTCGGTACGCGAACAGGAGCAGATCGACGAGCAATACCGGATCGAAAAAATCGGTCACGACGCCCTCGAGTTCGTTTATTTGCCCCTCGGAACGAAACAGATACTTGTGATTGGATCAAGATGATGCATGTTCGGTTGTGGGTGGGGATTGTTGGCCTGAGTGGCTTGATGGCATTGGGTGGCTGTACGGCGCAGTTGCTGCATCGGGACGGGATGGCAATGATCGCGGAAGGACAGCTTGAAAACGGTCTCGAGGCGCTTGCCAGGGCCGTGCAGGCCGATCCGAACGATGTCGTCCTGCGTAAAGATTACTACATGGCCAGATCGTCCGTTGTCGCGAACCTGTTGCAGTCGGCGCGGCAAAAGCAGCTTGGCGGCGACTATGCTGCTGCAACGGCCGAGCTGCGCCGCGTGCAGGTCATCGAACCGGCCAATACAGCGGCCGCGCAGGAACTTCAGGATCTTCGTCGCGCAGGCGCGCACGACCAGACCGTGACCTTGGCGCGTCACGCACTGGAGACGGGCGATACGGGCCAGGCGGGCGCATTGCTGCGTTCTGTTCTGGCCGACAATCCTCGCCATCGGGCCGCACTCAATGTGCAGGAGCAGATTGAACAATCGCGTTTCAGCGAACATTTTACTGAAATAAGTTTGACGGAGAGCTACCCCAACCCGATGAACCTCGAGTTTCGCGACGCCCATGTACGGCAGATCCTGGAGGCCATGTCGCGGACCAGTGATATCAACTTCATCTTCGACAAGGACGTTCCGTCTGACGTGAAAACCACGGTCATCCTGCGCAATGCCACGATCGATGATGCAATCGGGCTCATCCTGCGCAATAGCCAGTTGCGGCGCAAGATCCTCAACAAGTCGACCGTACAGATTTATCCGGATACGCCCGAGAAGCGCAAGGAGTACCAGGAACTGGTTGTGCGCGCTTTTTATCTGCATGACGCCAGTGCGGTGCAGATCCAGAACGTACTCAAATCGCTGCTCAAGCTCAAGGACATCGTGGTCGACGAGCGCTTGAACCTGGTGACGGTGCGCGATACGCCGGAAGCGATTCGCCTGGCAGAGCGCCTGGTGGCCTTGCACGATCTGGCCGAGCCGGAAGTGATGCTTGAGTTGGAAGTGCTCGAAATACAGCGCGACGACCTGCTCAAATTCGGGGTGCAATGGCCGAACCAGTTCTCGCTCGTGCTGCCCGCCGGCAGCGCCGGCGCGGGTAGTCTGACGCTCGACGAGTTAAAGGGGTTGAATTCTTCGCGCCTCGGTCTGGCGGTTGGAAATCCGACGCTCAATCTGCGCCAGGATGTGGGCATGAGCAACCTGCTGGCGAATCCCCGCATTCGTGTGCACAACCGTGAAAAAGCAAACATACTTATTGGCGACAAGGTGCCAGTGATCACCACGACCTCGAACGCCACCGGTTTCGTGGCGGAAAACGTCCAATATCTGGACGTCGGTCTTAAACTGACCGCCGAGCCGGTGATTCACCCGTCGAGCGACGTGTCGATCAGGCTCAATCTCGAAGTCAGTTCGATCGCGAATCAGGTCTCCACGCCGAACGGCAGTGTCGCCTATCAGGTCGGCACCCGCAACGCATCGACGTTCCTGCGGCTACGGGACGGCGAGACCCAGGTCTTGGCCGGCCTGATCAACGATCAGGACCGGCGCTCGGCAAGCGGCGTTCCCGGCTTGAGCCGCCTGCCCCTGATCGGGCGCCTGTTTGCAGCGCCGCAGAACAGTTCCAGCAAGACGGAGATCGTTTTGTCGATCACGCCGCGTGTTGTGCGACCTGCTCTGCGATCGGCGGCGCAGCCGGTGGAATTCTGGTCGGGTACCGAAAATGGGCTCGACACCAGACCGCTGCGCCTGGCCGACAGCCACGAGCAGCCGAAGCAGGCGGCCAGCGCCGCGCCTGCGCAGGCCGGGGCGCCATCCGTGTCCGCCGGGCCGCCCCAAGCGCTCCAGTTCATCTGGGGCGGGCCGAATCAGATCAAGGTGGGCGAAGAGGTGACGCTGTCGATGCGCGTGATCGCGCCGCCGGGCATGGCGGCGGGGGTCTTCAGGGTGGGCATCGACAATGCCGTGTTCGATATCGTCGAGGCGGTTGGGCAAGATGAAGCGGGCGCCAACAGCGTGAGCGTCGATCGCGCGGCGCACGAAGTCGTCCTCGGGTTGTCCGCGCCGATGGATGGACAACTGCTGGCGCTCAAGCTCAGGGCCAGGGTTCCCGCGGCCGCTTCTCCCGTACGGGTGGTCGGCCCGGCCCCCGGCAACGAAGCGGCGGGTGTGCCGTACGCGATCACGGTGCAGCCGTGAGCAGGGCGCGCCGGCGCGCCGGCTTCACGCTGATCGAACTATTGGTCACGGTGGCACTCGTGAGCGTGATGGCCTCGATCGCGGCCCCTGCCGGAGAGCTGTTGGTCAAGCGTTCTCGCGAGCGCGTTCTGAGGGAAAACCTGCGCGACCTTCGTACCGCCATCGATCAGTACAAGCGCGCAAGCGACCAGGGTCGCATCGCCAGGCAGATCGACGAGTCCGGCTATCCGCGCAGGCTCACCGATCTGCTGGGCATGCGCGACCAGAAAGACCCGAATAACGGCACCATGCGCTTCCTGCGCAAGCTTCCGCGCAATCCCATGAACCCGGATACCACGCTGCCTGCCGAACGGACCTGGGGCCTGCGCAGCTATGCCTCGACCCATGACAATCCACAGCCGGGCCGGGATATCTTCGACGTGTATCCACTTAGCGAAGGGAAGGGCATCAATGGCGTTGCGTACAAACAGTGGTAGCTCCGGCTTTACGATCCTCGAATTGCTGGTGGTAATGGCGATCATTGGCACCTTGCTGTCCCTGGCTGCTCCGCATTACTTTCGCAGCATCGACAAGGCGAAGCAGGCCGCGCTGCGGGAAAACCTGGTCGTGCTGCGGCATACCCTCGACCACTATTACGCCGACCAGGGCGTGTACCCGTCTTCGCTCCAGGAACTGGTGAGCCGTCGCTACCTGCGCAGCATTCCGCAAGATCCCGTTACGGCCAGCGCGGCAACCTGGTTGATTGTCGGTCCCTCCGACAAGGCCATGGGAGGGGTGGCAGACGTGCGCAGCGGCGCCGCGGGAAAAGGTGACGATGGCGTGCCCTACGGCGAGTGGTAAGGGTGCGTTCCGAACAAGATGGTTTCACCTATCTAGGCATCCTGTTTGCCTTGGCGATCAGTGCAGTGGCGGCAAGCGCGACGCTGGTCTTGTTGTCGGTCGAGGAAAAACGCGAACGGGAACGGGCCCTGCTTTTTGTCGGCAACCAGTATCGGGCTGCCGTGGCCAGTTACTACGAAAGTAGTCGTGACGAGCCCAGACAATATCCTCGACATTTGAATGAGTTGCTCGAGGACCGGCGCACCACGCCGCCGCAGCGCCACCTTCGACAGGCATACGGTGATCCCGTGTCGCGACAGGAATTCTCGCTGATCCGCATGCCCGATGGCGGCATTGTGGGGGTGAGGAGCCTGTCGACCGCGCCGCCATTACAGCGTAACAACTTTGACGTTGACAATGAAGACTTCAAAGGCCGTGCACGTTACATGGATTGGCGATTCGTGTACGTTGGCAAACGGCGCAGGGACCAGCCTGCAGTGATGCTGCCGATGCCTTAAGCGCAGCTACCATATTTGGTAGCTGCGTTGTTATAGGCCATATGCCATCCTGTCCCAGGACGAGCAAATGATGCTTGTCGTAACTTTCGGAGAAACACTGATCATGAAATCCTCCCTCTCGATCAAGACGCTGCCTGGCCTGGCTGTGACTGTCGTCCTCTCGTCGACCTCCGGTATCGCTTATGCCGGCTCGGCGTCGTATACCTACGATAATCTCGGCCGCCTGGTCAAGGTCGTTTATTCGAATGGTGTCATTATCGCTTATACCTACGATGCAGCTGGAAACCGTACCGCAACCGTTGTCACCGGGGCAGCGACCTGATGTGATGTCGCTCGTGAGCGCTCTTGCACTCCAGGCCATCGATGATCTTCAAGCTAGTAAAGTAGACCCATCAGTCAAGACCAAAAGTGGCGGGCAATGTGGGTTGTGCCGGATTCCACCTCGGCAGCTGAGCGCGTCGGCTCAGTATGTCGACTGCTTCGCCGATCAATCGCGAGCCCTGGCTGATGTTGAAAATTTCAGGCCTTGCATGGTGGCGCAAAGCAGTTCATATGGAACGACGCGTCCATGCTGTCACCGAAACGCTGGGTCAGCACGCGGCGCGAGGAGCAGTAACGATCACCACCCGGCAGGAAATACCGCGCACCAGCGGATACAGGCCCAATCCAACCGGCACACGTGGCTTGGTCGCGTGACCGCTGCCCCGTGCAAGGGATATGGATATACCTTGTGCTGCAGATGCGGTTTGCTCGTCGCCGAATCCGGTCCATCGATGTAGCGGGAACCGGAACGATCAGCGCATCACCGCAAACCCCAACGTTCCTAAAATAATAATTGCGACGGTCCAGACAACGATTCCAATACCCAGCAAGAGAATCGAGACATGCCTCGGCAACCCGGCTGTTCCCGCGAGTAGTGCAGCCAACATCGGCCCAACAAGGCCTGGCCCCAGCAGTCCAATCGCCCACGGTCCTTTGGTAGCAAGCCATCGTGACGTCTTATTGCCATCCACCCCGGGTTTTCTCCAGAAAATCAGTCGACGGACCCCATCGCCTACATACATCGCCACAACCGCGCCTAGAAACGCGCCGCTCACAACGATTAGCGTCAGCAACATAGGCGAGATATCGAGGTGAAGGCCCAATGGTATCGCGATCCACATCTCGAAAATCGCCAGGGAAAAAACCGCCAGGATATCTTCAATCATTATTTTCTTTCGAGGATACGTCACTGTCTATAGAAACTGGCTCTGACTTCGCGGGGAGGCAACTCATGATCCATTCGGGCTTCCCGCTGACATGAATTGTCGGCGCAGTTTGGCAATACTGTACATAAGATTCTCAGGAAATGATACAGCGGCCTACAGCATCCATGGCGTCAGGATGTACGATCGGGTCGAGTTATTTTTCAATAGATTCGAAATAAATTTCGGAGCAAACTCTATCGAAATTCCACAGGCGCACGCAACTTCAGGTACGCCGGTTTTCAGACGCCATGAATCACGCTTTATCGCCTGTTTATCGGTAATTTTTTTCTTGCAATGGTTTGAAAACTTACATACAATAAAATTGCAGTATGAAAGTGGAGCCTTAATTTTTAATTTTTAATTTTTAATTTAAACTTTAAAGGAATATCATGGAATCATTCATTGTTGATGAGCTGTCCGAAACAATCGCTCCTTCTGGAGTTTCCGATTCAGTGGGCGGGCCCGCGTGCGGAGCAGTATTCGTGATTTTGCTGGTTTATCCGAGTTAAAATCAAGAATGGAAGCTGACAGGATGTGGCTTCCATTTTTATTTAACAAGGAATTTTTTATTGACCTGGATTCGTGCTGTCGATCTACCGGCAATCCTTGTGCTTGCATCGTTTGCAAGATTTTCTTCTGCCCCTTACCCACTATTTCCTGATAGTTGCATATCTAATGTGCAAGGCTCCTGGGTAACTACAGTTCGAATTTGATACTTGGCTGAATAATTCAAATTGCGAGCATCGATAGAATGTTCAGATAGCTTACTCACCGCAAAAGAGTTCAAGGTAAACAGATGCGAATAACGAACTACAATATTGAAAATCTGATCGCCGATGTTAATGGGTGCCTGAATGAAAAGGGCTTATGGGAATGCGAAGCATCATTCAAAAGGTTTGCCGACTCCCCTGCTTTATTCGAGAATATTAATAAAAAGCTGGAAGAGCTTATTTTAAATCCATGCATGAACTCAGCAGCAATGATGAGCAATGGATTGGTTTTACATGCAGAGCCTGGATGGAGTTTAATGCAATCAATATATGAGCATTCCTCCGATCACCTCTATACCATTCCTTTCGATGGATTAATTACGCCAGCACTCCATAGCAATTTGATTTATTCCGTATATAAATTGCCGGAAAATTATAAGAATAATATATTCGAACACGACTGCAAGCTGACCGAAGTCGGCACATTCGAAGCAAAGCACGGAGATGTTATACGAATTGAATCGAAAAAATATGTCTATGATATCAACATCCTGCACCCGTTGGGTGCATTGAGATTGTATACATCGACGTATCAAGACTTGCAATGGGCTTTCGATAGGGAGACTCTTTTGCCAGTCCAGGCAATTTCAAGCACGGAAAACGCATCTGAAATAACCTTGATCATGCAGGTGTTGGCAAAACTGGGTAATCAATATTCTGTCGATTTAATCAAGCAGATTGCTTTGTCTCACCCGCAGCATTTTGTGCGCTGGGAGGCTGTTAAAGCGATCGCGCAAATTGATCCTCATGAAGGAAAAGCCGCCGTCGAAAGGGCACTTGGCGATAGTCACCCACACATCGTGGCTGCAGCTAATCGCACAATTACAAGATACCAAGAAAGAAAACAAATCCAATAACTGACTGAGGTGATGAATTGGCCATAACTTTGATTTCCGAAGCAAGCAATCCAATTGCCGTTGACGAATATGTTGATCACATTCTGAAAAACGTCGATATAAATGATATCGAAAGCCTTTCAGAAGCTGCGCCTCAACTGAAAGCACTTGCCAAAAACAAGAATATCGTCGTGGATTTGTTTAATCGAAATCTGGAAAATTTTGTAAACAAACGGCGCACATCGCAATACAACCCGCAGTCATTCATTATTGCGTCTCATATATCGAAGGACAAGTCTTTCTTCGTCCGGGGTAATATATGGTCAGCCATATCTGAAAGTAATTCTGTGAGGGCGTTGGAGGAAAGAGTTTTCTCTTACAATATCGCACATGATCATAACTTCTATTTTATGACAGTTGGGTATTATGGTCCAGGATATTCCACCAGGATATATGAGTACGACAGAAACAAGGTTTCCGGCTATATCGGCGAGGAAGTTGACCTAAATTTTTTAGAAGAAACAACACTGCCTGAGGGGAAAGTCATGCTTTATCTACCTGGCAAGGATGTTCATCTTCAAATTCCACCTCCGGCGATGTCTATTTCGCTAAACCTGATGATCGCGGATCCAGTTGAGCAGGCGAATGAACAGTATTTTTTCGATGTCGACGCAAGAAAAATCGTCGGGTATCCATTTTCGGCCGCTGTTTTTCGCCGAAGTTCTCTACTTCAGCTTGCTGGTCATTTTGGAAACGAAAAGACTTCAGAGCTCCTGCAGCATATCGCAATTAACCAACCTGGCGCCAGAAATCGCATAACAGCAATCGACAGTCTGATCAAACTCGACTGCCTGGATGTTACCTCATTGCTGGAACGATCTGCTTCGGATGACGATAAGTCTGTTCGTAACTATTCCAGAATGGCCTTGGGCAGGTTCTCGAACTCGAGCGAATTTGAAAATTGGAGAAGAATATACGGTCTCGATTGCCGTCAAGAGATCTCGACCTTGTCCAGAAAAAGTCTTAAGGATTCCATGCGATGAAAGCTTGGCCATAGCATTGCAAGTGCCTGTTAGCAATGACAATTTTGCTCGGTATCCGTTATAGGTCAAGAACGGCAGTGACCGATTTCCGGTCAGGCGGTTACTTTAAAAATTGCTATGAGCGGCGGCAAACTCGCTGTTCTCTGGCCAGCTGAAGTACTGTTTTCGCCTGACGAGGTGTATCAGGCTGTGCTGTCATGATGCGCAGTGCCGGAATGCTACAAACGAGTATTGAAATATTCCGGCTTGTGCCAACGAAAGTTTGCTCCTAAGGTTTCGCACGCAAACCGTATCGGCGCGCAGAGACTGACAAGTAGCAATCACGTTTTTGTCGCTGTCTGACCATACCGGTAATGCTCTTCAAAAACTGAGACAATGCATTTAGTAATGAGCAACTACAATGACCTAACCATTTTGGTCTCTAAAACATCAATGGAATATGCATTTCAAAAAAATCCTGATTTTATATAATCTCAGACAGAGGTATTTGTATTTGGCGACAAAAGATTTGTATGGAAAATATTTTCATATTGTCATGCTATTTCTCGCATTTTTCGGGATAATTTTAACTGAGCGCCCGGAAATTATTGCTTGGCCCATATTGCACTTTAAATCAGAGCCCAGCAATATAGTCGTGTCAATAGTTGCCGTTTTGATCTGGCATATTGCGATCTGGTGCTGGATCTCGGTCCACCGGAATGGTGTTCGCGGAGGGAGATTCTGGGATCATAGCCGGAGTTTGCCAGTCGGCGACGCTGAACGCCGGTTCGTGGATGCTGTGATTTTATCTCTATGTCTTATCGGTTTCTGGGGCATTCTTGGATATGTAGCGTATCATGCATCGGTCTCTGCTTATCCATCCGGCGTAGATGGTCTTTTTGGTTTCTACTTCCTCGGTTTTATATTCTTGACCTTGTCATTTTCAAAAATAGCCGCATACCACCATGTGAAGAAAATTTATTTTCTCCATCTTATGGCGTCGATGATTTTAATCATGTCTCCGGGAGCAGTTGGTCATCAATTTCAGCTAGGTCTCCTCAGTATTTTCTTTCTGTTGCTAATATATCGTATCGTCCAAGCTGAGATTAAACCGCGACAAGATTCAATTGCTTCGAGCTCATATTTTCTGCTTTCAATATTTTTTGCAAGCAATATCTACGTGTACCTGAGCTTTATTCAGGTGAGATGCCTTCTGAAAGAATCACATGCCTTCCTGCCAAGAATGGGAATTGCCTGCTTATTGAATTTGCTATTCTACTGGCTCGCCACGTTGCCAAACAGGTCATCTAATGAGAAGATAGCTTTTCTACATATTTCTTTTGTAGCTACATGTGGTTTGGCAAGCGGTCTATACGCCGTCTTGCACGGTGCCCGTGTTCAGATCGAGCCGTGGTTAGGTACGACACCTTTTGGACGATTGCGCTGGAAGTTTTGCGAAGGTATAGTAGTTTGCAGTATCGTGCTTTTTATTTTTCTCTTTCTTTCAATTCTATATTTTCGTGCTCTCGATTTCTCTTGGCAATACTTACTCCAGACAAGCATGTTTTACCTTCTGGCCATGCCAGTACTTGGAATCGATTATATAACCCGCAATCGTAATTCAGTCATTTTGAAATTCTGCATTTTGGCTCCAGTGCTGGCATTTAAAATGGATATCGCATGAATATATCTCTAATCTTGCGGTGCGACAACGTCGCTAAGTCTTACTCTGGGAGAAATATTTTAGAGAACATATCACTTGAATTGGGCGCTGGAGTAGTGGCCCTCGTCGGTGAAAATGGCACTGGGAAGAGTACTTTGATCGAGTTGATCGCTGGAATCGTAAATCCTGATCGAGGGACAATCAAAATCCTTGGCGCGGATATAAAATCAAGACCGATCGCGGCTCGAAGAGCGTTTTCCTATGTTCCTGATGATCTCTTTGCTTATGAATTCCTTACTGGAAATGAATTTCTTCAGCTGATATGTGCGTTGAGGGGCGTACGCATGACTGAAACGAATCTCGATTTTTATCGGCGTCTTCGCTTATCCGAGCACCTGGATAAAAACGTCGGCGAGATGTCTCTCGGAACCCAGAAAAAGCTCATGCTGGCGTCAGGACTGTTAGGAAATTCCTCGTTGATTTTGATGGATGAGCCAACGAATGGCATTGATGCCGGCGCCAAACTGGTGTTGGCCGAAACGATAGTAAATCGCGGAGAAGATGCACTTGTATTTTTTTCCACCCACGACAAGGAATTTATCGAACTTACAGGTGCAAAAGTGATATCTCTGATGGACATTCAACCGAAGTAACCGGCAAGGCCAAGAAATGGGCCTTTTTCCGACGTTGACGTGATCAGAGGATGCGACATCCACCGGTTTGTATGTCCATAGAACGACGCTGCTGAAGCCCACATGCGCACGTCGCCAAATCATTGCCGCCCACAGTCCAGATAGTTAGTTCGCAGCCTACTTACTTCCAAGGCTGTCAGAAATGGACCGAAGCACCGGCTCCGTCAGGCCGGTCCACTACGATCCACTTGCTCGACGTATCCCGAACGCTGGTATCGAAGACCCTTGACGCACTGCGTTAAAGTGCCGTCGGACCTGATCAAACACCTGCTTGCCTGCTTTGGCCCGGGCCGCCCGGTGACAGAACAGCCAGACCGTCTCGGGGTCGGAGCAGCGGCCGCGCCCGATCAGGTCCGAAAGCGCAGGCAACTACGGCCGCCCGCAAATGATACGCCTGTGCGTCACCGGCCAGACCAAAGTGCGGTTGCTGCACCAGCATCTTGGCCATCCCTACTGTTGATATCGCATGCGACCGGATGCTGGCTCGCGACCCAGGCCGGGCGGCAGCATCGATACGCGCTTCCGAAGCCTCAAAATTCACCTGCTTGGTCGCGCCCGCTACCGGATCGCCCGGCTTTGCACAGCGGTGTTCCCATTCCTGCTTGGCAGATCGACTGATCCTGCTCAGTTTCTGACATCAATTGTTGTCACCCGACCACGAACCGGTTGTGAACCTTAATTGTTCGTCCACGCTCAATTGAATCACCGGTCGGTTTCTAGTCAAAACTGATATCATTGTTTCCAAACAGAAATTCTTGCTGTTGCGCGTTGCCGACTTTGTTCTGCATCCGTTCACGCGCAGTCGTACCATCCCGTCCCCACACACGAACACAATAATAATGACGCCTCCCAGCACCCTCGCATCCGCCGACAGCCGCCTCGACATGGCCCACGCTGCACTTGACGCCATCCAGCGTACCCAGGCCGTGGTCGAATTCGACATGAAGGGCACTGTGCTGCATGCCAATCAGAATTTTCTCGATGCGATGGGCTACACGCTGGGCGAGATCGTGGGGCGCCATCACCGCCTGTTCTGCGCCGCCGAGCACGTTGCATCGAGCGCCTACAATGAATTCTGGGACACGCTGCGCAGCGGCCAGCCGACCCAGGGCGAATACATGCGCCTGGGGCGCGACGGTGTGCCGGTCTGGCTGCAGGCGTCGTACAACCCCGTGTTCGACAGCGAGGGCCGCCCGGTCAAGGTGATCAAGTTCGCCACCGATATCACCCGTTCGCGCCTGCAGCAAGCCGAGAACGCCGCCAAGATCGATGCCATCGACCGGGTGCAGGCCGTCATCGAATTTGGCCTCGACGGCAGCATCCTGCACGCCAACGCCAGTTTCCTGGACACGCTTGGCTACAGTCTCGACGAATTGCGCGGCCAGCACCACCGGCTGTTCTGCGACCCGCTCTACGCGGCCTCGCCCGAATACGCGCTATTCTGGTCCCACTTGGGCAAGGGCGAGGTGCACACCGGTCAGTTCAAGCGCCGTCACAAGTCCGGGCGCGAAGTCTGGATCAGCGCGTCCTATAATCCGGTATTCGGCGCCGACGGCAAGCCCTGCAAGGTCATCAAATACGCCACCGACATCACCGCCCAGACCTTGCGCAACGCCGACTACGAAGGCAAGAACCA
>Ga0265798_10002686_pt1 | contig 25911 bp, 10 predicted proteins | sample P3T30metagenome_FD_192430 | JGI IMG/M metagenome (GOLD analysis project Ga0265798, IMG submission 192430) | Plant litter microbial communities from East Loma Ridge, Irvine, California - P3 T30 | ecosystem: Environmental > Terrestrial > Plant litter > Unclassified | place: USA: California...
TGAAGTTCGGCCCTCCACCGTTAGTAGCGTTAGGCCAGACTTTCTCATCGTCTTGGCCCAATTGATACCACGCTGCCACAACACGCAGTACCATGTCGTCCATGCGCTCCATTGGGACACTCGAGTTGAGGACAGCTTTCGTGAGTTCCGTACCCCAAAGACCCTCGCCGTCCTCCCATCGCAGCCCATCACCAGGCATAGACACGTCAAGTCCCGCGAGCGCGGCAGCAACGCCAGATCTCTGGGCGAGCCAGTCAGATTGCACGAATCCTTGGAATCCCAGCTCATCCTTGAGAATGCCGTTCAGAAGCTTGCTGTTCTGACAAGCGTAGGAGTTGTTCACTTGGTTGTACGAACACATGACGGAAGCAACCCCGGCTTTCACACTGTCTGCGAATGGCCAGGCGTAAATCTCGTGCAGAGTCCGATCGTCGATGTTCGATGATATCGCGTTCGGCGTCCCCCATTCCCAAGACTGGCGAAAATGTTCTTGCTCGTTTCCCACATAGTGCTTCGCCGTGGCGATGACACCAGATTCTTGAACGCCCTTGATCGTCTGCGCGGCAGCGACACCTTGGAGCACAGGATCCGCGCCGAAGCCCTCCCAGTTACGCCCGCCAGCAGGTAGTCGGCCCAGGGGACCCATAGAAGGTCCGAGTAGAACGTGGATACCCTTCTTCCTCGCCTCGAAGCCATGTGCCTTGCCTCTCTCATACATGAGGTCCTTGTTCCACGTCGCACCAACCGTGATACCAGCAGGGAATGCAGTCCCATTGTCCACAAATCTCATACCCAATGGACCATCCTGTAAGCAAAGACTGGGGAATCCAAGCCTGTCCACAGGCCCGGTGTTGCCCACACACATGCCCATCTCCCATCCAGTCCCAGTCGTCACATTCACCTTCTCAACCAGCGTCATCTGATCAACCAATTTCGCCGCCTTCTCGTAACTCTCCCGCCACTGCTTCAAACTCCCACCGCGCGGGCTCGGGTACCAAGGCTCGCTCTCCCCATCATTAGGCACAGCCTTGTGGTACACCCAGATCCCACCCGCGCTCAGCAACAGCACAAACGTCGCAACAATCACCAAAGCCAAGACGCACATGAACCGGCTTGGGATCATCCACCTCCAGTTCCCCCTCTTCCGCTGTGTCTCTAGCCATGCCAGCGGGCGGGTCGCGCTCTTGTCCGTGTCGAAGACCGATCGCAGCGGCTGTGAGGCGTCATCCTGGTAAGGTCTGTCGGTTGTCTTGAGCGGGTCGAAGTGATCGACGACGGAGAATTCGGAGTCGGAGGAGTAGCGGTAGGTGCCATCGAAGGGCTCGCGAGAGGGCGAGACGGAGCGGTCCAGCTCATACGATTCGGGTGCTTTGAAGGGCATGGTGGAGGTTTTGGAGATTTATCGCATGGTGTCGCGGGAGGAGAAAAATAGTCGCGCAGTTCCAGATAGTCAGGCGGTGAGTGAGGGTAGAGGATATGTATGCATCTGGGTGGCACGGTGGAAGTGCACGTTATAGTATAGTGCTACAGATTATGGACTAGGTAATCATGTATGGCGTCAATGTCGTGGGGCGGGTGAATTTAAAGTTCACTCCTGCGTCGGCTGCTATAGCATGTATCTAGTGTATACCAAGTTACAATTATCACATATCTTGACTACCTAACTACTGTACCTGTAAGATGACTATACCAGGGAGAGTCCCCTCCTCTCCGCTCATACTGATATTTTCTCGGTGGAAGTCGCTCTTGACGGAGGTAACCTCGCGTCGATGCAAAGCGATCACTCCATTGAAGGAGCTTTTTCTGGTTCCAGCATTTGCTCGAAGTGTTAACGTGTGTATCGGTTGCGTTGGAACGATCGATCCGTTCTCACAATCGTCTATTCAGAGCTGGTCAGACGATTCAACTGGGCTCTATCAACGAAAGCGTACTGTAAGTGTCCACGGTGGGTGCCCGTCTACAATGTCGTCGGTAGATCTGAGGTGATCACGTCAATTCAGGGTTAGGGTTGGTGCTGTGACTACACTTCGCCATGTGACCAGCACACGGTTGTTTAGAGAATACAAGTACTACATAAGCGATCAATAGACCTTCACAAGTGAGCAGCCTGTCCTCGTATCCTTCTACTCACCTCATGAATACCTAGCCCTCGCTCCATACCTACCCCTAGGTACATCTAGGTCAGAATCATCGCAAGCGCCAGTCACACCTCAAAGCTGTTTGGATCTCGCATCTACCAAGACCAATCAGCAGCCGATCCCTGCTCCACACCCATCTTTCCACCCACCCCTCCAACCTTGTAGATCATCCACGCACCATCCGATGAGTAGCAACCACGCCCAACTACCCCCTAAACCGCCGCCGCCAGCCAACAATAACAACACCGCCCTCCTCACCTCGACCTCGTCCCTGAACATCGCCTCCCAGCTGACCACTTCCCGCGAAATCCTCTGGGACCCTAAATTCACCCGACAAGAACCTCTAGAGATACACTTGCACCCCACCCACGTTGGCACCCTTGCTGTAGGATCACTCGCCGGCCAGAGGACCGACAGTAACATTAGCGTGCGCTCGCTTGGTGGAGGACGCAGGATAGAAGCCATGGACAAGCGACACCCCAGTAGTTTCCAGCAGCTGGAGAAGCTGGGAGAGGGCACATATGCGACGGTATGTTTGGGTCAAAAGTAATAGCACAACCTGCAAGAAGGCACGAGACCTGACTTTTCCTTCCCTCGCGCAGGTCTTCAAAGGCCGCAACGGCCAAACAGGCCACTTCGTCGCCCTCAAAGAAATCCACCTCGACAGCGAAGAGGGCACACCCAGCACTGCGATCCGCGAAATCTCTCTTATGAAGGAGCTCAAGCACGAGAACATTGTCAGCCTCTACGACGTGATCCACACCGAGAACAAGCTCATGCTCGTCTTCGAGTACATGGACAAGGACCTGAAAAAGTACATGGACTCGTACACAAACGCTCAAACGGGCCAGCGCGGCGCCCTCGAGCTCGTCACCGTCAAGAGCTTCATGTGGCAGCTGCTGCGCGGCATCGCCTTTTGCCACGACAATCGCGTGCTGCACCGCGACCTCAAACCCCAGAACCTGCTCATCAACAACACCGGCCAGCTCAAGCTCGCGGATTTCGGTCTCGCCCGCGCCTTTGGAATTCCCGTTAACACCTTCTCCAACGAAGTCGTGACGCTGTGGTACCGCGCGCCCGACGTCCTGCTCGGCTCGCGCACCTACAACACCAGCATCGACATTTGGAGTGCTGGCTGCATCATGGCCGAGATGTTCACGGGCCGCCCGCTCTTCCCCGGCACCACCAACGAGGACCAGCTGATGAAGATTTTCCGCCTGATGGGAACGCCGTCGGAGCGCTCCTGGCCGGGTATCAGCGCTTTCCCAGAGTACAAGCCCACGTGGCCCGTGTACGCAACCCAGGAGCTGCGCGCCATTCTGCCTCAGGTGGACGGTCTCGGCCTGCAGTTGCTGGAGAGCATGTTGCAGATGCGGCCGGAGATGCGCTGCTCTGCTCACCAGGCTCTGGCGCACCCTTGGTTCGCAGAGCTCAATGCTCGCAGTGGCGCTGCGGGGCAGGCTTCTTACGGCGCTGCGCCTGTGCAGAACGTGGCTGGCGGACAGCAGCAGAGAGCCTACTAGAGATATCATGGGATGTGGCGGGACTGTCGACGATTGAACTGCGTTGTTTCATCAGCGGCGTGGCTCTCTTGTCGTTATGCATGATGGTGTGCAAAAAATGAAAGACCGCGCAGCATTTTCTTTTTGTTTTACGAATGACGGAACGGAATGGAAGGGACAAAGACGGCATCGGAACGAGTAAGCATTGGCGTTCAGGGCGCATGAAAAAATCAGAAATCATCGAAGTTGAATTGGCAGGCAGGGAGATGCCGAGAAGCCCACGCAAACCTTTGTTATAGAGAGGGAGAGGGAGGGATGGGAGATATGTGGAAAGATGGAGACTCAAAAGAACCAACCACCTACGAGTCATCGAAAAGCCCCCAGCGCCAGCCAGCTTTCCTACAGCAATTCACATACAGAAATGACCCGCGACTTGGCAATTAGTTGGCTCGATAATCTCACACGAAAGGCAGGTGGAATCCCAATCAACTGTATTTCAAGGTCTCATTTCGTGTGTCCATTTTCTCGTTCTGACTTGTGGTATTTCCCGGAGAAGCTTCGAATGCGGCATTCTGTTACCATTGCAAAATTGGAGTCCCAACCTTCGCCATCGCCAGTCCGGCTAACCTCTCTTTTACCTGTCGTTAAGAGTCAAAGCCCGATGAGCACGCTTCTCCTGACTTTATATGGTCCCTCTGCCGCCATTTTTACCATGACTCCAAAATATTCATTTCCTGTTTCTAAGGGAAACCCTCCCCTATAAAGAGAATCACTTGGGATGAGCAAAAGAATGATTGTGGAGAAACCCGGAGTCGAACCGGGAACCTTCTCCACCTAACAAGTACTGTGAAGTACGGTGCTAAGAAGATGTCATACCGCTAGACCATATCCCCTTTCGATTCAATTGCTTGATCGATGGGTTGAGCTCAATTACATCGAATATAATCTGTATATTTTGACAAAAAAAACGCAACATGTCGCTCGATCAATGGAACCGTCCATGTTGTGAGTGTATATTCGAGGATTCCCGACATTCTTCCTCGATCGTTCCCATTTGCTATACAGCAATTGACCAAGTGCAACGAGGAAACAGCGACGTTTTCCTTGTCGTCACGATTAGTCAATCGATCTATTCGCGACACGATTCGACGGATAAGGTTGTGATTGTAGTAAAAAACGATGTCGACCATGCAATCAAAAAGGTTTCCTTCGAACAAGGTAGTCGGACTTTTCAATAAAGCGAGACAGAGTAGGTCCGGCTTCCAATGGGAGTTCCGTACCACCCTTCTGCCGTTCCTGCGAATTTTAACGAGTTCAAGAAGGAAGTCCGAGTACGCAAGGCAGTCAGTCGACGGAAACCATCTGAAGTCAATGCTGTGAAGGTACAAAGGTCTTTTCCCCATGGTGAAATGGCGAAAGCCGCCTATACAAAACAGAATCTCGAAGGACTCAAACCCAGGACGCCGTGTTCGTGAGCATCATCAAGACCGTTGTTGAACCATAGTCAAGGACATGAAAGAAAAGGCGACTTCAATCAACCACTTTTCCCAAATCAGAAGAACAGCATCTCCTCCTCTTTCCAGCCAATCTCCAACAACGCCGCTTTGGCACTCTTCTCCAACGGCTCCGGTCCACAGATCAGTACCATTGCATTCCCCTTGCAGAACTCATCTCTGTGCGCATGCTCTTTGAGCAAAGGCGCTGCGATCCTGCCCTTGAGCCCCTCCCACTCCTCCGGCGCCTGCGTAAGAGTATAGAGCAACTTCGACTTCTCCGAGTCCGCATTCTCCACATGAAAAGCGTCCAGCTCAGTCTTGCACAACACGTCCTCCAGCAAGCGATTCCCATTCAAGACCACACACCGCGTCTTATCCTCCCGATCCTGCATCACGGCGCGGTAGACTTGGTAGATCGGAGTCACGCCGCTGCCGCCGCAGACCATCAGCAGTTTTTCGACTGTTCGCTCGACGCCATTCACAGTGCAGAGGCCGGCGCCTTTGTACTCGAACTTGCCGATTGGGCCTTTGAACTCGATCGGGTGGCCTATGGGCAGCGTGTCGACGGCCTGGGACATCTTGCCGCCTTTGCGCTCGGGCGTGTCGAAGTAGATTTTCACCAGCACGTCGACGAAGCCGGGCTCGCTGGTCTCCGAGATGGGCGTGTAGGAGCGGATGATCATTTCGCGGGTGACGGGGTCGCGCAGCCGGATCATCATGTGCTGGCCGGTGGGGAGGCCGAGGGTTTGCGTGTCAGATTCGAGCTTGAAGCGGAAGATGCGCGTGTCCCAGGAGACGGATTTTTTGGAGTGCAGGGTCGAGCGCTTCCAGTGGCGGGGGGAGAGGAAGGTGGTGGAGGGTTCTTCTGATGGGGAAGAGGATTGGGAGTCGCCTTCGGCTAGAGCGATGCGGTCTTCGGGGCTGAGGGTGCCGATGTGGTAGTCCGTCATCATTGCTTTGGCGTTTTCGCTGTCTTTTTGAGGGTTAGTTGTTGGTTTGTTGGGTTGATGGGAGGGTGCAGGGAACTTACGGATGGCCATGAACTCGTCTGTGCTGTCCATTGCAGCGGCGGAAGTGATACTCGATGCGCCACCTGGGTGGCCTCGTAGGAATGATGTGCCATCGTATACTTCGCCGTTGACGACAAACCAGGGGTTGTCTTCTTTGTCGTGCTCTCGTAACTCGTCAAGCGTGATTGTTTTCTCCAAGCCGTCTTTAGTCATTTTGATAGCCGGAGCCTCTTCCTCGACCGCTTCGGCTACCTCTTCATTGCCCCATCGTTCCCCCCAGTACCCGTTGCTCAAGTTGCCGCCTGCCTTCTTGACCTTTTCCATCCAACCACCAGGCATCAGGGCAGGTTGCGTCGGGTGTTCGAATGTGAGACTGTCGTTCTCCTTCGTGATGGCGATCCTAAACCAAGGGTTGTTCATCATCCCGAGAACACTCCAGTACATGTCGCGTGGTTGAAGGTTCATACTCTCATCCATAGCGCGAACGAGGATGTCTTGTGACTCGGCGAGCTCAGCCACGGCAATGTCAACATTCCAGAAGCACCAGCAGAAGCTGCTCTCACGCCACTCCATATCGAGAGTGCTGTTGTAGAGCCGTTGAGGACCCGCTTCCCTGTAACGGTCTTCGGCGTAGTCGATATTAGCCAGTCGCCAGCTTTTGCCCTTGTCGATTGAGATTTCTACTCGGGTGATTCTTCTCCCGCCGCCGCCGTAGGCATATCCCCTAACATTGTAGTCGGGAGGTGCTTGTGCAAGAGAAAGTTTTTCATCATGAGCAGGGTATGCGATGGCTGAATTTGTGCTGAGGTCGTAGATGGCGTATCGCTCGTCCTTCCACCAGTTCTCGTTGCTAGCGGATTCCTCGGGTGATACCATGGTGGGTAGTACGCGGTTGTCGTAGATGTGGTACCAGTTGTCGCTTGGCTCGGCGGTGATGATGAGTTTCTTCAGCCACTTGACACTGCGACCTCCGATCTGGCCTGGGATGACGACTCGAAGAGGTTTGCCATGGTCCGGTCGCAGCATCTCGCCGTTCATACCATGTGCGAGCATCATGCCCTTGTTTGGGTCCATTGCCCAATTGAGCTTGACCGAAGTGCCGTAGTGACCGTTGGGCAGCTTATCTGCGCCCTCCATGCAGACATAACGTGCGCCACGTTTGGGCTTTGCCTTTTTGAGAACCTCGCCGAGAACTACACCTGTGAAGAGGGCGGTGGAGACACCGGCAGCACCCCATGAGAAACCCTTGGACTTCCGAACGATGTTTTGTTCCTTTCGCCTGTTGCCAGCACAAACGAGAGTGACCGGGTATGTGACGTTGTTATATTGCTCCATCAAGTCACGAAGTGTGAGAGTGATTGGGTCCTCGACCATGCCCTCGATGGTAAACTCCCAGTCTGGTATGTCTTCGTCCTTGACTTGAGGAACATGGCCGTGATTCCGAACGTAGAAGAGTTCCGGACTTGTCAGGAAACCTTCATTGTAGAGGTCTGAGAGTGGAGCTTCGACGTTGAAAGGATGCACGCCAGTAAGTCGAATCAGCCGAGGGTCTCGTGGTAACCACTTGTCCGGTGTCTTTTTGTCGATCTCGAGAACGTCCGTGGGTTCCTTGGAGGGCGGAGGTAAAGGAAATTCCGGTATTGTAGGTGAGGTGCTGGTACTGTGCTCGTCTTTTGATTGTTTCTCATTGTCGCTAAGGTCCGAGTCTGGTGGTGTTGGGGGGAGTTCGCCCGCATTGGCAGAATCACTGCGTACAAGAGGTGACTTCTCAGGTTTTGACATTGTCGCGTCCATGTTTGAAGAGGCGGTTCACGTATATGTGAAGGGGTATCAGAAGTGGTAGGCTAACTCACAGGAACACAAGAGGCTGACAAGGATGCAATATAGGGCACCGGCGGTACAACAACGTTCAACCTACCAGGAAAAGACGGATGGAGATGTTGACATGTCATGGCAAGACGAATGCCGAGTTTCACATGGGCAATCTAGGCCGTCATGGAGATGCAGATCTTTTGGGATTTGTGTGATCTGGCAATTCCGATCGAAGAGGTGCACAGTAGGGGCCAGATGGAACGGATCTCGATGCCGCGGAAAAGTAGGCAAATGTGGCAGATGGTGAGGCCGCGGAAAAGGACAGATAAAGAGACAGACGCCAGGATTGAGTCGCGTTGTGGGGCGCGCCTAAGGACAAGGCGGCATTATTGCACCGTCAGATTGGTAGTCTGGCACTCTGGAAGAAGACGAGATGGCGCGGGCGATGAAGTCGAGGACAGTGCTGGCCAAACAGAGTGTAGTATGCTTATCATTACACCGATGAAATCTGAGGCATGAGCTGAAGGTACATGTATACCTTGAGCATGCCGCTGCACTACATGGCGGGCATGTCTGCGCTGCATGGAGTTGGTCGAGGTTGAAGAGTGCATGTAATGCAGGATGTAAGGCATCTGATTCGCCTTGTCCTTATCAGCAGAGTCGAGATGAAGTCGAGAGGAAAGGCTTGGTAGTCTTGGTATCGATTGGGGCGGGCAAAGGCAAAAGCAACAACGTGGACTTGACATCGCCTATCACCCCGTCTATCATAAACGCTCGCACACACGGAAATATCGTTTTCTGCTCTGCGCGATCATGACATCGCCCCTGAACGACAAGGACGCTGTTTTGATTCACGCTACGGCACGTCCAATTCCATAACATGGCCGTCATTCCTTCCCTCCGACTGTCAAACGTTATTCGGCCACGTGTATATTTGGAAACCGCTTACGAACAGCCTTCAGTGACATCCGTTTTTGCCGATCGATAATTCTGTACGGTTTTGAGAGTATGTGGCCGTTATCTTCACAAGATCCTTATCTCGAGGGGGCCCACTTCACCCGCTTGCTTGCTCCTCAATCTCTATCTCCATTGTGCATGTCACTCGCACTATCTACACACATCTACCGGACCTTCGGAGAACCAAGCCATACCACTTCTGTTGAGCAATCCGGCCCTCTTGTCATCGTGCATCTCCAAGGCGGCACGTCAACACCAGACTACTTCTCCGTGGCCAACACTGGCCATGGTTATCGACCAGTCAGCATTCACCTATTTTCAAGCCGCCTGCCTGTACTGTAACACTTGGCTTGATAATGGAGCAGCTATCTGGAGATAGGTTCTGCAATGGCGAAGTAAGCATTCTTACACATCTCGTGGCACGGTATATTGATAGTGCTATACCTACTCAATACATCTCTCGCTGCTGTTCCATCTCCTATTCTTTCCGTGTTATGGTCTCCTACCTTTTCACTATTGCAACGCCGGCAAGATGACCAACAGCACGTGGAACGACGCGGAGGCAAATGTCCTTCCGGACAAGGTCGAAGAACTACAGCAGAATGGCGAGATCCCCAACGGCGATCAACCCAGTGATGCTGTACAGCAAGACAACATCATCAATGGCGAGCTACCAAAACCCACCAGCAGGAAGAGAGTCGTGGTGGTCGGTTTGGGAATGGTAGGCATTGGCTTCATCGAAAAGCTTATGAAATACGACGTCAAGCGAAGAGAGTACGACATCATCGTCATCGGCGAGGAGCCTCACCTGGCCTATAACCGCGTTGGCCTCACCAGTTTCTTCCAACACCGACAAGTGGAAAACCTCTACCTCAACCCAGAGTCATGGTACTCATCAATGCCAGAAGGCTCTCTCAACTACCACCTCAATTCTCTGGTCACATCAATAGACTCGGACAAGAAGATTGTCCAGACATCACAAGGCCAAACCGTACCATACGATATCCTGGTACTCGCCACCGGCTCTGATGCCGTTCTTCCCAAACACACTCCCGGATACGATGCGAACGGCGTTTTTGTTTACCGAACAATCGATGACTTGCAGAAGCTCATTGCATATTCCGCCGACAAGAAAGGCACCACTGGTGTCGTAGTCGGTGGGGGTCTGCTCGGTCTCGAAGCTGCCAAAGCCATGATGGATCTCGAGGACTACGGCAAGGTCAAGCTCATCGAACGCAACAGATGGGTTCTCAGCAGACAGCTAGACCAAGATGCCGGCAGCATGGTCGTAGGCCAGGTCAGAGATCTCGGTCTCGATGTGATGCTAAGCAAGAGGGTCGGCCAAATCAACACCGACGCTGAGAACAATGTCGTCGGAGTCACATTCGAAGATGGCGAATCTATGGACTGCGCATGCATCTGCTTCGCCATCGGCATCAAGGCAAGAGACAGCCTCGCCCGAGAGACCGGGATTGACTGCGCAGACCGAGGCGGTGGAATCATCGTCAACGACGATCTCTCGACTTCGAAGAAAGACATCTACGCCATTGGAGAATGCGCGAGCTGGCAAACGCAGACTTTCGGTCTTATCGCCCCTGGAATCGAGATGGCCGACGTCCTTGCTTTCAACCTCACACAGGCGAAGGCTCACACTCCTCGCAAGTTCAAGAGTCCTGACCTGAGCACCAAGCTCAAACTTCTCGGTGTGGACGTTGCCAGCTTTGGCGATTTCTTCGCTGACCGCGATGGGCCCAAGCAGCTTCCCACACGGACTCGGGCAGAGAAGGCGAATGGTGCCAAGAATGGCGAGCTTATGTCACCAAAGTCTGTCAAGGCACTCACGTACAAGGACCCGTTCACCAATGTTTACAAAAAATACCTGTTCACCACTGACGGTAAATACCTTCTTGGTGGTATGATGATCGGTGACACTAGTGACTATGGTCAGTTCTCTTGACTTTCAGCATCTTGATATCTGCTAACATGTTTACAGTACGTATCATACCCTACTGTGCAAGACTCTTCACGAGCAGGCGAGATGTTATCTCAGAACGGACAGCGGAATCGCACTGTAAGCCATCCAATCACAGACCACATGACTGACCTCACCTTCACAGATCAAGCTCGTTCCCTTGGTAAAGAATCAGAAGCAGCTCGAAATACCACCGGGCGAGCTCATCATCGGCGCAAGCAAAGGCGAAGAGAACGGAGATGACCTTGACGACGACACTCAAATCTGTTCGTGCCACAACGTCACCAAAGGCGACGTGGTCAACGGTGTCAAGGACGGCACCTGCAAGTCCATCGGAGAAGTCAAGGCGTGTACAAAAGCCGGCACGGGCTGTGGTGGCTGCATGCCCTTAGTCCAGACGATCTTCAACAAGACCATGAAGGGTATGGGTAACGAGGTCAAGAATAACCTCTGCCCGCACTTCGACTATTCCCGCGCCGACCTGTTCAACATCATCTATGTCAAGAAGCTGCAGAACTTCACAGACATCATGGCGCACGCCGGCAAGGACCCCAATTCCGCCGGCTGCGAGCTCTGCAAACCCACAATCGGATCCATCATCTCCAGCTTGTTCAACAGACACATCATCGACAAGGAAAACCGCGGTCTACAAGACACCAACGATCGCTTCCTCGCCAACATTCAGCGCAACGGCACTTTCTCCGTGGTGCCTCGCATGGCAGGAGGCGAGATCACGGCAGATAAACTCATCATCATCGGAACCGTCGCCAAGAAGTTCAACCTCTACTGCAAGATCACTGGTGGCCAACGTGTCGACATGTTCGGTGCCAAGAAGCATGACCTGCCCGCTATTTGGGAGATGCTCGTCGATGGCGGCATGGAATCCGGCCACGCCTACGCCAAGTCACTCCGCACAGTCAAGTCCTGCGTTGGCACCACGTGGTGCCGCTTTGGTATCGGTGACAGTGTCGGCATGGCGGTCCGCCTTGAGGAGCGCTACAAGAGTATCCGCGGCCCTCACAAGTTCAAAGGCGGTGTGTCCGGCTGCGTGCGCGAATGCGCGGAAGCGCAGAACAAAGACTTCGGCCTGATCGCCACGGAGAAGGGTTTCAACATCTTCGTCGGCGGCAACGGAGGCGCCAAACCCCGACACAGCGAGCTCCTGGCCAAAGACGTGGCGCCAGACGACGTCGTGCCCATCCTAGACCGCTACCTGAGCTTCTACGTCCGCACCGGCGACAGACTGCAGCGAACCGCGCGTTGGATCGAGAACATGGAAGGCGGAATCAAATACCTCCGCGAAGTGATCCTCGAAGACAAGCTCGGCATTTGCGCCGACCTGGAGAAGCAAATGGAAGATCTCGTCGGCTCCTACTTCTGCGAATGGACCGAAGTCCTGCAATCGCCCGAGAAGAAACGCCTCTTCACGCAATTCGCCAACACGGACGAAACAATCGACACCATCACCGCCGTCGACGAGCGCGGCCAGCAGCGGCCCGCCATGTGGCCCAAAGAGTCCATCAAAGAAGATTTCCGCGGCACGCAATGGAGTGAACTCTCCTGGCAACCTCTGGCGAAATCCGAGCAGTTCGCAGACACCGAGACCGGCTCCTCGCTCGCCGTCAAGCGCGGCGACACCCAGCTCGCGATCTTCAAGGTCAAAGGCGTCTACTACGCCACGCAGCAAATGTGCCCGCACAAGCGCGCCTTTGTGCTCTCCGACGGCCTGATCGGCGACGACTACAAGACCGACAAACTGTGGGTCAGCTGCCCGTACCACAAGCGCAACTACGAGCTCAAAGGCGAAAACGCCGGCAAGTGCGCCAACGACGATGAGGTCAACATTGCTACTTTCCCCGTCGAAGCGCGCGAGGACGGCAATGTGTATGTAAAGCTGCCGCCTGTCGAGGAGTTGGATGCGGTTCTTGGGACGGAGAAGTTCAAGATTGCAAAGGAGAATGAGGACGAGCCTTTTAAGAATTTGGACAAGAAGACTAAGCTTATGAAGGGCAGGAAGTCGAAGGGTGCGAGTCACTTGCCTGGTGGTATGGGTGGGCCCGCGAAGGCTCAGGCTATCCTGGCGGGTGGTGAAAGGGGTGCTGGGGGGATGGATTGGTGACGTGTGGGTTTGGTGAGGAACTACAGTACCCGTATACGTGGGCTTGAGGGGGCGTTTTGAGGCGAATTTGTGTGATACCATTTCTTGTTTAGAGATCAGATTGACATCTACATACGTCGAAATCTTCGGTTCTGTTTCTATCGTCGACCATGTACTCTTTCCTTATAGCGTTCAATGGCTGGAGTAAGGGAGTGTTTGCCGTTACGTAAGCGGTACACAATCGGGGCTGTATCGAAATCCACGAACCTTCGGTCTGTCGACTTCTGTTTGCTCGAGCGTCTCACAAACGATGTCACCAAACATTTTCGAGCACAGAGTCTACAGATCCGATGGACTTGACCAGGATGAGACAGAAGTGTGCAAAGCTGGCATCAGATCCCAGCCTCCGGTGGACGGCACGCATCGTTCATGGCGAGTTCGGAGAGCCCTTCTCAGACGGAGGCTTGCAACAACAGACATTCTGGCCGACTGAGGTTATGGTCATCACATAAGGACCACTACAACCACTGGCTATACAGCGCCGACAGCCGCGCTGATGATTAGCCGGCATGCACCTGCCTTCGCTTGCAGTAGATGGTGCAGTCTAGTGGCGTCTTGCAGGCTCAGCTGAGGCCAACTTCTTCGACTTCCGTACCTACATACCATATCTAGAGACACCGCCACCTCGACTATGGGAGATCAGATCGCTATCAACCCGGAAGTTGTCGTCAAGCCGCCTGAGTACAGAGTCTACAGGGACACACTGTTGCAAGGAAGCTCTCGTCTCCACGCTGGAGATGTGTACGGGAATGTCGTTAACAGTACGCTCGCACAAGACCTTATGTGGTGTAGCTACCCAGCCATCTTAGTCGAGTGCTAACAGAGATCACTTAGATTATACAAGTCAAGACGTAATCCCGAACAATGGTCTGTCCGCTCTTTCGTTGCGCCCTTTGGTATCACCCGGAAGTGCTATCCATGGGGAATTCGTCCGAGCTGCAGCAGAGGGACAGCACACGACACGATTGAGATACCTACTGGCTCAAGGTGCCGATATTGACTCATGGGACGATCTATGTCTCACGGCGTTGTATTACGCTGCGTGCAGAGGAGACCTGGACAATGTCCGGCTCCTTCTATCTTCGGGAGCCGATGTCAACCTGCGGCACGAACATGCTGGAACGTCGATTTGTATCGCAGCTTTGAAAGGGCACGCGGATGTTGTCGAAGCTCTCTTGAGCCACAAAGCAAATTTGGTCGCAGGTAGGGGCGTAATGGGCTCTGCCATACATTGCGCTTGCTTCAGCGGCAACATCACAATCGTCAAGTCTCTGCTTGACCGGGGTGCCAATCTGGACCGTGAGGTGGTCCTGAATATATGGGCACTATCTGAACGAGCGAAGAAATGTAATGCATCCGCATCCGTGCAGGTGATAGCTTCGTCTCTAAAGCGTGAGTCTTTGAAACATCGCACCATCTCGTGCTCGCCAATATTACTTCTGGCCGACCGCTGTCATTTTGAGATCCTCAATCTATGCTGGAACGGATACAAGACGCAACCACCGTGCTCGCCAAACGACACTTGGAATGCACGCAAGCAATACGAACTCTTCGGCTATTCCAAGCCAAAGCCCAATGCGTGGTCTTTGCTTGGCTTTTCAACTCAGGTGGAGCCCTCTCAGTACCGTACACTGTTGATGTGGGCCGGCGCATCTCTGAATCCCGACTTAATCGACCATCTAATTCTGGCCGGCGCAACTGTTGACGCACAGGACAGATATGGATGGTCAGCTCTACACTATGTAGCCTCACCGTTCCAAGAAGCGACATTCGACCGCATTGGTGCATGCGTACAGCGTCTTGTGAAAGGCGGAGCTAATGTGAATACGTTCGACCGGCTGAGCTGGACGCCATTGATGCTTGCGGTTGACAAGGACCATCCAGCATTGGACCCTAACACCACGTCCAAATGGGGCTGGGATCTTCGAACGAGGTGCGTCAAAGCCTTCCTCGACAATGGCGGACGTGTCGACGTGGCACAGAAAGCATCGCACTCTGTTCTCTTACACGCTATCGTCTCAGACTGTCCACCCGACATCATCGAATTGATATGCCAACATGGCGCAGCGCTTGATGTAAAAGACGCCGATGGCCGTACACCTCTCACTCTAGCCCTGCTCGGCCCGAGAGAAGAAGCCATCACTTCGATTCTGCTCCAACACGGCGCCAACCCGAATGTTATGAACGACAAACCCGCGAATCCGTTTGAGTTTGGTCCGCCACCTACGCCCTTATTGGTGGCCATCAACAAAGGATGTTCTCCAGCTATAGTGTCAGCTCTGCTCGCACATGGCGCATATCCCGGCTTGGGGACGCACCTTGGATACACGGCTTGCGGCCTAGCAGAAAAGCGTGGTATGCCTTTGTCGCCTCTTCTCGAAGCCGCAAAAGCTGCGCCGACTCCAATGAACCGCCCGTGGTTGCAACGCGTATACGAATTGCCGCTTTCTGTCTTCGGGGCTTGAAGAAAGTCGACCGGAGAGCCGCCGAGTCATATCGTAAACCATCAGCAAACCATCAGTAACCCTAGCGATTGATGACATTTGCTCGAGCAGGAAGCCGAACCTAGCGGCAAGCCCTCCCGTAGCAGCCTACCAATGGAATTCACCGCCGGAAGATAGTGATCACGCGGGTGGTACAGTTCATCGGCCAAATGACAGCTCCGATACAAGGGAAGGGCTCCAGGGCCGCGTGAACCGCTAGCAAACATAGAATGGTTGTTGGCATTGTGCGGGTCCGTATCTTTGGGCTTCTCTTCGACTCGTTTACGTCGGGGCTTCCGACATCTCTCCAGTCTCTGTTCCGACTTGTCGATCACTTGGCCATCGCCTTCTCTCTGTCCTCCCTGGCCTTCTTGACCGCAGACCTAGCCTGCATCCTCTGGTACCAGGCCCAACTAGTCGGGTACTTGGACTCCCATTCCTAACGAAGAAAAAGAGCACTGTCAGCACATCGCGAACACTCTGGCTCGACAACCCAGGGAAACTCACCTTGTTGAACCCCTCTCCCATAATCGCCGGGCAAAGCCAGTACCAAGGCACGAAGCTCAAATCCGCATAAGAGCACTTATCCCCCACCAACCACTCCCCGCCACTCTTCTTCAGCGTCGCATCAATCACGCCCGTCACCCGCCAGATCTCAGCCCCGTACCTGTCCAGCACAGACTGCGGCTTCTCTTCAGCGTAGAACGTGAACCAAGCCCTCTGGCCAAAGTACGGACCCTGGCCCGAGGTCTGGAAGTGCAGCCACGACTGCGTGAGGAACTTGTTGGGCGAGGAGGTGTAGGTCAGCGAGTTGGAGGAGTCGTACGTTGCGAGCAGGTACTCGATGATGGCGCCGGATTCCCAGAGGGTGATGTTGTCGTTGTTTGGGTCGGTGATGGCGGGGACGCGGCCGTTGGGGTTGACGGATTCGAAGGGCTCTGCGGTGCGTGCGTGCGTGTTAGATCTTTTGCTGATTTTCCTTGGTCCGTCTTGGGGAGGAGACGGATTGCAACTTGCCTTGGTGCAGAACGCTAAAGTCCATGAGCTCGGTCTCGTAGGGGATGCTCAGCTCGTTGAGAATGATGGCGACTTTCCATGGGTTGGGTCCCTGTGGTGGTAATCGTCAGACCTCCGACAATATCACCAATCGACAACTGTTTATGTCCAGACTTACACCAGCGTGGCTGTACAGCTTGATCGGTTTGGGTGCCATCTTGTTAGGATCGTTGTAGTAGTGTAGATTATCGAAATGTTCCAAAATGTAGTGATCTTATTCCTAAGGTAGGTACAGATAGAAAACGGTGTCGTTACGCAGAGATTACAATCCCTTGCTCAGGCTAAGAGCTCTGTTATGTATACGTACACACACACACACACGACACACGCCTTGATAATCGATGACATGCGCTGGCGAACGAACATGAGGGGTCGATACCTTATGTCGATCGATCGGAATACCCCACCTCTCTCTCCATCTAGCTTTCCAAGTGATGACAATTCGTCCATCAACCATCTCCACTCAAGGAACAACGAGCAAGCGACGGCGGTGAAGCTTTCTGATCTCGTGTTCCGGTTATCATTATCGTGAGCTAGCCCTTAGCCTCAAGGTAAGTTGGGACAGTGCCTCTCTCACTCCGTGTCTGAATGAGAGAAAACGTAGGAGACCCAACTCAGGATGTAGTATGCCATCATAATAGTCTTTCAAGGTATGTCGACATGCGTCTGTTCCAACTGCCGCACGCACGCACGCGCGCGGTAGATCTGATCGACAGTTTTACATCTTAGCCGATCTAGCAAATCGATTACAAATGACGCCTATGAGAAATCATTGATATTGATCCGACAATCAATAATATAAACACCTACTAATTTGCCAACAATTGATCAAAGTCTAAAACGGCCAACATCCATCCACCCATGAGGACCGAAATACTTGTGAGTGAGGGCTGCTGCCCCCTTCATAGGTGGTAGTCCCGACGGGTATCAAGTATGAAGATTCCTGATTGATGTCATCATATTATGCTTATGCTTATGCGAGATGAAACGAAAAGGTACCCAGCGTTCAAATGGCATGTCCGAGTCGTCAGAAGTGTTTGTCTGAAATTCATCACATCTCATTTCCAGCAGTAGCGTCTCAAAAATATATGGTATCTAATGTACCATTGCCATCCCCTCCATTCACCATTCCAAAGACCAACCAAAGGACCGCCCGATCCAAAAAAAAATTCCCAGAGAAGACCTATATCAACGCCCGCAAACCTGCCTCCATCGAATTAAACCGACGAAGCAAAACACAATCCAAATGACTTAATTTACAGCTTGTACACCACACCCTGGCTCAACATGACCTTGTTCTTATCATTGAGCTCCTCCAACGCAGCATTCGCCTCCTGATCGCCGAACTTCTTGGCTCCGCGAGCAAGGCGAGCATTGACAGCTGCGACCAAGGGCTCGACGTCCGCTGCGTCGTTGGCGAAGAGCGGACCGTCGATCAGCTGGCCCAGAGCAGTTTGGAAGACTTGCAAGCGGGCCGACGAGATGGTGACTGGGTCTGAGCTTGAGGCGGGTTGAGACTGCGATTGCGACTGCGATGAGTCTTGCAGCAGCTGTGAGGCGGGCTGGGACGAGGCCATGCTGGCGGCTTGCGAGGCTTCCTCTGTGGTTGTGCGCTGGGAGCGGCGGGGCGCTGGGGTTGAGTTGTACAGGTCTTCTTCGTCTTCGTTGTCGGGGACGTCGTCTCCTTCTGCGGCAGGGGTGGGCGCGTTTCTAAGGTTGCGACCTGGGGTGCGTGTGCCAGTGCGTCGGCTTGCGCCGGCAGTGGTAGCGGCGTCGTTGTCATCGTCGTCGTCGCTGTCGTCGCTGTCGCCGTCGGTGCTCATGGCGTCAACATCCTCTCTGCGCGCGCGCTTCTTCTTGCGGCGCTCATCCTCAACGACCTCCTTGAACAGAGCGAAGCGCAAGACCGCCTCTGCAACCTTGGCGTCCTTCTCCTCGACGCGATTTGACAATCTCGCTTTGGCGTGTGCGGATGCGAGACGGATGAGAGTCTCAAGTGTACGGGGAGTCATGGGCGACGTCTTGCGCTGGTTTCCTTCCATGTCGTCGTTGCGCAGGGCAGAGTAGACAGATACGACGTAGTCGGCTGCACCCTTGGTGAGGATGGGCTTTATCCTCGACTTGGCGTACTGGATGTACTTCTTGATGAAGGGGATGCTGAGAACTTCGACCTTCCTTGCATTCCCGCGACCTACGGTGACAGTTACACCAGCGTGCAGCATGACGTTGTACTTTTCGTAGACCTCACTGGGCTTGTTGGCGTCTGCCTCTTCTTCCAAGCCTACGCCGAGGACCTGGTTGAGCTGTTCGCGAACGGGTGCACCTTCTTCTGTTCCAGGCTGGCGGTATCTGTGCATGCGCAGGACATGTTCCGACACTTGTCTGTCTCTCACGTCTTCGATGTCGTCTGTGACGATGAACAACAAATCGAAACGCGAAAGCAGCGAGTCCGGAAGGGCGATGTTCTTGTGTGGGTCTTTGTGGATGTCGTATTGGCCATAGATGGGGTTTGCAGCCGCCACGACGGAGCAACGGGCGTTCAGCGAAGTGTGAATGCCGGCTTTTGCGATCGTGACCGTCTGCTGTTCCATGACTTCGTGGATGGCAACTCTGTCGACGTCAGACATCTTGTCAAACTCGTCAATACAGACAACACCCCGGTCACCCAGGACCATAGCACCAGCTTCGAGTCTCCTCTCACCGGTCTCCTTGTCGGAAGTCACAGCAGCGGTCAGACCGACTCCGGACGAGCCACGACCGGTAGTGGCAATCGCCAGAGGTGCAGTGTTCAGGACGAATCGCAAAAGTTGTGATTTAGCCGTTGAAGGGTCACCAACCATGAGAATGTTGATGTCACCACGCAAATGCGTTCCATTATCCAGGTTCTTCTCCATACCTCCCAGAAGCATGAGCAAGATTGCCTTTTTGATGTAATCATGACCGTAGATACTCGGCGCGAGCGATTGCGAGAGCAGATCAAACAGCTTCTTTTGCTTTGAGATCTTGTTGATGTTTCTGATGTCCGTGTCGGTGATGGTGGCTTGCGCAATTCCTCCTCCTGATTTTGAAGATAGCAAGATGATGTTGTTTGCCAAAATCAGCGTCTTGAAAGTGGAGCTTCCCTGTCCGGCATTGCGGTTTCCGAGCGAGCGGTAGATACCAACCAGCTGAATCCTGTCACCAGGCTTGACCTTGTCCACCATGTCATCGTCTAAAATGACATCCACACCACGAGGGAGCTGACCAGCAGGTGCACGTTCGGGCATTTCTTGAATCGAGATTGTTTGGTGGTCGCGGTAGGTGCAGTATCCGTACTCGGTGACCAGTGGGTTTCCTTCGCCATCTTCGGTCGGGTAGACGCTCGTGCTCGCTGCGCCATTTGCAGTCATGGTCTGATCGCGGTACTCGCGGAAATGGAAAGTCGACTTTGCTTCGTTCCAGTGCACACTTTTCACGACCTTGGGCCTGACGAGCGAGCATTTTGTTACAATGCCTTCCAGAGACACCATGTGGTTGAGGTAGGGCGAAGAGAGTGTTCGAGGGTTGCAGGCGTATTGTCCGAAACTGCCAATGTATGCGCAGTAGTACATCTGCGTGTTGTATTAGTTCCCATTCTTATGCGATCTCACTTTGCCGAGTCCTACCGTCTCTTCTGCTGTCTCGAATGCAGGTCTGTTACCCAATGTCTTGACAATGTTCTTCAGTGCGCGGTCAAATGCTTGTGAGTAGTCGAATGGCTGATCCAGCAGACCATCTGCCATTTCCCTACTGTGCGATCTGATCTCATCTATTGAGACTACTAGTCGGCGCGAGCTTCTGTTAAGCATGAGCAAGATGTCGGCGCGATATGATCGTGCGCGAGGGTCATCTAGACAATGTCAACTCATCTGTTATCCTGAAGACGTACTGTTCTCGCAACACTTACTCGGATCAAGGAACTCCTCTGCGGCGCGAACGCGATCTCTGACCGCTTCATCGCGAAGCTGGGCGTCGTCCATGGTGAGTCGCAGTCACTCGATTTCCGTTTTGTAGGCGAGTTTCTCTCGGACTGCAGCTATGAGCGGTGAAGGGTATTGCGGTATATGTCAAGTGTTGGTGGGGCAGTAAGAGTGTGAAGTCGGTTGTTTGTTTGTCGAGGGGCTCGCTGTCGATAAAGCCCATTAATTAATCACGTCCGCGTCACGCTGAGACGCGTAGCTCTTATAGTGCCTGCAGACGAAGCTCGCTCGAAATGGCATGCAGATAGATTTCGTCGAGGCAAGAAACATGACATGATATCAACATAACATAACATAACATAACTACAGTGAGTACGAAGAAAAATATGAACATCTGTCTTTGAGGTCATTTCATCAATTTAGTCGTTATCGTCGAATGCATAGCATACTGTAGATTAAGACAATCACAACCCTAACCCTAGAATATGCACAACGACGTAGGAGATCATCTCGCGTGTGTGAGACAGTTGAGATCGTTGATGACCACGAGGCGGGTGCAACATTGATTTCCACGCGCATTCCAGCATGCGCCCTTGCTCGGATGCCCATGTAGTATCATATCTCCCATCAAAGCCCTCCTGATGGTTGCCCATACACGATCCTCTTCCACCAACACCTCCACCACCACCACCGCCGCCCACCCCTCCCGGCGCAACACCACTCGACCACCGCCCGTCTACTCGCGCGACTTCGCCTATCCCAACAACGGCCCTCAACTCGTCCTGCCCAGTCCGCGCATGGCTAGACAGAGCATCCGCGACGCCAGTGCCTCCATTTTTGCCGAGTACGTCAACTTTCTCTTCGTTTCCACCCACCCCGGACCAACGTCGTCGTCTTTGCGCCCGTGAGATCTAGAGCAGCACCGATGAGCGCATTCATTGGCTCTCCGTCGCGCTCGCATCTGTGGTTTGCCATCGGCGCAGGCGAGGTTGTGGACGGACGAAAAGAGAGCTCCGAGGCTAAGACGTTGCACAAAAGGCTACTCGCCGGCCCGACCGTTGACATCTTCGTGGGACCCGAGCGGAGGCACTGGACGCTGCACCGCAATCTACTCTGCCATCATTCCTCCTACTTCGAGACCGAGTTCGTGGGCCACGAAGTTCCAAAAAGCAAAAAGGGAGACGATGGCGCAAACGAGCTGGAATTGCCCGACGACGACCCGAGAGGCTTCGAATTGCTGGTGAAATGGCTGTACCAAGGATCGCTGGAGGACGTTTCTGGCATGGCGGACATGGAGAAATACAACTACGCCGTTGCTTGCAACAAGCTATATGTGCTTTGCGACAAATTCGACATGGTTCTTCTCAAGAATATTGCAATGGATCGCTATCGACGCCTGCTCAACGAAGCTCAATTAGTGCCAGATCCCGACGAAATCAACGACATATACCGCGCTTCATCGGCAAGGTCGCCTTTCAGGAGGCTGATGACCAACATCGCCGCTCGCCAGATCATGGACCCCGAAGTCGACAAGGACGCCGAAAGCTACCGCAGATGCTTTGAGAACAACCCGGATTTCGCCGTGGAGATGGTGAACTCGATCCGGAGACTTTCAGGAGGTATGCTTTTCAACGACCCTACGGAAGGCGATGTGTGTGAGTACCACGACCATAGGAACGGTCTCAAGTGCCATGTCAAGAGCAGGCCAAGTGGTAAGATCTCCCCAAAACTTGAAAAGAAAGCAGCCCAGAATATTGAGTACTCATTAGTATCGTGAAGGAATGATGCGCAGGGTGATGTCGGTCGATATCAAGCGATCCCACCCCCCACGGACCCCACGCAAAATCAGGATAAATCCGCCAGAGCCTTCCCCAGAGGCCGCCACAAGAAACAACAACTCTCGCCAGCAAGCCAACTCCACAAACGGGTCTGGAGCCTCGAATGGATCGCCAGAAGCCACCAGATCAACCGGCTTCGCCGTTCCAAACCGCGACCTTGCATCAGCGAAGGAAGCCTCACGGCGCATGGAAGTCCTTACCAAAGCCATCAGCCCACGGAAACTACCAGAAGATCGCTTCAATTCGATTGTGAAGCGATTAAACTACGCCGCCACCAGCACTAATGGCACTAACGGCACACATCCAACACAAGACGATCAATCGGTCGCCGGCGCGAGCGACGTCAGCAGCAAACCCGTACCAAAGAAGCACCCACGAAAGCTCAGTGTCAGCCATAGCAGTGCTGATAGAACCAACGGCATCAACGGAGGCGACACCTCTTAGCATCCTGTCGGCGTTTAGGGATCGAGTCGCGTCGAATCGGGTTTGGGTCAGGGGTGGGTTTTCTTGTTCACACTATTATTAATCTCCGAGATACCCCATTTGTGCATTCAGGAAACGAAAGGGAAAATGGGGGCATGGTCTATTTCCTTACAGCACACGCAGGCGTTTTGGTTTTGTTTTCTGGATTGTTTCCAACCAATCTTCACTTCGTAGAATTTCGTAGTACCGCACACTTCTTCTTCCGACCGATCAAGGTGGTAACACCCGTGAAAGACTCTTGGAACTGCCAACCCATTGTATTATAGAATCCGAAAGCTCGTTGAGTGGTGTGAAAGCCTAGCAATAAAAACACATGGGAAAGAACGCTGTTCTGACCAAACCACGCGAACAGAAACAAAACAATCTGTAGCACACTTTTGTTTTTCATCCATCTACCGCCGCGGCCTTCTCATGGGTTCCCATAGATACACAATGACAACATACCCAGTCAATGCAACTGCCGCTGGCGCGGTTCAAAGTATGTAGAGCTTTGCGGCGGCCGCAGAGTTGTGGATGAAGAGAGACGAAGGCTTGAGACCGCTTGTCGCCTTGGAGGAAGGGAAAACTGATACGAGTCCGTCGTCGGTACGCTCCGAGAGATGCAATATGGAAGGCACCTGAAGCCTCTTGCGTCAATTCGTACGTAGCAAACACAAAAGGTGTGCTGCAGCGAGACGTGTGCATTTCATGCACGTCCACGGAGATACAATACTGCTCCAAATGGGGAAATCATGATCCTCCGTGTATGCAGAAGTATGTCGAGCGCACGATCTCTCCGGTACTAACATGCTAAGGATAAGGTATCCTAGAGCTGCTAGTACTACCAACTACGATATCGTATCCCGGCGAGATACCCGTGGTTTGTTTTTAGTGTCTGATTGGTTTTGGGATAATTTCGACGCACGAAAGTTGCTGATACCACCCTATTAACAGACAAACTTTAGCATGAACTGAGGATACTACCCGGGAGTGAGCAATATCTCCATTGTGATGCTCGTCGGGGTGTTCTTCCAATGTTTCGATCCAACAGGTCATATTTGTACAAGTATGAATACAGTTACACTGCTATACACTACTCTACACACAGCCCCTGACAACCAACGTTTCCAGACATACTAACGCTCGACAGAGAACACGATCAACGAGTCTCTCCCTGTATACAACTCAACACTTACTTCTTGCCACCCTTCTTCTTGGAAGGCACGACCCTGAAGTTGCCGTTGGCAGGGTCCTCCTTGGGTGTCTCGGGCTTGGGTGGTCCCTTCTTGGCGACCTCACTCCAACCACCCGGAGCCGCATTAGCGGGACTACCGCTCTTGGGTGGGGTAGAAGTGTCCACGAGGCCCTTGTCTGCAAGCCTCTTGCGGCGAATGAATTCCTCGGCGAAGTGGCGAGAGTCGATGGTGCTGCTGCTGCCGTGAACAGCTTCAGTAATGAGCTCGGCCTCGGCCGGGAAGAAGATGAGGTCTGCGACGAATTGTTCGGCTGTAGAAAAAAAGGGTTAGCTTTGTTCAAGTTTGTAGTGATGACGAGTGTAGACTTACCAGTAAGACCAGGGTTGAGGTCGGGACGAAGCTCATTGATGGCCCACTTCCTGAACTCCTCCTGAGCGTTGACAGCACCGGAGCCGGTCAGAGTAGCGCTGCGAGAAGGCGCCTTCTTGACAGCTGAGGACATGGCGGTCTGCACAGCAGGAAGGACAGTCGAGCTAGGAGCGCGAGCGGCAGGGGCAGGAGATGGCGCAGCGGGCAACTTAGTCTTGCCGCCGGCACCGACAGTAGTCCAAGCACTACTACCAGGAACGGGTGCCTGAGCCGACGCAGGCATGACCTTGCCAGCGAGGTTCGCGTAGCTTTTGCCTCCGGCCGGGCTGGGGACGCTGGCCATGGCGACAGCCTGAGCCTGTGCAGCAGCAGCAGCGACACGTCTCTTGCGGGCCTCTTCCTCCTTCTGAATTTGAGCCATGCTCTTTGCGGCGGAGCTGGTCGGTTTCGGCTGAGTAGCCTTGGCCCAAGCACTTGCGCCAGAAGGCACGGGTGAAGCGCTGGTGGCGGCCCAAGTGGATGACGAAGGAAGGCCAGGGGCAGGTGGAGCAGCAGACATGGCGGTCTGAAGCTCAAGCTCCTTCTGAAGAGCAGCACGGCGGGCAGCAGCAGCGAGCTCTTCCTGCTCAGCGGCCTTCTTGGCCTCGGCTTCCTGGATCTCCTTGAGAGATGGGCCCTTGGGTGGGCCAGCGGGCTCCTTGGCCCATGGAGCAACGGTGGTAGGAGTCTCAGCGCTCGGAGTTTGGGACCTAGAACGCGACTCGGCGTTCAGGTGCTCGGCAACGGTTTGTCTGCTGGTCCTCTGCGCAGCTGGTGCCGGAAGAGGAGACTGAGAAGGCGCCGGCGGGAATGGTTGCGGGATGCCGCTGTCGACCTTGGCCCACGCCTGTTGGGTCGGTGCAGGCGACTGCTTTGCGGAAGCTGCTTTCTGGACCTGTTCGGTCAAAGTAAGCGGCTCCTTGGTTTGCGCCTGCTCTGCTTGGCCAGCAGCTGGAGAACCAATGCTGCTTTCAGTGGTGGAAGACTCAGCCTGGGAAGGCTGCTCACTGGTCTGCTGCTTGCCAGGGGCAGCTTGGAAGCGAGGCTGAGAAGCTTCTTCCTGCAGCTGCTGGAACTCCTGAAGACGTTCGTTCGGCACCTGCTGCCCGTCTTGATCTTGCTCTGCGGCAGTCTGCCTGGCTTGCTCCTCGTTCAACCTAGCACGGTCCTGAAGCATTTGCTGGACCTGCTGGGCATGAGCATCCTGCGACTGCTGCTGTTGCGAGAAAGGCTGGCCAGGAGCGCCGAACTGGTTGGGCTGTGCAGAGCGAGACCCAATGTTGAGCCTGTTCATGATGCTTGGGATCTCTTCCTCGGTGATGTGTCCCAGAGAGTCAACTCCAGCACCTACTGCACCAAGACCAGCCTGAGGGTTGCGGAATGAGTTGTCGAAGAAGCCAGCGGGTGTCCCAGAGGCGGGTGCTTGGGTCGGGGAGGCCTGGAATGCACCTGGGCTAGTGATAGAGCCGAAACTCGGCTGCGAGT
>Ga0265798_10002688_pt1 | contig 25905 bp, 21 predicted proteins | sample P3T30metagenome_FD_192430 | JGI IMG/M metagenome (GOLD analysis project Ga0265798, IMG submission 192430) | Plant litter microbial communities from East Loma Ridge, Irvine, California - P3 T30 | ecosystem: Environmental > Terrestrial > Plant litter > Unclassified | place: USA: California...
TCCCGGGCTTCGGTGCGGTCGTGGTAGCCGCGCCGCACGCCGAAGGAAGCGGCCATGCCGCGCCGCTCGAACTGGATCACCACGTAGCCGTGGTTGGCGAGCTTGATCATGCCCTTGCTGAAGTCCCCGGCGCCGGAGCGGTCGACGCTGTCGCCATAGCGCTGGCGCGTGGCGGTCGCATGCAGGATCGCCGGGAAGCGGCCGGGCAAGGCCACGCCGTCCTTCGCCGGGCGGTAGATGTCGGCGGCCAGGCGGGTACCGTCGGGCATCGGGATGTAGATCGAGCTCCTGACGGCGTCGCTCTGCGGCGCCGGCAAGGGCTGGCCGAATGCGCCGGAGGGAGCGCGCGGCGCCGCGCCGGCGGCCGGCGCGAGCACCAGCGCCCACGCCGCCGCCGCAAGGGCGCGCAGCGGGATTGGATTGAGCTTGTCCATTGGTTTCCTAGCTTGAAAATAGAAACATCCGGGAGCCGGCATCGGCCGCCTCCCGGATGGGCTTCGGGAAGCAGTTACCACTTCTTGTTGAGCGATACCGAGACGAAGCGGCCGGTGGCCGATGCGACCTGCGGATCCCAGGAGCTCTGGCCGTTGATGACGACCGGCGGATCGCGGTCGAACAGGTTGATCGCGTTCGCGGTCAGCACCACCCCGCCCAGGCCGTAGCCCGCGCTCTTGTCGAAGGCATACGACACCGTCAGGTCGGTGGTGGTCTGGCTGGCCACGCGCACGTTCGGCACCACGGCGGTGTTGCTGTAGTCGCCGGTGTAGTTGGCGAACACGTTGGCGCTCCAGTTGCCCGATTTCCAGGCCAGGTTGGCGCGCATGCGCAGGCTGATCGGATTGCCGAGCGTGTCGAGCACGTCGGCGAAGGGCCGCCCCGGCGCACCCGAACGCTCCAGCTTGAGGATCTTGGCGACATTCAGGCCGAGCAGCCAGTTGCCATAGCTGTTGTTGAAGGTGTAGCGGCTGTCGATGTCGATGCCCTGCTGCTTCAGGGTGCCCAGGTTGCTGCGGCGGCCGTCGACGATGACGCCGATGTTGGCCGGCGCTTCCGCGGGGCTCTGCAGGTTCGGGCTGGCGTACAGGGCGTTCACGGCCGCGGCCGAGGGATTGCGGGTGATGTAGCCGGCGAACAGGCTTTCCTCGGCCAGCACGCTGCCCGGCACCACGTCGATGCGGTCGGTGTAGTCGATCTTGTAGTAGCTGGCCGACAGGTTCCAGCCGCGCAGCGGTTTCAGTTCGGTGCCGAACGACCAGGTGCGCGCTTCCTCGGGCTTGAGGTCGGGATTGCCGCCGTTGATCAGGATGCCGCGCCGCACGCCGCCGGGTGCGGTCGGATCGGTAAAGTTCTGCACGAAGATGTTGGTCAACGACAGGTTCGTCAGCGAGCCGAGGTTGTCGACCAGCGAAGGCGCCCGGAAGGAGGTGCCGTAAGTCGAATTCAGGCTCAGCACATCGTTGGCCGCCCAGCGCACGCCCACTTTCGGGTTGGTGGTGCTGCCGAAGTCCGAATAGCGTTCGTAGCGGGCAGCCAGCGACAGTTCGAGGCGCTTGACCAGCGGGACGGCATTGCGGGCGCTGACCAGGGGCACGAACAGTTCGGAGTACACGGACTTGACCTGGCGGCTGTTCTCGAGCTGCGAGAAGGCCGGGGTCGGGGTGCGCGTGGTGACGTTCTGCAGCAGGCCCTGCTCGAACTCGACGTGGCGCGCCTCGGCGCCGACCGCGAGCCGCACGTCGCCGCCGCCGATCTTGAATAATGGGCCGTCGAGCTTGACGGCGAAGGCGGCGTCGGTATTGGTCGCGTTCTGGTTGCGGTAGCCCACCACCGACTGGAACGCCGGGTTGCTGCCGGCGACCGCGCTGAAGGGATTGATGCCGCCGTTGGCGAGGCCGGCGGCAAGGCCGGTGGCGTTGACCAGGCCGACGCGGTGGACGAAGCCCTCGGTGCGGCCATAGGTCAGGGAGCTGTTGACTTCCCAGCCGCCATCCAGCGAATACGTCAGGCCGAGGGTGTTCAGGCTGTTCTTTTCGTCGCCGCCCAGGTTGCGGTCGACGTCGTCGAACACGAAGCGGTAGGCCACGCTCTGGGTCGTCGCCGGCGCGGCGCCGGCCGGGCGCACGAAATACGGGCTGGTGCTGGGCACGTTCAGGTTGGCGCCGAGCGGGGCCACGACCTGGGTATAGTCGCGCTTGGAATACAGGCCCTCGTAGAACACTTCGAGGCGGTCGTTAAAGCGGTGGAACAGGTTGCCGTAGACGGTGTCGCGCTTCTGCGAAGGCAGGTAGTCGCCGACGACGCCGGCGTCGTAGCGGTTGCCGCTGCCGGCCACCAGCTGCGCGGGCGTCAGGCCGCGCCCGTCCTGGCCGGGCGGGATCGCATAGATGGCGGTGCCGATCAGCACATTGCCGGGCGCGGCCTGGGTCGAGCGCTGGTCGGTGCCGCCGTAGGGACGCAGGTCGTTCGAGAAGAAGGGCCGCGCGCTGGCCGACAGGCTGCTGCGGTCATTGTGTTCGTAGGCGATGAAGGCGCTGCCATTGTCCCAGGTCTTGCCGAAGGTCTGGCTGAAGATCTTCTGGTTCATGCCGTCGGCATGGCCGTAGCGCAGCATGGTTTCCGCGCCGTCGACGTTGCTGCGCGTGATGATGTTGACCACCCCCGCCACCGCGTCCGAGCCGTAGATCGCCGAGGCGCCGTCCAGCACCACTTCGATGCGCTGGATGGCGGCGGCGGGAATCTGGTTCGGATCGGACAGCGACTTGACCACGCCGCTGGCGGCGACGCGGCGCCCGTTCACCAGCAGCAGCGTGGCTTCGTTGCCGATGCCGCGCAGGTTGATGCCGGACGTGCGGGTGGTGTTGGCGGCGGCGTCCTGGGCGCCGCTCAGGCGGCTCTCGTCCGCGCCCAGGCTGATCACCTGCGGCAGCGTGCGCGCGATCTCGCTGCTGCTGGTCGCGCCGGTGGCGGCGATCGCATCGCGATTCAGCGACAGGCCGGGCGAACCCACCGCGCCGACGCCGCGGATGCTGGAGCCGGTGACCACGACTTCCTGCACTTTCTGCGGGGCCACGGCGGGCGCTTCGGGCGCGCTCTGGGCCAACGCGCCGGCGGAAACACCGCTGGCGAGACAGAACACGGCAAAGGCGACGGCGGTCATGCGCTGGGGCCCGGCGCCGCGATGATGGTCGGCCGCCACGCTGGGCGGGTATGGGTTCTGGATGGTTGGCACGCTTGTCTCCGCTTATTGGTTATAAAAGGTATTTGTTATATCTTATAACGAAAATTTCGGCTTGCAAATGCTTGTGTCGGGAATCTTTTGAAATTTCGTGATTTTTTGTAATGGTTATACGATATAACGAAGTTCCGGCAAGCACAAGCAAGGATTGCGCGCCGCCTGGCGCACACACAACAATGGCGAATGGGGATGGGAGAACAGGAAGGCACGCCGCCAGAGCGGCGGCGCGGCCGGACTAGCGTGGCGTCTGCCGGAACGCGCGCTTGGCCAGCAGGAAGGCTGCGGCGAAGAGGCCAGGCAGGGCCAGGACATCCAGGATTGCCGTGAAGCCGAACTGCATCGCGCCCATCTGGGCCACCATGAAGGAGCCGGCGATGCCGCCGAGCCGGCCGATGCCGAGCATCCAGGCCACGCCGCTGGCGCGGCAGGGGGTCGGATAGAAGCCGGCGGCCAGCGCCGGCAGCGAGGACTGGGCCGTGTTCATCAGGATGCCGGCGACCAGTACCGCCGGCACCAGCAATCCCAGGTGGTCCACCACCCTGGCGATCGCGAACACCGCCAGCGCGGTCAGCGCGAAACCGGCGGCGATGATGCGGTCGCCGTCGTAGCGGTCCATCAGCCAGCCGAAGGCCACGGCGCCGATGCCGCCCAGCGGGAACAGCGCCGCCACCAGGGTCGCCTGGCGCGGCGCCAGGCCGGCCTCCCTGAACAGCACCGGCATCCAGTTGACCAGCGAGTAGAAAATGACCAGGCCCATGAAGTAAGCCAGCCACAGCATCACGGTGCCCAGCCGGTAGCGCGGCGCCAGCACCAGCGCCAGGCCGGCGCCGCCAGCGCCATCGGGATGCCCGGCGGCCTGGGCGAAGCGAGGCGATTCGGGCAGCCAGGCGGCCAGCGCCGCCGCCAGCAGCAGGGGCGCGAAGCCGCCCGCCAGCAGCACGCTGCGCCAGCCCCAGTGCGGCACCATCCATGCCGCCAGCACGCCGCCCAGCGCCGCACCCAGCGGGAAGCCGCAGAACATGGCATTCGTCAGCGTCGCGCGGCGCGCGGCCGGACAGGTTTCACTCATCAGGGTCACGGCGTTCGGCATCGCCGCTCCCAGGCCGATGCCGGTGACGAAACGCCAGGCCGTCAATTGCGCCAGGTCGGCGGCGCAGGCCGCGCCGATGCTGGCCAGGCCGAACAGCAGCACCGCGGCCAGGATCGGGCGGCGCCGTCCGAAGCGGTCGGCCAGCGGACCGGCCGCGAGCGAGCCGCAGGTCAGGCCGGCCAGCGCGGCGCCCAGCACTGGACCGAGCTGCGCTTTCTGGACGCCCCACTCCGCCATCAGCGTCGGCGCCAGGTAGCCGATGGCCGCGGTGTCGACGCCGTCCAGCAGGACCACGGCGAAGCACAGCCCGAACACCAGCCACTGGCGCGGCGACAGGCGTCCGCCATCAGGCGCGGCTGGCGTCGCGGGTGCGCTCCCGGCGCGCATGCGCTTGCCTACCTGGCGCCCGCCGCCGGCGCGCCGATACAGCGCGGCAGCGCCTGGCCCGCCAGGGCGAAGGGCGCGACGCCGGCGGCATCGAGCGTGCGGCGCAGGGTGCAGGCGCTATACGGACGCAGGAAGGGCGGCGGCGCGTAGTCGACGAAATGCGAGGTCCCTAGGCCGGTGGCCGCCGCCAGCGCCGACATGCCCTGCGCCGACGTGTCGGGCCAGCTGCCGCTGCGGATGCGCGTGACCAGCGCGTGCACGCCGGCCACCGCCTCGGCCGGGGTGAAGGCGCAGTGCCCCGCGCTGTGGGTGTAGGTCTGGCGCAGCAGCGCCCCCTTCCCGGCCCGGTCCACCGCCTGCTGGTAGTCGTACTGCGAGGCCGGCACCGAGATGGCGTCGCCGAGCGCGTTCATCGTCAGCACCGGCATCGCCAGGTCGCCGTCGAACACGCTGGTCGCGACGAACGCCAGCGCTTTGGGGTCGGCCGCCAGGCGCGGCGCGCGGGCCAGCGCGGCCAGGTCCTTGTCGAGCGCCAGGCCGGCCTTGCGGTACAGCCCGCGTACCAGGCCGTCGCCGTCCGCGGCCGCCAGCAGCGCGCCGTAGTCGACGCCGGTATTGGCGCTGACGTTCCCGCCGCTCAGGCCTTCCAGCTGGTTGCGGCTGCCCATGCCCTGGCGCAGCAGGCCGCGCACCAGGCTGTCGGCCAGCCCGCGCGCGCGCGCTTCGGGGTCGCCCGGCGTCGGCTCCGGCTTGCCTGGGTCCGACCATTCGGGCAACTGCGCCACGCGCGCCGCGAAGGCGATGCGCGCGCGCCCTTCCGGCGTCTTCTCGGCCGCTTCGAACATCCTGGTCCAGGCCGGCAGCGCACCGGCCTGCCAGTCGTCCGGGATGCCGGTGACCGGCAGGTCGGAGTCCGGCGCCAGCAGCGCCTTGGCGACGAACAGGCCGTCCAGCTTGCCCTGCCACTGCCCGACGGCGCCCGACAGGCCGCCGCAGCGGATCATGGCGCCGCGCCAGCGCGCGGGATAGGCCTGCATCGACAGTGCCCCGATATGGCCGCCCTGCGACTGGCCGAACTGGATCGGCAGTGCGATCTTTCCATACTTCGCTTCGACCAGGTCGAGCGTCTCGACCGCATTGGCGCCGGCGCGGTGCAGGGCCCAGCCGGTCAGCGTGCGCGTGGTGCCGGCCAGGGCGTAGCCCTCGAGCAGCAGGGCCCTGGCATCGTCCCCGGGCGGCCTGCTGGCGTAGTCCAGGCCGACCAGCACGGCGCCGTTCCAGCGTTCCGGCATGTCGATGCGGTAGGGCGTGCCGTCCTTCAGCTTGCCCTCGGTGGTCGCCACCGGCGGCGCCGCCTGCGCGGCGCAGGCCAGCAGCACGCACAGTCCCGTCGCGAGGCGCCTCATTGCACGGCTCCCACCGGCATGGCGGCATCCAGCCGGGCATTGTTGCGGTCGGCGTAGGCTTTCAGCATCAGGATCAAGGCCATGGCCAGCGCCGCCACGACCGTCAGCGCCCACCAGCCGGCGACGAAGCCGCCGGACCAGTCGCGCAGCCAGCCCAGGGCTTGCGGCCCCAGGTAGCCGAAGATGCCGCCGCCGAGCGCGGTGATGCCCATCAGCGGGCCGACGTCGCGCCCGCGCATCAGTTCCGCGACGGTCGGATAGAGCTGGTTGGTGGACGCCAGGCCGAGCGAGATCAGGGCGGCGGCGGCGATCTCGAACACCAGCAGATTATGCGACATCATGGCCAGCGAGGCCGGGATCATCAGGCCGATCATGCTGGCCAGGACCAGCCAGCGGTTGTAGCGGTCGGCCAGGTAGCCGCACAGCGGATTGATCACGATGGCGCAGATGTAGGCGACGCTGATCACCTCGGCCGAGGCGGCGGCGTCGAGCGAGAACTGGGCCTTCAGCGCCGAGGGCAGGAAGAAGGTGGCCGCGAAGCCGCCCGCATTGGTCAGGCCGAGCAGCGGGATCGCCCAGACGATGGGCGTGCGGAAGGCCGAGAAGGCGCCGCGCTTGTCGCCGCCGGCCCGCGCCGCCACGATCACTTCGGGACGCTGGCGGTAGAAGGCGAAGAACACGAACAGGCCGATCAGGGCGACGCCGCCGAAGGCCATGATGGCGTGGCGCCAGCCCAGGCTGACCGCGATGCCGGCGCAGAACGGCGCGCCGACCACGGTGGCCAGCGAGGACATCGCGCCCAGCACGCCCATCGCCCTGCCCTTCAGGTGCGGCGGCGCGGTCAGGGCGATCGCGGTCATCACGCACACGAAGGCCAGGCGGTAGCCGAAGATCCAGACCGCGCGCGCGGTGATGGCCTGGCCGAAGTTCTCGGCGATCGACAGGCCGAACAGGCCGACCGCCAGGATCGCCAGGCCCACGCACATCACGCGCTTTTCGCCGTACTGCTTGGCGGCCACGCCGGCGGGAATGCTGACCACCAGCGCCACAAGGCCGTACACGCCGGTGAAGGTGCCGATCTGGCTGAAGCTCATGGCGAACTCGCGCTGGATGTCGGGCAACAGCGGCGAAAAGCCCAGGCTTGACATCTGCATCGCCATCATCGCGACGACCACGGCCAGGTAGTAGATGACCCAACGCTTCTGTTGTGCGAGCTTGGGGGTGGTATCGTCAGCCATCATGTTGCTTGTCTCCTCGTTATGGGTATGTAATGGATGGCTGGATCAGATCGCGCCGTCGCGCCTGAGCGCGTCGATGCGTCCGGGATCGAGCCCGAGCATGCTGCCGTAGACGTCGCCGTTGCTGGCCCCCAGGGTCACGGCCGGGCGGTCGAGCGCCGTGGACGCGCCCGACAGGCGGATCGGCAGGCCGCCGACGACGATGTCCTCGACCGCGCCGTACACCGGATGCAGCAGCTTGGCGGTCTCGCCGCGCGCCAGCAGGTTGGGGTCGCGCAGCGCCTCGGCCGGCTCGCGCACCGGGCCGTTCGGCACCTCGCAGTCGGTCAGGCGCTCGGTCGCTTCAAGCGTCGTCATGGTGCGCGTGAAGGCGCTGACCAGGTCGTGCAGTTCCAGGTGGTTGGCGACACGCGCGTCGCGGGTGGCGAAGCGCGGGTCGTCGAGCAGTTCCGGGCGTCCCATGGCGCGGAACAGGCCCGTGACGAAGTCCTGCTTGGGCGCGCAGATCGACACGTAGCCGTCGCTGGTCGGGAACACCCCGAACGGCGCCAGGCGCGGCATGAAGTTGCCGGGCCGGGTGTCGTGGCCCAACCGGGCCATGACCTCGAAGGGCTCGGCCGCCACCAGGGCGCTCAGGGCGCCCAGCAGCGAGACGTCGACCATCTGGCCGCGTCCGGTCTCGCGCGCCTGCATCAGCGCTGCCAGCGTGCCGATGGCGGCGAACAGCGGCGCGCTCAGGTCGCCGAAGGGAATCGCCACCCGCACCGGCGCCTCGCCGGTCTTGCCGGAAGCCAGCATCATGCCGCTCATGGCTTGCACGATGTTGTCCATCGCCTTGTTCTGGCGCGGCTGCACGTTGGCGCCGAAGCCGCTGATGGCGGTGTACACGATGCGCGGATTCACCTCGGCGCAGGCGGCATAGCCGATGCCGAGGCGGTCGGCCACGCCGCCGCTGAAGTTCTCGACCACCGCGTCGGCCTTCGCCACCAGCGCGAAGAACAGGGCGCGGCCTTCGGGATGCTTCATGTTCAGGGTGATGGCTTCCTTGTTGCGTCCGCGCTCGAGCATCGCCATCGACAGGTCGTCCTCGTGCTCGCGCACGACCTTGATGCCTTCGCGGCCCAGGTAGGGCGAATTGGTGCGCGCCGAATCGGGATTGCGTGGGTTCTCGACCTTGATCACGCGGGCGCCCAGGCCCGCCAGGATCAGGGTCGCATACGGTCCCGCCAGGGCGGTCGTCAGGTCCAGGACGGTGATGCCTTCCAGCGGCCGGCGCTGCGTGCTGTCGTCGTTCATAGTGTCTCCGTTCGTGTTTGTCCGTGATGTCAGCGCTTCAGGCGCTGCTCGATGAATTGTTCGACCGTGCGGGTCATGGCCGCGTCGTCCCACATGCGCGCGTCGACCATGTTGGCGTGCAGCTCGACCACCGGGATGCCGGCGCGCTCGAGGGCGACCTTGGTCAGGCGCGAGCCGAAGGACCCCATGCGGTCGTTGGTCGGCACCAGCATCACCGCGCCGTCGGCTCCGTAGGCGCGGGCCTGCTCGACGATCCAGTCGGCCATCCAGGGCGGCACGTGCAACTGCTCGTTCATGCTGATATGGCGCGAAGCCAGTGCGCGCAGCGCCTGTCCGGGTTCGTCGTCGAAATAGCGGCGGTAGCCGTCCGACAGGAAGTTGGAGTACATCGACCAGACGAACACCGCGCCGTACTTTTCCTCGAAGGCGCGGTAGAAGGCGGTGTTGAACCACAGGCCGTTGCCGACCCACAGCAGGCGCAGCTTCTCGTTCGGGCAGGCCGCGGCGCCGGCCGCGATCAGCCCCTTGATCTCGTCGCGGAAGGCCTCCAGGTGGCTGACCGACCAGGCGCTGCCGCGGTCCCAGGTGGGCGCCATCACGTTGGCCAGCTGCTCGGTAAGCGGCACCGGCAGCGGCCGGGCGGCGGCGATCAGGTCGCGGATCTCGGCCACCAGCTCGCCGGCGCGGTTGATGCGGTGCATCTGGCGCACGAATTCGAGCTGCCTGAAGCTGCGGCCGGACAGGGTCTCGGCGGTGCGGATCAGGCCTTCGAGCTGCTCGACCTGGAAATCCAGGCGGTGCGTCTCGTACACCGTTTCCCAGTCGCGCAGCCCGCGCTCCCACCAGCGCGGACCGAGGGTCGCGGACGAGCTGGCGTCGAGGCCGAACACCGGCACCCCGCCGTAGGCCTGCGACCACAGTTCGCTGATGCGCTGGCCGTAGTCGTCGCGAAAGCGCGACACGATCATCATCGGCTTGGGCAGGCCGCCGTAGGGAGCGCGTTCGGGGTCGGCGTCCAGGGTGCTCATCAGCGGCAGGCTGGTGTAGCGCGGCAGGCGGTCGTGGAAGCCGCGCGCATCCATCTGCTCGAAGTAATAGGGCGACAGCTGCTTGGCCGCGATGATCGCCGAGTACCAGACCACCGGCGTGACGTGGATGTCCATCGCATGCAGGACCTCGTGCGGGGCCACGGCGTCGGCGATCACATACGGTTCGCCCTCTTCCAGCACGCGGCGGCGGAAGGCCTGGAATTCTTCCTTCTGGTGGGCGTTGGCCGCCAGGGTGGAGGCCAGGCGGGCCTGGGCGGGACGGTTCATGCCGGGATCCTTTCGATCAGTTGGGACAGGGCCGCGCGCCGCGCCGCGCGGTCCGGCGCGCGGTAGGACTGGCGTCCCAGCAGCAGCTGCGGCAGGCCGCGCGCCTCGAGCAGCGCCTTCTGGGCCGGGTAGTCCCAGCCGAGGGTATCGTCGAATTCCTCGTGGTAGAACACCACGGCCTGGGCCGCGCTCTGGTTCAGCAGGGCGAGCCAGGCGGCATCCTCGCGCGCCTGCGGGTAGGAGCGCAGGGTCGGCACGTGGAGCTGGTAGTGCTCGGCCAGCGCCACCAGCGGATCGGCCGCCTCGTCGACCAGGGTCAGCACGCTGCGCGTGCCGCCGGGGTAGTCGTCGGCGACGACGTTGGCGCCGAGCGACTCGGCCAGCAGGAACAGTTCGGGCGTATCCTGGCCGAAGCCCTTGAGCATCAGGCGCGTGCGCGGCGCTTCCTCCTGGCCGAGCGTGCCGACCGCGTCGAACCAGTCCTGCGGCGCGAGCACGCGCGACGCCCGCAGCGCGCTCCACCAGGTGCTGCCGCTCAGGCGGCCGGCGCGGCGGCGTGCGTCCAGTGCCTGCAGGGCGCCGCGCAGCGCATTGTGCTCCTCGACGGCGGTGCGCAGCCGTGCGCCGGATCCCCCCAGGCGTTCGTGCAGCGCGCGGGTACGGCCAAGCACATAGCGGCCGGTGCTCCAGTTCGGGGTATTGAGCACGTCGTACAGCAGCAGCTCGGGAAACGCGCGCCGTGGTTCGAGCCGGCGCAGTTCCAGCAGGCTGTAATACAGGTACAGCAGGCCGTTCGAGCTGCGCGGGATCACGATCAGGTCGGCGACATTGCAGGCGCCGCTGCCGATCTGGTCGAACAGCGAACGGATCTCGCCGTCGAATTCCGGGTCCAGGTACATGTCGGATAGCGGCGTGTCCAGCGCCGGGTCGCCGGCCAGCTGCACGGCGAAGGCGCCGCCGGCGCGGATCAGCTCCACCGGCACCGAGCTGCCGAGGTAGGCCACCACCGGGCGTCCGGCCGCCTTGGCCGCCTGTGCCGCCGCCAGCGGATCGGCGCACGCGGCCTGCAGGAGTGCGAGGGGGCTCATCGTGCGCTCCCCATCGGGTCCTTGCCGCCCGGGCTGGCGACGACGCGTTCGCCTTCCCAGTCGAAGCGGGTGTCCATGCCGGCGGCACGGCCGATGCCGGCCAGGTAGTCGAGCACCGCCTGGCCTTGGGTACCCTGCCCCAGCACCTGCGGCGCACCGGTGTCGTCGATCCAGCAGGGACGGAAGCCGGCGCTGACGCGGCCGTCCGCGCCGATGCGGCAATCGGCGATCATGGTGTTGCGCGACTCCGGGTGGAAGGGATAGCAGGGCATGGCCGGATCGGGCGTGAAGCCGAACAGCTTGCGGCGCCGCTCGGCCCAGGCCAGGCGCGCCGGGTGGGCATTGCCTTCGACGTTCAGGGCGTGCGTCACGGTCACGAAATTGCCCAGCCCATGGAAGATCGGCCGTCCTTTGTAGAACTCGATGCCGCGCGCGATGTGCGGATGGTGGCCGACCACGATGTCGGCGCCGGCCTCGATGGCGGCGCGCGCCACCGGGCGCTCGTACATCGCCAGCAGCGCGGGGGTGTGCACCAGCCCCTTGTGCAGCGCCACCACCAGCACGTCGACGCGTGCGCGCAGGGCCACGATGTCGGCCTGCATGGCGTCCAGCGTCGTCGTCTCCGGGAAGGTGAAGGCCTGCGGCGGCCCGCCCGGATTCGCGCCCTCGGTCTCGTAGTGCGAGATCACCTGGACGTAGGCGCAGCCCGCCTTGGCGGCGCCGGCCCAGGACAGGCGCGGGCCGACGCAGTTATACGACAGGAAGCCCACGCGCAGGCCGCCCCGTTCGATGACCGCCGGGGCGCGCGCGGCGGCCAGGTCGGGGCCGGCGCCGAAGGCGGCGATGCCCTGCTCGCGCAGCCCGGCGATGGTGTCGGACACGCCGTCGTCGCCCTGGTCGTAGACGTGGTTGCCGGCCAGGCTGGCCGCGTGGAAGCCGGCGCGCGCCAGGCTGGCCAGCTTGGCCGGATCGGCCGCTTCGGCCGGCACGTCGCCGGACTGTTCGCGGCCGCGCAGGGTGTAGGGCGTCTCGACGTGGCCGACCACGATGTCGGCGCCGCGCAGGACCGCGCGGGCGCCGTCGAAGAAGCGGTCCGGATCGGGTTCGTCCAGCACCAGGTCGCCCACCATCAGCAGCGATATCTCGTTCAATTTGGTCATAGCAATCCCCCGCCAGTGGCAGGACAGGTTTTCAGGGTCGGTCGATGTGCTTGCTGCGCAGGTGCCAGGCGGGCTGCGTGCACAGGCCGCAATCGGGGCCGGTGAACAGGCGCGCAGCCTGGCGGTCGCCCTGCAGGCGCCACTTGAGGAAGGCCACCGCCACCGGCGCATAGGCGCCGCCGTTCGCATCGCCGTAGGTGCCGCCGTGGCCGCCGCCTTCGCGCCAGAGCCGTAGCGAGGGTCCGCCGATGTGCGCGAAATCGTCGTCGGCGTTGGGGAAGGCCTGGTCGCTGGCGTCGCCGGTGACGTAGATCGATGCAAGTTTCAGCGTCGGCAGCAGCGACTTGGGAGCGTCGGCCGCCGCCATCTTGCGCGCCACTTCGGCATCGGGGAACAGGCCGCTGTTCCACACGCCGAGCGCCGACACGCGCGGATCGCGCGCCGCGGCGGTTGCCTGCAGGCCGCCGCAGGACTGGCCCATGACGGCGATGCGGCCGGTATCGAGCCGGCCGAAATAAGGGCTGCCCGCGCGCCGGTTCTCGGCGACGGCCCAGTCGATCGCGGCGATGAGCTGCGCGGCCGTGGTGCCGGGCGGCGGCGGGAAGGCTGCCTCGCCCTTGGCGGCGGCCAGGCCGGCCGCGGGCGAGCCGGCGGCCGGCGCGCCGCGTTCCAGGTAGCCGCCCCGGTGGGTTTCGGCCCGGGGCGTGCCGATCGGGCCGGTCGCGATCGCGATGAAGCCGTGCGAGGCGATCTCGGTCAGGAAATAGCGGAACATATTGCCGACGTTGACACAGGCGCCGTTGCCCCAGGCGACGATGGGCAGCTTGCCGGCGCCGGCCAGGTCGACCGGACGGTAGACGGTGTGGGTCGGCAGCGTGGCTTCCTGCAGCATGATGGCCGGATAGGGCCCGCTACCCTGCGGCGCGTCGGCCGGCACATGGGCCGGCGCGTCCGCAGCCACCGCCTGCGCGGCGGCGCCGGCCAGCGCCAGGCAGGCGCTGGCACGCGCCAGCCTCATGAACCGCGCCGACGGGCGGCGCGCCTGCGGGGCGTGGGCCGCCCCGGTTGCTGCTGTCATTTCCGTCTCCTCTACGCTCTGCGGCGCGTGGTGATCGACATCCGCCGCAAACCATCGGCGATAGCGCTTCGTGACTATTAGTTATACTTTATAAATATTTCATGCCGATTGCAAGCGTTGCGGCCCTTGTTTTCGCCGGCCGCGCGGCATTTCAGCGCGGCGGCAGGCGCAGCGCCCCGTCGAGCCGGATCACTTCGCCATTGAGCGAGAGATTGGACACGACGTGGGCCGCCAGGCGCGCGAACTCGTCGGCCTTGCCCAGGCGCTTGGGGAAAGGGATCGAGCCGGCCAGCGCGCTCTGCACCTCTTCCGGCAGCTTGTACAGCAGCGGCGTCAGGAACAGGCCCGGCGCGATGGTCACCACGCGCACGCCGAACTGCGCCAGGTCGCGCGCCAGCGGCAGGGTCAGCGCAGTCAATCCGCCCTTGGAGGCGGCATAGGCTTCCTGGCCGACCTGGCCGTCGTAGGCGGCGACCGAGGAGGTGATCAGGATCACGCCGCGCTCGCCGTCTTCCAGCGGTTCCAGGGCCACCATCGCCGCCGCCGCAAGGCGGATGACGTTGAAGGTGCCGATCAGGTTCACCTGGATGATGCGGCTGAAGTCTTCCAGCGGCATGGCGCTGCCGTCGCGTGCCACCAGGCGCCTGGCGCCGCCGATGCCGGCGCAGTTCACCAGGATGCGCGCCGGCCCGTGCGCCTGCGCCGCGACGCGCAGCGCCTCCTCGACGCTGGCGCTGTCGCAGATGTCGCAATGCAGCGCCAGGGCGCCGGTTTCCTCGGCCAGCGCGCGCGCCGCGTCGATGTTGGCGTCGAGGATCGCGACCCTGGCGCCCAGGGCCACCAGTTCGCGCACGGTCTGGGCGCCGAGTCCCGATGCGCCGCCCGTCACGAGGGCGGCTTGTCCTGCTGCTTGCATATGATCTCCTTAATTGTCCGAATCCGGGTTTTCCAGCAGCAGGGCGATGCCCTGGCCGCCGCCGATGCAGGCCGAGGCCACGCCGTAGCGGCGGCCGCTTTCGCGCAGCGCGCGCGCCAGGGTGACGGTCAGGCGCAGGCCGGTCGCGGCCAGCGGGTGGCCGATCGCGATCGCGCCGCCGTTCACGTTCAGGCGCTCCTGGTCCAGCTCCAGCTCGCGCGTCACGGCCAGCACCTGGGCGCCCTGCGCCTCGTTGATCTCGAACAGGCCGACCTGGTCCTGGCGCATGCCGCTGCGTTCGAGCAGCAGGCGGATCGCCGGGACCGGCCCGATGCCCATGATCTCGGGCGGCACGCCGGCCACCGCGCAGGCCAGGATCCGCGCCAGCGGCCGTCCGCTCGCCGCGCGCGCAACGTCCCCGCTGGCCACGATGGCGGCGCCGGCGCCGTCGACCAGGGCCGAGCTGTTGCCGGCGGTCTGGACGCCGTCCGGATTCAGCGCGCGCAGGCCGGCCAGCACCTCGACCGGCGAAGGACGCACGTGGGTGTCGATCGCCAGTTCCTTCTGCTTGCCGGTCAGGCGCAGGCTGCGCGTGGCGTAGCCGTCCAGCGTGAACTGCTCGCTGACCATCGGCACGATCTCGCCCGCGAAGAAGCCGCGCTCGGTGGCCGCCACGGCGCGTGCGAAGGAGCGCGCGGCATAGGCGTCGACTTCCTCTCGACCGATGCCGTACTTGACCGCCAGGTTCTCGGCCGTTTGCGGCATGGTGATGCCCGGCGCCGGATCGGTCAGCGCTTCCCACATATAGTCCTGGAACTGGACCGGGGCGCCGAGGCGGAAGCCGGTGCGGTGGTCGAAGGCCGCGATCGGGTTGCGCGTCATCGATTCGGTGCCGACCACCAGCGCGGTGTCGGTGTAGCCCAGCTTGATCTGGTCCGCGGCCTGGCGGAACAGCTCGAAGCCGGTGCCGCAGATGCGCTGCACGTTCAGGGCCGTGACCTGCTGGGGCACGCCGGCGTACAGGCCGATGTGGCGCGCGATCATGTACTGAAAACTGTCGCCGGGTGCCATGTTACCGGTCAGGACGGAGCCGATCGCGGCCGGCTCGACGCCGGTGCGCGCCAGGATCTCGCGCGCCACCTTGATGCCGAGGTCCGTCGGCGACACCGCCGACAGGCCGGTGCAGTAATCGACGAAGGGCGTGCGGACGCCGTCGAGCATCCAGACGTCGTCGTAGGAAGAATAAAAGCTCATGCGGAACTCCCGGATTCCTTGGGTTGGATGAAGGACGGCGCGCTGCCGTCGTGAAGGGCTTGCACCAGCGCCGCGCGATGGCTCAGCATGGCGCGCTGGTTGATCGAGCCCTTGTCGGTGATTTCGCCGCGGTCGATGCTGGGCGCCTCGTGCAGCAGGCAGGCGCGCCGGATGCGGGTGGCGCTGCCGCCGCCCTGCTCGTACAGGCGCTGTACCAGCCTCTCGAAGAAGTCGCGCACGGCCGGGGCCTGCAGCACCTCGGCGGCGCCGGCCTGTTCGTCCAGTTGCGCCAGTTCCCGGCAGGGCTGCAGGCGCGGGATGATCATCAGGCCGATCTGGTCGCGGTCGTGGCCGGTGACCACCGCGTCCTGCAGGTAGGGCGCGCCCTCGCGGATCACGCGCTCGCGCAGGCCGCCGACGCTGACCCAGGTGCCGGTATTGAGCTTGAAGTCCTCGGCCACGCGGCCGTCGAACACGAAGCCCAGCTCCGGGGCCGCGACGTCGCGCCAGCGCACCGCGTCGCCCGAGCGCATGAAGCCTTCCTCGTCGAACAGCGCGGCGCTCTCCTGCGGCGCGCGCCAGTAGCCCGGCGTGACGTTCGGCCCGCGGTAGCGGATTTCCATCTTGTCGCCGTCGCGCACCAGCTTGACCTCCATGCCGGGACAGGGGGTGCCGAGTTCGCCGGCGCGCACTTCGGTATGCAGCACCATCAGGGCGCAGGGCGCGGTTTCGGTCATGCCCAGGCCGGTGGTCATCACGATCCGTTCGCCGCAGGCTTCCTCGGCGCTGGCGTGCAGCTGGTCCCACACCGGCTGGGACAGCGCGGCGCCGGCGTAGAACTCCAGTTTCAGGCGGCTGTAGAAGTGGCTCCGCAAGCCGGGGTCGCGCGACAAGGCGCGCGCCACCTCTTCCCAGCCCTTGGGGACGTTGAAGTAGATGGTCGGCGCCACCTCGCGCAGGTTGGCCAGCGTCGTGCCGATCTCCTGCGGGGTCGGCTTGCCCTCGTCGATGTACAGGGTGCCGCCGTTGAACAGCACCAGGTTGACGTCCTTGCTGCCGCCGAAGGTATGGTTCCAGGGCAGCCAGTCGAGCAGCACCGGAGGCTCGTCGGCCAGGAAGGGCCAGCACTGCAGCAGCATCTGCTGGTTCGCGCACAACATGCGCTGGGTGGTGATCACGGCCTTGGGCATCCGGGTCGAGCCGGAGGTGAACAGGAACTTGACGATGGTGTCCGGCCCGGTGGCGGCGCGCGCCGCCTCGACCGCCTCTGCCGGCGCGGTGGCGAGCAGGCTGGAAAAGCCGGTCGACGGCCGCCCTTCCAGCGTACCGCGGGTCAACACTACCTCGACATCGGGGCCGACGGCGGCAGCCAGCGCCGCGCCGAAGGCGGCGCCGTCGGCGGCGAACACCAGCCCGGGGCGCAGCAGCTCGACCGCGTGGCGCACCTTGCCGAAGTCGCCGGACTGCAGCGAATAGGCGGGCGACAGCGGCGAATACGGAATCCCGGCGTATTGGCAGCCGAGGGCCAGCTGGGCATGTTCGAGGTCGTTCCCGGACAGGATCAGCACCGGCCGCTCCGGCGAGAGGCCGCGCTCGAGCAGGGCCTGGCCGATCGCGCGGGCGCCGGCCAGCGCATCGGCGTAGCCGAGGTGGCGCCAGCCCCCCTCTTCCTTGCGCGCCATGAAGCTGCGCAGCGGCGCATGCTGCGCCCAGTGCAGCAGCAGGTCGGTGGTGCGCGCCGCATAGTCGCCCAGCGGCGCGCGGGCACGAACGTAGGTGGCGCGCGGCGTCTCGCGGACGTCCACGGCCGCCGGGGCGAATCGCACCGGCCGATAAGGAACTGGTAACGCCATGCTGTCTCCTTCTTTATTCTTTTGGCACGACCTTGGCGGCGCCTGCATTCAGCCGGCCTGGCGCACCTTGTTGGTCTTGGCGTCGAGGAAGGCGGCAAGGCGCAGCTGGGTGTCGGGATCGCTGGCCGCGACGGAGGCCATCAGGGACTCGGTCATCAATCCGTCCTGGATCGACTGGTCGGCGATGCGCGGCAGCACGTGCATGACGCCGAAGTTGGTCATGGGGGCGTTCCCGGCGATCTTCCCGGCCAGTTCCATCGCCTTGTCGATGCCCTTGCCCGGCTCGACCAGGTAGTGGCTGATGCCGGCATCCTGGCCTTCGCGGGCGTCCAGCACCCGGCCGGTCAGCATCATGTCGGTCATGCGCGAGACGCCGATCAGGCGCGCGATCCGCACCGAACCGCCGCCGCCGACGAACAGGCCGCGCGAACCTTCCGGCAGCGCGTAGAAGGCCGAGGATTCGGCCACCCGCACGTGGCAGGCGCTGGCCAGTTCCAGGCCGCCGCCGACCACCGCGCCATGCAGCAGGGCGATCACCGGCACCCGGCCGAAACTGATGCGCTCGAAGGCGGCATGCCACATGCGCGAGTGGAACACCGCCTCGGTGGTGTTGTTTTTTCGGACTTCCGACAGATCGAGACCGGCGCAGAAGGCCGGGCCGTCTCCCAGCAGGACCGCGGCGCGCGCGGTCTCGGGCAGCGATTCGAAACAGACCTGCAGTTCACGCACCAGGTCGTCGCTGAGCGCATTGCGCTTGGCCGCCCGGCACAGCGTGATCTTGGCCACGGCGCCTACCATCTCGATGCTCAGCAGCGGGGTATCCGGTTTCTGGCTCATCATCCTGGCTTCCTTAAGATACTCATCAAATTTAATGGTTATATCTTATAACGAAGTTGTTGCGACGAACAAGCACTTTGATTATTATTTATAACAATTAAACGTTATATCCAAGGAGACAATATGCAAGTCATCAGCCCCGCCGCCGCCGCCGCCCTGGTCCAGGACGAAGCCACCATCTTCCTGGGCGGACTGGCCATGATGGGCCTGGCGGAGGAAGTCCTGACCGCGCTGGAACGGCGCTTCCTGGCCGACGGCCACCCGCGCGCCTTGAGCACCTGGGCCTGCGGCGCGATCGGCAACGGCGGCACCGGCGGCATGGTGCATTTCGCCCATGCGGGCATGATCAGGCGCACCGTGGCCGGCCACTTCGGCCAGACCGGCAAGGAACTGATGGGCATGATCTACCGCGACGAAGTCGAGGCCTACAACTTCCCCCAGGGTTCGCTGTCGCACCTGACCCGCCACATCGCCGCGCGCACCCCCGGCCTCCTGACCAAGGTCGGCCTGGGCACCTTCGTCGATCCGCGCCAGCAGGGCGGCAAGCTCAATCCCGGATCGACCGAGGACCTGGTGCACCTGGTCGATTTCGCCGGCGAGGAATGGCTGCACTACCCCTGCCCGCACATCGACGTGGTGATCATCCGCGCCACCCTCGCCGACGAAAAAGGCAACCTGACGCTGGACAAGGAAGGCGTGCACCTGGAGCAGCTGCAGCTGGCGCAGGCGGCGCGCGCCTGCGGCGGCATCGTCATCGCGCAGGTGGAACGGGTGGTGCAGGCAGGCAGCCTGCACCCGAAACAGGTCAAGGTGCCCGGCTACCTGGTCGACTACGTCGTCGTCGGCACCCCCGAAACGCATATGCAGTCGATCAGCACGGTGTTCGATCCGGCCTTGTGCGGGGACCTGCGGGTGCCGGTGGGTTCGCTCAAGCCGATGGCGCTCGACGAGCGCAAGGTGATCGCGCGCCGGGCCGCGATGGAGCTGCAGGCCGGCGCCATCACCAACCTGGGCATCGGCATCCCGGCCGGTATCCCGGCCATCGCCGCCGAGGAAGGCGTGGCCGATCTGCTCACGCTGAGCATCGAAAGCGGGGTGAATGGCGGGATCCCGGCCCAGGGTGGCGACTTCGCGCTGGCCTACAATGCCGAATCGATCATCGACCAGTCGGCCCAATTCGACTTCTACGACGGCGGCGGCCTGGACGCCAGCTTCCTGGGCCTGGCCCAGACCGACAACCAGGGCAACGTCAATGTCAGCATGTTCAACGGCCGGCCGGTCGGCTGCGGCGGCTTCATCAACATCACGCGCGGCACCGGGAAGCTGGTCTTTTGCGGCACCTTCACGGCGGGCGGGCTGGAGGTGGCGGTGGAGGACGGCCGCCTGCGCATCGTGCAGGAAGGCCGCTCGCGCAAGTTCATCGAACAGGTGGAACAGATCACCTTCAATGGCGCCGATGCCGCCCGGCGCGGCCAGCGCGTGCTGTTCGTGACCGAGCGCGCGGTGTTCCGGCTCACCCCCGACGGCCTGGAACTGACGGAAATCGCGCCCGGCGTCGACCTGGAGCGCGACGTGCTGGCGCACATGGGCTTCCGCCCGCTGATGCGCGAGGTGCGCACCATGGATGCGCGCCTGTTCATGCCGGCGTGGGGCGGCCTGAAGGCGGCGCTGGACGCACGTTGAAGCGGCGCGGCCGTGGCCGCGCCGGGCGGATCATTCCTGGGGGGCCTCGCCTTCCAGGAAGATCTTCTGCAGCAGCGTGACGAGCTGGCTGCGTTCCTCGTCGCTGAGCATGTCGGTGGCCTTGCGCTCCAGTTCCGTGACCGTCTTCTCGGCCTTGGCGCACAGCTTGGCGCCTTCGGCGGTCAGGACCAGGGTTTGCGAGCGCTTGTCGAGCGGATTGCGCTGGCGCATCAGCAGGCCGCGCGTTTCCAGGCGGTCCAGCAGGATCGCCAGGTTGGGCGGCGAGACGTTCACGGCGCGCGACAGGCGCTTCTGGGTGATGTTGGGATTCGCGCTCAGCAGGCTGAGCACCGTGAAATCGACGGCGCGCAGCTCGAATTTCTTCATCCGCTCGTCGAATTGCGGCAGGATGGTCAAATAGGCACGCCGGCAGTTGTAGCCGACCAGGCTGAGTAACAGGCTCTGGTCGAGCGGCTGGCCCGCGGCTTCCTGCACGGCGTCGGCGAGTTTGGCTTCTTGGCGTTTTGCCATGTTTATCGTTTTAAAATAAAACGATTATAAATAAAAAAAGTTGCGCGACAAAGCATTCGGTCCGGCCTCACAGGTCGAGCACCAGCAGGGGCGTCCTGGCACGCGAACAGCAGGGCGTAAACTGGTCGTTCGCCGCCTGCTCTTCCTCGGTGAGGTAGAGGTCGCGGTGCTCCGGCACGCCGTCCAGCACCCGCGTCAGGCAGGTGCCGCACACGCCCTCTCCGCAGGAATACGCGATCTCGACGCCCTGCTGCGCCAGCGCCTCGATCACGCTCTGGCCCGCCGCCACGCTCACCACCTTGCCGCTCGAGGCCAGCTTGACCTCGAACGGCCGGTCGCCGCCGGTCTCCAGGGCCGCGTTGCCGAAGTATTCGACGTGCAGCCGCGCGGCCGGCCAGCCCATGGCGCGGGCAGCGCCCAGCACGTGGTCGATGAAGCCCTGCGGGCCGCACACATACAGCTGGGTCGCGGCGCCGGCCGCTTCCAGCAGGCCGGCCAGGTCCAGCTTCTGGGCGGCCTCGCCGCTGTCGTAGTGAAAATGCGCGTGCGCGGCGAAGGCTGAGGCCCGGATGCGCTCGCGGAAGGCGGCGCGCTGCGGCGAACGCGCGCAATAGTGCAGCTCGAAAGCGGCGCCCCTGCGCGCCAGGGTCTCGGCCATCGCCAGCAGCGGCGTCACGCCGATGCCGCCTGCCAGCAGCAGGCTGCGTTCGGCCTCGGCCAGCGGAAAATGGTTCTTCGGGGCGCCGATGCGCAGCCGGCTGCCTTCCTCGATCCGCTCGTGCATGGCCAGCGAGCCGCCACGCGAGGCGCCGTCGCGCAGCACGCCGATCTGGTAGCGGTGGGTCTCGCCCGGCGCGTTGCACAGCGAATACTGGCGCACCACGCCATCGTCCAGGTGGACGTCGATGTGGGCGCCGGCCTCGAACGGCGGCAGCGGCGCGCCATCCTCGCGCACCAGTTCGTAGCTGCAGATATCCTCGGCCTCGCGCAGCTTGCGCGCCACCCGCACCGCGATCGTGCTCATGCCGCCACCTCGCCGATGCCTGCCTGCCGTTCGCGCGCCAGCCAGGCGTCGATGATGCGGCGCGATTGCACGCCGCCGGCGTCGATGTTCAGCATCAGCAGCCTGCGCTCCGGATGCCGCAGGATGTTCTGCTGCTGGCGTTCGAGGATCTCGCGGTCCTCGCCGAAGATCCTGCCCTGGCCCTCGCGGATGGTGTTGGTGAGTTCCTGGTCCTGCGGCTTGAAGTTGCGCGCCATGCCCCAGAAATACCAGTGCGATGTCTCGGTCTCCGGCGTGATGAAGTCGACCACGATGCTCGCCACCTTGTGCGCCGCGTCGGCCTCGTAGCCGCCCTTGCCGGCATGCGCGACCCCGACCTCGATCATCACGTGGCTGGGCGCATTGAAGCGGCACACCTGCCAGCGGTCGACCGGCACCTCGTCGGCCAGGCCGTTCCCGCGCAGCGCAGCGCGCCAGAACGGCGGCGGCATGATGTTTTCCATGAAGCGGCTGGTGATCACCTGCTCGCCTTCGACCCTGGTGCTGACGGGCGCCTCGTCGATCTCCTTCTGGCCGATGCTCGACGCATGGACATAGGTCTCGTGGGTCAGGTCCATCAGGTTATCGACCATCAGGCGGTAGTCGCAGGCGATGTGATACAGGCCGCCGCCATAGGCCCATTCCGGATTGTCGGCCCATTCCAGGTGGTGGATCGCGGCCGGGTCGGCCTGTTCCCGCTCGCCGGGCCAGACCCAGATGAAGCCGTAACGCTCTTCCACGGCATAGCTGCGGATGCAGGGGAAACCGCGCACGCGCTGGCCGGGCATCGCGACCGCCCTGCCCTCGCAGCCCATTTCCAGGCCGTGGTAGCCGCACACGAGATGACCGTCGCGCACGAAGCCGAGCGACAGCGGCGCCCCGCGGTGCGGGCAGAAGTCCTCGACGGCGGCAACCCGTCCCTCCTTGCCGCGGTAGAACACGATCTTTTCGCCGCAGATCTGGCGGCCCAGCGGTTTGTCCGCGATCTCGTCGGGCGTACAGGCGACATACCAGGCATTTTTCGGGAACATGCGCGTCTCCTTTTATTTAATAACTTTCAGTACACTGAAGGTTAGAAAAGTATCAGGCCTTTGGCGGACGAAGTAAACTGGATGCTGTCACTTTCGATGGTGCGCCGCACCACATCCACACCAGGAGCACCATGCCACGCAAAGCCGCACCCGATCTTCCAGAGGGAATGCTCGACCTGTACGACCACCCGGGCCATTTGCTGCGCCGCGCCCAGCAGATCTCGGTGTCGATCTTCTACGACGAAATGGGCGCGGACCTCACGCCGGTGCAATACGCGATCCTGAGCCGGCTGGCCAGGCATCCGGGTATCGACCAGGTATCGCTGGCGGGCCTTGCGGCCATCGATACCTCCACCGGCGCGACGGTGTGCGCACGGCTGGAAGAAAAGGGATTATTGCTGCGTGAGGTACTCCCGCACAACCGGCGCCAGCGCGCCCTGCGCATTACCGACGCGGGGCAGGCCCTGCTCGACGGCCTGGAAGCCGGCGCCCAGCGCCTGCGCCAGCGCCTGCTCGCGCCCTTGAGCACGCAGGAACAGGCCGTGTTCATGGATTTGCTGGCGCGGCTGGTCCAGGAAAACAATGCGCAGAGCCGGGCGCCGCTGGCGCTGCCGCTGCCGCTTATACCGCCGAGCTAAGCACACGCAGGGGCCGGCACGTCAAGAAATTGCTTGATCGAAATCAAAGCCCCCATAAAAATCTGGCCGGCGTTTAAGGGATAAAATGTCATTCCAGAGGCATTGACAAGCTGTCGGAGTTCCCATGATTAACGTACTCCTCGCGGAAACGAATCCGGTCATGCGGGTCGGGCTGATCTCGGCCTTGCAGGAGAGCGAAGGTTTCGCCATAGCGGGCGCGGCCGGCACGATGCGGGAGTTGACCACGCTGGCCGCCAGGGGCCCCGTCGACGTCATGGTCGGCGAACTGGATTTCCTGTGGGCCGCGGGACGGCCGGCGATGGAGGACTTGAGCAGGACGTATCCGACCATGAAGCTGCTGGCCCACAACCATGCCCCCGGCCTGCTGCAGGCCGCGCAATTCCACGCGCTGGGCACGATGGGCTATCTGAGCCGGCATTGCTCGCCCAGCGAACTGCGGATCGCCATAGCGACGGTGGCGAACGGACAGTTCTACGTCAATGCGAGCCTGGCGCTGATCCTGTCCCAGGAGATCTTCAAGGCTGAAAACATCGCCGAAGCCTCCCTCTCGCCCAGGGAAATGCGGGTCTTCAGGATGCTGGCGATCGGCATCAGCGTCAACGGCATCGCCGCGCAACTGGCGATCAGCGCGAAGGCGGTGAGCGCGCTCAAGTCGCGCATCCTGGGCAAGATGCGCCAGTCGGATTTCAGCGCATTGACGCAATTCGCGCTGGCCCGGGGCTTCATCTGAGCTTTTCCCGGTGCGGCCCGGCCTGCCGGGACAGCTTCTACGCCGGATTGACGGGATCCTTGAACACCTGGTCGACGTAGCACCAGCCCCAGGTCTCCCCCGGCTCGTCCGAGCGGATCACGGGATGGCCGGTCGCGCGGTGGTGGCGGGTGGCGTGGCGGTTCTTGGAGTCGTCGCAGCAGCCGACATGGCCGCAGTTCAGGCAGACGCGCAGGTGTACCCAGCTGTCGCCGCTCTTGAGGCATTCTTCGCAGCCGTCGGTATTGCCCGCTTGCGGGCCGACTTCGTGGAAATGCTTGCAATCGTCGATCATCATCGTTCTCCGTAGGAATCAGGCACGCGCCAGTATCCCACGGCGCCCGGCGTTTGCCACTATCCTTCGGCGGAGGCGGCGGCGCACGAGGCGCCGCCGCGGGGCGGCTTACTTCAGCAGGCCCGACTTCGTCGGATCCGGCATCTTCCAGGCCACCAGGAAGGACACCGCGCACAGGGCCGTCACGTACCAGTAGAAGTTCTGCTCCATGCCGCCCGCCTTGAACCACAGCGCGACGTATTCCGCCGAGCCGCCGAACATGGCGTTGGCCACGGCGTACGAGAGGCCGACGCCGAGCGCGCGCACCTCGACCGGGAACATCTCGGCCTTGATCAAGCCGCTGATCGAGGTGTACAGGCTGACGATGGCCAGCGCCGCCACGATCAGCACGCAGGCCAGCACCGGGTTGCTGACGCCGCCCAGCGCATACATGATCGGCGCCGTGCACAGCGTGGCCAGGCCGCCGAACCACAGCATCGAGGTGCGCCGGCCGATGCGGTCCGACAGCGCCCCGAACAGCGGCTGCATGCCCATGTAGACCAGCAGCGCGACCGTCATCACGGCGCTGGCGGTCTTGGCGTGGAAGCCCACGGTATTGACCAGGTACTTCTGCATATAGGTCGTGAAGGCATAGAAGATCAGCGAGCCGCCGGCGGTAAAGCCGAGCACCGTGACGAAGGCGCGCTTGTGCTGCAGCAGCGCCGACAGGCGGCCGGCTTCCTTGCTGTTGCGGTCCGAATCCGTCGTGGTTTCGGTCAGCGAGCGGCGCAGGTAGAGCGAAACCAGGGCCGCGCAGGCGCCCAGCACGAAGGGAATGCGCCAGCCCCAGGCCTTCAATTCCTCGGTGCTCAGCACCTGCTGCAGCACCACCAGCACCAGCAGCGCCAGCAACTGCCCGCCGATCAGCGTCACGTACTGGAACGAGGCGAAAAAGCCGCGCCGGCCGGATGCCGCGACCTCGCTCATATAGGTGGCGCTGGTGCCGTATTCGCCGCCCACCGACAGGCCCTGCAGCAGGCGCGCCAGCAGCAGCAGCACCGGCGCCGCGGTGCCGATCGTGGCGTAGGTCGGCAGCATGGCGATCATCAGCGAGCCGAAACACATCATCAGCACCGAGATCATCATCGATTGCTTGCGGCCGTAGCGGTCGGCGATGCGGCCGAACAGCCAGCCGCCCACGGGGCGCATCAGGAAGCCGGCGGCGAAGATGCCGGCGGTGTTGAGCAGCTGCGTGGTCGGATTCCCGGACGGGAAGAAGGCCGACGAAAAGTACAACGCGAGGAAGGAATAGATATAGAAGTCGAACCACTCGACCAGGTTGCCCGACGATGCGCCGACGATCGCCATGACGCGCTGGCGCGAAGTCAGGTCCTGCGTCGCCGTGTTGGCCGGCTTGGGGTTGTTGCCGTCTCTTGCCATGATTGTGTCTCCTGTTTCTGTTTCTGTGCTTGCTACGGGTACTGCCTGCCTGCGGGGTTCAGACGCGCTCGATGATCAGGGCGATGCCCTGCCCCACTCCGATGCACATCGTGCACAGGGCATAGCGCCCGCCGCTGCGCTCCAGCTGGTGCAGCGCGGTGGTCGCCAGGCGCGCGCCGCTCATGCCCAGCGGGTGGCCGAGGGCGATCGCGCCGCCCTGCGGATTGACGCGTGGGTCGTCCTCGGACAGGCCCAGCTCGCGCAGCACAGCCAGTGCCTGCGCGGCGAAGGCTTCGTTCAGTTCGATCAGGTCCATCTGTTCGAGCGTGAGGCCGGCCTGGCG
>Ga0265798_10002689_pt1 | contig 25899 bp, 37 predicted proteins | sample P3T30metagenome_FD_192430 | JGI IMG/M metagenome (GOLD analysis project Ga0265798, IMG submission 192430) | Plant litter microbial communities from East Loma Ridge, Irvine, California - P3 T30 | ecosystem: Environmental > Terrestrial > Plant litter > Unclassified | place: USA: California...
TGGCAAAGAACAAGAGAAGCATAGCAAGTCCTTCGACCTAGATTTAGTAGAAAGTTAGGTTTGATCTACCCCCACTCATTACATGTACAGCCTCAAAGGCGTCCTTTAGCGCGACACAGCTTCTTAACTCCTGAGATCTGACCGTACACGCCTCCGAGTCGCTCCTTCCAGCTTGTGCACACGCCGGATCACCGTGATTACGAGCCACGCAATAAAGCTCAAGTGAATCTCTTTCCCACTTACAAACTTCCCACTATCTTTTAAACATCAAATGCAATTGTCAATTTTCTATACCGTGACCTTGCTCATTGCCGGAGTACAAGGGTACACCAAGCTCGGGGAAAGGGGTAAGTCTTTTTCAAATACTACATCTCCCCCAGCTGACCTGGGCAGAAGCCTGCACTGGCTCCAGCTGCGATGATCTCCAGCAAAGGGAGAACCACAATAACGATTATTATTGGCACAAACGAGATGGCGATTTGGAGAAGAGGATCGTTCTCCAGTGCAAGTACAATAAGACTTGTTGTGAGTCCTTCCGCGCACGCGTTGACGTCACTGACTTACGGGTAGGCTGCCCCAATGGTGGAAAGCAGTGCATGAAGTGTGTCGTCCCCGGCGGATGCAGTAAGTCTTCAGTCCGCTGAGGAGCGATCGATCATTGACCTTCAGCCTTCACCTGCAACTGATGACCTCGGTGGATCAGCCTGGCAGCTTGATATACGTTCGATAGTCAGGAGAGCTTAGTTTTGTAGTATTTGTTTGATTGAGGCGATGCCACAAGTCCGGCAAGCCTATCCGGGGCGGCACCCGAGTACCTGCGAGACCTATCGAGCCAACTACATGTCATGATTGCATCGTTCAGGGTATATCTGTATAACTGCCAGCGACCTTCTAGTCCATTCGTGAGCGAAGTGTTCGAGTAATGACCTTGTCATGGGTGCTGTCATGTTAGCTCATCTAGCAAAATGTGGCATTCAGAGACGTACATAATTCGAACGACTGCTCCCCAGCCACTGAGCGCATCTCGGTCGACGGAATTTAGTAGAGTTTGCGAGATGGTCTCGAACAAATCCTCGGGTTCCTATAAATCAGCCACCTGCAAATAGACGAGGGGGGATCGTGCTTACCATGTCTGGTTCCCATAGACCTTCAGCAACACCATACAGCTTATCTGCCGCAGTTCCAGCTACTGCGAAATCTTTGGGGGTGGTGATACATCCAATGCTGTATTGTCAGCCTGACAGCTCCAGATCTCGCATTGACTCACGTGTCCATTGTTGAGATAAAGGGTTTTGGGTTGGGGTCGAGCTCGGTAGGGGTAGGGAGTCCAGCAACGACGGGCTCGATAAAGAATGGGCCGAATCGCTTCTCGTATAGCGTACTTGATACGAGGTGCGTAAATGTCTTCGGTGTGATCTCCCTTTCTTCCTTCATTCGGTACATGTTTACTCGGAATCGAAGGTGTTCTTTCCTATTCATCAGTCTTGTCGCCGAATATACAGCGAATCACAACTGACAGTGTGTAAGTATCTGATGCAAGACCTGGCAGACCGTAGTATAGCTTGTCATTGACGGGAAAGACCTATCAATCAGCTGATGCCTTTGATCAATCCAATTGACATACCTTGTCGAAGTTCATGGCTACACCGACTTGCTGCTGACCTAGTCGTAGATCAGAAGCGATGGCCACACAATCCTTTCCGATCATTGCGACCACCGAACCACCATTGTATTCCATGATTGACTATTTATCAGCTATGACCGTGATTTGGTGCGAAGCACCTCACCATGATGGGCAGATGTTATATAGCCAAGTGAGACGCGATGAAGGGATACTACTGTCTAGTGGCTATTCGTGGACGAGTATGGGAAGAGCGATGTAGCTAAGAAAAGGAAGAGTATGAGGTATGTAATGGGTTGCTCAACGTTATGGTTAATGGTTGATGAACGCTCACGCGGTCATGGTATCGGGGTCTCCACACTCACTCGCCCTCCACCAAGGAGCTATATCGCCGACCAATACCGATATGTGGCGCGTTTTATAACATGAGTAGCATCACGCGACTGTCTTTACTATCTTGCTGCCCCTCTCAATCGATCGATTATACAGCCTAGCATGCTATATGTACCAGTGCATACATGACAGCGGAAATACGCACGGTCGCTGCGATGTTTCTGTCATCATTACCCATACCGTGAGTATCGCTCACACTTGCCCCGCCACCATCTGACGATTAGCTTCCCCCTCAAAGCCACTTTGACTGGAGCCGGGTATAAGGTGGTCAGTGACCTTGATGGACTCACAGGTGCTGATCTATCCGCTGGTGAGTAGACTCTCATAGATGAAGAGGGACCTAATCATCAGAACTCAATCTTCCGACCGCACAAGTCGAAGATCTCCTCCGCTGCGTTCTAGAAGCTCAAACCGGTGCTGCATGCGAGGAAGGTGTACCTGCGGTATCCCATACATCTCCAATCAAGTCATCAACAGCGGCTGAACTTCTATCATCGGCATCAAGACATCGGTTCTCAACCTTCAGCCCTTCGCTAGATCGCCTGATCGCCCAATTCTCGCCGTCTTTGGCATACAATACGCACAATGGGGTAGAGGACTCGAAAAGATTGCGTCACGAGACGAAGGATGGGGCGATCGTTCCGGGGATGTCTGTGGAGATCAGTGGACCACCTGGAGCAGGCAAGACCGTACTCGTGACTGCTCTCGCCATGAATGCTAGGATGTCAGCCGAAGGAGAGGACGATGCGGAGGTATTGATAATAGGCTAGTTTCTCATTTTCGTCGCGCAGTCGAAAGCTGACAATTGTAGATACGGAAGGCGGGATCTCACCCCACACCCTACAGGCTGCAGCTCGAGCCGCATCCGAATCCTCAGGTATCTATCTTGTTTAATGGCAACTATCGCTGATATCGAAGGTCCAGCATTGTCAGACATTCTCCGAGGCATTCACCTAGTCAGGATACCAACGCAGGTCCAGATGATTGCCTTTCTACACATACTCGACGAGTGGATCGACGAACACCCAAAAGTCAGTTTCCCGTCTATTTTGCGTGATGCACGACCTGATAACCAGGTCAAGTTGGTCATAATCGATACTCTGAGTTACCACTTCCGACAACCCAATATGGACATGAATGCAAGAAGGCGTATCATGGACATGTGAGCCAGTCTGGTCTCCCTTGTACAGTTTCTAACCCCAGGGTCAAGCAGAAAATTGGCAAAATTACTACTGTCAATCGATGCGCTGTACGTGCGGATCCAGTTAGCTTGTCTCAAAATTGATATCCAGGTTATCATCACCAGTCAGCTAGCTACGAAGCTGTTGACGCTGGAGAACAAGCCGGCCAATTTCGATACTGGAGATCGGGCCGTGCTGATGCCACAACTTGGTATGCCTTCTCGAGTATATGACACTTCTACTCGGCTGAATTATACAGGCGACTCATGGACGACAGGCAAGACTCTGCGGCTCGTATTGTTTAGAGGCGGAAAGGGAGATGACCTGAGGTACGCACATGCGTCAAGCTCAAACGTAGCCGACGAGGATTACCCATGGGTCCGCTTTGACATTACAGTATGCCTATGTTCACTGTTCATCTTCGCTGACTTTCAGCCTGACGGGTTACCTTGCGATCTCCTCGATGTCACCTCATAATCTCTTTGTAGACACCACCAGAAACCCTTCTCATTGTATAACGCAAGAGCATCCCTGTACCAACATCATCAAATCATTGTACCAAGCATGCATAAACTCCAGACACACTTGTCTAGTAGCCCGACGGTCTCGCTACACTCGTATCGTATGCTCTGATCAATCTCGTCTGATCTTGATTATTCGTCTCTGTCTGCGAGAAGGCGAATCCTCGCTGACGGCGCATTCGCTGAGTAGCTCGAACCTTTTTGATAGCTTTTTGGAATCTACGTCGTTAGCGAAATTTGGCAAATCTATACAAAAAGACTCACTGTTCCTGTCGAGGTCTATAATCTGACAAGTTGAACTTTTGGATCTCTTGGACAATATGATATGGTGCCGGTAGGTACGTCCTCTTGTAGCTGGGAAAGGTTAGCTGATGACTGGTATCGAATGTCCGAGCTGAACTTACTATTTCCATACGTAGTCTCTTAGTAGACAGACAACGGGGAAGAGGATCAAGCAAAAGTAAAGGGTGGCTCCACCCCAGAGACGCGAGACAATACCCTCGTACGGTCTCGAGAAACCGATCAAGGGCGCGACGATCGCGTACACTGGAAGAGCGGTCATACTGAATGCGAAAGAACCGGGGATAGCGGCTAGTGTATATTTCGTCCAAACACTGGATGTTTAGCTTCATTCCGCCGAAGCACATGGGAAACCTACTCGGAGATCAAAGCCGCTTTGCCGAGTACAGTAAGCAAGACACCCATGTACAACGTTGTACCCCAGACCCAAAGGCCCGATGCTTTTCCATCGCTCGAAATTAGATCGCCATAAAAGACAGCGTACGAAAAGAAGAACAATACCTGAGACGTCAGCTTAGATCGCAGCAATGATGTGAGGTACTGACGACACTGTGGTAAAACGCATTCCCCACCCAGTAGAAGAATGTATGTGGTGTGAAGAAATAATTCTGTTGACCAAGCTGGTAAAGCTGCGGGTACCGATCTAGCATTCTAGCGGATACGAATTGGTCGAAGATACCAATGACAAGAGGTGGTAGGATGGTGAAAATAACGTTGTAGTACGACATTGACCATCCTTCGAATGCGATCTGACCAGAGTAATCGTTGAACCACGAGTACTGCAAGATCAGCATGAACTTCTCAAAAGCTCCGGAAGACTCACCCAGAAAAGCGTGAGAGCAAAAGTGATGTTCTTGTAGAACGAGTCTGGACGTCAGCTTGATATCACGACCGATCTTTCTAGGATAACGTACAGAGGATCAACTTGGTCAATCGCTGATAACTCCAAGATCCATGAACTAGAAGCAACTTCCTCAAGTATCGGAACTGCGAGATAGCAACGTCGGCAGATCTCGCAGCTTGTAGACCTTCTACACCAGAGATACCAACTCCCACGTGAGCAGCTTGGATCATACTGACGTCGTTGGCCCCGTCTCCGATCGCGAGAAGAGGTGACTTGGTACTGCGTTTCACAAGCTTGACTACTAGCGCTTTTTGAAGAGGCGACACTCGGCCTGGGCGTCAGCATCATTCTGCAGTATCAACAAACGACGTACAACAGATGACAGCCTAAAAATCAGCACAAAGACTTATGTTTCACTGAACAAGACATACCTTGCACATGATTGCCAGTTCCAAGAACACATCCGAGCACTCCTTCTCCAAGGCAAATGTCAAACTTTTTCCGTCTGAGGGTCAGCACTGCTTCCTGTCGCTCCCGGGATACGTACCAATGATCAGAGCGAGTTCTTCAGTATCTCCTCCTAATCGCTGATTCTTGATGGCGAAGAGTCGCTTGTTCAGCAACTCGCTCGTGTCCGTTTGAGACTCGGTATTGATGATCACCTAATTTGTCAGCTTGATCTAGCTCTTTCAATCCGAGGTAAATACCAGGTTCATCGACTCGGAAATTAGTCGACAAGAAAGACCGATGTTGATCGCCGTCTCCTGTCTATCCCCAGTCAAGACCCAAATCTTGATGCCAGCCTGCTGGAGTGTATGGATAGCGTCAGGTACTCCTTCTTGCAGTTTGTCTTCGATGGCAGTAGCTCCAAGGAGATGTAGATTCTGCTCGATCGCTTCGGCTGCTCTATCCAGTGCGTCCGCTCGATTCGACAATTGCGAAGCGGCATTATCGTACATGACTGCCCAGTTTCGATATTCGTCTTCTGAGACCTCTCGGTAAGCCAGGCATAAAGTTCGGAGACCTTCTGTAGCGTAGTCCTGCAAGTCAGCTTGCATCGCCGGCGATGAGTTCAAATTTACCTCTAGATGTACCAGTGTCGGGTCAGAGAAAGTCTGATTCGGCGCTAAACGTTCGTAGATGACGGTATCGGCACCTTTTGTGTACAGCTTGATCCTCTTGTCTGGACCTCGAACGATGACAGACATCCTCTTTCGAGTTGAATTGAACTCGCAAACGTTCAGGATCTCATACTCCTCGTCGTGGCCAAGCACGTCGATAAAGACTGATTTCGGTTTACGTGTCTTTCCATTAGCTTTGGACTAGACAAATCCCTTAAGGAAACTCACATGGAATCGATAGCCCAACATCTCTGCACCTGCGACCAGCGCAGCCTCATCAGGTGATGATGCTTGGTAAACCATCTTTCCGTCTCGCACTTCTGGAATGACGGTATGGCAGACTGCGAGAAGTGACAAGCTGTCCAATCAGCTTTGGGCCGAACGGGCGACGGATGTGAGCTCACAACTCTCTGATATTGGCTCCTTCCTCGTTCTCCTCCATGGCCCTTTGTCCAAGAACCTCGAAGGTCTTCTGGCCTTGGTCCCGTTTGGCATCGTCGACGACCGAGGCGTACATGGTGCCGTAGATACTACATTCTCGGAACTCCATCTCGTTACACGTGAGAGTACCGGTCTTGTCGGAAAAAATGTAGGCGATCTGACCGAGCTCTTCGACCAGGGAAGAAGTCCGACAAAGAGCTGGGGTGTCGGTTGGTGCGTAGTACATGTCGAGATCCGAGTTGATCAGGGAGGCTTGCCAGTATTTGACAACTTCAATCGTCATGACGAGCCTGTGATGTCAGTTTTGGGAAATATTCTACTCAGGTAACTTACGAAATAGGAATCAAGTTGTTGTACAAGATGATGAAGGTTAGAATGTCTACTTTGTCAGTACGGATCTCCAGCTGGGAACTGTTTGCGTACTCTCAACAAATTGACGAACTAAAGTGCGTTAGCTTAATTCGGTAACATTATGGGTGACATACTACGGCTACTCTGCTCGGCTTCAATCATGAGGTACCAGTCTGCAGATGAGAAAAACCACTACCATCAGCTACCGCTAGTACTTCGAAGCTTACCGTTCGAACACTACTTCCGATGGTGGAAACAAGCGACAAGATGAGAAGCAAGATGAACAGGTACAGGATCTGCATGTTGACCTGTCGCTCGACATTCGTGCGTTTGACCGGTGCGTCACTACCTGTCAGCTGGAATCGAGTGACCTGGACAAGATTGCGTACGTAGCATTCCGCATCAACTTGGTCTCGTGACCGGCATTGACGACGATCCCATATACCCAGCTTGTATTACGAAGCTGAGCCCCTCTGAGCAACATCTGATTGGGGCCAACGGGCACTTTAGTAGGAGCCGACCCAGGCATGGCGGAAGAAAGATGGAAGGTACCATCATAGGTGTATAAAGACGAGTTTGGCGGTTCCGACATCAGATGACCTCTCAGCATCGAGACTGCATGGGGATTTGTCAAAGTTGCGGTGGAAGGGTGGGCTTGCTTGATTTTCAGATTGGTTTCTCCGTCGAGGTTGGCGGTCTCCACATAGCATAATCCTTCTGGCTCACTACTACTCAGAAGAACCATGTCGGCCGGGATGAAGGCGTTGACATCGAGACGGACGACATCTCCCACGCGTATCCGGCGCCATGGTCTTTCGTCAAAGCCTTGATCAACGAGCACCTGTGTCTTGTTGTTGTTGAGCGATTTATCGGATGCGTGGCGTTTCTACTCGTCAGCGCATATCCTGAACCGAAGGGGGTGAAGCTTACAAAGTCCTCCTGTATCTCCTTGAAAGCACTGGCGATGATGACCACTGCGAGCGGAACAATTGTGGTATATCGGCCTGTCGGCGATACTCCGGGTACTTGTTGAATACATGCAGTGAACAGGAAGAAGAGATTGGCGGACCTAGAGAATTCGGCTACGGAGTCAGCTCGAGAAACCACTGGAAGTCGCGAAAGTGGCTTACAGAACAAGAACTTTGGTAGGAAGGTGATTGGGCCATATTTCCCAGTCGACACCGAATTGTTCTCGAAACCCTTGACCTTGTTCCCAGCGGGATCATTCAGACTAATCTCCCTTGGCACACCATCGAACTTGCTCTTCCTCCCTAACAACGAATTGACTCCAAAAGTCCAGTCAACATCCGTCAAATGATTCTCCTTGAATGTCGCCCATCTTCCACGTTTAGCTCGAGCATAAGGTCCAGCTTGGGATGCCGAGAACGAGTATGCCGAAGGTCCTTCATCATCATCAAATGGATCTCCCCCTCGCCCATAGCCTTTGCCCATTGAGTCTCCTAGGTGTTTGTCGTCGGGCCCGGAGAAACCAGCTGGTACCGCTCCGGACTGAGCGAAAGGCTCGGATGCGTCCATCAGGGATGGCTGCGAATGACCAAAGCCACGCGATACATTGACTGTAGAAGATGATTGAGGTGGTTGATAGGCTGTGGAGGATCCAGGTTGACCATACTCGTCGTCACTAGAACGTTAGTCAGAAATAGTGAGACTGCCAGAGATATACTCGTCAAAGAAAGGATCTAGGGCATATCCATGTCTACCGCCGTTGCCTTGATCTACTGATCCATGGGACTGCTGATGTCCTGAGCCCGATGCTGCTGTAGCCGGAGCCGTGAATAAGTCATCGTCGTCGTCGCCAAACGGGTCGTCTTGAAATGTAGGACGTGGATGACGTGGTTGGGGCTGTATAATATCGTCGAACGGGTTGCCCTGTTGTCTGGACATTTCGTCGTGATGCTTCCGCCCTCGTTTAGTATCTTCAAACGTAGACCAGTAGTGAATGAAGGGTGTCTAGATATTGGTATGTGACCAGCTACTAGTACGCTATCTTGCACTGGACGCAGCAACCGAGCGGAAGCTAATCCACGTGCTACCCTGCCTCCACCTGAGCAAAGTCAAAAGATCAACAAGGCGCGTCTGTCTGCTGTCCTCCTGTTGACAAGGTTACTGCAACTCATTTTCAGACAACGAGGCGTTGCATGCCTATTCGACTCGTCTGGTCATCATTCATATCAACACTACGACCGACACTTGCACGACATATCGCATACGACAACCGAACACGACTTCGACCTCCATCTACTCGTCAATTCACCGCTTTTCAACCGCTCAGAATGTCGGATAGCGAGAGCGATGGATTCCGGATTGCCGATGACAGCGGCTCAGACGACTTTGTAGCCCCTTCCAAAGTCGTTAAGAAAGCTGCTCCAGCGAAGAAAGCGGCAGCTTCCAGCTCAAAGGCTACAAAGGTATGTGCTCAACCTAGTGGTGGGAGGTCCAAGCTGATATTGCTAGGCTTCTGCGGCCAAGAAAGCTCCAGCTAAGAAACAGCCTCTGGCAGCCAAGAAGAATGCTCCCAATGACTCGATCTCCGAGGATGACTCCGACGTTGACCAGTCGCCCGCGAAGCCAAAGGCAAAGTCCAAGGCTGCAGTGTTGGACAGTGATGACGAGAACATGCCTGTGGGCAACGGCTCGAAGAAGAAAGACGCAAGTGAGATGTATCAGAAAGTACGTGATTCCTTTCTGCTTGCTGGGGGGAAACATAGGGCTGACCAGCAGCTATCGCAACTCGAACACGTTCTTAAACGACCGGATTCGTACATTGGATCAGTGGAGGCAATCACCCAGATGATGTGGGTCTATGACGAGGCAACAAAGATGATGGTCAATCGGTAAGTCAGACTCAACTAGCATCAAGCTGACATCAGAAACACGACCTTCGTTCCCGGGTTCTTCAAGATCTTTGACGAGATTCTTGTCAACGCTGCCGACAACAAGGTGCGTTGGGTTGTTCGATCATTGAGCTGATAGACTAACGTGACAGATCAACGACGAAACTATGGACCAGATTAAGGTCACCATTGACCGTGAAAAGAACCAGATCTCGGTGATGAACAACGGAAAGGGTATTCCCGTTGAGATGCACAAGAAGGAGGGAATCATGATTCCTGAGCTTATCTTTGGTAATCTGTAAGCTCTCTTTCTTTTGTTCTTTTTGTGATAAAGCGAAGACCCAGCTGATGATCGGGTTGACTTCGAGTAATTACGACGACGACCAGAAGAAGTTAACCGGTGGACGAAACGGTTACGGAGCCAAACTTGCCAACATTTACTCGTCCGAGTTCAGTACGTCTCCTCTGCCTCAACGGGATTCTGGCTGACGATACAGTTGTCGAGACGGCTGACAAGGTCAATGGAAAAAAGTACAAGCAGATCTTCAGCCAGAACATGACGAAGAAAGGCACACCCAAGGTATGTGAACCGCCAAGACGACACTGACGGTAGATAACGGAGAACCCCAAAGACGAAGAATGGACAAAGATCACCTTCACCCCCGAGCTGGAGAGGTTCGGGATGAGCGGTATCGATGATGATACTTATGCTCTTATGATGAAGCGAGTCTACGATATCGCCGGTACCGTCCGAGATGTCAAGGTATTCATGAACTCGGAGAGGCTCAAGGTCAAGAATTTTAAACAGGTAAGCTCGGTTTGGCGGACGTTGAGCTGACGGCAGTACGTCGAAATGTACCTCAACGCCTCGACCCAAGCGGCAGCCGATGCTGCTGGCGGTGCTACCATTGCAAAGCCCGCAATCATCTATGAGGTGGTCAACAAACGATGGGAAGTCGCTTTCGCTCTTTCAGACGGTCAAACTTCACACGTCTCGTTTGCCAACTCCATCTCGACGATCAAAGGTGGTACCCACGTCGATATGATTACTACTCAATTGGCCAACAAGCTGTAAGTCACGACCCTTCCGTCCTGCTGACAGGCAGTATGGACCAGATCAAAAAGAAGAACAAGGCTGCACCAGTCAAGCCCTTCCAGGTCAAGAATTACATGTGGATTTTCGTCAATGCGCTCATCGAGAACCCGGCATTCGACTCGCAGACCAAGGACACATTGACTCTCAAGAGCTCTGCTTTCGGGTCCAAATGTGAACTGTCGGAAGACTTTGTCAAGAAGGGTATGTCAGCTCGAGTCGAGCCACGCCGAGAGGGACAAAATTGATTGGCAGTTGCTAAATCTGGTATCATCGACAGCGTCTTGAGTTTCGCAAAGTTCAAGCAAGACCAGATTATGAAGAAGTCGGATGGTACCAAGCGAACTCGAATCGGTGGTATTCCCAAGCTGGAAGACGCCAACAATGCCGGAGGTCGAAATGGAAAGAGATGTACCCTCATTCTTACAGAAGGAGATTCTGCCAAAGCCTTGGCGGTCTCTGGTCTAGCTGTAGTTGGTCGAGATGATTACGGAGTCTTTCCTCTGCGTGGTAAACTGCTCAATGTCCGTGAAGCGGCGCACGAGCAAGTCGTCAAGAATGTCGAGCTTCAACACCTGAAGCAGATTCTCGGTCTCAAACACGGACAGGATTATACGAGTATCGACTCGCTCCGATATGGTCACCTGATGATCATGACGGATCAGGATCATGACGGTTCCCACATCAAAGGTCTGATTATCAATTACCTTGATCACTCCTATCCTTCCTTGTTGAAGATTCCCGATTTCTTGGTCGAATTCATCACACCTATTGTTAAGGTCTCGAAGAACAAGCAGGAGATCAGTTTCTACACTATGCCTCAATACGAAGAATGGAAGGCCAACAACAATGGTGGTCGTGGATGGGATGCCAAGTACTACAAAGTCAGTCGCGGTTGATACAGGTAGAATTGAGACTGATTTCCAGGGTTTGGGAACCAGCACGTCTGCCGACGCCAAGAAGTACTTTAATGATCTTGACAAGCACCGACTTGCCTTTGAGACTATCAAGCCTGACGATCGAGCGTTAATAGATATGGCCTTCAGCAAGAAGAAGGCAGATGAGCGAAAGGAATGGCTCAGGCAATTTAGGGTGAGTCGGATCGCTTGGAGCAAACAACTGACAGGCAGCCTGGAACATACCTCGACCACAACATCACTTCTGTCCCCATTGCAGACTTCGTCAACAAAGAGCTCATCCTCTTCTCCATGGCGGACAATATTCGATCGATTCCCTCTTGCGCAGACGGTCTCAAGCCAGGTCAGCGAAAGGTTCTCTTTGGTTGTTTCAAGAAAGGTGTGGTCAAGGAGATCAAGGTCGCTCAGTTGGCTGGGTATGTCTCGGAAAAGACTGCCTACCACCACGGTGAACAGAGTTTGACTGCAACCATTGTCGGTCTAGCGCAGAACTTTGTGGGAAGTAACAACATCAACTTGCTTGACCCTAACGGTCAATTCGGTACTCGTCTTGCCGTACGTTCGGTCCAGTCTTCGGTCCAGTCTTCTTTCGGCAATCCACTGACGCGATAGGGAGGTAAAGATGCAGCTAGCGCTCGTTACATTTTCACTAATGTGCCACGAATGACTCGAGCTATCTTCCACCCCGCCGATGATGGACTACTCAACTACCTCGAGGAAGAGGGAATGTCTATCGAGCCCGAGTACTTCCTTCCTACTGTCCCCATGGTTCTCATCAACGGTGCAGATGGTATCGGAACTGGTAAGCACATAAGAGTTGATCGAGAATCTCGCTGACTCCGCAGGATGGTCCACTCAAATCCCTAACTACAACCCCCTCGAGATCGTCGAGAACCTCCAACGACTGATGAAGGGAGAAGAGGTCGAGAAGATGACCCCCTGGTTCCGAGGCTTCAAGGTATGTTCTCTTCTTATAGTAGTGGCTGATGGAAGGGAACAATCGAAAGAACAGAGGCCGACAAGTACAAGATCAGCGGTATCATTGACAAGATTGATGATACCACCATCGAGATCACCGAGTTGCCAATCCGAAAGTGGACCCAGGACTTCAAGGAGATGTTGGAGGAGATGACTAGCGGTACCGACAAGGTGTCCTCTACCATCAAGGTTCGTCTTCTCAAGAAGCCTGGTGATAGGCACTGACTGGCAGGATTACGAGGAGCACCATACCGATACTACCGTTTTCTTCCGAATTCACATGACTGAAGCCAATCTCCGAGCTGCTGAACAAGAGGGTCTCGAGAAACGATTCAAGATGACTTCCAATATGTCTACCAGCAACATGGTCTGTTTCGACTTGAATGGCAAGATCAGGAAGTATTCTTCGCCAGAAGAGATCTTGATTGATTTCTACCACAAGCGACTTGAATTCTATGGCTTGAGAAAGGTTTGTCTTCCGAGTTAAGGAGATTAATATGTCCTGACAATCAGCAATACCTCGCGGACGAGCTGAACAGGCAATTCGAACGATTGTCAAACCAAGCCCGATTCGTCCAAATGATCATTGCCAAAGAGCTTGTTGTTTCGAACAAGAAGAAGACTGTCATCGAAGGAGAATTACGAGCGCTCAAGTTTACGCCGTTCCCAAAGAACAACAAAAAGGCAATCGCAGTTGCTGGCGAGACTGAGCAGACGCTTGATGATGAGGACGCCGAGGCGGGTCAGGCTGGTGATTACGATTACTTGCTCGGAATGGCCATTTGGAGTTTGACTGCCGAGAAGGTGAGTATGCTTTGATCTTGAAATTGCAGGCAGCTGACGAATAGGTCGCGAAACTTCTCAATGAGCGGGATGTGAAAGAAGCTGAGCTCATCGAGCTCCTCAAACTCTCGCCCCAGGATATCTGGAAGAGGGATTTGGACAGTTTCCTTACCGAGTGGCTTGTACGTAATTACATCCTGTTGAAGAGTCAGTACTGATATCAGCTTGCATTGGAAGAAGATATCCAAGCTGCCAAATCTGGCAAACCCAAGGGCAAAGCAGCTATCAAAGCCGCGATCAAGAAGAAGAAGAAGGCCGCTGGAGAAGACTCTGACGAGTCTGATGTCTTCCAGCCTGTTAAGGCGAAGCCAGCAGCTAAGCCCAAGGCAGCCCCGAAGACCTCGCCTGGAAAGCGGTCAAGGTGAGCTACGTGCAAAAGACAACCAGTCTCCAGCTGACAGCCAGTGCCAACATGTCTGACGGTGATGATGTCAAGCCTCCAGCCAAGAAGGCTGCGCCTGCAAAGGCTAAACCTAAAGCGAAGGTCGAGCCGATGATCTTGGATGATTCAGACGACGATGAGAGTACGTCCTCGGTCACACAGACCTTCAGAACTGATCAACAGTGTACAACATCCCGGCGGCCACAAAGACGGCGCCTGCTAAAGCCACGACATCGAAAGCGAAAGCGAAAGCCATGTCGGACTCTGATGACGAGCCTATCAAGCCCAAGCCAAAGGCAAAAGCTGCACCAAAAGCCAAAGCGAAGGTTGTCGAGGACTCGGACGAGGAGAGCATCAAGCCCAAAGCGAAAGCCGCTCCCAAAAAGAAGGTGGTCGCCAAGGTCGAATCGTCAGAAGCGGAAGATTCTGAGGATGATATTATTCCCGCCAAACCAAAGAAGGCTGTCGGGAAGAAATCGCAGAAGGACGAGTCAGACTTTGATGAAGCCTCGTAAGTCTGCTGGTTGGGCGCCATCGATGATAGCTGACAAGTAGTGATTCCGAAGACTATGCCCCTGCACCCAAGGCCGTAGCGCCTCGAGCAGGACGAGCAGCAGCCAAGAAGCCAGCTGCATACGTGGATCTTTCGGATGATGACGAGTAGAATGATTTGGGGGATATGTGATGATATGTAATTCAAGGACCTTTGTACGATAGTGTGTATAGCCGTAAATACCAGGTGCCATGAATAGACGCTACGCTTTCTCAGATAGAGTTTCAGACTTGCGCACCACTAGAACTGTCCGAGCGGGGTCCTCTTGGCTCAAGGTGGAGGTAGATCATTTATCCTGGTTACCTTTACTATCCTTTCTCATTTCCACTACTACATGACAATCGGTATCTGGACCCATCCCGTCCAGTCTGCAAGCCTTCCAAGGACTCACATCATCATTCTGCCGAAACTACGAAGCATATGGTCCCACAGCGAGACAAACAGGCCGCTACATCAAGTATTCACCCATGTTCTCGTCATCACCGGGCAGCTCGACCGGTAGTCCTCGTATAACAAGGAGTCACCCCATTGGACCACCTCGACGTACATACTCTCGAAGGAGGACTGTTCAGGCCTCGGTGAAACGAGATGTATCTGATACGGAAAGTGAAGTAGAGGAGGAGCTGGAAGATAGGCCAAATGATGGGAAGGGGAAAGTCGTGAATCGGCAAAGTATCAAGGCTACCTCGCAATCTTCGCCCTCTCTTGGATCATCCTCTCGTCCTACTGCGTTTCCTAATGGCAGTAGGAGCTCTTCGAGATTGAGTAGGGACCAGTCGAGCAGGGAAAACGGTACCTTAACCACAAAGCCCAAGATTCGGGGACGGCTGGCGGAACAGAAGGATCAGGTAGGGGCGAATGATGAGGATGAGTATGATGCTGAAGACTGCATTACTGCTGTACACAGCCAGGAAGCCCAGGATGAGGAGGAAGGGCGGGACCTGAGGAGCGGGATTAGGCAGAAACGATTCGAGACTCCCCCACCCGTTTCCTCAACACTGTCACCCTCTACACCCACACCGACACCGACACCGAAGAAGAGAAAGGTGGATGTAGCGAGCAGTCAATCAATCCCCAGACGATCCGTCCGTCCCACCCGGTCGAGATCAAATTTATCAGCGAAGGAGGGACCGAGTGAAGCACCAGTTCCTCGACGAAGGGATGTCACTCCGCCTAGAACCGCTCCAATCGCAGGGCCGTCAACACCCACGTCCTCGCCTCGTGACTACGCTCACTTGTTTGCGGCGATATCTCCTGATCCGTCTATCCTGTCTAGTCCAAGTCGCAAAAGAATCATAGGATACTCCCAGAGCTCAGGAGCAGTACTCGACTCGCCTTCAAAGTTGCGACGAGGATTCAGCCACGTCTACACCAGTCCAGGCAAATCGGGACCATCAACACCGATCAAACAGCTAGGAAAGACCCAGTCGATGCCCATATCACCATCGAAGCCACTCGAAGATGGCGACCCGTCTGCCATGTGGATCAAGCCTGTGGAGCCAGAAGGTCAGGGTTCAGGAGGGAGGGCAAAAAGAATATATGGACGGACTAGGACGGTCGTCGCTGAGGATGGTGATACCGTGACGGATGTGGAAAAGCTGGAAGAAGCATTATCGAAAGAAAGTTATGCTAGTCTGAGGAGCCGGTATGAGGTGAATTCGGGGGAAGCGACTCTATCGCAGGAAGAGCTATCGGTATGTCTCTGGATATGTAGGCGTGGGCTAGGGCTCATGATATAGGCACTCCTCATTGCAAGAGCACCTCAATCGGCGAATGATATGAGATCGAAAGGAGAGAATAGGCGCTTCATGGACGAGACTGGTTACCTCCTAGACGGCATTGAAGACGAGAGCGCTACCAAGGGGTTCAGGCGTGCCAGGTATGTGATTATGACGTGCCGGCCTGGATTTACTGACGAGGTAGCTGTGTTGATATACTCGGGAACATGCAAAATGAAGAATGGTTGTTAAAGCTCAACGTTTGCGGTCAGACGGAACGGGTTTGGGCAGCTTTTCAACGTGTGCGGGGTGAAGCCGATGAAGTAGGTCTTCAGTGGAAAGCGTTGCTGATATCAGATCATGGATGCAGTCTGTCTTCTTGCTCTCTATATGATCATGAACGGAGTTGGCGGTATTGAAGGGATTCTTCGGGCAGATGCTGAGCGATGTTTCAGATTCGTGGCTAATCTCCTGCGAGAACGGCATGGGGTGCTTGATGAGAACTGGACCGGGAAATTTACTTCTATGGTTCGTTGTATCTGCTGTTTTTTTATCGTTGCTAATAAGCAGGTCGACAGAGTCAGGGGGATCAGCAAAGATGTTCCGCCAGGTTCACCGAGAGTGAGTTATTCCATGACGATCGCAAGCTGATCTCAGACAAGTACCCGGCTTCTGGCCTCGACGATCCTTGCGTCTCTCGCCAAAGAAGCCTTTGGAGACCTGCTGAATCCTATCTGGCGGAGCGACAAAGTCTTAGGCAAGACCTTCAAGGCTATTTTGCCAGAAATCACAGCTCTAAGCGAGCGCTTCGACCTTATAGAAAGCGGTCTGGTAAATGATTATCGTCGCTATATCGCTGATGATCAAGCCCGTCGTCCCGCATGACGATACTATAGACATCGACCACATTCGAAATGGTCTTGTGATAGTCGATTATGCGATCACTGCTTCGGCAGAAGATCGTCGTGATCTAGCTCAGCATCATGCCGGTGTACCACAGGCTGTTCTTCAGGCTCTCATTGCTTTCACTAGTGTCACCTTGAATGACAGCATAAACAACGAAGGTGCGTACAGCCGGCCAGACTCCGCTGATATTCAGCTGCCCTGGGTGTATTAGTTTGTCTCCGGATTTTCGCCAACATGAGCAATATCTCTTCCAGCTGGAGTCGCGATATCCACTCGAACGAAGGATCATTGACCGCCCTGGCCCGGATAATTATTCATCGGGAGACTATCGCTTCGAGACTTGCGGTCAGGAATGACAAGCTGGGTGAGATGGTGGAAAGTACGGAAGAAGGGGAGCTACTTTGTCTTGTTCTGGCGATCGTGACCTCAGCTGTACTGGCCGACGAACAGTTAGCTTCTGTCTTGGCGTCGCTTAGTAAGCTTCAAGATCCTTCAGGGTGACGGTCCAGGGATGAGCTGACAGCCAGCGCTCGATATCGAATGTCAAGGACAGCAGTCCTGTTTGAGATCATGCAGATGTTCGACAGCGGAGCCATTCGTTGATGAGCTAGCTCGCTTGTATGCCTCGTTCCAGCAAATCGACGACTCTGAGGTAAGTCCATCTCCAGTGGCAGCCGTGATACTGATCAGTAGCCGGAGACAGAGGTGATAGCCTCGTACCTTGCCCTGCTTCTTTCCAAGATTATCACCGCAGTCCCATCCTCTCTATCCGAGATCGGTGACATTTTACCTGGAGACGACACCGAGTCCAAATTAGGCCGGATCGTGTCCTCGCTCCGCGCTTTAGACACCTATCGATCCACGCTTCAGCGGAAGTTGAAGGAGGAGACTGGAAGCGCGGGCGTGGAGTGGCAGGAAGATGGGAATGAAGTGAAAAAAGCTATAGATGACATGTTGAGACTTGTCGATAGTTATTAGATAGTTAGGCTCTGTTAACTCATCGCCTGCCGCCGCATAGCGATGTAGCTGCTGGCGATATGTACATCCGCTGAGATAGACTCAGTATCGCAGACATCATAGTGCTTGATCGTCCCTTTAGTAGCGGTCAAACCCGAATCATAATAACGTCAAAGGCACGTACTCATACTAAGAATGGGACAAAGAAAGGAGCACTGAGAGCTCCCATATTCTTTGAGAATCTAGTCTGTAGCTTACACATGATCATGAGGTCCCTGGCAAGATATACGCTGAGCGAGTGCACTCTTGTTACATCCTTTCAAGGCGATTGAACGAGTAAAGCATTACATCAACCCCATTCGCTGCAAAGTGCCACCGGCAATCCTCCACCGAGTGGGCGCCAAAAAGTAAAAATTTCGGTCAGGGAAAAAGGACGTCATATTAGATACACCAGATGTGAATCAGGATTGTTACTGAGCATGTCTTGTATGCATATGGGTAACAGTAGAACAGAAATGAGTAGCACCATGTCAGACATGTTGCAAAGCATGCGGGACCCTATTGTGTATGTTCTGCGTGATTTATTATTCGAGTCGTATATCTGATTAGCAAATTGTGTATAAGTTATTAGGAAAGCAAACCTAATGAATTAGGATTTGAATAGGAATTGATTAGAAACATTAATGAATCGGATATTAATTAGTCTCGTTTCCCTGGTTTCTCGTTTTATCTGTTTTGAACCAGATTCATCTGATTTCACTCTTATACATCTTTCTTCTTTGTTACCCGAATGCCCATTAATGGTCATTCTAGGAAGGGAAGTCTCCTTGTAGGAGGAGAAGGAATCGATATCAAGAAAGGTGAGTACATGGCTTGCCAAGATGGATACGTAGATGGATGGGGAAAGGCAGGCGACCATACAAGAGTGATGATCAAAAAGGAGGGGGCGACCTGTCGCGTCAGCCCATATCCTTTCTCTTCATTCATCCGCCGCTGCTCATCACGAGTAGCTTCGGGTGGCGATCCTTTCAGTCAATGCTGACTTACCAGGACCCCTCGCGTTCGGATCCGTAGACTCACCAAACCCATTGCTCTCATCATCCCCTGCCGCTCCGTCACTAATCGGTGGCCATCTCTCAAATTCAGTCCAATCCTTTGGATCACTCCCCGCCGATACCTCATCGGCAACACCAAACCAAGACCCCCGTAAACCCACCATGACTACCGCTACCCCCCAGGCTCCGGCCAAAAAGCCTTTGGACCCTCACTCGTTCTTCATGGCTAAACCCAAGGCCGCCGCCGCCACTCAATCTCAACAATCTCAGCAGCCCCAGGCTCAGCAATCACAATCTCAGCAACCTCAATCTCAACAATCACACCAGGGACAACACCCACAGTCTCACATGAGCTCACCGCCACCCACCATGAACGGTCACCCTATGGGTCAGCCTCAGGGACAGTTCCGACCTTCATCGTCTCAATCGATGATGCAGCAGGGACAGATGCGACCAAATGGCGCACCTTATGGCCAGCAGCGACCTATGGGAATGAACCCAGGCATGCCCCACTATCAGCAACACCCCGGAGCACCATACAACATGGGATACCCCGGTCCACCTCAATATGCCGTGAGTCTAGATTCCTTTTACTCGACTGTGGCTGATTGGCAGTACCAAGGTAATTATGATCATCAGCAACAATTCCCTCAGTGGCAGCAGCAAATGCATCAGCAGCAACATCAGCAACGTCCACCTCATTCAGGATTCGCAATGTCTCCTCGTGGAAGCTCCTCTGGTCTACCTCAGGGACAACCTTCTCCTGCACCACCTTCGGCCCAGTTGCCTACCAATGGCTCAATCTCACCCGCCCCAGGTGCTCCATCGAACCGATCGAGCTTCATGGCTCCCTCTCCATCCGCTGGGGGCCAGTCTGGTACTCCGTCTCGACCCATTTCTCAACCCTCCGTGCCTCCCTTCGTACCGTCACAGGCTCCTCCATACATGTCGGCAACCGCGTCGACCTTCACACCTCGAAAGTCAGCTGCTATCCAGATCAAGCGACCTGACGGCACAGCTTTGGAGCTTGCATCAGCCAAGAGCACCACTCCAGAGCCCACCGCTGTGGCACCTACTCCCGCTCGACCCAAGTCATCTACGCCCGTCCCAATCAAGATGGAGTCAGAAGAAGGAAGGAAAGCTCGTTTGGCAGAGGAAGCTGAAAAGGAGAGATTGAAGAAGGAGGGTGACAAGTCTGAGCAGGACAAGAAAGATTTGAAGGAACGAGAGGCCAAAGAGGCAGAGGAGAAGCGAGTGGCCGAAGAAGCTGCCAAGGCTAAGGAGGAATCCGTGAGTACCGCCAGACTCTCTGGCTCGAACGACACTGACACCAGGCCGCCAAAGAAGCTCAGAAAGCTGCCGAAGAGAAGAAGAAGGCGGATGAGGCGGCTGCTCAAAAGAAGTCCGAAGAGGAGACTGCTGCCAAGGCCGCAAAGGAAGAGAGCGACAAGGCACAAGCCGACGCTTCCGCCGCTGCCGGACCTTCTGCTTCGACTCCTGCTTCCCCCAATCCCGCCGGCTTGCCCGCCAAACCCACAGCTTCTACACGTCGTCCGGCTGCTCTCGATCTCAAGCCCACGACGCCACGACCCGTTGACGCTCAACCCACGGCTATGCTCACTGCCAAGCCCATCACCGATCTTTCATCCGTCAACTACCAGGCTCCGATCCAATCCCCCAGTTCTGAGCTCAACAAAGATGCTCAACCAGGCAAGTTCCGATACGACCGGGACTTCTTGATGCAGTTCATGGTACTTTGTATGGAGAAGCCAGATCGTCTCCCTCCTCTAGAAGAGATTGGTCTTGAGGCCGACTCGTCAAGTGGATTCGGCAAACGAGGCGGTGGTGGCCGTCCATCCAGCGGTGGTGGTCATCCAAGAAACGGTCTCGGTATCTCTGGCGGAAGAGGTGGATCTTCAATGGGCTCCTTCGGTACCGGTAACTTCGGCTCGGGTCAAAACATCGGCCGTGGCATCAGTGGTACCACCAGCGAATCGAGATACCAGAACTCCCTTCAGCAAGGTGCTCGTGGTGGCCGTTCAGGGAGCCAAATGGGTCAAGCACGTCCTCCTCGAAATGATAGAAATCAAAGCTCTGCCGGTACAAGGCGACCCCCTGCCAACACATACGAGCCGCCAGTCGCTCCATTGGTCACGACCGAAAACTCATGGGTTCAATCTCGACCTGGGAAAGAAGAAGATCCTCGATCTGCCACTTTTGTTTCTCGAAAAGTCAAGGCTCTTCTCAACAAGCTTACCGAAGAGAAATTCGATTCTATTTCTGAAAAGATTCTTCAGTTCGCCAACTACTCTGTCGACGAGAACAACGGTCAATCTTTGAAACTTGTCATCAAGTTGATTTTCGAGAAAGCCACCGATGAGGCTCACTGGTCTGCCATGTACGCCAAGTTGTGCCGAAAGATGTTGGAGGAAGTCGACGATGGAGTGATGGAGAACCTTGATGGCAAGGACGTTTCTGGAGGTGCTTTGTTCCGAAAGTATCTCGTTGGGCGATGTCAGCAAGATTTCGAGAGCGGATGGAAGGAACGAGAGAATGCCGCTCTCAAAGCCGCGCAGAAGCAGGATGACGACAAGCAGACGCTTGCCGATCACGCTGCCTCGGGCGAAGGCGCTGAGCCAGCAGTCCTTTCTGAGGAGTACTATGCTGCTCAAAAGGCAAAGAGACTAGGTCTCGGTCTCGTTCAGCTCATCGGAGAATTGTTCAAGTTGGACATGGTCACCAAGAATGTGATGAAGCAATGTTTCTTGAAGCTACTCGGAAATGTCGACGAGACCGACGACGAGGACATCGAGTCTGCCTGCAAGCTATTGACGACTATCGGAGCAACCTACGACGCACAATCACGAGAAAACGTCGACGGTATCATGAAGAGGCTCGGCATCATTCGAGACAAGGACCAGGTTACTTCGCGAGTCAAGTTCATGATCATGGTAAGTCACTTCTGATGCCCCTGAAAACGCTTTTGCTGACAGTGCAGGACGTATTCGATCTTCGTGCAGCAAAGTGGAAGGGAGCCAAGGCGACAACTACTGTCAAGACCATTGCCGAGATTCATCAGGAAGCCGCCAAAGAACAGGCTCAAAAGTCTGCCCTCGCTCAGCAATCCATGTCTCGACCTGGTTCGCGACACGGTCAACCTCGTGCTGGAGATTGGCAGACTACGCCATCTCAAGCTCCTCGACAGCGTCCAACCGACTTCTCTGGCATGGGACGATTGGCTTCTGCTAACAACACCCAACCTACATTCCAACCTCAGTCTGCCTTTGGAAAGAACAAGCGAGGCGGTGCCAACGCTTCTACACCTCCAATCTCTCGTCAACCATCTCAGGCCAACATTGCCGTCAACAACGCCAATTCCTTTGCTCTCCTCAACGAGGCCAGTGAAGCTGCCGAGTCATCCGAACCGGCTCCTCAGCGAAAGAAGCTCCAGTTGGCACCTCGTACGAAACCTGTTTCAGGTGATGAAGGCGAGGGTGAAGGCGAGGGCGATGGCGAGCAGGCTGGAGAGTCTGAGGAATCCGAAGGTACCGAAGATGAGGTCACTACGCCTGTCCAGTCGAATGGCATGACCGAGACCGCTGCTTTGGCCAAGATCCAGATCGACATGAACGAGCTGTGGGGTGAAAAGGGTACCGCCGGATCGCGAAACCCTGATGATATCGTTCACTACTTCAAAGCTCTGCCCGAGCCCCGACGTCCACTGTTGACCACCCGGTTGTTCGATGACGTCTTCCGTCTGGCCAAGTTGAAGGATGCTCAGATCATCGCAAAGGGTTTGTCTTCTGCTGTCGAGGATGGTGTCGTTGATAAGGATTCTGTCAAGACTGGGTAAGTCACCCTCACAGTCATATTCTGCTTCTCGGCTGACCATCAGATTTGAAGCACGTATAGGTACACTCGACGACGAGTCAATCGATTTCCCCGCCGCCTACAAGGCTGTCGCCGCCATCATCCGCAGCTTGTCATTGACGGACGAAGAGATCGACGCGCTCTTATCGAAAGTCGACGTCTATGGTGAACCGAGGATTACCCCCAGGATGAAGTTTGACAAAGCTCTTACTCAATTCGACGAGGAAGCCGCTTCGGCATAGAGCGGGATCTTTCGAGCTTCATCCCCATTCGGTCCCATCATAGAACATCCCTTGCATAATTATTATCGACAACGCTACCTGTACAATCGCATTATACCGACTAAATCAAATACCAAATCCTTATCAAAAGCGTTCGATTCGATAATTCGATGAATCGAAAAAAACACGCAAAATCCCTTGACTCGTTCTTTAATGGCACACTTCAAACTGAATCCTCGACATACAACACGGACACGGACTGCAAATTTTTCGCGGGTCGGTTGATTATAATACTCGTCTGGACCATCTAGTTTTCTATTCTTCTATATATCATCAAGTATCTGGATACCCCATAATAGTACCCGATCCTTTTCTTACTTTATTTGTGTTCCTATAAATCACCACCCTCACCTCCCGTTCCTAGGCTCTTATCGTCCACCCGTAGTAATTCCCCCCGCCGCGAAAGCGTGCCTTCTCTATGTCTAGCGTTCTGTTTATGCATGTCAGCCTTAAAGCCAATTCTTAGCGCATCTCCGGTTGGGGGTCAGAGCTATTGATCAGATTGACGCAGCATTATTCATCAGTCGAAGTTATCTCACTGCCCCCCACCACTAATGCAAGCTTCGGCATCTGATAGCCGTTACTGATTCCGCGAGTCCTGGTATGCTCCGGCAGTATCAATCTGTATAAAGAGGTGCAACACCACACATGCATCATATTCCGATAATTTATCTGTACGACCTCCTCCACCCTTACCTCCCCGATCCATCCGACTCTATAGCCTCATCCAACATATCGCCAGGATTCACACCTCTGCCCGAATCCTTGTATGTGGGATTATCCAAGGCATGCTTGATCCACCTGATATCGCTCGAATCATATTCATCACGAGGTGTACCAGGGGGGCCATCGACAGGTGATGGAGGGGCGACGTTGATCGAGGGAACGGGTGTCTTGGCAGTAGCGGGTATTCGTTTCTTCAATGCAGCTTTACCGCCAAAGTGGAAGAAAAGCAACGAGGCAATAATCATGAAATGTCCGTACCACCACATTCGATTCCACGCCCTCAGACTATCCTTGAATCCAAGAATCAGGAATGCGCAAGCAGTATAATTCAGGTTCATTTGGACCATCGACCAGCCGATGACGTCGTATACCCTCTTGGCTAGATTTGGGTATGGATATCTCGGGAGAGAGTTGGGAGCTTCAGAGGATTGGGCAGAGTTGGTAGGAGCCGACATGACGAGTGGCCGGACAAGGCGTCGAAATTGACGGCCTAGGGAAACGTAAATTCCTCCAGTGATGAAGGCGAGGTAGTATCCCGGTTCTAGACCGTGCTGAGGCGTCAGCTAGATACTTGGAAAGAAAAAGACATACCCAAACAGCAGAAGTAAAGAAGGTAGCCATACTCTCCTTTGATCCGGGTTTCCGGCCCTTCTTGACTAGCCGCTTGTACATGCAATCCCTCAGCCAGACATTCGTACGGCAATTCCAGCTATCGAAGAGGATCTTGAAACTCTCTGCGGTCTCTATCGCGGGGATGTTGACGTTTCGGAGTCTGTTCCATAATGTTCGACCTGTCTTGGGATCGTATCCATTGAATCCTGCTCCAGTGAGGATGCATGCCCCCTACTTCTTCAGCTTCATTCGCAGGTCGCGGCATCGACAGCTTACCTCTGCAAGAGACCAGACTGCATAGTACTTGATCCTAGCGACGATACCGGCAAGCTGGACGAATCCGAATCTTGACAGCAGACTCCAAGTGTACCATGTTGGAGTGAGGACACGCTGATAAGCCGCCCGACCACCGTATACAGCAAAGACTCCTAGGAACGCTAGGCCAATGACGAGATGAAGGTATGCAACCCGTTTCCGGCCGTGTGGGACTCGTCTCTTTAGTTTTGCCTGTGAGTCATCCTGGCCAGGAGGAGTGATGTTGTAGATTGTCTTGAGCACCAAAGAGTCGTAGGTGACATAGTCTAGCGAGGGACCGATCAACATTGATGGGAAGAAGAAGCTGGAATCAGTCCCGCTCAAAGGAGGTGACTCACCAGTACCCCAGATAAGCAAGAGGGCTTGGAATATGTTGTAATCGCAAGGCTTGCTGGCTTGAGTCGAGGTTCTGCCAGTCAGCAACTCCCCTGTATCGGGACTCACCTCAAGCTTCTGACGGCCATCATGAACGTTCCAGGCGAATGAAGTAAGCTTTTGAGCGAGCACCATTTGACTGAAGGTGACATCGAATGCTCCATCAGGAACATATCCAAGTAATCGTCGAGCATGACTAATATCAGTCCGCACTCTCCTGCTGACTTACTTGTACATAAGGTGACCCATGACCCAGCTGTCCGTTAGTTCTGCTCTTGAATACGAGAGCATTGAGGGACTTACAAGAAAGATATCCAAGGCATATTAGGACTTCTGGATGACAAAACAATCGCATAGGTCCCCACACAGCTCGTGAAGAGGTGGATCAAGCTCCATGGCTCGCCAAGGATCCCGACCAAGAATATAGTCGAGATGACGAGGGAGAACCAATGGGAGATGTTAGGTCGGTTTGCGGGGATTCGAACGTATAGCGAGCCCAGAGGGAAAGAGATTAGGAGGCATGATATCACCTAGTAAATGAGCTCATCCTCTCGAAGGTGTATCCTACATACCTTGAGCTGATCAGCTGGAGCGCCGACCAGCTTGGACACGTGCTGGTACACCGGGTCCAGCAGCATCTTTGGTCTTGACCGAGTATATATGGGATGTATCTAGAGCTCTGAATCTGCA
>Ga0265798_10002691_pt1 | contig 25883 bp, 30 predicted proteins | sample P3T30metagenome_FD_192430 | JGI IMG/M metagenome (GOLD analysis project Ga0265798, IMG submission 192430) | Plant litter microbial communities from East Loma Ridge, Irvine, California - P3 T30 | ecosystem: Environmental > Terrestrial > Plant litter > Unclassified | place: USA: California...
AAGTAGGTATGAGTCTTGTTTGTAACGCTTGATTTTGGGGGCGTAAGCTCAGGGGCAGCTCTCGCACGTGAGAGATCTAGAGATCAGAGAGTACGTAGTACGTAGTACTCTGTGCGGGGTCTTGTTTGTGGGACTGGTACATCTTCTAGGGGTTGATTGCGGGACGGTGTGCGGCACTTGACTATGGTGTTATGGGAGAGTGCATGATTTTTTCCGGATAATGAAGTGACTATGGTTTATACCAATGAGAATCCATTTTTAAATGCTGCACAAAACGACCTCCGTCTATACTATAAACGCCGGGCTTTACGTTTCTTTTCCCCTATGCTATGGACATGACCAATCGATGAGGTCTGTGAGTGGTATTAGGTATCAGGGATGAGCGATGCTTTCTGAATCGCATGATTGGGGAACTGGCGAGATTAATTCGTGAGTTTGAAGAGAAGAGTAAGGTATTAATGGAGGATGAAGTGGGAGTTGACATGGTGTGAGGGTGGTTTTTAGCTATCTACCTAGGTAGCGCTGTATGCGCGACTACCGTCTCGCATTTTATCTCATACTACTTTCGGAGTCACATCCATTTGCCTTTGCTTTGCTTCACTATTGCCTACTGAGCATAGTCTACAGTCGTTGCAAAAGGTCAAGGCCATTTCACTTGATGCTTTCACCTGTGTGAGTGAATGTTCTCCCTCCCGCAGGCATCGTGAAGCATTAGTGAATTCGTAAGGATGAGCAGCCAGCTTTCTCTGCACTACTTAAGCATTTCTCCCTCCACTTAACCAAGAGCATATCATCGAAACCACGACCCATTCTCTCAACCTCACCTACTTACTACAGAACATGAAAAACCTTACTCGTCCATGGGCATCTTTCATCGCTGTCACAGCACTCGCCCTAGCAAGCGTTCTCTACCCGAGCATATGGGCATTCAAGAATGCAGTAACACCACCACCAACAATGTACACAAACGACACCAACGTGTACATACTAGACACTCCAGAACAAATTGCAGTCCTAACCATCCGTCTCAACGACATGAACACACGCCTCGCAGACCTCGACGAAACCGTTGCAGACTGCGAAGTGTCTCTCCATCGATTTCAAGAATTGATTGTCAGCGCGCGAAACGCTGGCAAGGTCAATCGCGTTCCTGAGAAGTACGAGCATTTCGCTAACGAGGACCGCATTCTTTCTTGGGCTCTTGCGGAAACGAATAAGTCTTGCATTGATGTTACTGCACGAATGGAGGGGGTGCAGGTGGCTAAGGACATGTTGGAGGAGAAGCTTGAGGAACTTGGTGGAGAGGGTGGGGAGGATGAGTAGGGGAGATGAGTTTGGAGGCTGGCGTGAAAGCATTCAGGTGACTTCTTTAGGGGTTCGATTTTCTTACATGTCGAAGGAGAGAGCCTTCACAGGCATGGAGGAAGGATGAATCCCGTGATCCATCACATGATTGACGCTTGGAGACTAGCTCCTCGCGTATGCATAGCCTTTGATCGTTCGAACTTCCCTTCGTACATGCGATCAATTTTTTCCGTCACTTAGATCTACTTCGGTCAGCTTCAACGTTATGTTTTCTCGCAGATCGACCCAGTACGTGCAACATTAGAAGATCAACACGCTCATTCCGAACTCAATGCTAACATTGCGACTCGTATCTTCAACCGAACAATTCTGTCGTCGACCACAAATACTCGGTGTTGAAATCCATCTACGACATATGCACCTGGTGCTGAATTATGAGTGTACGCAATAACAAAGGTGATGTTTGAAAGAATATATTTCACTCATTTTCGACGCTCTCAGAAACTAGTGGCAACATCCCACGAAGCGCTTCTAGCATGTACCAGCGAACTCAAACAAATCTATTCCAAGTCAAAGACGTCTCACTGGCTCCTAAGCTTATAATTATTTCCCGTCCGCATCTTCCGCAATTCAAAAGCCGAACAGTTCCACCGAATAATAAATTCCAGCCAGCAATCATGAGATTCGCATATTTCCTCAACATCTCGGTGCCCTCTTGACCACATATTCTGTGGACGCCGTCGAGTCCACGGTGCCTAATACCACTGACCCTGCTCTTGTCGCTACCCGTGTCGCCGACCTTCGATTCAATCTCGATAGCTTGTGACCCGTTCTCACGTCCTGCTACAAGACCCTAGCTACGCAACTGGATAGTCTCAATGCTCTCGCTTCGGGAAGCGCTGGGGAGTTCAAGGTAGCCAAGGAAAATGTGGACAAGACAAGCGCTCGGTGCGAGAAGTGAGAGGGCAAGAAGATGAAGTATGAGAAAGAACTACGAGAGCTTTCCTCCCTCGCATAATGTGTACGGACAGGATGATAGCAGTTCGAAGGCATGAGCGTGCTGTGGAGGGACCAGACGCGAACTAGATAGTACCACATAGATTGTACCTGACGCAAGTCAAGTGCTATTTTCCCAACTAGATTTTCTTGACGGAGACCGGTGTTGAGTGTGTTGTATTGAAAGCTTGCTTAATGTTTGCACCATTGTGTGTGCGCGGCAGAATGTTGTGACAATAACACAATGTGTGGAAAAATTACACAGTGTGTCATTGTGGATTATTAGGAATCGCTCCTCGGGAATCGATGGTCTGAGCGACCTCAATCGAAGCTCAGGATGGTGTTAGTTCTCCGCAATCTTTACCTTCTAGCTCGCATATATCAAAAGCTTACTGCGACACCAAGCACGCCGCCAACGCGTTCGAACATGCCGGTGCTTGAGTCATGCTGCGAAGTGTTTTACGATCTCGTCAACGCGTGACAGCCAAATTTCCATTCCCGGAATCTCCCAGGGCACTGGCGTATGCACACTGCACAGTGTATGTGGTGAATTTCGGGTTCCGGACGTGGGCCAAACACCGTGACGTCTGATACCACTTCAAATCAATCTCGCTTTTCCTCTCCATTTCCCCAATTCTTTGTCAATTTCCAGCTAGTCTTGCGCCGCATTGACTATGTCTCAGATTGTTGTTGCCTAAGACGCAGTGAGCCGAAGCGCATGTACTTCGTCATTTGTGCGTTGTCACCGCTCTTTCATCCCCTTGATATTGTTTCTTGCACAAATACACAGTTTTACTATCTTGAACGTCTGTCCACTCCAAATACAAAAGCTGAGCCTGCCCGCGCCGACTTTGCAATTTCTTCTTCCGTCGTCACTTGCCTAAATCAACATCTCATCAACACTTCGAAAGAAAAGCACCAAGGTATGTTCATTGATGATGCATCGTAGCTCATCAAACCTAACCGGTCAGCCATCAGGCTGCCTGATCACGAAAGACCTGCTACCATGGGTCCCCGCACATCCTCCTCGTCCATTGCTCCGCTCCACCGCTTCTTCGTCTCCGCTCTCGCGGCATCTACCATCGTCTTCGTGCAGCCGACTTCAGCCTTCAACGCCACCTTAGAACCTGCTTTGAGTGCCTAAGACGCCGCAGACCTTGTCTCCGGCTACGCCCTCATCACTCTCCTTGTGGAAGTCCTCGCTCTATGCGAGCTTACACACGGTCAGTCCGAAGTATTGAAGGGGGTACAGAAAGATGTGAAGAAGGCGTAATGTGGAAAAGATGTCCAGGCTCAAGTGCTGGAGCTACAACAGTTGTGGGCGAGCGTGGATGAGGCCTGCGCGGTATTGGCGGCGGCACCTGAGGGTCCAGGAGCTCCTCAATCTCATCAAATCCACCTAGGGTGGTGCGACTGCCTGAAGGCACCAGGGTGGGCATGGAGACTGCAATGATTCCAAGACATGAGAGGAGGTTGCACCAGAATGTTGGGGAGCTGCACGATGTATCTTAGTGTTATTAGTGCTAGCAAAACTTGATCTACCTGGTGTTTTGCATGCAATTCCCTTTACATTTCAGACTAGAACGTGACCAGAACGTGGAAAGAAAAGAGTTGAGAATGAATGAGAATTGTGAACAGCTGCTTCCGGCAACATGGGTCGAAATTTGAGTCCAGAGCCGGGAGAGAGGCCCGGGCGTTCCAAGTGGATACTTGTTGTTCATGATACTAGTCGCCAATACATTACGACACTTTGATGCTCGAAGTTTCCTTGAAGCGCAAGAGTTAGAGGTTGAGGAAGCGATGTTAGGATCGTTGGTGTCGTGGAAATAATGATGACGTCACAGGACCAACACCAACACCAAGTCTACGCAACTTTTTGTCTTCCTTCCTTCCCACGCATCGACCACAAGGCCCAGAAAGCAGCGCCTCAACTCGAATCTTCTACCGATCTATGTATGCACTTACTGTCATCATCCACAAGCCAACAGAACATTATTTAGCTACGGGCACCGTCTACTGGCGCTTTCTTCCATATGCCATCTCCACGATTCGGAAGATCTCTACAGATTGCCCAAACCTGAGCGTGATCAGGAGACGGAAGGACTGCCCGATATCGTAAGACATGCTGGCTATTTGAGCTTCCCCGCATTCATTCGCGTTGCGATCCGCTGAGTGCGGCTTCCCCAGATATGCCACCGGAAGATTTTGACCAATCAAGCCCACGTTTCGTGAGGTGCACGAGATGTTGAAACGTATCGGACCGCAATACGGCGCTGAAATGTTACTCCGTAATTTGTCTGGGTAGTACCTTGGTGGGATGAAATGACTGAAGTTAGGTATAAAAGAGCCCTGTCGAGATGTGTGTTTCCCCATTGATAGATCATTCATCCCACCACGCATCATGAGCCTTGCCAACGGTCTCCTTCGCTGCGTCCTGACAATAGCGCTGCTATGCGCCCTCCTCTCCAAATCGGCTCAAGGCGATAATCCCATTGTGCAGACCATTTACACCGCGGACCCCGCTCCACTCATCTACAACAACACGATCTATCTCTTCACCGGCCACGATGAAGACGGCTCTACGAACTTTGACATGCGCGATTGGCGCTTGTTCACTTCGGCAGACATGGCGAACTGGCAGGACCATGGGGTCGTGATGAATCTGGCAACATTCAGCTGGGCTAGTCAACGTGCGTGGGCTGGTCAAGTGATTCCTCGGAACGGGAAGTTCTACTTCTACGTCCCTGTGCAGAAGAAGAGCGGGAGCATGGCGATCGGCGTCGGTGTTGCCGATAATATCCTGGGTCCTTATAAGGATGCGCTCGGCAAGCCCCTGGTTGAGAACAATGAGATCGATCCAACGGTATACATGGACGACAGTGGGCAAGCGTACTTGTACTGGGGCAATCCCGGCTTGTCGTATGTCAAGTTGAACCAGGACATGATCTCTGTCAATGGCGGTATCGTGAGCGTGCAGCTCACAACTGCTGGGTTCGGCGCGCGCAGAAGCGGAACAAATTCGAGAGCCACGTCGTACGAGGAGGGTCCGTGGATTTACAAACGCGGTAGCTTGTGGTATTTGGTCTATGCTGCGAACTGCTGCTCCGAGGACATTCGTTACTCGACTGGGGCGAGCATTACCGGGCCATGGACATATCGCGGTCTAGTCATGGCGGCTGCAGGAAAAAGCTTCACTAACCACCCAGCAGTCATCGACTTCAAGGGCGGCTCGTACTTCTTCTACCACAACGGCGCGCTGCCCGGCGGTAGCGGCTATACTCGTTCTGTTTCTGTCGAGAAGTTCAACTACAACTCCGATGGCACCATTCCAACCATTACTATGACCACCAATGGTCCTCCCATGATCGGCACTCTTGACCCGTACACACGCCAGGAAGCAGAGAGTATCGCATTCTCTTTTGGTCTCAAGACAGAGACATGCAGCGAGGGCGGCATGGCTGTGTCCTACATCAACAACAATGACTACATCAAGGTCAAAGGTGTTGCGTTCGGTAACGGCGCAAAGCTGTTGAGTGCCCGTGTTAGCTCCGCCAGTAACGGCGGCAAGATCGAGGTTCGTTTGGGCAGCACAAGTGGCACTCTCGTTGGTACATGCATCGTAGCCTCCACGGGGGGATGGCAGATATGGACGACGGTGTCATGTCCTATCTCCGGAGCAACGGGCACCCAAGATGTGTTCTTCCGCTTCACAGGAAGTGGAAGCGACTCGCTCTTCAACTGGAACTGGTGGAAATTTGACAGGAAGTGAATGTGTAAGCGAACGTGGGATTGAGGGCAGCGTTGCCTGCCTCCTTTACTCAAATTGAAGTAATGACAAAGTTTCTTCCTATGGTTCCTCATGTGTCAAGTGCTGTGACCATTGAAGCCTGAGGACATTCCGGTGCAGATTAAAGCTTCACCATAGACCCTAGCACGAATCAAAAAGCATCGGAAAATTGTCCGCTGGAGTACCTAGACACCGGCCGCTACTTACTAGCCGCTCACCATCCATTTACTAGTGCGTCAGGCATCCTGATCTAGGACGACCTCTTTGCACCTTCAAGAGAATCGTCCTGTCACTGCGCATCCCCCATCTTATCTCACGCCTTTCACGAATCTCTCCTTCGCAATTCCAAAGCGCCATGAGATCCGTCCTCGTTACCGGCTGCAGCGATGGCGGGATCGGCTCAGCGCTCGCACTATCTTTCGCTGCCCGAGGGTTACTGGTCTTCGCTGGCGCGCGCAGCATCAGCAAGATGACCAAGCTCTCGTCTCTACCTAGCGTGCGTCTTCTCGAGCTCGACGTGTTAAAGCCTGAAGACATCCACACGGCAGTGAGCGCGGTGAAGAAGGAGACTGGTGGATCGTTAGATTACCTGGTCAATAATGCTGGACAGGTGCGCTACAGGCCGGTGCTGGATGAAGATGTTGATGAGGCCAAGGAGTTGTTTGACGTAAATGTTTGGTCGGTGATACGAATGGTACAAGCATTCGCACCTCTCTTGATCGAAAGCAAGGGATGTGTCGTGTACATTTCGAGCCTGGTCGGATATCTAGTCTCGCCATACATGGGTATGCAAAGACTCCGCTAGCGCTGAGAGTTACTGACAGCTTTGAAGGAACGTATGCGGCGTCCAAACGTGCTACAGAGATTCTATTCGATTCTTTGAGGCTTGAATTGGCGCCCTTTGGCGTCACAACGACTTCAGTAGTTGTTGGGCCAGTCAAGTCGCTTCTCCATTCGGACAAAGACTTGTGGAAAGTACCGGAGAATTCGCTATATACCAGCGTCGAGAAGCGTGCTATCGAATTCTCAAAAGGGAATGACGGAGCACCGAGGCAGGATACTTTCTCCTTTGCTGAAGGTGTAGTGAACAAAATCTTGAAGAGGAACGACACCAAGTTCTGGGCGGGCGCGAATATTGGTATCTTCAAGTGGGGTGCTCTATGGCTCCCGCAGTGGCTTCTGGTATGTATTGGCTGGAATAAGGTCTGGATTATGGCTGACGCGGTGCAGGACTACATTGGATCGAAGGCTGGAGGACTTGATCTTCTTGGGAAGAATGCCACTTAGTGCTATGTTGTGAAGTGGCTGTTCAGTGGTGGCATCGAGATGAAAGTGATGTTTCCATAACCACCGTCCAGCTCTAGCCTATGAACGAGTACCATGCACACATAATCCCTTGAAAGCATGCAATGTTTCGCGGTGTTACTTCCTGTTGGCCTTATCGCAGAAGGGCGCCTTTGGTTGATGCTACAACAACAAGTCGGCTTATGGGCGCAGAAATAATGGAAATCCGTCTTAACTTATCCTAAAGGCGCAAACATGTGTGCCCTCACTGATCTGCTCTCACTTAGGATTGGAGATCCGGATATCGATCCGTCCAAAAGACGCAGCGTCCGAACGACTTGCCCTCGTTTTCAAGCGGAGCTGCTTTGCGGGTCATGACGTCACCCACAAGTTGGATTTTGCGAGGAAAAAAGCGAAGTGGACAGGCGAACGAAAGAAGTCCAGGGTACGCGGGTTCGATAACGGAAAAGACACAGCATTGAAGGCACACTTGATGGCCCGCGTTGATGTAGTTATGACGGGGTGCCTTCCTAGTGTGCAAAACTCGTTGGGCATTGCTCCGCAACTTCCAAATACTTACTCGATCGGCCCATTACACGGAACAAACAGACTTGCATTTTATATGCGGTTCCGCGATACCTATTTTGTTTAGACGTCTGTTACCAGTACTGGATCTCAGTTTTGGAACAAGTGGCTGGGCTTCACCATCTTTTTTTTACAGCGGATTGGATACATCATTTTTCGCACCCACGATACCACAATTACCGTTGGAAAGGAAAGTGACCAGTAGCCGCAATGTCTGAGATCATACTCTCTATCAATGCTGGCTCATCTAGCGTAAAGATCTCCGTTTACAAGACTCCAACCGACAACTCCAAGGTCCCGACACAACTCGCAGAAGCCGTCGTCGAAGGTCTCACCGCGCCGCCTGCAAAGCTGAAGTACACATGTGGCGATCAAAAGATCAAAGATCAGGAACTCGAGGACATCACGTCTCAAGAAGATGCATTCCGCTTCATCCTCGACCATCTAACAAACGACAAAAGCCTCTCTGAGCTCAGCCACAAAGAAGACATCAAATTTACATGCCACCGCGTCGTCCACGGCGGCGACTATCCCAGATCCCAAGTGATCGACAAAGAGACATTCTACCACATCGAAGAGCTCTCCGATCTCGCGCCATTACACAACGCACCCGCCCTCACCATCGTCCGCGCAGCAGCCGACCTCCTCCCCCAAGCCAAGAACATCGCGTACTTCGACTCCGCGTTCCACAACACGCTACCCGATTATATCTGCACCTACCCAATCGACCAGGAGATCGCGCAGAAAAACAAGCTCCGCAAATACGGCTTCCACGGCATCAGCTACAGCTTCATCGTGCACGCCGTATCCACGTACCTCAGAAAACCAGTCGCCGAGCTTAACATCATAGCACTGCATCTCGGCTCCGGTGCTTCAGCATGTTGTATCAAGAACGGCAAGTCGCTTGACACGAGCATGGGTCTCACACCGCTCGCTGGCCTACCAGGCGCCACGCGCTCCGGAAGTATTGATCCCAGCTTAATGTTTCACTTCACGCACACCGCGGGCAAGCCGAGCAGGAGCTCGAGCGAGAAGTTGCACATCACGCAGGCCGAGGAGATTTTGAACAAGAATTCGGGGTGGAAGAGTTTGACGGGCACGACGGATTTCGGGAAGATCAGTGGGTCGGACCGCAAGGAGGATCAGTTGGCGTTCAACATCTTCGTTGATCGTATTTCGAATTACACGGCCCCGTATTTTGCGAAGCTGGATGGAAAGGTCGATGCGTTGGTGTTTGCGGGTGGGATTGGCGAGAAGGGAGAGAAGTTGAGGGAGGCGGTGGTTAGGGGTGTGATGTGTTTGGGGTTTGAGCTGGATGCGGAGAAGAATGGGAAGAATATGGAGGATGTGGTAAAGGATATTGGGGCAGATGGTGCCAGATATAAGACGCTGGTTGTGCAGACAGATGAGCAGTTGGAGATGGCGAGAGGTGTGATGGAGGACAGGGATCGATTCGTGGGGAAGAAGTGATTAGTGCGGGTCCGTATATAGTTGAGATAACCACTAAGACATCCTATCTTGCCTATACTCTTTCTTGTTCCGAGCCAAGGACGTTGGACCGGGATGTCGAAACAAAACACAAGTTTGTTCGCAGAGTAGTAGAATGCCACCGAGACTTACTCAAACATCGGAGCACAACGCAGCGTACTACCCCTCTTCGCAAAACTCCATCGCAGACCTATCGATGCCACCCGACACCTGAGCTGCTCCAGCCATACAGAGCTCCTCAACATTTAGACCCCCCAAGGCTTCTTCGTCATACCCGAGCTCACTGATGTGTGGCGTGCCCGCACGATCTTCGAGCATGCAGTTGAGCTCCTCTTCCTTGACAAAAGCGGCCCACTTGCGTTTCGGCCCAGCGACTGCGTCCGAAAAGTAGCGGTGCGATTTGTCGTGACTTTCGAGATATTGGGTTTCGCGTGTGGGAGGGTTGAGAGTGTCATATGATACAGCCTTGGGCCAAGTGTTGTTTCGTGTTATGCTCCTTGTGACAACTTCTTGTGGTTGCTTCGACGCTGCATACTTTTCGTAGTGGGAGGCTCTCGGACGTGGTGATCGGGATTGAGCTCTTGAGCGTGACCGGCTTTGAATGTTGATGGCCGAAGGCAGTGGTCGAGCCACCTGAGTATCTGAGTACTGGGTGTAGCGATCGTAACACGATGACTGTTCTCTTGATGTCTTGTAGCTAGAGTGCATGGCATGAGGAGATGAACGTTGGTGAGAACGATCTGCGTTTAGATATTCAGTCCTGAGTGACATAATTCGATGGAGTTGAGGTTCAAGTGTTGCTTAAAGAATCTAAATAGCATCTGGGGTGTTTCTGCACTTATAGTCCGCTGGCTCTCGCTGTAGTAGCATGCGCTGCTTTCGCAAACATGTCGGGTACTGTCAGTGTTGGCTCAAGGTTTGCAGTCCAACATACGAGGGCACCAAATACTTGCTGTGTGCGCTGAGCAGTAGAATGCATCGCACAGTTTGCTCACGGCAACGCCATCACATCCGTCGACAACAGCGTGTGTGCGAAGAGCGCATGATGGATATGGTTCTAACAACTGATCAGTGCTAACATTAGACTGATGCTTATGCAACACAGTGCTAGCGACGGGATTGACGAAATGAAAGGAGTTCATCTCGAGTATTAGTCGGTGAAAAGTTGAGGTTCGTTGGTTGGTGTCGCAGACACGTGAGGAAGCAAACATTCGGAAGCTGATTTTTCGTTCTGTTTGGCTTGTCAGCCTGGTACAGACTAGCAAAGCCGTCAAATGATAGCCATGTCATAGAGTGCAATCAATCTGCAAGTGGCGCCATTGAAGTATTTTTGCCGATGAAGGTAAGTGATGCACAACCGAAGACCAGACATTGGACAGCGAAGCCGATGCCCAATTCCCTGAGCATCCAATGAAGCGAGATCAGAAACTTTATCCATAGCCTCGTCTTCCAGAAATCGTTCAGTAACGGTTCCACTGTCGTCCTGATGGGGTTGCATCCTGTGAAGCCACGTCGAGGTGTACGACGCCGCGCGCAAACATCATGCGACTGATCGTTGTAGTTTTGAGAAAGAGCAAGTGACAATGTCGAAAGCACTGCACTTGTGGCAATCCATCTCGTAGTACGACAGCTGTTGTGAGGCTGTCGGGTTGGGGTTCGAGGCGCGTCAACGAATGAACGAGCACGTCATCACGCCAAGCCTTTTCGCGCCCCGCCTTAGCGGCAGTTGTCAGTGAATCAACACCCAAAAGTTGTGACTCCCCACAATATGCAGAACCTAAAATTGCGCGGCTTGCGACGCGGGTCAGACATCCTCCAAACTGCCGCCGACTCGATATGGTCACCTTAGCTTCCAATGGCTCAGCTGGCAGGAGCCCGCCGACGTACAGTGAGTGACATCCCATTCTCTTCATCTCAGGCGCAAACATTACCATGAACGCGTTTCACGGTCGCAAGTCACAGTATGAGTACACGAAACTGGCCACACATGTACATACTGGCCTTTTACTCCTACCATGTTTGGAGAAGCCAGACGTGACATTCTCGCGCCGTCCGTCCCAAGGCGCTCCAGATGAAACCCCAAAACACAGCAACTAAATCGTCGCACAGAAAGGGTCACCTCGCAACCCGAAAATCCGTTCAGCAAACTCATACCCGACCAGACGATCGCGATCATACCACACGTTGAACTCGAATCCGGCGCGGTGCTACACAACGTGCCCGTTGCATACAAAACATACGGCACACTAGCACCCGATGGTGACAATGCAATGGTCATATGTCATGCCCTTACAGGAAGCTCCGACGTGGGCGATTGGTGGGGTCCTCTGTTGGGAGGTTCTGGCAAGTCTTTCGACACATCGAGATTCTTTGTGGTCTGCATAAACAGCCTTGGAAGCCCTTATGGGAGCGCAAGTCCCGTAACGGCAAAGGATGGCGACCCATCTCTGGGTCTATATGGACCCGAGTTCCCGCTTACAAGCGTGAGAGACGACGTCAAGTGAGTCGTTGATCGCAAGTCGTGGACCGACAAGGCTGACTGTAGCAGCATCTTCAAGCTCGTTCTTGATGATCTTGGCGTAAAGCAGATTGCTGCTGTCATTGGCGGCTCTATGGGTGGCATGCTTGTTCTCGAGTTCGCATACTTTGGCAAAGACTATGTCAAGTCGATCATCGCCATTGCAACGTCTGCCCGCTATAGCGCATGGGGCATCAGCTGGGGCGAAGCACAGCGCCAGAGCATCTACAGCGACCCTAAGTACGACGACGGCTACTACGCTTTCGAAGACCCTCCATCTACCGGCCTAGGTGCTGCACGTATGTCTGCGCTCCTGACGTACCGCAGTCGCGACTCATTCGAATCTCGATTCGGTCGTAATACCCCGGATCTTTCGAAGAAGCAAAGTATCAATCATGTGCCGAGACCAGCGCTTGCATCCAATGCTTCGCACAAAAACTGGGCAATCCATAACCATGGCCATAGACTCGCAGGATCACCACGTCCGTCGTCTCGCGCAAGCAGTAGTGTCTCACTAGCGACTATTGGTACCACTCCTGCGGCTGCGCAGGCCGATCTCGAATTCCACGATGCTTCCACTCCATCGACCCCACAGGGTACGAGCTCCCCTGGTAGCATCAGTAGTCCGAGGGGCTCAACACCGCGCCTTGCGCCGCATTACTTCTCTGCCCAATCCTACCTACGCTATCAAGGAGAGAAGTTCATCAAGCGATTCGATGCCAACTGTTATATCGCCATCACCAGGAAGTTGGATACTCACGACGTCTCTCGCCACCGCGATCCCGAGGGCGAAGACCCGGAAACCACAGACCCGGTCTCGGCACTTTACTATGCGCTCTCATTGATAGAGCAGCCCACCTTGGTTCTGGGCATACAGTCCGACGGTCTGTTTACCTTCGCCGAACAACAGGAGCTCGCCAAGCATATTCCGAATGCGACTTTGAAGACCATCGACTCGCCCGATGGACATGACGCATTCCTGCTTGAGTTCGAGCAGGTCAATGCTCACTTGACTGGCTTCATGAAATCCGTCCTTCCGGAGATCATGAACAGGGCAACTGTTGCTCAGTCAGCGGCAGTCAATTCTGACGCGAGTGCAACGAGGACCAGTACTTTTGGCGAGGACGACGTTGAAGACATCACCGCATGGTGAGAAGATTTCTTGCATTTGAGCGCGGCGTTCTTTAGATTTGCATGGACGGCGTACAGTTTTCGGCATACGCTTAAAAGAAAATTGTACGATTATGATATGCTCTCAGGCGGTGAGAGCTGAGGTTCAACCCCTCATCAACCACGCGACCAACGTTTGTACATCACAAATCAAGACGAGACACGCTCAGAGTATCGATAATTGCTCCGAACGATATTTTTCCTTTGCTTGGAAAGCTCTCTCTGAGCTTGATCTCTCCTGACTGCTGAGCCGTGCAACTCGCGATGAAAAGTTTCGCGACTTCACCAGCAGCTGACATTCTCTGATTACCTGTCTCCTCCATTCATACTCCACGGCTTCTCTGGGTGTGCCAATCCGTCATCTATAGCCCTGGGGTAATGGATGAGACAGGTAATTTGAGAACGAAGCAAAAAGCCCCATTGACTGGTCGAAGACGTGTTGTTTGGTATTGAACGGGATCGATTGTAATTCGCTACATGACAATGCAAGACTTCTGATGCGCAAACTATGCTGTTCCGAGTGACTGTGGTGCCATCTACCTTCATGCACGTCCGGCGCATGACATGGCGCCCCGAGTCAAGAACTGTGATCCTCCATCCATTCCTTGAAAATGTAACGCGGCTTCTGCAATGTAGCGGCGGAGAAGACCAGGTCCATCTCGTAACCGGCCTTCTGGATGCGACACATAGCCTTGCGGCACTCTTCCCTCGCCGCGCCGTTGGCTTGTGCTGCGCGGAGCTGCACCTGCAGGGCCTCGAGATTGGCTGTGCTGAGGCGGCTCGTGGCGTACGCGATCCTATGAGCATGTCAGACTGACCACTTCCCATACTCTTCGAAGTGGAAGAAAATGTGCACTAGGTGCTTCAATAGAGAGAAAAAATCAGAGCTCGTGAAGCATCAGAGACAGCCGTGACTCTGAACACTTGAAGTGGCACAAGATGACACGATCACGATCGAACATGCAGACCGAAGCCGTGAATATGCTCGACAACGACACGGCAGGACGACTGATCGACATCCTGGAGCATGCGCCCTTAAGTACAGGCGATCAAGTCGGCCGCACATGGATATGGAAGGCTGGAAGAGGAATGTCTGGGGAGCATGAAACCTACGAGGCTGAAGGAGGCATATTGAGACGGGGCACGCTGATTGGCTGCAGCTTGAAGGTGTCTTTGCGAAGGGAAGGTCGGATCTTGTGCGAAGATGTGCTCGAAAATATGCTGAAATTGTTGCAGTGTGATTTGCTGCTTCCCAATGGCGACTGAGCCGAATGTGACAGTCCATGGCGATGCGATGCGCTCTCATTATGTTCATAGGTATTCGCAGAGCCGCATGTGAGTTTTGCGAACGGTTCGCAAATGTTCGAACAAGGCAATTGAGCCTGAGGATAGAAGGCAATCTTGGCAACTCCAGGCAGCCATTAAGATAGCGCAGAGCCCTCCGGAAGGCCCCCTGTTTCTCACGTTCATACTGCTGGTTGGTCTGTTTCGGTTGTAGAGGGCAAAGTGGGCGTGGAGTTTGGGCGGTCGGAGGCTGCCCAGCGGGAAGCCTAGGAAGTTCGCCGTGCCCAACAACACGTCGCCATCGCGCCGTCTACTCGCCACTTCCCGCAGGTCGCATCTTCGCAGAGCCCCATTCACCTCCATCATTGTTGCGCCCGTCGCCGATTGATATCCTCATGAATTGTAGAATTCTAAATTTGCATGTCGGTACAATCCGTGGACACTGTGCTGGAGATCCTGTCGCCTGCATTCCATCGTAGATAAGTCTTCGACTCAACCAAGAGCTACACTTCTCCAGCTTTAGGGTTCTCCACAGGACGGAAGGACTCTTGGGAACATGTTTGATATGTTTGTCGCCCAGACTGCCTGCCAATGTCACTGGTGCTCTCGCATCTGTTCGCAACTGGACCGTCACCAGCTATCAAGACGATGACGACAAAGACGTCTTCGTCCTACGGTACATATTGTTGGAGGTATTTAGTATATCTCAATGAAGAGTCGCACCAATGGTTATTTGGTAATATGGTTCGCAGGTCTCCTAAATCCTCCGTGTCCTTTTACGAACAGCAATCTAGAGGCTGGTGATCCATTATACTGAAAGCACTTACTTGCACAGCAGGGATTTCCTCACGATCGCAGATTGGCAATTTGTGACCACGAGCTTATGTCACAACCGTTCACCAGTATTGCATGCAGCCGCACCGCGACAAATGGGGGCTAGAACACCATGCTGGTCGAACGCGACGCAAGTACAGTCATTTGAGGCGAACATATCTACGTATCCTGCCCGATTGCCGGGCATTTCTCAACGCGATGTCATTCTGGAGACCAGGCTGTTCCCACGCTGTTCCCATGTCAAGAGCTACCCGAACTGGACGCTACGAAGTACGTCTCCCATTCGACTTGATTCCGTCAAGGTTTGTTAAGGTCGAAGAAGCGTCTGGACGCGAGCATACCAAATCAGCTTAAATACAGGCCTGTATCGGCAGCCTGTGTTGGTGTGATGAAGAGCATCAGCATCGACCTTTACTGCAGCGCTCCTCGGGTATCCGAATGACCTAGTATCTGCTTCTACTCACAATCATCCAAGGCTGTGATAGAAGCTTAGAACCAAACCTGCTCGCCCATATCAAGAGCCTCGCCCCTCAAGCAACTTGATTCGTCAGTCGTCCTACCCTGGAGCCAACTTGTGACTCTGAACGCTCTACGAGGAGTACCACGCAGCACCAGAGTGTTTACACGGCTACTAGCAGATGGCTAGAAGCCTTGTGAGCTCGAAAATGGGAGCTAGTGCAATAAATCTGGCACGGACAGGCGCTCGACGTGTCAATTGGAGTTAACTGCGTCCACAAATTCACAATACAGTTTGACAGCTGTATCGTCCTGCACTTCCGCTTACCGGTTACTGCAATTTCTCCACTTTTCTGCTATTCTCAGCTCGATTCGAAGAACTAGACCTCAAGCCCTGCTGTTGCACGCTCCAGCCACAAGCAAAGCCGCATCATAGACATGGTGGAGCTGAAATATTTCCTGGATTTCGGGAGGGGACACGAGAACACATCGCATTCCGACCAATGGGGTATACTCATAATGCAGGCACAGGGGTTGCCATATTGCCAGAATCCTGGATTGGACACGAGCGCCGACCTCGCTAACGCCTTCTTTACGCCGTGTGCAACCTTACAGCTACCCAAAGACATGTTGACGGGTAACCCATAAAGCTTGCCCTTCTCCGTGTACGTGGTATATTGTCTTGGTAAATCTTGTTCCATCGTTGTTGGCAAGTTCTTTTGCTCGAAACTGAGCATCATGCGGTCTCTCATCCTACTTCTTATCAGTAGCTTCACCTCTTTCACAAGCATCGCAGCGCAAAGCAGTGGATGCACTCCTGGGACTCAGCCTACCGTGAGTGCGCCTCACGCCAACCCTTGGACAAGTCTCTCGGAAGAAGAGGCCGCGATTGTGAACGGCACCCTGCAAGAAGAGTTCAACTTTACCAGCAGTGAAGGACTGAGGTAAGTCATTGATTTCACTGCATGAATTTCAAGCAGTAGGCTGACTTGATGGTGTACAGTAGCGTAGACAGCTATGTGTAAGGCCGACAAACTCGAGACAATATCGTTCCATGCTTACTCAGGGGTGCAGTGTGGACATTTCCTTGCTGGACGCGAACAAATCTGACATCATTGCTTTCCTCGACAATGGCGCCATGGCTCCTGCAAGATATGCAAGGGCGACTGTTCACTTCGGAGCTACCAACCTAACAGACTCGTTTTGGCAGGAGTATATGGTCGGCCCACTGTCTTCGGCCAATTCGACAAAAACGAAGGTAGAACTCCTGACGTTTCCTTTCAACAGCAGCCCCCCCGGAAAAACAAAGATTCATCCTGTGTTCTCACTCACAGATGGCGCTGCCTTCGTGACGAAGGTGAGCGCCGAGGTTGAGGACATCACCAAAGAGCTTTTTAATGGGGTAAGTCCAACCCTCTACATCAAACTAAAGCTAATGATTATAGACCATTGCCGAAGGCACTGTTGGTATTCGCGTTGGAACACCTTTTTGGGATGAACACGGGCGCATCATCTCGTGGGCAACGTTGTACATCATTGCAGATCCTCAGAGCCTCAGCTATCCAACTGTGCTCCAGACGGGTGTGTCGGTGCGGCTCGATTTGACCGGCCGTAACTGGGAGAGCTGGAAAGCTACAGAGTGGTACTCACTTGGTGTGAGCTACGAGAATGCCAATGCTTTCCGTGCTGCTGTCTTCTCCGAAGGCTACACGAAGCCGCCTCCCAACGTAGAAGGTAACTGGACCTCTACTGACAAGCAAGGCGATCCATTGTCTCTTGATGAACTTCCGCCCCCAACCTTGGTCTCACAGGGAAGCCAACGGTTCAAATTGGATATCAAAGAGAACTACGTCACATGGATGGACTTCGCCTTCTACTTCTCGATCCTCCGTGATCAAGGTCTTTCGCTATACGACATCCAGTACAAAGGGAAGCGCATCATGTACGAGCTGTCCCTTCAAGAAGCAGTCACCTCATATGCTGGGTCCGAGCCATTTGCCTCTGAAGCCACATTCTATGATGGCGAGGCAGGATTTGGAACTTCAACGCAGCCTTTGGTAAGAGGCTATGACTGCCCATCCTATGCAACCTATCTCAATGCCACCATATCCGATGGAACAGGCGTCAAGACTCAGCCTGATGCGATCTGCATCTTCGAATACGATACAGGCTACCCAATCCGACGGCATTCATTCTCGCCAGCGGCGCCACATACTAGCGTCGCAAAGAACATCGTATTTACCATCCGAACGATTGCCACGGTAGGGAACTACGATTTCATGATCGAGTACAACTTCTACTACGATGGCGCAATCGAAGTATCGGCTAGAGCATCCGGGTACGTCAAGTTCTCTTTACACATTGTTTCTAAAACAAATGCTAACTTCAAATGCTCTATCTAGTTACATATTGGGATCGTACTGGGATGGCAACTCTGACTATGGCTTCCATGTCCACGACTACTTGTCTGGTAGTCTGCACGATCACACTTTGACCTGGAAAGCTGATATCGACATCCTGGGATCGAAAAACAGCGTCCAGAAGATCGACATTGAGCCTACAACCGCGACGTACCCTTGGTCGCGTGGCATACCCCACAACACCTTCAAGACGAGTCGAAGCTACGCTTCCAGGGAAGCGAGCGTCAATTGGCCTGGCAACGACGCCGTCTTATATTCGATAGTAAACAAAGACACGCCAAACCGCTTTGGCGAGTATCCGGGGTACAGATTCAAGAGAAGTGCCGGCACGATTCATCTCACTACTCCAAACTCTACGAATACACAGAAGACGGCGAGCTTTGCGACGCACGACTTCTATGTAACAAAGCAAAAAGACACGGAGCCGCGTGCTGCGGATGGCTTCAATCAGTTCGCGCCTGAAAATCCGTTGGTGGACTTCTCGAAGTTCTTGGACAACGAGTCTATCGATCAGGAAGATATGTATGTGCTGCCTAACCTTTCGACATGCATCTGCAATTCAAGTACTGACTTTCATAGTGTGTTATGGTTCAATCTTGGCATGCATCATATGCCACATACTGGCGACCTGCCAAACACAATGTTCACAGCCGCGCACTCCGCGATGCGCTTCGAGCCACTAAACTATCTGGAGGGCGACCCATCGGTGCAAAGCTACCAACAAGTCAGGATCGACTACGATGAGGATGGCATTACGACAAATGTAGAAGAGTTCGGAAAGATGAAGGGAATGTGTGAATAATTGGTGAATAGAAAGATGCCTGTAAGGCTTGCCAGTTACAGCTGAACGAAGCCGGTCGTGGCGTTTATTTTACAAAAGCGGTGACATTACACGAACAAAAGTCCATGATGTACAGTGGCGCAGGTAACTCACCGGAAGTATGCACGTAGCTGTCTTCTTCCAATCAATCACAACCTGCTGCAAAACCCCACTCTTGTGCATTGCCACGTGATCCAGCCTGATGCGCTTCCAGCTCGCAAGACAAGTTACTTACCTTTTCCCACATCCCTCCAAATACACCGAACACTTTGCATCAGATACAAACGAGGTCTACATTCAGCTCGCCGAAAGTCCTACTATGGATGCCACAGTGAACGCCGTCACGACCTGGGTCTCGAACCATCCATACCAGACTGCTATGCACGCCGCAAACGTGGTCATCTTGTGCACGCCCGCCGCCATCACCGTCCCGGTCTTCAGCGCTTTGGGGTTCAGTGCTGCTGGACCGGCCGCTGGTATAGCTTCCGTTTGCTTCCAATGGATTGACAAGGCTGACGCTTCCCAGGCACAGCAGCAAGTGGCGCGATGGGCTACTTCGGCTTCGTACCTGCTGGTGGCATCTATGCAACAGTGCAAAGCGCTGCCATGGGTGGCTATGGAGCAAGCGTCGCTGCTGGCGCAGCCCAAGCAGGTGCTGTGGCTTCTTCGGCGGTGGCGTGGGTCTTTGGACGGGCAGGCTGAAGAAGTGGCGGATAGGCTAAAGGCATTGTGGAGGCTTCGCGTATGGTCTTACTTTGGGACTGGCACGATGTTGACGTTGTGGGTGGAGTAACACAGCCTTGTGTTTCAATGAAATCTGTAAGCGCCCGTGTTCAGAACATTCCTCGTCGACGAACCATTTGCGCGCCACATTGAGTCTCGGGCCGTGCCGCACTCAGCCTCGCGGGTTGGAATTTGAGGGTAGGCTGCACTTTCATACCCATCTCGAAGTGTACATATCATGATAGAAAGGCACCCCAACAAGCTGCTACTACATCTCACCCATCTGAACCAGTCAGCACCATCGAGCGAACATGCCAGTCGAATCTTCCGACACACAAGCAATCAGCCTCAAGGAAGTGCAAGACTTTATCACGACATGGATCAAGGATCATCCCTACGATACACTCGTCCACATCTTTAACGGAGTTGCATTCTTCCACCCAGCACTCCTCACCCTTCCAGCTCTTACCATTCTGGGTGTCAAGGTGGGCGGTCCGGTTTCAGGTAAGCCCACCATTTGAACAGTTCATGGTCAGGCTGATGTAACTGTAGCGAAGGCTTTTGCCGTCGTAAAGGACTTGGTCGATCATATCGAGGGGGAAGATGTTCTGGCGATTGCGCGGAGCATTTCGATGGGGGTAGAAGGCTCGACAGTCGTCGAGGGCGCGGCGCAGATCGGTACATTCGCTTCATCGGCTTTGTTTGCCCATCTTATGCGCATGAAAAAGCGTCGTGATGGTCCGAAGCTGTGAGGTCGTGCATGATGGGAGCCTTGAGACGAAACGAATGCAGCACAGCCACATCTCGCGATGCAGAGTTCAGACACCTCCAACCGCTGATTCAGCGGCAGCTATGATATTGAACACCCCGTCCCACGATCCGCGCTTTTCCCAGCGACCTCTTTTTACTCTTCGTGACAAGTTCAGACCGATCATCAATTACCCCTCTCCAATCAAGTCACAACTCTTCACCCAATCTCAACTACACCCAGTCCCTTCCATGCAACTCAGCCCGGCGCTCACATGGCTTAAAGCGCATCGCCTTCAATCTAGTCTCCATGCCTTCAACACCCTCATCTTCGTCTTCCCAAATCTCATCACGAGTCCTCTCTTCTGGATCCTCACCTTCACCGAGCGAGGTCCTCGCAATTGTGCGTGCCACATACGTTCTTTCCGCACTCATATCAGGTGATTCACCTCCAGCAAGCCATGCTTCAGAGGGGATGAGATCCTCCGAACAGATCTCGGTGGGAGACATCTATGCGACCTTTCAAAGCGCGGCGATGTGAGGATAGGGCGTCGGTCCAGTAACTTGTGTTGCTCGAACTGGGGCATTGATGTCTTCGTCTTTAATGGCATTTCGGGCGTATCGCGTGGCTAGGCATCGAGCGTCTAGATGCTGAGCTCAATCGGTGAACCGGTTTCAAAATTCTTCCGCCCCGATTACTCCTCCGATAGCAATCGCTCCGATATAAAGGTACATCTCGAGTGCGTGGAGGACGAATGGAGCGATACTTGCGAGATCCAAGGTGGACTGAGTTCGCTAAACCAATGAGAGCAAATGCCTCGGCTCTTCCTTCACGCCAAGTCGTCGCCGCTTACACGTGGATGTATGTACTTTTCTGTAAAGTGGTTGCCTCGCACGTTCACCATCTTAGATATATACCCAAGATACGCAGACACACGTGGAAGATCTAGCTGCAAGATCTGAGCATCCAGCTCGTCTACAGTTCAACCATGGAGACCACAGTAACACCACCTTCCGAGGAAATCTCCAAACCTCTATCCGACTTCCAAGTCATGGGCCACAACACCTATCTCTGGACTTCATCATCCTATCTCTCGAAACAAGCTAGCAAGACGCCTCTCATACTCATCTTCTCATGGAATGCCGCCATCGCCAGGCACATAGCAAAATACACCCTCGCCTACCAAAAGCTCTTCCCAACATCACGCATCCTACTGGTTCGGTGTTTCACGCGAGATATCGTGCGCCGTAGCGCTACATACAAACAATTCCTTGCCCCCGCAATGGACGTCGTGCACGAGCATGTGCAATGCGGAGGGGAAGTCCTCGTGCACTCCTCCTCCAACGGCGGCGGAAACCAAGTCGTGGAATTCGCCAAAGCGTGGCGCGCGCGCTTTGGGTCAAAGATGCCCATGCGAATCCAAGTGCTCGACTCGTCGCCCACCAGAGGACCTTGGATGCGCTCGCATGCCGCAATCGTGCTTGGTCTGCCTAAGACGTTTCTGTGGCAATGGCTCGGTGGTGCCTTTGTGCACTTCTTGCTGCTGTGCTATTTTACGGTCGCGACTTTGATGCGCAGCGAGAACAAGAATGCCGTGATCTATCGCGAGATGCATGATGCAAATTTGTTCGATAACAAAGCACCGAGGGTGTATTTGTATAGTCGTGCGGACCAGATGGTGTTGTTTAACGAGGTAGATGAGCATGCTGATATTGCGGCGTCGAAAGGATGGGATGTCACGAAGGTGCAGTTCGAGAAGAGCGCGCATTGTGGGCATTTACGTGAGGACGAGGCGAAGTACTGGGCGGCGATAATGGAGGCGTGGAAGCAGGGGCCTCGAAAGGCTTAATGGATTGTCATTTATAGACGTGCGGCGACTAGCGATAGATAGATGTTCCATAATAGACCGCAGAAGCTGAGGAATATCATGCGCTTCTCGACGTGGAAGTACGTTGTGGAGAAGAAGTTGGCGATTGGCCAGACTTTGTACGAGTCGAAGATGAGACCAAAGAGCTCCTATATCATATGTCAGCCCCAATTTGCATGCCACATTGCATGCTCGACTTACGTCGTGGAAGTCCTGTGCGATCAAGGCCAAGGTCTTGTGCTTCAAAAAGCCCATCAAGATCAGGAACATGGACTGATTGAGCAACGCCCCCATCGTGATGCAGTCGGTAAACCACTTCCTGAATATGTTCCACCAGTCCCTGACCCTGACATCCTCCTCCACCATCTTCTTGTCCTCTCCATCATCCTTGAGTGTGATGCCCTTCTCCTCTTCTCCAGCACTAGGCGCGCGTTCCTGCTTCACAGTCTTCCAGCCAGGAAAGGTGCGCTCCAGCCAACACTGCCAATGGAAGTTTACGGGTGCGGTGAGCACGACCATGAAGGCGAATTGAAAGAAGAGGACGCGGTCGAATACGAAGGGCTTGGATTCGTTCCATGCTTTGAGGCGTTGCGCGATGACGTTGGAGCAGGAGTCGATTGCGAGCGCAGAGAGACAGGCAACTGCAATTGGTGGAAGCTTCATCACTACAGTCTGTAAGTCGCAACGTGTAGGTGGAAGAAGAGGCGCGTTGGCCGGATACGAGGACCGAGACTGTCAACGGTGCGCTGGTCCAACAAACGTGAGTTCTATGACGGCGGCGTAGAGAGTTGAAGAATCAGATTGCACGTAAAGGGGCGAAATTTCGTCCCATCGTTGCCAACCTTGGAGCGCGCTGTCGCATCCTCATAATCCTTGGTGTTTAGCCCCACGCCCACGCGTCTTCGGGGCAGCTCTTGCCCGATCGGATGCCTTTCCATAATGAAATGATGACTAAGGATACCCCACTAACTACCTTGGTGCCCTCAACACCGAACTGAACACTTCGCCTTCATTAGTCCAGCCATGCATCTCGTACTTGTAAACGTGCTGCTTCAACCCTCACTCAATTTCGAGTAATATGCCAAATTGGGGTGGGTGATAATAGTCGATCTCGACTCGCAACCTCCAGGCCAAACATCGTCGACGTCCTTCCATGGCCAGAACACTGCGATAAGACAACGCTCAGCGTCGTCTTACGAGGTCGTGTGATACAGTCAATGCGAGAACAATTAGAATGGCAGCCTCTGTCAATTCTTTCGTCCAACAGATGCACACTAACGCTCTCAGTGGGTCCGCCACCTAGCATGTCAGACAACTCACTGCTGACCTCATCGGACGTCCGCTCAAGCTTTGCGCAAGCACTGCAGTACTTGCAAGATTTCCTTGGCCCCAAGAGCAACACTGCAGCAGTAGTTCGAGTCGTCCGAATATGACATCACTGAATATACACGCTGGGACACTTTTCCATGAAGTTTACGAAGAGCTTGCGACTATTGGACGGCCCAGCAGTCTATGTATGGCGTTTTCGCCCACATCCTGATCTCCTGGCGAACGCGGTGTTTCGGGCCGCAGGTTGCTTCTTGGACACGTAACTTTGCTAACAGTGCCATGAAGATCACAAGATAGGAGACGTATGGGTAGCATCGAAATAAGCACAAGGAAATGATGGCTCATCCGCAATATGTTCCGCATTTTTGAGCCATCCGACCGAGGTCAGCCGTCAACGCAGTCTATTTGAACCATGCGAATCGTTTGTCTGGTAGGCACGCTTGGACGCCGTCAACCTGAATGTGTTTCTCAGTGCGAATAACAAACGCCGATTATAACGTACACATGGCCGTGGAGTACAGCATAACGGAGCTGGACCCTGTCATAAGCGACAGCGACCCTTTGGGTAGTTATCTGGAAACCAACGGCAACATAATGCTATCTCATTAGCACCAGCGAGGGATCATAGAGGCCGACCAAGACGGCGAAGTCACGTATAGTCCGGCGCTACCTACAATGCGCAATCCGCCTTCAGGTAAGAATTCGTCTGGCTGCAAAGGTGGAGCATGCAGGTGTGACGAAAATCTGAGCATTCTGATTGACCATCTTGCCTGACGTCGTTGGGTTAAGAGCAAAACACAGCAAGTCTACGTACTGGCACAGACGCTGATCGGTCGGTGGAGCCGATACTAGAGGACATCTCGATCCAGGTGTTCGGCATCGACGTCAGGTCCTTGTTGTCTTTGAGGGTTTATCGCAAGCTGACAACTTAATTCCCGAAACGTGGTTGCGGCTTCAGTCAGACCACCCTTGCTGCGGCTAGGTCCATGGCGATCATCCGCGCCAGATCTGGCGAGCCTGGCAGCATCGGCATGACGCACTGTCTTCGCCCAATCACACGCTGGCACTAAAGGACCTGATCGATATTGGAATCCCCATCTGTGGACATTCGGATCTTCAGAAGAGATGAGACGTCATAAGCCTCTCCAGCCTTTTCATCACTATCAACATCGTGGAGCGCCTCACCATCGTAATGGCGTGCCTGCATGTTAAGTGCATGCACTTCGTTTTTTGAGCGTGTACCGCCTGAACATCGGTGATCAGCACTCTCTACCAGCATTGCAACAATCCCCTTGACATCATGCATCTGATGAGGTTGATCCGAGTTGAGCTTCTACATCGAAAAATAGTGTACCGTCGCTATTGCTAAGTCGCGAAACTCGCCTACGTTTAGCGCTCGAACTACACGGTCAGCCGCATGTCGACGGATCCAAACCCCCTTTGCTTTAGAACGAATCAGCTTCTTCACCATTTTAGCACCACTCCCATTATTGGGCTGCGGCAACATTCACCGCTGGCCCGCTGGCGTTCAATAATGATGATCGGCGATATGCCTCGGATTCTGTTATACGAGATCGACGAACCTACACCACGCGTAGTTAAGCAGAAGCTGCTATGGTCCTCAACACAGTATGGTACAATTCACGATGTCACTCTGTAAAATGTAGCTATGACGAACACAGTCTGTCATTGGCATTTCTGATGTGACATGGCGATCAGCGTGCGCGTAAACATGGGCATGTTAAGGAGCAATATATAACTTCCCAATATTTCCGTCGTTTAATGTTCATACAATTCTAAACTCTCTCTATCAAATAGCTACTACCCTGACCCGTCATCTTCATCACGTTCTCAGCCCGACATATACACAAAATTATCAATATGCGCTCCACCAGCTTCGTCGCCATTGCGCTCTGCGCTTTCTCCACATCCGTGCTCGCCGCGCCCACACCACAGCTCAGCAATATCATTGGATCTATCACCAACCCTGGCGCGGGCAACGATAACGACTTCCTGGGAAACCTGAACGGCAATGGAGTAAGTTCAAATTTGTAACCGGGTCACATCTCCGAAGCTAACATATTATGCAGAACAAGAACGGCAACGGTCAGTAGTCGAGTGTATAATCACTATTCGAGAAAAACTCTGACTTTGAACTAGGCAACGAGGCCGGTAACAAGAACGGCAATGGTGAGTAGTTGAATGAACGAGCTACATCTGCGACCTGTACTGACATTATTCCAGGCAACGAGGCCGGCAACAAGAATGG